>JAABUO010008920.1_pt1 | contig 11273 bp, 10 predicted proteins | sample 5559291 | NCBI WGS metagenome assembly JAABUO01 (sample SAMN10711878, study PRJNA513372) | rock metagenome | isolation source: Antarctica rocks | place: Antarctica: Victoria Land, Finger Mt sud | reverse complement strand
GGTCGGCCAACCGCCCGCGCAGCCGCGCGTCGGCGCGCGCGGCGGCCTCGGCGAGCGCCGTCGGCTCCGCGCGTCCCTCCGTCTCGTGCAGTCCCCCCACCTCGTGCAAGAGCACGCGCCGCGCCAAGGCCTCTGCGGCGGGCGATACCTCGGGCATGGGCACTCCTGACGCGGTTTTTTCCGTGCATCAGCTCGACATGACGCCGGTTTTCCGTACAGCAACTCCACGTTATGACCCTAGAATAACACGCCCGAGAAGAGCGTTCACCGCGGTGCCCAACACGGCGCGGCGGACAGGCGTGCCCAGCCAACCGAACGCTCGCTCATGAGGGTACCCTATGATGCCCGCGTCCACCGTGCGACCTATGTATGTAGCTCCTTGTCGCCTAGCCGCGGCTGTGCTCGTCGCGCCCTGGCGCGCGACCTCGACCCCGGCCCGGCGCGCGGTCGTCCTCTTGCCCCGGCCCCTCCGCACGTCCGGGAACAGTGCGCAGCGCGTCGTTCCAGTCTTTGGCCCCGGCCGGCGGCCGCTCGCGCACGATGACCTCGGCGCGCGGGTACGCCTCCGTCACCTGCGCCCACAGCTTGTTGCCGTCTCCTCCGCACCGGCCAGGCCCAGGTCTACCAGCGCGTCCTCCCCGGCCTCCCCGTCGCCCGCGCCGATCCCTATTCCCGCCTCGACCTGGCCAGGGCCGCCGCCCGCGCCGCCCTCGCCCTCTTCCCGTCAACCCGCTGAGCGCGCTGGTGAGCGCGTCGGTCGCCCCTCACCAGCCTGGGACAACCCTGGGACCATCCGGCCTCGCACAGAGGGGCCACAGGGCCGTGGATGCGGCCCCACACAGCGCCGTTTGCGTGGTCCCACGATGGGACCATCCGCCCGTTGTCATGGCGCCACGCGTGGTCCCGGGCCTATCGCCGTGGTCCCACGTTCCACACAGGACATCGGGCCGGTGGTCCCACCCTTTGCCCGGGGTGGGGACCGCCCATGGTCCCGGGACCACGACGCGATGGGACTATGCAGGGAACCAAGGGGTGCGCAGACCCGGCCCGCGCGCGGCGCCAGGGCCGCACAGGGCCGCACAGGGCCGCACAGGAGGACGGCGGCGCGGCGACCGGGGAGGGGACGGCGACGCGGCGACGGCGGGAGCGCGCCCCTCCGGCCAGGAGGACCGCGCCGTCTCACCCCGGACTCTCTATCCCCTCTGTCAGCTGGCGCTCCTGCTCCCGTTCCGCGGCGTCGGCCGCCGTCCCCTGGGGCGCGCCTGGGTCCTGCGCGCGCCCGTGGTCGGGGGCGCCCGTCGGCGGCGCGCCCCCGTCCCCCCGGTCCTCAGCGCCCTCATCGGTGGCCGGGCGGCCCTCATCGGTGGCCGGGCGGCCCTCATCGCTAGCGGCCATGCTCATCTCCTTGCCTAACTGAGAGAATTCAAACGGAGCGCGGGGACAGATCGGCGGACGCCCCTGGCGTCCGCGCCGCGCCGTCGGCGGACACGCAGAGGGCCGCGTCGACGGCGCGTGGCGCGGGGACCTGACATACGACAGACGTAGCAACAAACGGGCCGTTGTCGGGGTGGTGACTTGGTAGACTACGGGGCGGGGATCGTAGCGCACGAGCCCGAGGATTACGAGCATTGGGCGCGAGGTTTTGGGGATCGAAGATACGGAGGGACATAGCGCCATGCGCGGCTTGCTCACTTGGGGACGGCTCCTCGCAGCGATACTGGCGACGGGGACGGTGGCGCTGGCGCTGGGGCGACTGCCCACGCGAGCCGTGACGACGGCCTGCATCAGCCCGACGCAGGACGGGACGCTCCTGGTCACAGGCCATGCGCCGGGGGCCTCGGGCGCGATCCTGTTCGCCGCCGATCCAGCCCGCACGTCCACCACGCCGCGCGCCTTGGTGCGCGCGCTGCCCGCTGGCACGGCCATCGGCCCCTCGCCACGCGGCCGCTACATCGCCTTGGCCGAGGGCGCGCGCGGCCTCTGGCTCGTCAACAGCGACGGGACCGGTCCGCGACGCCTCCTCCCGGCGCCGCCCCCGGCCCCCGGCCCGACCGGGACTCGCTACATCGACGCTGTGGCATGGTCGCCCGACCGCTACACCCTCGCCTACGCCGTCGGGCAGCCCCTCGGCTACCCTCGCTACCCGGCGCCCCCGCGCGCCGCGCCGGATGGCATCTGGTTGGTCCGCTACGACGGTGGGACGCCGCGGCTGCTCGTAAGCAACGCGCGGCTCGGTGTCGACGGTGTCAACCGGCTGTCCTTCTCCGCAGACGGGCGCACCCTCGCCGCCGCGGCCGATCAGGGGCGGAGCGCCGACAACCTCGCGGTCGATGCGTCGACCGGCCGGTCGACGCCGCTCCCTGGGGCGGTCGCCACAGCGGATGATGTCCAGATCTCCCCGGCGGCGCCCCGGCTGGCCTATCAGGCAGTGGTCTACATCCCCGTGCCCGGTCAGCCGAACACGGAAGACGCCGAGGACGGCGTGTTCGTGTCCGATGCGCGCGGGCGTCGGCAGACGCTACTCGTGCGCACCTCCTCGACCTCCATCCAGGACCCGGTGTGGTCCCCGGACGGACGGAGCGTGGCGTACCTGTGGGGTGGCCCGTCGTCCCGCGGTATCGTCGACGAGGTCCACGCGGTCGATGTCGCGACCGGTCGCGTGCGTACCCTGGTCGAGATGGCGTCGCGCCAGCAATTCATGGACCTCGCCTGGATGCACTGCCAGTCCTAGAGAGCCGGATCGGTATCGAGACATACTGCAATCGTCCAGGGACAGGGGTAACCCTGCAGGGCACGGGTTACCGACAGTGACAGAAGGGGCCATGGCACACAACATTAACGAGCAGCATCGCCCGTGGGACAGGCGAGCCAGGGGAGGCAACGCATGACCGACACCCAGGCCCGCGCCCGCGTCTGGACGCTCTGCCTCGCCGCCCTCGTGCTCGCCGCTCTCACCGGCCCCCTCGCCGGCCTCCTCACTCCGCTGGCCCATGCCTCCTCGACGGCCCTCAACATCGTGGCTGCGGCCCTCGCCGCCGCCCTCGTCGGCGCCTATGTGGCCCTCGCCGTCCTGCTCGCCCGCGCCGTCCTGCGCGTCGTGCGGCCTCGTCTGGACGGCCACCGCTAGCCTCTCTTGGAAGCGCCACAGCGCCGCCCGGCGTGGCGCTACTGACCCGTCCAGGGGCCTCAGATCGTGGCGCTATTTTGGTACTATGGAGGCTCCAACGGGCCGCGGATCGTGGTACCATCGGGCCGCGAAACGTAGTACCATCCGTCGCTCTAGCTCCAAAGGCATGGAGCTACGATAGAGCGACGATTCACACGGGAAAATGGGGGTTTAGCGCGCCTATGGAGCTACTCTTTATCCTGGGCGCGGTACGACCCGTAGCTCTAGTACCATCGTCGCGCTGGTACCATCGTCGCGTTAGACGCCCGCGCAGACCGGGCGTGAGACCGGCCCCGCGGGCAGCGACGGGGCACAGGGGACGGGCCAGGGAGCACGCCGGCGGGACGCAGGCGGGGGACCAGACAGGAAGCTCACGGCCCCGCTGCCCATCAGCCCAAAGACACCGGCGCCGGCCTCTGCCCGTCCCCCGCTCCATTGATAGAAACGCGCGAGGAAGCGCTGCGGTTACGCCCCTGCCCATGCGCCGTTGCTACACTGATCCGGGACGTTCGCACAAACGTATAACGAGAGAGGAACTGTAGCGGTTGGGGGGGCCAATGGTGACACAACTGCGTGTGCTTGTCGTGGATGACGATGCGGCTATCGTTGATCTCTTGGAGACGGCCTTGGAGGATGAAGGGTATCAGGTGCTCGCCACGGTTGGCGCGGCCGCCTTGCCGCTCGCCCGTGACCTGCAACCCGCTGTCATTCTGCTGGACATCAACATGCCGGGGATGGACGGGATCGAGGTGAGCCGGCGCTTGCGCGCCGATCCCGCGACGGAGCACATCCCCATCATCGTGATGTCGGCGCAGGATCGCTTGCGCGCCACCGGGCCGCTGATGCCGGTCAACGACCGCCTGCCCAAGCCGTTCGAGATCGCCACCCTCTACGCCAAGGTCGCGCGCTGGGCAGAGGCGTCGTAACGTGAGCGGTGCCGACCCTGCGGAACGGTGGGCGCTCCTGCGCACGATGCTGGGGACCGACGGCATCGTGGCGAGCGAGGCCCTCACCGAGATGTGCGGGATGGTCGAGCTGATGCTGGACCCACACACACCATAAGGATCGCCTGCGCTACGGCCGCCCCCTCGCCGAGGAAGTGTTACGGCGCTACGATGCCCGCCACGGCGCGCCGCCCGCGGACGCCAGTGGCCGCCGCTGCTACGACGGCCCGCGTCTGGTCGCCCTCGTGGACGAGATGGAGCGCACCCCGCCCCAGGTGGGCTAGGACCGGCCGACCCGGAGGCGCCGACGCGCTAGGCACGACCCACCAGTGCCAGGCGCGGCGGCTCGCCGGACGGGCGCACACAATCCTTGCCCGCGTCCTTGGCGGCGTAGGCGGCCTGGTCGGCGGCGGCGATCAACGCGTCGCGCGTGCGCGCGTGCCGAGGCAGCGCCGCGACGCCCAGGCTCGTCGTCGCGCGGATGGTCGCGTCGCCGGCCGGGAGCGCGATGCCGGCGACGGCCGCGCGGGTGCGCTCCGCGACGGCCAGGGCGTCGGACAGGTCGGCCTCGGGCAGCAGGGCCGCGAACTCGTCGCCGCCGAGGCGTCCGGCGCTGTCCCCCGCGCGCAGACTACCGCGCAGCGCCGCCGCGATGGCCACGAGCGCGCGGTCGCCCGCCTGGTGCCCGTGGGTGTTGTTGATCGCGCGGAAGTCGTCCAGGTCCGCCATCAGCAGGGCCAGTGGCCGGCCGCCCCGCTCCGCGCGAGCGATCTCCTCATCGAGGCGGGCGTGGAAGGCGCGGTGGTTGAGCAGCCCGGTGAGCGGGTCGGTGCTGGCCAGCGTTTCCAGGCGCGCGTTCGCCGCGGCGAGGGCCTGGTTGCGCTCCTCGACCTGCTGGTAGAGCCGCTGGTTGTCGCGCAGCGCCACGACCTGACGCACCAGCACCAGCCCGATGAGCAGCGCGCCGCCGAGGTAGACGCCCAGCTCCAGCGCGGCGGCGACGTGTCCCCGCGCGGCCCGCGCGGCGCCCCCGAGCGCGAGGACGGCCGGGACCAGCGCATAGGGCAGATAGGGCTGGGCGCAGCGCCACAGCCGCGCGCTCCGGCGCACCGGGCGCGCGGGGAGCAGCGGGGCCGGCGCGCCCGCCGCCGCCGGCCGGGCGCGGGCCTGGCGCAGCGCCAGGGCGGCCAGGCCGACCAGCATATAGCCCAGCGGCCAGCCGACGTCCAGCAGCCCGCCCGTGGCGTAGGTCCCCCGCAACGTCCCATAATCGAAGGCGCCGTCCGTGACGACGATGACGCCCAGGCCGAGCGCGAGCGGGCACACCACCCGCTGCATGGCCCCGTCGCCGGACCGCGCCCACAGCAGCAGCAGGCAGACGATGAGCACGAGGTCCCCGAGTGTCGCGGCGGCGCCCACGACCTTGACGGCGACGGACGCGTCCCCCCGCAGGACGGTCGGTCCCAGGAGGTAATACCAACTGAAGGTGGCCACGGCGACCATGATCATCAGCCCGTCCATCAGGACGCGCGTGCGCGCGGCTCCCCGGAGCGGGCGCGTGGGCAAGAGCAGGATGCCCAGGAGGAGAGAGGGGTAGGAGCTCAGGTAGCCGGCGCTGGCCCAGAGGGCGAGGGAGAGCGCGGGCGGCGCCACCGCGTCGTAGGTCCAGAGCGCCTGCCCCACCGCGTCGCCGAGGAGGCCGAGCCCGAGCAGCACGGGGACCCAGCGCGCCGCCGGCGACACGCCGGGGAGGGGGCGCCAGGGCGGAGCGAGCCCCCACCAGCACAGCGGCAGGACGAGCAGCGGGCCGGCGCACTGGGCCACGTTGTCCACGGCCTGGATGACGGGAGCGGGCGCCGGCCGCAGCGCCAGCCAGGCGGCGAGCAGGCCGTTGTAGAACAGGATCAGGATCAGGGCGAGGCCCCCCCGCAAGGGCCGCCGGAGCGCGGTCAGGGAGCGGGAGGAGGAGGTCGTCGGCATGGGGCGATCCATTCTCAGGGCATCCGGCCGCCGCCGGCGAGCGGGCGGGCGTCGTGATCCACGTCGGCGATGCGGAACCGGGCGTACCCGCCGAGCGTGCGGACGGTCGGCGCGATCTCGCCGCGCGGGAACGCACGCGGGAGCGTCATCGTGGAGAGGTGGAGGCGACGCGCGGCCGCGCTCGTCGTCAGATAGGCGCCGCCGCCATGCTCCCGGTTCTGATTCATGTCCATCCCCCCTTCCTCCCACCCGTTTCCCAAGGCGTGCTGATGCGCGTGTTCCAGTTGGGACCATCATAGGGGGCAGGGCAGGATAGGCGCAATACCCCGGTCAGGGATGGCCCCTTCGGGCACACCCATAGGGGGGGTCACGCCAGTCCCGCGCCGGTACCTGACGCCGATGAACTGCCAGCGTATCCACATAAGGCGCGGCCGGAGAAAGGCGAGGGGGACGGGCGTGGAGCGCGCGGCGCAGGCGGCCCATCAGCCCAGACCACCCGGCCGGCCCGGCTCGTCCCCCGCTCCTCTCCCATTAACGCACGGTGTCTATGAATGCACGATGACGCACGCCAGTTCCAGTGAGCGGCAGGTTGTGAGGGAAGGCGCGTTTCCGCGAGGCATCGGCCCCCTTTTCCCCGCCCCGCAAGGGGGGGCGCGTTGATCCATGCGATGGCGGTGGGGCCGATGAGGAGGCGACGGGGGCATCGGCATCAGGGGGCGGGCACGACGCGGTACAGTGAAGACAGGAACGAGCAGGAGGGAGGGGCCATGGAGCGCGAGCGGGATGGACGCGGCGCGTTGCCGCCGTACGATGACTACCTGGATATGCTGGCCTGCCAGGGATACCGGCTCGACCCGGCGGTGTGGGACGACATGGTGGACCGCCTGGCCGTCTACGACGTGACGCACCTGGGCGGCGGGAGCGCGGATTATGGCCGCCCGTCGCCCTACCACGGGCCGGCCGACGTCGATCTGCGCCTGCTGATCCTGGACGTGGCGCAAGCGCCGGCGGCGCGTCTGCGCGACGCGCTCATCGCCCTGCTGCTGCGTCACCCCGAGGACGCGGCCGCCGTCCGCGAGGTGATGGATGTGCTCCCACCGGATAGCCCGGCGCGGATGAGCCTCCTGGCGCGGCTGCTCGCCGCGGCGGCGCTCCAGCGTGAGCACGGCGCTGCGTTCGCCTCCCACCTGCCAAGCTACCCGCCGATCGAGGTCGCCGATCTCATCGCGGCATATGAGCTACCGGCCCCGGAGGAGGGGGACGGCCGGCCTTTGCTAGAGGCGGTGCAGCGCCTCGTGCGGGGGCGCCTGCAGACGGTCGATTACGTGGACGGGTGGGAGGACGTGGCCCGGCACGCGCTGCGCGAGTTGGTTGGCGTTGGCTCGTACACGCGTGTCGTCGCCGACCGCGCGGGAGCGGTGGGGTAGGCCGTGTCGCAGTATGATTCCGTCACGCCCGCGCGGCCGCAGCAGTTCCTGACCCGGTTAGGCCGCGAGTATCGTGAGCAGGGTAGCGTTTATCTGGTCGGAGGAACGGGTCTGCTGTATCAGCAGCTCAAGGGGTTGACGAAGGACGTGGACCTCTCCACGCGGCTGCCGGCAGCGGCCCGAGACCGCTTCGGCGATGTCGTGCGCCGGCTCAGTCGGGAGATGAACATGGCCATCGAGGAGGTGTCGCCGGCCGACTTCATCCCCCTCCCGCGCGGCGCCGAGGTGCGCCATCGCTACTTGGGCCAGGAGGGCGGCCTCGACCTGTATGCCTTCGACCCGGTCTCGACCGCGCTGGCCAAAATTGCCCGCGGGCGCGCCGGCGACTACGAGGACATCCGCGCCCTCGTCGCGGCGGGCCAACTCGACGGCGCCCACCTTACGACGGCGCTGGAGGAGATCCTACCGCGCGTCGCCGCTGGCGAGGCGCTCAAGATCACGCCGGACGCCTTCCGCGCGCACCTGGCCGAGTTCCTGGCCTCGCTGCCCGAGCGTACGCCCGATGCCGTGCCACATAATGTGGCAGGCCCACCTCCCTCGTCGCCGAACCTAGCCGACACGCTCACCGCGGAGTTCCGGCGGCGGGTCAACGGCGTGCGGGCGGCGAGCCGGCAGATGCCGCTCGACCAGGTGGACGCTACGGCGCTCCGTGACGTCGCCCTTGCGTACCCAGAGGCGACCGCACATGTGCTCCGCGAGACCTTGCTGGACGAGAGCGTGGCCCTTGACGCGGGGACCATCGCCGACGCGGATCGCTACGCCGACGCGACGGTGGCACGCGCGCTCCTCGACCCGGAGGTGCGCCGGGCGCGCGCCGAGCACGACCGAGGGCCAGGACGCTAGACGAGGACGCTAGGGGAATAGCGTCCGCATGTCGATCGCTCGCCCTTTCCATGTCACAGAGCCGCGCAGCCGCACCTTACGGGCCGAGTCGAGGAAGACGAGCGAGGCAAGGAGGGCGGAGAGCGGGTACAGTGCCACGTAGCGCAGCGGCACGCCGACCACGCGGAGGTAGCGGCCGTACGACAGAGCGACCAGTGCCACGGCGATGCGATTGGCCCACAACGGGACACGGCCCCGGGGGCGACGCGGGAGCGCCAGCAGCGTCACGGGAATTAAGCCGTAGAGCCACTCGAGGGCTAGCACCGCGACCAGCGTCGACCAGCGGCCGCGCGCCACCACGAACAGGTTCTTGCTGGCGCCCTCCCACAGTTCGCCTAGCCCGCGGTACGTGTCCACCTCAGCGAAGTCGAGGGCGTTGACCATCAGCGTCGTGAAGCCGTGGGCGCGGAATCGCTTGGCAAGCGCCACGTCCTCGGCCGTGCTGTCGCGGACGGCGGGGTGTCCGCCCACGGTGCGATAGACATCGTGGCGGACGAGGATGAACTGACCGATCGCCGCCGCGTCCTCGACCGACCCGCGCCTGGCCGGCCGCAGCGGGTCGACCTGGGCGAGCAGGTAAAACCGGGCGATGAGGGGGATGAGCAGGCGCGACCAGAAATCGGGCGTCCGGGGGGCGGGGACGAGGGAGAGCAGGCCGAGCCCCTGCGCCCGCGCGTACCCTACGGCCGCGCGCACCGTGCCCGGCTTGAGGGTGACATCGGCGTCGACGAAGAGCAGCCAGGGCACCTCGTCCCGCACCTGGGCGTACCCCTGCCAGAGCGCATACGTCTTGCCCGCCCACCCCGTCGGCGGCGTCGGCCCCGAACGCAGCACGCGGAGACGGTCGGGATGGCGTTGTTGGAGTTCGTCTAGTATGGCGGGGGTGCGGTCGGTCGAGCCGTCGTCGATCACGACGACATCGAGGGCTGGGTAATCCTGGTCGATGATGGAGGTGACGCACGCGGCGATAGCCACCTCCTCATCGCGCGCGGGCACGAGTGCCGTGACGGGGGGCCACGCGCCCTCGGCCCGCGCGGCGCGGCGCATGTCCGCGCCGATGGCGGCGCTATCGGTGAGCCCTTTGCGCAATACGCCGACCGTCAGCAGGGACGCGCCGATGGAGAGCGCCGAAGCGCCGATTGACAGGTAGTGGCCAAGGCGATGCTGCATGATCCCTCCGCGCGGCCGCGCCTGCGCGCCCACACCACTATTGTACGCGTGCGGCTCGCTCGGGTAGCATGCGGGAGGGGGCCAGCGTCGCGGAACACCCGTCGAACGAGAGTGTCGTCCCCGGTAGCATGGGGACATGGCGTGACGAATGGACAGACGATGATTTACGACGCGGTCGTGGTGGGCGCGGGGCCGGCCGGGGCGAGCGCCGCCCACGAACTGGCGCAAGGCGGCGCCCGCGTCCTTCTGCTCGAGAAGGCGCTCATGCCGCGCTACAAGCCCTGTGGCGGCGGTGTGACCCCCCGCGCGCGTGCCGTGTCGCCCCTGGCGTCGCGCGTCACGCCCGGCGCGCAGGAGGCCCAGGCCACGTCCATCTTGCTCGCGTATGGCGCGCAGACCCTGACCGGCGCCGTGCCCGCGCCCCTCGCGCTCGTGATGCGCGACCAGTGGGATGCCGCCCTCACCGCCGGTGCGGTCGCCGCGGGGGCCGAACTGCGCGACGGGGTCGCGGTGACTGCTTTGGATCGCGCGGGGGCAGGCGTGCGCCTCGTCGCGGGCGGCGATACATTCACGGCGCGCTACGTCGTTGGCGCCGATGGCGCGACCGGGATGGTCGCGCGCCTCGCCGGCTTCGCGCCCGTTGGCGACCATGGCGCCCCTGCCGTCGAGGTCGAACTGGCCGTGTCGGAGGCGACGCGGGACCGGTACGCGACCACCACCCTGATCGACATTGCCGCGGTGCGCGGCGGATATGGGTGGGTATTCGCGAAGGGTGAACACCTGTCCGTCGGCGTCGGGGCGTTCCTGCCGCGGGCGCGGCGCGACGTGCGCGTGAGCCTGGCGCGGTTCCTCGCGTCGCACCCCGGTCTAGGGCAAGGTCGGGTGCTACGGCAGCGCGGGCACGTCATTCCGCTGGTCGGCCAGCGCCCGACCCGATGGCGCGGCCCGGTCGTTCTAGCCGGCGACGCAGCCGGCCTAGCCGACCCGTTGACCGGAGAGGGCATCTCCTACGCCCTGGCGAGCGGCCGCCGCGCCGGCGTCGCTGTCCTCGACGCCCTGCAAGAGGAGCCCGACGCCCTCGCCCACTACGATCGCTTCCTGCGGCGGACGCTGGGCGCCGACTTGCGCTACGCGCGCTACTTCGCGGAAGTAGCGTATCGCTATCCCGGCCCGCTCCTGCGCGCGCTGGGAGCATATCCGGGCTTGCAGGACGTGGCGGCGGGCGCGATTGGCGGCGCGCTGTCGTACCGCACGCTGTTGACGCGCACCGCCTTGGACACCCCGTCCGTGTTGCGTCACGCGGTCCCGACGGGTCCCCGGTGGCCAGCACGGCGATGAGGGGGGCTTGATCCGCGCGGGGCGAGAAGATTAACCGTACTCTGGCTGGCTGCGTGTCGTGACGCCTGGCTATGTCCGCTCTGTACCAGACGGCAGCGGCGATAGCCGTGTGGGCGCTTGTCGTTGAGCTAGGGCGTCGCTGCTCAGGGCTATACGGATGAGGCGCGCGACGCGACGGTGCCACCCCGCCCGCTCATGTACGGATACGATGCCCACGGGGATCTGCTCCGGACTCAGGACGAGCATGACAACCCTGCCGGCGTTGGCGAGGAGATGCATCCGCTCCATCCCTTGCCGCGCGGCGTC
>JAABUO010008919.1_pt1 | contig 11274 bp, 7 predicted proteins | sample 5559291 | NCBI WGS metagenome assembly JAABUO01 (sample SAMN10711878, study PRJNA513372) | rock metagenome | isolation source: Antarctica rocks | place: Antarctica: Victoria Land, Finger Mt sud | reverse complement strand
CGTTCACCTGGACCAAGACCGCCGACGAAATCCTCACCAAAGCAACCGGCAGTCAAAGATCATCGTTCACGCGACACTAGACGAGCAACGCCAGAAAGTGGACGTTGATCACTTTGACATACCCGTCAGAGAGTTGGTGCGCATGGTCGGCGAACATGAACTGCAGACCGCGCCCGAATATCAACGCCAGTTCCGTTGGGACTTGGACCGAGAGTCTGAGCTAATCGAAAGCATCATGCTGGGGCTTCCCGTGCCACCAATTTTTGTGGCCACGAACTCGGATGCGACATGGGAGCTTGTCGATGGCCTTCAACGAGTCTCCACAATCCTGCACTTCGTCGAAGCCGACACGCTAAGCAAGACCACTGGCAGAGCCCAAACCCCACTCCAATTGCAGGGACTGAAGCGACTCACCGAATTCAACGGTCTAACCTACGCGGACTTGCCTTCGTCTATCAGTATAACGTTCATGCGGCGCCCGCTACGCGCTACCGCCTTGTCGGATAAGAGCCAAATGGACGTACGTTTCGACCTATTCGATCGACTAAATCGCGGCGGAGTGTCACTAACAGCACAGGAAGTTCGTGCCTGCATCTTTCGAGGACCACTCAACGAGCTTCTCGGAAGACTGTCGACCCTTCCGAAATTTCAGGAGTTATTGAAACTCCAGAAGGGTCATCAACGCGATGGCACTCGCGAGGAGCAGGTGCTCAAATTTTTCGCTTATCTTGAAGGCCGATCGAAGTTCGATGGACGTGTAACCTACTTCTTGAATAGCTTCATGGAGGACAATAAGGATCGCTCTAACCTCAATGAGTGGGAGGACCTATTCACGGGGGTCGTTGATCGCGTGTACTCTATTGTCGGTGGCCCAGCCATTCGCAAGGGCTATCCGAACACGCCGGTGAATCAGTTTGAGGCTCTGCTCGTAGCTGCAGGGGAGCTAGTAAAAGAAGGCAAGCGGTTCCGACGGATCAGCTCCGAAACTCTTATGAATGATACGGACTTAGTGTCATACAGTACTAAGGGTACAAACACTCCATTGGCATTGCGTTCGCGAATTGAACGCGCCAAGAAACTTCTCGGCGGCTGATAAATGCATTGCATCGATTCGGCCATAACGCAACTAGACGGCTTACGGCTCAGATACCAAGCTCTGGAATCAGAGGCGCTCAGGCGGGGCAGACTTGACAAGTACCGTATCGCCGCCGAGCAGCGAGCCACCTGCTTCATATGGTTAGGCGCCATTCTCGAGGCGGTCGTCCGAGACTTTGCCCATGAACTTCGCAGTGAAGTTGCCCTGATAGATGATGACAGGACTGTCGTGAGGGGTTCGATCGCGGCAATCTGCTTGAATTCGAGGTTTTCGAGCGCCTCCTCATCGAATCGTACAGGAATGACTTCGCGGCATGAGATTTTAAACCACGGTCACGCGACTCTATCCGAATGGCCAAAGGCGTTCTCTTTTCACGACCAGAAGACAGTAGACGACCGGTCCTTCGAGATTATCTGGAAGACCCTTGGCTATGATGGAAGCTACGTTGTATCCGCCTTCCACCAGGCCGCTCTCCGCGAGATCCGCGAGAACCGAAATTCCTTAGCGCACGGCGAGGTAGACCCCGTAACGCTAGGAAGAACACTGACCTTTTCTGTGGTGCTGACGCGGGTTAAACAAGCTACCGAAACTATCGAGTGGCTAGAGTTAGCGACTGCAGAGTGGCTCAGAACCACAGGATGGCGCGCATGAATGCTGCCCCCGGCGACCTAGCGCTTGCCTGAATCGGGCGACTCGGTGGTGGACAGCGCCGCGATGAACGCCTCCTGCGGCACCTCGACCCGTCCGACCATCTTCATCCGCTTCTTGCCCTCTTTCTGCTTCTCCAGCAGCTTGCGCTTACGGGTGATGTCACCGCCGTAGCACTTGGCAAGGACGTCCTTGCGGATGGCGCGGATGCTCTCGCGGGCGATGACGCGGGCGCCGATGGCGGCCTGGATCGGCACCTCGAACTGCTGGCGCGGGATCAGCTCGCGCAGCTTCGTCGTCATCATCACGCCGTAGGCATAGGCCTTGTCCTTGTGCACGATCGCCGAGAACGCGTCCACCGGCTCGCCCTGCAGCAGGATGTCGACCTTCACCAGGTCGGCGTTCTGCTCGCCGGCCTGCTCGTAGTCCAGGCTGGCGTAGCCGCGGGTGCGCGACTTCAGGGCGTCGAAGAAGTCGAAGATGATCTCGCCCAGCGGCAGCGTGTAGCGCAGCTCGACGCGGGTCTCGGACAGGTAGTCCATGCCGAGCAGGGTGCCGCGCCGGTTCTGGCACAGCTCCATGATCGCGCCGACGTACTCGCTGGGCGCGATGATCATCGACTTGACGATCGGCTCGAAGACGTCGGCGATCTTCTGCCCGGACGGCCAGTCGGACGGATTGGTGACCACGAACTCGCGGCCGTCCTCGAGCACCACCCGGTTCACCACATTGGGCGCGGTCGAGATCAGGTCGAGGCCGAACTCTCTTTCGAGGCGGTCTCTGGTGATCTCGAGGTGCAGCAGTCCGAGGAAGCCGCAGCGGAAGCCGAAGCCCAGCGCGCCGGACGATTCAGGCTCGTACACCAGCGCGGCGTCGTTGAGCCGTAGCCGGTCGAGGGCGTCGCGCAGCAGCGGAAAGTCGGAGCCGTCGATCGGGAACAGGCCCGAATAGACCATCGGGTTGGGATCGCGGTAGCCACCGAGTGCCTCGGTGGCCGGCTTGCCCGCGTCGGTGACGGTGTCGCCGACCTTGGACTGCCGGACATCCTTCACCCCCGTGATCAGGTAACCGACCTCGCCGACGCCCAGGCCCTTGGACGGGACGGGCTCGGGCGAGATGACGCCGACCTCCAGCAGTTCGTGGGTGGCGCCGGTGGACATCATCTTGATCTTCTGCCGGGGCACGATGTTGCCGTCGATGACCCGGACGTAGGTGATCACGCCGCGGTAGATGTCATAGACCGAGTCGAAGATCATGGCGCGGGCCGGCGCGTCGGCGTTCCCCACCGGCGGGGGGACGTCGCGGCAGATGACGTCCAGCAGGTCCTCGATGCCCTGGCCGGTCTTGGCCGACACCCGCAGCACGTCGTCGGGATCGCAGCCGATGATGTGGGCGAGCTCGGCGGCGTACAGGTCCGGCTGGGCGGCCGGCAGGTCGATCTTGTTCAGCACCGGGATGACCTGCAGGTCGTTCTCCAGCGCCAGGTACAGGTTCGCCAGGGTCTGCGCCTCGATGCCCTGGGCGGCGTCGACGAGCAGCACGGCCCCCTCGCAGGCGGCCAGGCTGCGCGAGACCTCGTAGGTGAAGTCGACGTGGCCGGGGGTGTCGATCATGTGCAGCGTGTAGTCGGTCCCATCCAGGCGTGACTGCCAGGGCATCCGGACGTTCTGCGCCTTGATGGTGATGCCGCGCTCGCGCTCGATGTCCATCCGATCCAGGTACTGGGCCCGGGCCTGGCGCGAATCGACCACGCCGGTCAGCCGCAGCATCTGATCAGCCAGCGTCGACTTGCCGTGGTCGATGTGAGCGATGATCGAGAAGTTGCGGATGCGGTCCGGCGGAGTGGCGCCGGCGGGGCTCGGAATAGCGGGCACAGGCTGCTCTCTGAAAGATTGGACGAGTCCGGTTGCCCGGCACCGACCCCAGCTCGCGCGGGGGCGTGGCCGCAATTCTCCCATGCCCGGGGTCGGGTAGCGGCACGGACGGGGATTCCGCTCGGCCGCGGTCGCTTGGCGTGACCAGGTTGGTATCAGGTTGGTATAGCGAGCGGCCGCTATGGCGGCTCGACGGCATACCAACTCGAGCCGCGGCGGAAGGGCAGCCAAGCGGCCGACGTGCTGCCACGGCCAGTGCCGGATGCGAGGATGGGGCCATGACCCAGCCTGCTCCGGACCCACGCGCCGTCACCGAATACCGCATTCCCGCCACCGCCCTGCTGGCCGGCGACCTGGTGAACACCTCCCCCGGCGGCGAGGACGACTGGCAGCAGGTGCTGTCCGTCCACACCGCCGAGGCACCGGGCGAGGACGCCGAGGCGACCAGCCTGATCGCCGAGATCGGCGACCGCTACGTGATGGTCCGGTTGACCGATGTCCCCCCGGTGGACAGCCCGGTGTACTTCGAGAACGGCACCGCGCTGGCCTTCGGCCTGGACGGCGCCGAGGACGGGCCGGTCACCGACGTGCTGTCGGACCCGAACTCGGTTCGGACGTTCCTGTACACCCGGTTCGAGCTGGTCACCGTCCGCGCCTGACGCTGCCGTCCCCAGGGATTTGGGGCCGCGTGTTGCGCACTGGTAATCTGGCGAAGTTGTCCGCGACAGCGCGGCGGCCAAGGTTTCACATCAACGATCGGCATTTGAGGCAACTTCGTGGCGAACATCAAGTCCCAGATCAAGCGGATCCGCACGAACGAGGCGGCTCGGCAGCGCAACAAGAGCGTCAAGAGCGCGCTGAAGACGTCTATCCGTTCCTTCCGTGAGGCCGCCGAGTCGGGCGACAAGGACAAGGCGAGCACCGCTCTGGTGAGTGCCTCCCGTCAGCTGGACAAGGCCGTCAGCAAGGGCGTCATCCACGCCAACCAGGCAGCGAACAAGAAGTCCGCGATGGCGCACCGCGTCAGCGCCCTCTAAGCAGCCGCATACTTTCCAGCCCGCGCGCTGGCCACCTGGCCGGTACGCGGGTTTTGTGCTGCCCGCATGGCGCTGCGAGGGCGCAGCGCTTGCCAGCCGGTCGCTGTCCGCGGGTCGCTGCCTGCCGATCGTTGTCCGCCGGTGGTTGGCTGCTGGCGCCCTAGCGGCTGCAGCCCGATCGACCTACCACCGGGTCGCCAGAGCGACCGCAGGCCAGGTCGAACGCCTACCCCGTCGTTGGCTGCTGGCGCCCTAGCGGCTGCAGCCCGATCGACCTACCACCGGGTCGCCAGAGCGACCACAGGCCAGGTCAAACGCCGACCGTTAGCGAACATTTGTGGGCAGCGTGCGATCTGGTTCAGCGTGCGATCTGGTTCAGCGTGCGATCTGGTTCAGCGTGCGATCTGGTTCAGCGTGCGATCTGGTTCAGCGGGCGCTTCGGGCGGCGGCGATTTTGCGGACGGCCGACTCCAGGGCGTACTCCGGATCGGCAGCTGCTCCCTTGACGTCGGCGTTCAGTGCCGCGACCACGCCGAGCGCCCTGCGCAGGCCGGGCTCGGTCCAACCGTTGGACTGCGTCCGGGCGCGCTTGACCTTCCACGGCGGCATGCCGAGTGACTGAGCGAGCCTGAACGGGTCCCCCGGGCCGGCTCCGACGACCCGAGCGACTGATCGGATGCCGTCGGCCAGCGCATCCGCGACGAGAACCGGGGCGACCCCCACGTTCAGGGCCCATCGCAGGTTGGTCAGGGCGGCGGCAACGTTGCCGATCACAGCTTGGTCGGCCACCGCGAATCCGGTGACCTCGGCACGACCACGGTGGTAGGCCGCAACCGCGGCCGCGTCGATGGAGCCGCCGGTGTCGCCAACAAGCTGTGCGATGACGGCTGAGATCTCACGCAGGTCGCTGCCGACGGCGTCCAGCACTGCACTGGCGGCGTCCGCGGTGATCTTGCCCTTGAACCGGCGGACCTCGCTGCGCAAGAACGCCTGCCGGTCCTCCGGCCGGGTCAGCTTGGCGCAGACGATCTCGGCCGCCTTGGCCTTGCGGACCTTGTCCAGTGTCGCCTTGCCCTTGGCTCCGCCGACGTGCTGGACGACCACGGCAGCGTCCGGGCCTGGATCGAGCAGCATCGGTACGACAGTCGTCGCGACGGCCGCCGGAAGATCCTGTGCCGAGCGCAGCACCACCACCCGCCGGCCACCGAAAAGGGACGGGCTGAGCAGCTGGATCAGCTCGACCGAGTCCACCGTGGATGCTTCGACCTCATGCACTTCGGTGTCCGGGTCCTCTTCCAGTGCGGCATGCCGCAGATCATCAAGGGCGCGGCTGACGAGGAACTCCTCATCGCCGACCACGAGCGTCAGCGGTGCGATCGGCTCGGCAGCCGACCGGTCAGCGGGTGGGCGGCTAGCGGCGGGGGTCGGCACCTGGAAATGATTTCATGCGCGACCGACAACGCGGGGGAGCCCGGCACGGCGGCGGGTGCCGAGCCGTGGACGAGTGGCGCGGTCCCGGCCCGAGGTGTCCAGCCGGGTTGCCGATCGCCGGAGATAAGCGGCGTTCGAGACCACCGGGGCCCGCTACGCCATCGAACTGAGCCGACGGCGAATCGCGGCTGGGCTGCATTCCGTCTACGCCTGGTGCGGCCAAAGGCAATGCGCACGACCGGAGGACGGTGGCCCCCTGGCGTTACCCGTCCGTGTCGAGTGCACCACCGGCACAAGCCGGCTGCCGTCACGGACGACCGCGATGTCACCGTCCTGGTCGGTTCGGCGAGTCGGCACACCCAACCGCGCGAGCTCGGCGATCAGCAACGGTGACGGGTGACCGTAGTCGTTGCCCAGTCCGACCGATACCAGCGCCAGCCGGGCGTGCATCGCTTGCAGGAACGCCGGATCGGAGTACGCGCTGCCGTGGTGCGGCACCTTGAGGATGTCCGCCCGCAGATCCACACCGGAGGCAAGCAAGTCGTCCTGGGCCTCCAGCTCGGCGTCACCGGGCAGCAGGACGCGGGTACCACCGATGGCCGCTCGCATCACCACGGATGAGTTGTTCGGATCCGACCGGGTGCCGTGAAACAACTGCCTCGGCCCGAGGACGTCAAGGTGCACTCCCCCGGCATCCAGCGTGGCGCCGGCGCTGACCTGCTCCAGCCGCAAACCGCGGGTCGCCAGCACATTCAGCACCAGCCGATGACCGGTCACCGGCTCGCTCAGCGGCGAGGTCAGCACCCGTCCGACCTCGCGCTCGTGCAACACCCCGGACAGGCCGCCGACGTGGTCGAGGTGGGAATGGCTCAGCACCAGCAACGGCACCCGGGTCACGCCCAGCTCGTGCAGGCACCGGTCCACCGCGACCGGGTCCGGACCGGCGTCCACCACCACCGCACTTCCGCCACCGGCATTGAGCACCAGTGCGTCGCCCTGGCCGATATCGCACGCCACGATGACCCAGCCGTGCGGCGGCCACGCCACCACGACAGCGCGTCCCGGTATCTGCACCAGCACGCCGACCGCCACGCCCACGGCGAACAGCACCCGGACCCCGCTGTGCCGACAGGCGAGCGCGGTCCCCACCGACAACGCCATCAGCAGCAGCCCACCCGGCACCCCGGACGGCCAGGGCAGCGACGCGCCCGGCAACGAGCCGAAATACTCCGCCACCCACACCAGCCAGCGGCACGGCCAGCCGGCCAGTTGCGCCAAGAGCGCACCAAGCGGTAGGCAGAGCACCGACGTCACCGCAGCCAGCACCCCGAGCACAGTCGCCGCGGCCACCACCGGTTCGGCGAGCAGGTTCGCCGGGATCGCGACCAGACTGATCCGGCCGCTGATCCCCGCGATGATCGGAACGGTGGTGAGGTGGGCTGCCGCGGCAACCGCCAGCGGCTCCGCCAGACCCGTCGGCACACCCCGCCGGGCCAGGGCATCCGCCCATCCGGGGGCAATCAGCATCAGCGCCGCCGTCGCCGCCACCGACAGCGTGAAACCCAGGTCCACCGCCAAGGAAGGCTGCCACAGCAGCAGTCCCAACACGGATGCCGCAAGGACCGGCACCGCCCCGCGCTGCCGTCCGGAAGCCAACGCCGTCAGCGCGATCGCAGCCATCAGCGCGGCCCGCAGCACGCTCGGTGACGGTCGGGCGATCACCACGAACCCGACCAGCACCACCCCGCCCAGCAGCGCGATCGTCCGCGGCGACGCCTTCATCCGCCGCAACACCAGCGCGACGGCACCGATCAAGATCGAGCAGTTCGTGCCACTGACGGCAGTCAGGTGTGTCAGTCCCGCGACCCGGAACCGGTTCGCGAGCACCGGATCGAGCTGACTGGTATCGCCGTCCACCAGCCCCGGAAGCAACCCGCGCGCCAGCACCGGCAAACCAGCCGAGGCCCGCTGCAGACCGCTGCGGACCTCACCGGCAGCCCGCTGCCACCACGGCGGACGCCCGAGTAGCTCCGGATCGGTGCGAGCCGACAACGTCGCGGTCAAGAGATTGTCCTTGAGCGGGGGTTGCAGCGTCGCATCCAGGCGCACCCGCTGCCCCGGCAGGATCCCACGCCACGCATCCGACGGGCCGAGCACCAGCACCGACCCGGCCGCCGTCGTCCGGTGACCTGCGACCACCACCGCCAGCAGCTTCGCGTCGATGGCACTGCGCGGTGACCCCGACGTCCCGTGCGCGGCCAGCGGACGAGGATCACCGGTCACCCGCAGCTCCGCGGTGACCTGCACCCGGCTTCGCGCCATTCGCGCCAGCTCGCCGTCCCGCGCCCGATGTAGCCGTGCCGACAGCGGCGGCAGCACCAGCGCCACGCAGCACGCCGCGAAGGCGACCGGAAGCAACCTCGGACACCGTCGGCCGGTACCCAGCAGCAGAACCGTCAGCACCACCGCCACGGCCGCGCCGATCGCAGCCGTACTCGCGCTTCGGCCAAGCCCCCAGATCACCGCCGCCCACGCCGCCATCGCTCCCACCGCCAGCCGCAGATCCACCGGCTCCCGCTCACCGTCCGGTTCCTTCACCCGACGGTTGGTCAGCTTCCGAACGTCCAGCTGGTGGTGGCTCATCCGACAGTCACCAGCGGCTTGAGATCGGCGAACTTCGCGTCGCCGATGCCCGAAACTGACTGCAACTGGTCCACACTGTCGAACTTCGAGTGCTGAGTGCGCCAATCCACGATCCGCTGGGCGAGCACCGGCCCCACCCCGGGAAGGGCGTCCAGCTGGCTTGCTGTCGCCGAGTTCAGATCCACCAACGCCGAGCTAGAAGCTGCCGAGGACGGCGCCCCGGCGGCATCCCCGCCACCACCGCCAGCACTTCCACCGGCATCGGCACCGCCACCAGTTCCCGGAGCCGCAGGGACAGTGATCCCGATGGCGACCTGCTCGCCGTCGCTGAGCTTGCGGGCAAGGTTGACCGCCACCAGGTCGACTCCGGTCAGCGCGCCACCGGCGGCGGCTACCGCGTCGTCCACCCTGGCGCCCGCAGCCAACCGGTAGACCCCCGGTTTGCGGACCTTGCCCACCACGTCGACCACTACAGCGGCTTCGCTGTGCGCGGCGCTCGCTCCAGAACCGGCGGGTGACGGACTCGCCAGCGGTGACATCAGCGAGCCGCCAGGACTTATCGGTGGCGGCGCACTCGTCAACCCGGTCGTCGCGGCCGCCAAGCGGTGCGGCCGAGAGGCGAGCACCCATGCCCCCGTGACCACCAGCGACACCATCGCGACAACCGCCATCGCGACAACCGCCCGTCGCCCCGGGTTCAGCCGGGCGTGCCTGAACCCGGCAGCGCCGGAGCCGCCTGCGTTGAAGCGATCGCCGGCGAACCGGGCGCTCAGCGAGGAGACCCGATCCCTGACCCCTCGTCCTTCTGCTCCACGCTGCACCCCAACGACGCTAGGTGGGAGCAGCCGGCCGGAACGGGGCTTGCCATGATCTGTGGACAGCCGCTCCGACTGTGGAGAAGGCCGGATCACGGAATCGCATCAGGGCCGACGAGCGTCACGTCCGTCCGGTCATCATCGCGGTTGTCGTGCGGAGCACTGCACCCGCTCCCGCTGGCCCCGGCCTGAGCGTTCGGGTAAACCACCTCGCTGCGGATGGAAGACTGCCGAGTGTGCCCGTGACGTCCCTGCCGCTTGCCCAGCCCGACGCCGGGCCGGGCTCGCTGTGGCACCCGGTCACGTTCGCCCGCCGACTGTGGAACTCCGGTTACCGCCCCGCGCTGATCGCCACCGGCGTGTCGATGCTGCTGGCGTGGGGTTTTCTGCTGCTGCCCCCGATGAACACCGACCTCGCCGCACAGTTGGCCCGCGCCGACTTCGCGTCCAGGTACCCGTTCTCGATCATCGACTTCCGGTGGTTCGGCGGCACCGTGGAGTACGGCTACACCCTGTGGGCTTCGACCCTGATGGCGCACGTCGGCACGAAACCGACCGGAGCACTCGCCGCGGTGATCGGCACCTGGTACACCGTCCGGCTGCTGCACCGGCTCAGACCGGCGCGCCCGGTGCTCGGCGGGATCGCGGCGGCGGTCACCCAGGTCGCCAACGTGGTGGAGGGCCGGATCACCTTCGCCTGCGGCCTGGCCTGCGGCCTGATCGCCCTGACACTGCTGACCACCACCCGGCTGCCGCGCTGGTTGGCGATCGCACTGGCGATCCTGTTCAGTCTGCTGTGCGGCGGGGCGAGCCCGGTCGCCGGCCTGCTGCTGTGGATCGCCGGTGGCGTCGCCGTGCTGCTGCGGCGTCCCGGCGCGGCCGCTGCCCTCATCGTGCCGGCCGGTATTTCGGTGGCCATCACGTCGGTCATCTTCGGCGACGGCGGCCGCCAGCCGTTCACCTTCGTTGATTGCGGGGCATCCCTGCTGGCGCTGGCCATCGTGCTGGCCACCGTTCCCCGGCGCTGCCACCCCATCCGGCTCGGCGCGGGCCTCGGCATCGTGCTGGTACTGGCCGCGTTCGTCCTTCCGACGCCGGTCGGTTCCAACGCCACCCGGCTCAGCCTGCTGTTCGCACTGCCCATCGCCGCCTCGTTCATCCACTGGCGAACCCGGTCGCTCACCATCCTGGCGCTGGTGGTGATCCTGGTGGTGCAGCTACCGGTCAGCCCCAGCACCATCGCCAGCACCGGCCGGGTCAGCGGCTACAGCGGCTACTACAACCCGGTCATCGACGAGATCCGTACCCGCGGCCCGCTGACCGGCCGGGTCGAGGTGCCCGAGCTCGCCGGGCACTGGGACTCGGTCTACCTCGCCCGCGGCGTCCCGCTGGCACGGGGCTGGCTGCGCCAGACCGACATCCGGCTCAACGACGCCGTGTTCTACCAGCAAAAGCCGACCGCCGCCTCATACCGGACGTTTCTCACCGACAACGCCGTGCAGTACGTGGCGGTGCCCGATGCCGAGCTCACCGGCTACGGGCGCGCCGAGCTGGCGCTGATCAGGACCAACCTGGATTACCTCAATCCGACCTGGCGAAACGCACACTGGACGATGTATGAGGTACGGGGCTTCGAGCCGCTCGTCAACCCCCCGTCACGGGTCCTCAGCCAGCATCCCGACGCGATCGTCGTCTCGGTGCCGGCGAACAGTTCGGTGCGGGTGCGGCTG
>JAABUO010008918.1_pt1 | contig 11274 bp, 21 predicted proteins | sample 5559291 | NCBI WGS metagenome assembly JAABUO01 (sample SAMN10711878, study PRJNA513372) | rock metagenome | isolation source: Antarctica rocks | place: Antarctica: Victoria Land, Finger Mt sud | reverse complement strand
TGGCCGCGCAGATCCCCATCAAGAACGACCCGCAGGCCAACGAGGCTGCGCTGGTCAAGGTGGGCGGGCCTGCCATTGGGGCAGGCTGTGGATGACACGCGACTTCTCATATGCACAAGCGGGCCTTTTGGCGCGTGGTATAGCTCCCACAGGGTGTCCAATAAGGCAGGTTGTCGCTTAGATGCGTTTACTCAGAATGCCATTGTAGGATGCGTTTGCTCAAAATGCCAACGTCGGATGCATTTGCTCAAGTGCTAAAGCTATTAATTATGAAGCTTGCTACAGCTCACACACAGGGTGTTGAGTCGGCCGCAGGTGCGCGCGGACAAGCAGCGCGAGGTGCGCGACGGCCATGACGGCACGTGGGTCGCGCACCCGGCGCTGGTTACGGTCGCGCTGGAGGTGTTCAACCAGGGCATGCCGGCGCCCAACCAGATCGGCAAAGCGCGCGACGATGTGCAGGTGACCCCCACCCTCGAAGCAAATGTCTGGCGCCATGACATGCTGCGCAGGCGCTCACAATGCAGATGCGTCTTGTCTCATAGTTTGTAGTGTGTGCCTCTGCAGCTGCACCCTGCGAGTGACACTGCGTGTTTCTGACTTTCTTATTCAGTGCCTGTCAAAGGTTGCAGCCACCGCTGCACGAGGTGCTCCACACCAGCACGCACTCATTAATCTCATCAAAGCACATGAATGGCAGTGCCAACGCAGAGGCGTCCCAATGCCGGCGTGGGACGATGAGAGCGCTGGGCACGTGCAGATGGGCGAGGCGGACCTGCTGAGCGTGCCGCGCGGGCCGCGCACCGAGGCATGCCTGCGGCACAACTGCGTGGTGGGCGTGTAGTACCTGGAGGCCTGGCTAGGCGGCCTGGGCTGCGTGCCGCTGTACAACCTGATGGAGGACGCCGCGACCGCGGAGATCTGCCGCACGCAGGCGTGCGACCCCCGGGCTTGCTCGCTGCCGTTTGAGATGTGCAGCGCGCTGTCATCAAGCAAGGACTTCACAGTGTAGTCTCGTACGATGGGGGGCTGGGCCATGCACTCTTAGATTGAGTGCATGCCTATGCGCCTCGGCGGCACCCTGATCCCAAAGGGGTCTGCGCATTGCGTCAGAGCGTCTGTCCATGTCTGTTGCACTCCTGCAATGTTAGTGCAGGTATCGTGCGCACGTATCAAAGCCACATGAGGGCTGACATGCAGCATGGCGCGCCGCGCGCAGGTGTGGCAGTGGCTGCGCCACCAGGCGAAGCTGGACGGCGGCCAGGTGCTGACCGAGGGCGCGTTCCACCGCATGCTGGACGAGGAGATGGGCCGCCTGAAGGGCCGGCTGGGCGCCGAGCGCTGGGGCCGCGGCCACTTCCCGGAGGCCATCCGCCTGTTCCGCGAGTTCAGCACCAGCACGACGCTCGCGCCCTTCCTCACGCTGCCCGCCTACGAGCGCCTGCACGAGCCGCCCATGGCCAAGCTGTGAGCCCCGCCGCGGGCGACTCGGGCGCGCGTGTCGACGCCAGTCTCGCCCTCGTCACGGTGTTCATGTTTAGGGGAGCGATGAGACGCGCCGCGGCCAGAACGTCTGTGGGCGGGCCCCAGCGCCAGAGTGCATGCCTGGAGGCGCTTGTGCCCCTTGCTTGGGCACAGGCGCCTGTATGCCTGGCCCTTGACCAGCTGCGACACAGGTTGCGGGCGGGCTCAGCGCTGTGCCAAGACAGTGTGCTTAGGCGGGCATGATTTTCCGATCAGCCGTGCTACTCAGACAGGTGCGATGTCGGTGGGGCTCTGGCGGCAGCACTGTTTGTTAGGTGGTCTGGGTTTGTTGCATGAGGGTTTTGCACCTGCCAGACTGTAGAGGTCAATGCACTAGGCGCATGGCCTTGTTATAACATGCATGCTAGTGTTAGGGGGTGCTCGAACTTGTCAGGCGTGGCTGCTAGGAGGCCAGTTTTGGTGTAGAAGAAAACAGTTTTGGTCCGTTCTAGGAGCTAGGCGTACACCATGCATTGGGTGCAATATATAGGTTGTTGGTTTGGTCGTAAAGTCACTAATGTTGTATTGGCATGTCTAGCAGGTTGGCTCACAGGGGCAGTGCTCGTCCTGTAATGCTTCAGTGGTCACATTAGTACAGACCTTCGCTTCCTGCGCATGCTAGATAGGGTGCTGCAGTGCGCTCTCCAGATGCAGGGGTATGTGGCTGGCCATATTCAGTTTGTGGCAGGCGCAACGGGACTTTCAGGCATGGAACAAGGCTTTGCTAAGCAAAGTTTGCTCAAGTCAAGATGACTTTAGAATCAGGTTCTTGCAACTAGATAGGCTCCATATCTGCTCTACCGCACGAAGCCGGTTTGCGTTGTGGCTTGGAGCTTGAAAGAGCGTGTGTTAGGCAGGATGTCGGGCACCTTGCTGGGACAGCGGGTCGTCCTGCAAGCCAGCTGTTCTCACGACCCCTGTCCGCGCAGCCGGCCAGCGCTCATACACGCACCTGTGCGGCACCGCGCAAGGTGCACCGTGGGTGTGTGCTCAGCGGTTGTGACGGACAGCGCCGTGCCAGAGGGGCACAAGGGCCTGCACGGCTTCCTGTATGGGGAGCGCGGCGCGGACGTGCACGATGATGCGGAGCAGCGATACACGCTGAAAGAGGCGCGCGCCTCTGCCTGGCAACGCTGCTTGCCTGGTGTGCTGCAGCTTCTCCCACCTGTTTTACAGCGCGTTTAGTCAGAGGACGGTTGCACTGCACTGAAGCTCTGCATGCTCCTGTAAGGAGCTGCGCCTTGAGCAGGGACATGGCGGTAGGCAATTGTTGCAGAGCATGGTTGACGTGCCTGGACAGCTTGGACGCCTGGCGACAGGGCGAACGCCTGTGCGGCTCACGCTCGGCGTGCTGCAGGAACACGCACACTGAACACAGGCATGTTCGTCTGCAGGGAGAGGATGACGGCGCGACGCTCGTGGACCTGGACAGCTTTGTCGCGCGGCGGGAAGGCGAGCGCTTGACCGGCGTGTATGCGCTCTACGACGCGCGGCGCAGCCTGCAGTATGTCGGCTACGCGCGCAGCATTGTGCTCGCCATCAAGGTGCCCCCGCACCCTTTCCCCTGCAGTTCCGCCGCTCTGTGTCCAACCAAACAGCACAGCCTCTCCGCAGCTGGCAAGGCGCCATGACACACGTAGCCGTGTGCTGGTCAGGTCGGTGCGCGAGTTTGCCCACTCCGAGTAAGTGCTGAGCTATCTGTGTCAACGACTTTGATGGTAGCCTCCCATTTCAGCCAAAATCTCACCAGGCAACCGTCAGCAGATAGCCGAACAGGCCGCCGCGCGCACGTGCGCAGGCGCACCGGGAGCGGGTCGGCGATGAGCGGTGCGCGCTGGTGCGCGCCATGGTGTTTGCCAACCGCGCTATGGCCAGCCGCGGGCACCTGAACGAGCAGGCGCGGCGCTGGCTGGACGAGGCCGGCACCACGCCGCCCGGCAACGGCGTCGAGCGCGAGCTCTGGGAGGCGCGCCAAGCCCTTGGGCAGCGGCCCTGGCAAGCTGGCGCATCTGACTGGACGATGCCACCACCACGCCGCCCGGCACTCCCGTATTGCAAGTCTCTGGGAGGACTGCCGAGTTTTGGCTGTCGCCCTTAGGTTTGCATACGCCTAGGTTTGCATACGCCTACAGTGGCCGGCGAGGAGAGGTGCGGGACGTGTGATGTACACTACGCATAGGCTCCTCGCCAGCAGGGCATGCCGTGCGCGCTGGCAGGGCCCGACAATGGTGGCGGCGATGTCGGCGGCGGAGCGCGACGAGCATGAGGACCGCGCGCTGAAGATGCGCAAGGCCATGGGCGAGAACCTGGGCGACGACGTGGCGGGCGAGGAGCCAAGCGCGCGCGAGCGGCGCCTCAACCTCATACGGTGCGCGTAGTCAGACCTACCCTACCCCTGCATGCACCTACTGTCATGGTGGGTCCTGCGCAGTGGCGGGGCGGGCGGGAGCCGAGCGCGCGCGAGCGCCAGCTCGGCCTCGATGGGTGCGCACGGGCAGGGCTGGTAGGGCTTGTTAAGACCAGCCTGTGTAGAGGGCCTGCATATGCTTTGGAGCGGCTGCAGGGCGTGCCAAAACCAGTATTTTGTGACCCTGTTACCCTTCTCAGATCAAACCTGCGCAATTTAGTTTGCAGCACTGGCTGACCAAATGCTGGTTTGCGCAACAGTGGACAATTGTGCTTTGGGGAGAGGCTATCCGCTCGCAATTCTTGCTATATCAGGAAGGGCACCTAGCATGCTGCCAGTACGTGCAATCATAAGGCTAGCCGTGCAACGGTGTCATGCACACTCCTTTCAATGTGCTGTGCCCGAAGTAGCGCATCAAAAAGCATGGGTAGGCTGGCCGAACTGCGAGAGAAGCGCTGGCCTTCGTGGTGAGCGAAGCAGCTCTGCGTCGGGGGCTGCAGCAGCCGCCTTGCGGTTGGCTGCAGGCTCCGCTCTGCATTGTCTTGACATGGTGCTTGACATTATGCTTGAAGGCGATGTATGCACTGCAAACTAGCTCCGCCACCGCGCTGCACAGGGCGGTGGAGGGCGACGACTGGAGCAGCGTCATCGACGGGCAGACGTCCGAGACGGTGGCGCCCGCGCTGGTGGACGCGCAGCTGCGCGCCGCGCGGAACCCTATCGCCACGCCCTTCGCGCGCGCGTCCGTGCACCGCTCCATTGGTGCGGCCGCGCGCCGCGCATGGCTCTGTCATGTCCACGCGCCTGCAGACAGGCACTGCCTGCATAGGCTGCGGCAGTCCCTGTGCGGCTCCCTCTTCGCGCGCGCGTGCGCACAGCCGCGTGGGCGCGCGCGCCCTTCAAGTAAGCCTGCGTAATCTTCAAGCAAGCCTGCGTAGAGGCAGTAAGGGGTGGCGCAGCCATGGAGTGCGAAGTTTGCTCGCGCAGCCTTACTGCCTTTACGCAGGCTTGCTCGAGATTTCGCATGTCTTCCTTGAAGAGCGCACGCACCCACGGGGCGGCGCAGCGACGGGAGTGCGAAGCTCGCTCGCGCAGCCTGGCGCTGGGGAGCGGCGTCACACCAAGTGACTGTGCGGGGCGGCCGAGGCGAAGGCGCCGCGCGCGTCCTCAGCGAACAGCTGGTCGCATTGGAAGGCAGGGCATAATGCGGCTGTGCACCAGCGCTGCTTCACACGCGCTGCGGACGGACAGGCAACGCGGCGGAGACCACTGCGATGATCCGGCATGATGCGGCTGTGCTCTAGGCACTGCCTCAAATGCGCTGCGCCTGTGGCAGGCAACGCGGCGGAGACGACCGCAGCGATGACGCCGGAGGCGGTGGAGAAGGCGCTGGATGAGGTCCGGCCGTACCTGATCGCCGACGGCGGCAACGTGGAGGTGTCGCAGCCCGCCTCTTCTTCTCCTTATTTTACCATTATAAGTGGTCGCATCCTGGAGCCCGATGCCCCGTGCACGTCCCAGCGATGGGTTCCAGCTCGTGGCATGCACAGTGCGAGCAAGGTGACGGCTGGTGGCACTTTGGGGCGCGATGCCTGGTGCGCAGCGCGCGAGCCGAGGCGGCCGGCGCGCAGGTGGTGGGCATCGACAGCGGGACAGTGATGCTGCGCCTGCAGGTCAGCCCGCCCCCTGCCATTGTTCAGGGAAGCGACCGCACCTGGGCATGCCTGGCTACTGCGTGTGTGCATTGCGCACCCGATGAGCTTGTCCCCACCTTCATGCCTACCATGCAGAGGAGCGTCTCTGGAAGTAGAAGTGAATGCGCATGTGCTGGCCCTGGGGATATTTGCTTGCAGCAGCATGAAGGCGTGACCGCGCGCGCTGGGAGCAGGGCGCCTGCGGGACCTGCCCGTCCTCGGCCGGCACCATGAAGATGGGCATCGAGCGCGCGCTCAAGGCGCGCCCATGGCACGCGCCAGCCAGCAGGCATCTGGCAACCCGCAAAGAGACGTCTGGCGCTTTGTACGCTCTTCTTGATTCTCGAGTACGCTGGCATCATGTGATTAGCATCTGGCTGCAGAGCTAGCCTGAGCTAGCCTGAGGCGCCCGCCTCTCCGCTGACCGCCTTGGCAGTCTCGTGCCGGCTGGCGCGTGGCGCGAGCGTCCATGCCAGCGTGGGCGCGCGCAGGCCGCGTTTGGCGACGCGCTGACGGGCGTGGAGCAGGTGGAGGCTGTGTCCATGTCGGCGACGGCGGGCGCGGTGGACGCGCACCTGGACATGCTGCGCCCGGCCATCACGTCCTACGGCGCCACCGTGCAGGCGCGCGCGCGTCGACAGCGGCAGGCTCTGCTTGAGCACTACGCACACCTACCTTGTCTGGCTGTGTGGACACAGTGCCTGTGGGCATGCCTGTGAGGCAGTGCCCGTGAGTGCAAGCTGTTGACCATCTCGTCCCCGGGGCGGCGCCCCGCAGCTGGCATGCGCAGCACACCCACTGGCTCCTGGGGCGCTCTCCCTGGTGCTGCACGGGCGCCTCGGCAGCATGCTGCGTCGGCCTGTGACCGTCTGCAGGGCGCGGCGCGCAGGTGCTGGGCATCGAGGGCGACGAGTGCCGCGTGCGCTTTGACGGCCCGCCGCCCATCGGCATGGGCGTCAAGGCGGCCATCAAGGACAAGTTCCCCGACATCCGCACCGTCACCCTGGTCGCCGCCTGATGCGCGCGGCGCGCTGGCGGGGCGGGCGTGTGCCAGGCATCTGAGTCATGATTCCATGCATGTTGTTTGCTGAGTTTGCTGAGCTGTGCATTGCACCATGCTGCTGCTAAGATCTGGGCTCCCTTGTCGAGGGGTATGCCGGCGTGGGACGCTGGTGTGCATGGCTCCGTATACGCAGTTGCGTCCGTATACGCTGTTGCGTCTGTTGCGCTGTGCACGTGTAATGCGGTAACACAATAGCCTGGTTACAGCCCGTCCACTCAGTCTGGCGGCGCAGCAGGAGGTCGCAGTGAGGCATCACCGTACTTCCTCAACAGGGCTTGGCACTGGGCATCAAAATCTGCTGCAAGTGCATCTGCATGTGCCTCCTGGTCAGTCTCACCAGCGTGCTCTCCGCCGTCTACGCCGCCAGCGCACCTGCGAGGACACAACAGCACCATCTCAAGAAAGCTGGGCCATTAAAGGCAAGAAGGGAAGAAATAAGGCGTTTGCTATTTGCGTCAGCATTGCCTGCGATATGGAGGGCGTTTGGGCCCTCCTAAGGTGCAACTGACAGTCCACCTTGTCACAGAAGCGCGTCGACAGTTGCTGAGCAGCGGCTGGCCCAGAGCTTGCTGATGGCACCAGGTGGGACCAGCAGGCTTGGCATGACGGGTGCAGGCCAAAATGGGGGCAGGTATAAACAAGCCATGTTGGAGTTCACTAAAAAAAAAAGCTGCAAAATCATAAACAGGCACAGAGCGTCCATGAGAGCCCGCATGGTCTCATCATGCCGCACACCGCGCCAAGAGGGCCCGCCGGCAGTCGTTGAGCAGGCCGCCGGCCGCGCGCTTGGCGGCCGCGTCGGGCAGGGCGGCGGCAGCGGCGCCGAGCGCGCGGCGGCAGTGCAGGTCCAGGCGGTGCGCCGCGGAGTGCGAGGCCTCCGTGGGGCCCGCTGGCGCGGGCGGCGGCAGCGGCGGCACGGGCGGCCCCCAGGCTCGCGCCAGCGCCTCCCACAGCGCGGTCCAGGCCTGTTGGTCGCCGCGCCGGAAGGTGGGTGGGCTGGGGTGTGGCACCAGGGCTTCGCACGGTGGCCACAGCGCACCGGAGCGCTGTCGCACCCGGGGGTCGTCGGAGCGCGGCAGAGAGGCAGACAGGACAGTGAGCGTGTTGCGCTCAAAGCTGGCCGCATTCTGGTCGGGCGCTTCGAAGACTGTGTCCGCGCGGCGGAGTACGCTGTCGGGGAGCCTGGCCGTGGCCTGCCTCTCAGCGTTCCGCTGCAGAGCCAGCTCCTGCCAAGGCGGCGCGTGTCCATTTGAACATCCCATACCAGCGTGCGCTGCTATGCTGCTCAAAGTACACATCAGTTGCGCTTGCGAAGCTCACCAGCGTGCTGGTTAGGTGCACTTGGAGGTAAGCAGCCCCATGCAAGCGCGCCAGGCGGTGATACGCGGCGCGCATGCTCCTGCTTCAAGCGTGCATTGATGAGCCAGGAGCGAGTGCGATGGGTGCACACGGCCTTGCCACCCGAGGCGTGCACACCGGTAGTGGTTTGTGTCGTCAACAAGCACCAAGCGCCGGCGTTTGCACGGGCTCTGAAGCATGTCAGAGAGCTGCCGCACATATGTTTCCCTGGACGCCTGCGAGGCAGCACAAGCTCTGGCCGCACGTCGCTACCGAGAACGCTGTTACAGATGCAGTGCGCTGCATATGCACCTTCCACGCTTCCGCACTGAAGCCCGCTCCGCTGGCGGCAGGCGTGCCGCCCCACAGGACCGCGTCAAAGCAGTGGTGCACAGCCGCCACGCCGCGCGCGGCGCTCGAGGTCACCACTCCCTGACACAGCGTGGTCTTCCCAGCGGCGGGCAGGCCGCACAGGACGGCAACGCACTGCAGCGCGGGCTCCCCCGAGTCGCGGGGCACCTCACAGGCCATTGGAGCGGTGTGCTCGGCGCTGTGCCGAGCGCATACTGAGACACTTGATATACAGGGTGCCACAATTGGCTTCGACCCATGCAGGATGCCCTTTTCACTCTGATGCCCGCACAAACCCCGTGACCCACAGCCTGAGAGGGCCCACCGCCCTGCTGCCCGTCTGTTTTCAAAGTGTGTTCCCCACCAGGCGCAGTTCCAGACGAGGCGCTGCCCCACCAGGGCGCAGTTCCGGACGAGGCGCTTGCACATAGCCGCACGGCAACGCCAACCCACCAGGACGGCCCGCAGCGCGGCGTCCCCGGCCGCTCACGCGCCGCCGGGCGCCGCCTTGAGCCTCTCGCACGCCTCCATGCCGAACGTGGTGATCATGAAGCCCAGCCAGTCGGCGTCGTGGCCCCTGCCGCGCACGTGCCACGCGTACGCGCGCAGCGCGTCGTCCAGCACCGGGCTGTGCAGCCGCAGCGCGTCCGCCAGCTTGTAGAACGCGCCCTGCTGGAAGCCCGCCTGCAAGTGGCCGCGCCCGAGGGTTTAGACCATGGTCAACGGTCTTCTGCTGAGCATAGCACAGCAAAAGTATGCAGCATCGGATCACGTTTTGCCAAAACTGAAACGCATGCAGTGAAGTGCCGCCGAGAAAGAGTTGAAGAAATGCAGTCCAAACTCCGTAGCCATCGAGACACTGGAGAGCAGCAAGGGCTGTGGCCAGAGCGGCGGAGCAGCGCGCGCCTTCCTGAGGCCGGCCTCGGCCTCCCCGATGTCCAGCCCCTGCAGCGCGGCCTGCACCTCCGCCGCGCGCGCGGCGCTGGGCGCCTGCACGGCAGCGGCCGCGCTCAGGCGCGCAGCCGCACCCGTGGCCTGTGCGGCTGCGGTTTCGCTCAGAGCGCACAGCCACACTGATGGCCTGCATTTCAGGTGTGTCCGCTCGGACACACAGCCATGCAGAGCGCATGTGCAGAGGCTTCTGCGCTCCTGTCTGGATGTGGAGCGCCCCTCTGTGTCTGCTGCAACCCCCCCTGCCGGCCCCACCAGGCCAGAGCACCTGGTGCGACTTACGGTCACCCTACCCTAATTTAACCCCACAGCATGGACCGCCAGCACATCAGCGGCTTGTACACGCATGAGATGGCGCGACCAGGAGGGCCACCAATGCACAAGCACACAACGTACAGAGTCTGCACACAGCCAGATATGCGCACCACGGCAGCCGCCGCCGCCGCCGGCATGGCCTGCGCTGCAGGCAGCCTGGACGACGGCCCCGGCGCCGCGCCGCCGGCGCCCGGAGTGACCACAGCTGTCGCGGGCGCTCCCGCTGCCGAGGGGCCTCGCGCCACGGCGGCCGCCGCCGCGGGCAGAGCCGCCGCGCCTGCCGCAGAGGGCAGCGCCGCCGCGGCCGCCTGCGCACATGAGGGTGGTGTGGGTACGCATGAAAGCGATTGCTGATGGCAGCGGCGCTCGATGTTGCCTGCAACAATGACGGGCTTGCAGAGAGGCGGCACGGCGCATGCACACTCCCCGTCCGCGCAAGAACGACCTTCTCCTTAGAGCCTGCCTTCCATTGTACCGCACAGGACCTGCTCGGCCGCACCATGGCCCGCTCGGGCACAGCCCGCCCGGGCACAGCCCGGCACCGGCCGCCTTGCTGAGTGCCCGGCCGCAGAGCGCACAGGGGGCGCAGGGCGCTAGGTCCTGACCCTACCCTAAGTAACCCTAACCCTAACCCTAACCCCGCCGCGCCCACCTGGCGCGCCGCGGCCTCGGCGGCCGCCTTCTGCGCGCTGTACGCCGCATAGACCACGGCGTACGCGGCCTTCTCCTTCTCGGACGCGGCGTGGTACGGCGCCAGCTGTTCCGCGCTCGCTGCTTTGAACGCCTGGGCTGCCAGCGCGGTGCCCTCATTGAACGCGAGGTTCCGCGGCAGCGTCTTCCTGCGGCGCGCACAACGGGGTTTGAGCCAGGGTTGGCAGGAGCGCCGCGCCACAATGGCCACGCTGGGAGAGGCTGCACGACAGCCGCGCGTTGCGACCAGGCCTCATGTGGGTGGCCCTGGCTGCCTGGCTGATGGCGGGTTCTGCAATTAATGCATGGCAACACCACAGCGCTGAGCTGCCAAGCGCTAGGCTGGTCCACTGAGTGTGACATGGGCGGGCGCGCGGGCCCATGCTGGTGCAGGCAAGTATGAGGAAGCAGGCACGCAGCGGCACATGCATGGCACGCGCGGCGCCCGCGCCTGAAGTCCATGCTGAAGAGGATGTAGGCGGTCCGCGGCTTCTTCGGCGCGTTCGGGTCCTTGGGCTTTGGCTTGAAGTTGCTGCGCGACTTGGGCGTGGCGGCCGCAGCGGCCGCGCGCACCTCGGCGTCATACCTGCGCGCGACGTCCGCTCAGTGGTCAACTCCACCTCGGCGATGCCGCACTCGCCAGCAATCTGGGCATACCCAGTCCAACATGTACATACAGACTTTTTTTGGGGAACACAACTCGCCGTTCAGGCTCCGCCGAATGCTGAGCACGCAGGCAAAGCCGCCGCAGCGGTCCCGGCGGCGGCGCCCCACCAGCAGGCCCAAGGGCGTCGAGAAGTTCGTGCATTTGCACATGGCCCCCACACCCACGGCCACGGGCGCCGCACAGGGCACCAGGGCCCAGCCGCGCCCGCCCCGTCCCGCCCAGACACCCCCGACGGACGCGCCCCGCGCCGTCGCACCGCTCGCGGTCGGCGGCG
>JAABUO010008917.1_pt1 | contig 11274 bp, 9 predicted proteins | sample 5559291 | NCBI WGS metagenome assembly JAABUO01 (sample SAMN10711878, study PRJNA513372) | rock metagenome | isolation source: Antarctica rocks | place: Antarctica: Victoria Land, Finger Mt sud | reverse complement strand
CGACCTCGAAGCCTGACAGTGCACCCTCTGTAAATCCTGGCCAGTCAGGCACCAGGCACCCGGCGCGCCCTGATCAGCCGCTCTGGGTGAGACTCCCGGCCTCCCGTCACACCAGACGACGGGTGGCTAGGAGGCGTGGAGCGGACGACGTGGGTGCGGAATTGGCCAAGGGTCACATGGGGGGTCACCGAGCCGGGCAATCCCTGCCCTGCAACCGCCTCACCACGCGCCTGAGGCGGCTGGTGACGGGGTAAACCGCGTGGAGCACAGACAACTGAGTACCAAGGGGGAGAGGGCTGGTGCAGAGCCGGTGAGGGCGCGTTGCGCAGCGATCACCGCACGCTGGGCCGGGTGAGGGGGATCGGCGGCCGCGTCCCTATCGGTCTACACCGCGCGGCGTGGGTGTGTGTCGTGGTCCGGGGCGTAGGGAGCGGTGCTCGGTGGTGCTGGTGAGCCACCCCGCTTGTAAGAGCTTGGGAATGATCCCGCGGGATGCACTGCGCCGCCACCCCAGGGTGGAGCGGAGTTCGGTCCACGTCGGTCCGGTGCCGGTGTCCCCGACGATGCGCGCGACGGCCACCGCGGCGGCCGCGCCGTCGCGGGCGGCGATCTCTGCCACTTCGGCCACCTCGGCGGCTTCCCGCGCCCGGCGGCCCCGCCGCCGGGCCTTGTCGGCCACGAGCCCGGCGACGGCGGCCGGGGTCGGGGTCATCGCACCCCGCACCAGTTGCAGCCACGCGGAGCGCTTCTCGGGGTCGTCGTGGGGTATGGGGTGCGGTGCGAGTTTGGCGATGGCCGCCGGGGTGACCTCGCGGCGTGCTGTGCGTAGGGCTTGCTCGGCGTGCTGTTCAGCGGTACTCACCACCGGCGGCGGCGGTGAGGTGTCCGGCGCGGCCTTCAGGGGATTCGCCAGGCCCGGCCCCGCTGACCGCTTCGACGCTGACCGTGGCGGCGCCGGGGTGATCCCCAGGTAGGTCAGCGTTGCGGTGGTGGCGGGGCCGGGCTCGGCAGGGGCCCGCAGTCGGTAACCACCCGGCGCCGGGACGGCCCAGCAGTCGGGGAACGCGGCGAGGTCCCCACCGATCTGCATGATGATCGGTAGACCCCGGCGCAGCGCGGTCCGCACCGTGGTGTCCGCGGCTCCCGTGAGCGTGCCCGCGGGCAGGGCGACGGCGAGGGCATCGGCGGCATCGACGTCGGGGGCCACGGTCCAGCCGTAGCGGTGGGCGAGTGCGGCAGCAGCCTTGGCCTTCCCCACCGTCGCCACCCGGAGCGGACCGTGCTGGCGCCCGGCTCGGGCGCTGACCGTTGCGGTGTACCGGGTCCGGGCGTCCTCGCCCATGACCGGGCGCGGCGGCGCGGTGATGGTGTTGCTCATGGTGGTGCTCTCCCTTGTCCCGCCCCGGCCTCAACAGGCAGATCGTGGTCATCGTCTCCGATGATCGCCCGGCGCTGCGTCACCGACGCCCGTGCCCCCTGCGTGTCGGCGGAGCAATCCCAGCACCCGACGAGGCTGCGTGCGACCGGTCCGCAGCCAGCCTCACGCTCCTTCGAAGATGCTGCCGCGCCACCGCTCCGCGCTGGCTTGCCCCCGATTCGAGGATGGGTCGTGTCCGTGTCGGCGCCCTGCCATTCGCACGGACCCGCGGTCCGCTCGACAGGCGTGGTGGTCGGGGCGGTCGCGCAGGAGATCGGCGATCGCGGTGACGGCGGGTGGCGCTTTCCTCGACGATGCGCGCGACGGCCGTCGCGGCGGCCACAAGGTCGGCGACGGCGTCCCTCTCATCGAATCTGGCTACAGTCGGCAGGCTTCCAGTGCTGTCACAAGGATCGCGCGGGCGCCGACCTGCCACAGCTGGTCCATTATTGACTGGGCTTCGGGACGGCGGACCATGGCGCGCACCGCGACCCAATCATGGTCGTCAAGTGGGGTGACCGTCGGCGATTCAATGCCTGGGGTAACCGCGCGCGCTTCCGCGAGAACCTTTGTGGGGCAGTTGTAGTCGATCATCACCCACTCACGTGCGATTAAGACACCGCGTAAGCGGTGCAGGAGGACTTGAACAGATCTTTCGCGGCTATCTGAGAGGTACTCTCCCCGAACGAGCACCGCCTGCGACCGCAGGATTGGCTCCCCGATCGTCACCAGCCCGGCGGCACGTAGAGACGAACCTGTCACTACGACGTCGGCGATGGCGTCTGCCAGTCCAAGTTCAACTGCCGTCTCGACCGCACCATCTAACCTCACTACCCCGATGGTGGTGTTGCACGCCGCTGCGCCTTGCCGCGCCAACTCGGGGAACGACGTTGCAACCCGTAGGCCCTCCAGCTCAGTCACGGAGTCGATGCCAGGCGGAGCAGCAAAGGAAAACGCTGAACGTCCAAAACCTAATTCGAGCAACTCGATTGTCGACGTAGACGTCCCCGCCTCAGCTAACAGATCCTGACCGGTGATGCCCAGATCGAGGACGCCGGTCCCCACATTGCGGGCGATATCAGTCGGACGAAGGAACACAAACTGGACCTGGTTGTCCGCGTCTGTCGCAAACAGTGCCCGATGCTCACGCTGCATGCGATACCCAGCCTCGCCCAGCAGTTGAATTGAGGGCGAGCTCAACGAGCCCTTGTTCGGAACCGCCACTCGCAGCACTGTTACCCCCAATTGTTTGCTCCGACAGTAGGTCGAGGGCACCGCCGCCGGTGCGCTCGATTTCCTCCTCCGGCGACCGGTCCGCAGCTAGAAGATGCTGCCGCGCCACCGCTCCGCGCTGGTTTGCCCCCGATTCGAGGATGGGTCGTGTCCGTGTCGGCGCGGTTGTCCTCGGCAGGGACCTATCAGCACGGTACGGGCGTCGGCAGTCGTGGTGTGGCGAGCATGCTCATCGCTTCGCGTCCTCGGCCTCGATGGCGGCGAGCAGCTCGGCCTTCCGCATCAACCACCCAGTCCGCTCGGCGGGCGGGGTGTCGTGGTCGGGGCGATCGCGCAGGAGATCGGCGATGGCTCGGGTGATGGCGCGGCGTTGGGCGGTGGTGCTCATGCTGGCACCGGCTCGGCTGCGGCGAGGTAGTTGTACACAGATTGCCTGGTGAGGCCGAACTCCCGGGCGAGGGCCGCCTTCGGCTCCCCGGCCGCGACCCGCTCCCGCAGCTGCGCTGCTCGCTGTCTGGAGAGTTTCGGGGTGCCACCCTTGTAGCGCCCGGCTGCCTTCGCCAGGGCGACGCCCTCGAGTTGGCGCTCATGGATCAGGGCGCGTTCGAACTCCGCGACACTGCCCAGCATCGACAGTAAAAGGGTTTGCAGCGGGGAGTCCCCGCCGGTGAAGGCCAGGTTCTCTTTCACGAACTCGACGCGCACCCCGCGGTCGGTGAGGTCGCTGACCAGGGCGCGTAGGTCCGTGAGGTTGCGGCCGAGCCGGTCCAGGGAGTGGCAGACCATGGTGTCGCCTGCCCGCACGTGTTTGAGCAGGGCGATCAGCGCCGGTCGGTTGGTGTCCCGCCCGCTGCACCGGTCCGTGAACGTCTCATCCAGTGGCACCCCGTCGAGCTGCCGGTCGGTGCACTGACCCAGGCTGGACACCCGGACGTAGCCGACTCGCTGGCCCGTGGTGGTCGTGTTGTCCATTGCCGCTGCCCGCCGTCCTGTTCGCCTTCATACCGTCTAATCCGACTCTGAGGGAACGATAGACGACCGTCAAGACAGGATGAGAACGAGCCTGTTTAGACGCGGTGCGTGCCCCGGTGCGGGTGTCCATCGTGGGTGTACCCCAACCCGACGGTGCTCGTCGGCGACGCCGCTGCGGCAGGACCAGTGTCGCCACCGACTTCGGCGGCAGGTGGTAGGAAGTGTCGGTAGGCGATCCTTGTCGGGTCGATTCCACACTGTTGAGGTGGCGGTCCTGGTTGGATGACGCGTCTGCCTGCTGCGCTGGCCGGGCCTGTGACCGGGGTGTTGGGTGAAAGTGCGCCAGGGCGTTTGCGCCTTAGTTCTGATCGGCGGTCTGATGGTGTCGTGCACCGGCAACCAACCTCCTGACGGCAAGAACGTAATTACTGTGACTCACCTGCCAGCCCCGACGGGCGGGTTCGTGGCACCGCCGCACTTTCAGGTGTTGGAGACCCGCGATACTCTGCTGGGTCCACATCCAGTTCGTTGGGATTCCTGGACGATGGTCAGCCAGAATGAGTTGGAGTTCTTGGTGGGCTCGGGGCTAGCGGAATGCCAGGCTGCGCGGGTGCACCTGACCGAGCTCGCCGACGAGGTACGAGTGGGTATCGAAGTTGGCTACAAGGCTGAACAACGGAACCCGTGCGCACTTATAGGAGCTACGTCACGGGTGATGGTCAAGCTCAGTGCGCCATTGGGCGGTCGCAGGGTTGTCGATGCCAACAGCTAATGCCGGCCCGCCTTCGACGTCGAGTATCGGCGAGGGTGGTGAGGCCGTTGAGGACTTCTCGGCAGGCTCGGGGGGAGGCCAGTACTCGGGTCACGCATTCGGCGGGGCTGGGTTCGCGGGTGGTTTCCCGCTGCACGATGCGGACGGCGATGGCCCCGGTGGCGGCGGCTCGGCGTTCTTCGTAGGCGGCTCGGCGGCAGGCTGGGGAGCACCACCGGGCTCGGCGACCTCGCCCGGACCAGTGCACCGACCCGCCGCAGCGCGGGCAGGTTTCGCCGTCCATCAGCACCTCTCCTATTCGTACGGACGTTTCTACCGCATGAGGCGTGGCACCCGAGTGCAAGAGGTGTGACAGTTCCGGGAATAGTCGTTGGCACGGTAAGTGGGAGGTGCCCGGGTTGGACGGTGGCGTGCGCGGGGAGCGCGGGGACGTGCGACCGGATGTGGTGGGGTGCGGGTGGTGTGGCAGGAAGGTTGTGGTGGCGGCGCGGGGTCGGGTTCCGCACTGGTGTGGATCGGGGTGTCGGCATCGGGCGTCGGAGCAGCGTCGGGCGGCGGGAGCGGTGTCGCCATCGGCTTCCCAGGCGCCGGTTTCGGCGGCGCCGAGCGGGCCGGAGTGGCCGGGGTTGCTGGCGGAACTCACTCGGCAGCTGGACGCCGGTCGCGTCGAGGTGTGCGACCTGCCCGCGATCAACGCCGCGTTCGAGACCGCGTTGGCGGCCATCAACCGGTACCTGCTCTTCTAGCGGTGGCGGTGCATCTCGGCCTGAAATCGGGTGACGACGGTGTTGCGGTTGGCCCCCGGTTACCGGGCATTCACCGGCCGAGCCTACTGGGAATGCCCAGGTCTAGGCCGTGACGGCTAAGCAACAGTCGGCGGGTTCTGACCCCAGGCCCAAGGTGACTGGTGAGTAGCTTAGTTCGCCCCTGTCTGCGGGCCCTTGACACCGAGTCACAGCGCCCCCCACTCTGCGGTGGCACAGCCAGGGCACTCCCGTCGCTCATGCGACCTTGACGAGTATTATTGGCCATGTGCACAATGAGGGGCTTCCTCGCGAGCCCGCTAGCATGCCAGCTTGGAGGGCCCCACCTGTAGCTCGATTCTGCGGAATTTTACCTTTACAGAAAATTGTGGTGCATACGGCAAATACGATCGTCGTGCTTAACGAAATTCGTGCATATTTTGAGGGTGCACTCTTGGACATCACGGCCGTTACTCGCCGACCGCCTCAAGCTAGCGCTATCTGGGATAATCCTCAGGAGCACCGCCACCTCATGATAAGACGGCCACCGCCTGATGCGCCAATTCCCGATGAATTACTCCGCTTTCGAGTCGTCTACCCTGATGGGCGCAGCGCAAGCACCCTCGATTCCACCCACCCCTATCAGTCGACGTTGCCAAATGCGCCGAGGTTGACGAATACGGGTGGTGTGGGCCAGAGCGGTAGTGCGCAGCAGATAGAATGGAAAATGCCATTATGGCTATGGCCGGCTCCACCGCTGGAAGTTTTTGACCTTTTCGTTAGCTGGCCAGGTTATGGTATAGCCGATCACACCTATGCACGGATTGACGGTGTACGTATCGCCGCAGCGGCTGCCTCGAGCGATTTCCCGTATTGGTCTTAAGAGCGGGGTTCAGTGCGCCGTCTTTGGGTCAGCGGGACGTACCGGGCCTTGGGTGATTGTTATATAACATATTGGCTCCTGGTTCAGCGTGAAGGACTGGTTGGGTTGAAAAAAGGTCTGCAAGATACAATCAGGTCCGTACAGGTAGTTTCCTTGGTAAATCCCGGAATAAAATTCATCTGCATCGGATTGATTTACTGAGAATGCTGCTCCAGTTCCATCATCCGCAAAGCATCGTTTTGATGGAGATGTGTAGGCGAAAAGAAACTGCGCCTGGCTACCGGTACTGTCACAGGCCACTTCAATTGTGTTCGGATGTACCTCGGCTGCTGATGCAGGCAGAGCTGCCGTAGAGGTGAATGCCGCTGCAGCAGCCGCGATCACAAATAGTCGGTTATACATGACGTGAGACTCCAATCCGTCTGTTTTGATAACCCATTACGCGGGGCTCGGCTGTCCGTATCGGGACAGCACAGCCAGCCTGCTCACCCCCAGACCGGCGGACCACGATTCAGTTATGCAGTTGATCATTTTGCTCCGGTTGGTTGCAGTAAACAACTGAAGTTTCAAGCAGTGTGGTGGTCGGTTGCCGCGGGCGTTGCCGGGGGCGGGTCGCCTGCCGGTGTACTGCTCGGCGGCGTGCAAGCAGAAGGCGTATCGGGCTCGGGGTGCGATGGCGCGACCCGGTCACGGCCGGATCGGGGCTGGCTATTGGGCGGCGAACACCAGCACGTCGTAGCGTTCACTGATTTCGTGTAGATCTGTTTCTGCGTCCGCATCCTGCCGTAGGCGCGCGAGCCCGGAGGCGAACTCATCCGTTGCGAGCATCTCGAACTTCGACTGCGGACGCGAGGCCAACGCTGCGTGATAGGCGCGAAGACCCGGTTGCATGGGCTGCGCGAAGGAGTCCACCGCCGTCGTGGTGAAGCCCGCAGCCTCGAAGTCGGCGACAATCATGTCGGCCGAGGGAAAGCGCGCCTGGTCCATCTCACGTAGGCGTGGCCAGTAGTCATACACGAGCGCATCCAGCCGCTCTCGCACGGTCGTCCGCACGACCACTACACCGCCCCGCCGCAGCACCCGGTGCAGCTCGGCGGCGCAGCGTTGCCGGTCGAGAAGATGATGAATGACGCGAGACAGCAACGCGAGATCGACGCACTCGCGCGAGATCGGCAGGGCCGCTGCATCCCCGGCGACGTACCGGACCCGCGGATGGCTGTTGAACCGTTGCGCCTCAACCAGCATTGCCGGCGATGGATCCAGCCCGACCGTGAGTCCCGAGTCTTCGACCTCGGCGAGCGCGGCAGCGAACATGCCCGTGCCCGCTCCGACGTCCAGCGTCGTCGACCTACCATCCGATCCGAAGGAAGTGATCAAGTCGACCCAGGCACGCAACGAACTCGCCGGCAGCTCGTTTCCGCGCTGATACACACCCGCCAAACGAGGATCTTGATACGGCTGAGCTGGCACCCCCCGATACTGCCTCAGCCCGGATCCGCCGGAAGTAACGGGCGCCGCCGTGGCGCGTTACGATATTGGGTATGGGTGAGTGTGTGCAGTGCGGTGCTCGGTTGCCGCGGGCGTTGCCGGGGGCGGGTCGTCTGTTGGTGTACTGCTCGCCGGCGTGCAAGCAGAAGGCGTATCGGGGGCGGGGTGGTCGGGCGTCGGGGACCACGGGGGCCCAGCGCCGGCGGGCGGGCACGGAGGCGGCCACCCCGGGCACGGGCACGGGCGCTGGGGCGCCCGCTTAGCCGCCGCGCTGGGCGCGTCGGTGTGACCGGTCGCGGGCTCGTCGGCCTGTCTCCGGTTCGGGCGCTGGGCACCTTGACGACTTGGGGTGATGGCGAGTGGGTGGTGGTGGGCAGCGGGTTACCGGGCAGCGCGGTCGCCGCATTGCGCTCACCGACCGCGCTGCGGGGTGCACCTCCGGCGCAGCGCGGGGTGGTCGTTGCGCATCGTGCGGGGTCGGATTTGGGGCGCGGCGGTCGAGGCCATTCGTGGTCGGGGTGAGCGCCTGGAGAACGGAGCAAGATGTTAGAACAGCCGTCTGTTTGACGGTTCGGGATGCACACCCGGCACTGCATGGGGTGGCGGCCACGTCGTGGTGGTGGGGGTGTTCATCCCCACACTTGGCGGTTCCGTTGTGTGCGGCTGGCACGCCACCTGCGGGGAGCAAGATATCCGATCCGGCGCCGGATCGAGAATCCGGGCCTGGCGGCTGCGCGCCGCTGGGTCACACTGGGTGTGAACGCTGCGCTGGGCCCGGCAACCGTAGTGACTGGTTCTCACCGAGCTGCAGCGGTGACTCTCCCTCTTCCACGCAACCGCCGGGTAACGTCCAGGTCGGTTTGTAGGTCGTCCGCAACAACAGCAGGCGGGGACCCTCCCCGATCAGTCCTGCGGCGGCCACCGGTGTTCGCGGCGGCCCCGGCGACACGCGTGCGTGGGATGGGACTACCCCGTCCGATAGGGCGTCACATCGTGACGACCGGGACCGAGCCGTGCCCCGTGGGGCCGTGGAGGCGAAAGTGCGGTGTCCTATCCCAGTGACCTAGGGCGTGTCCACGTGTCCTACCAGGTTGGGAGACCCACCCGTAGGACACTTCACCCGTGACCCGTCCCGTTCAGACGTTCACCGTGGCCCAGGCCGCCGAGGTGTGTCAGGTGTCCCGCAAGACCATCACCCGACGCTATGACCAGCTCAAACTAGGCGGTGCGTACAAGGACAAGGCTGGACAGTGGGCTATCCCAGTGGCGGCCCTCCTGCACGCTGGGTTGACCCCCGGTAGACCAGCGGCGCCGGACACTGTCCCATCGACCCAGGCGTCGGCACTGGGACAGCAGGACACCGCTACGGGCCTACGAGTGGCCGAACTGGAGGCCAAGGTCACCGAGTACTGGCACCGAGCCGAAGTAGCCGAGCAGCTCGCCGCCGAGCGGTCCGCACGGGTAGAGGACCTGCGGCAAGCGCTGCGGATGCTGGAGGCAGGCCGGCCGGTGCAGGAGGCGGAGATTCGACGCGACGTTGCGGGCTCACCGGAAGCCTCTCCGACTGCCACCGCGGCGCTGGCGCTCGTGGCAGAGCCGCGACCTCACCCTGAGTCTCAACCAACGCCGGGGCAGCTGCGGGCCACGAGTGGGCAGGGATGGTGGCGACGGTGGCGTCGGCGGGCCGCTAACTGATCTGGTGCGCTACGGCGCGCCTCTTTGACCTGAGGGTCACTGGCTGACTGGATTAGGACAGTCCCCAGAAAGGGGTCGGCCCGGCGGGTGCTTCAACACCGAACCGGGCCTAGGTCCAACGGAAGTGTGGCTCCGCGTGACCCCTACAGGAATCGTAACCGCGAACCCCGACAGCGCAACGCGCCGCGTCGGGTGTGTCTCGCAGTTCACCCTCCCGGCAGTGTCGTTGTTCCTGTCTGAGCTGGTGTTGCCGCTGGTGTAGCTCCTCCCGCACATCGGCGCTATCGCGAGAGTCCGCCGTTAACCGACCTCGAAGCCTGACAGTGCACCCTCTGTAAATCCTGGCCAGTCAGGCACCAGGCACCCGGCGCGCCCTGATCAGCCGCTCTGGGTGAGACTCCCGGCCTCCCGTCACACCAGACGACGGGTGGCTAGGAGGCGTGGAGCGGACGACGTGGGTGCGGAATTGGCCAAGGGTCACATGGGGGGTCACCGAGCCGGGCAATCCCTGCCCTGCAACCGCCTCACCACGCGCCTGAGGCGGCTGGTGACGGGGTAAACCGCGTGGAGCACAGACAACTGAGTACCAAGGGGGAGAGGGCTGGTGCAGAGCCGGTGAGGGCGCGTTGCGCAGCGATCACCGCACGCTGGGCCGGGTGAGGGGGATCGGCGGCCGCGTCCCTATCGGTCTACACCGCGCGGCGTGGGTGTGTGTCGTGGTCCGGGGCGTAGGGAGCGGTGCTCGGTGGTGCTGGTGAGCCACCCCGCTTGTAAGAGCTTGGGAATGATCCCGCGGGATGCACTGCGCCGCCACCCCAGGGTGGAGCGGAGTTCGGTCCACGTCGGTCCGGTGCCGGTGTCCCCGACGATGCGCGCGACGGCCACCGCGGCGGCCGCGCCGTCGCGGGCGGCGATCTCTGCCACTTCGGCCACCTCGGCGGCTTCCCGCGCCCGGCGGCCCCGCCGCCGGGCCTTGTCGGCCACGAGCCCGGCGACGGCGGCCGGGGTCGGGGTCATCGCACCCCGCACCAGTTGCAGCCACGCGGAGCGCTTCTCGGGGTCGTCGTGGGGTATGGGGTGCGGTGCGAGTTTGGCGATGGCCGCCGGGGTGACCTCGCGGCGTGCTGTGCGTAGGGCTTGCTCGGCGTGCTGTTCAGCGGTACTCACCACCGGCGGCGGCGGTGAGGTGTCCGGCGCGGCCTTCAGGGGATTCGCCAGGCCCGGCCCCGCTGACCGCTTCGACGCTGACCGTGGCGGCGCCGGGGTGATCCCCAGGTAGGTCAGCGTTGCGGTGGTGGCGGGGCCGGGCTCGGCAGGGGCCCGCAGTCGGTAACCACCCGGCGCCGGGACGGCCCAGCAGTCGGGGAACGCGGCGAGGTCCCCACCGATCTGCATGATGATCGGTAGACCCCGGCGCAGCGCGGTCCGCACCGTGGTGTCCGCGGCTCCCGTGAGCGTGCCCGCGGGCAGGGCGACGGCGAGGGCATCGGCGGCATCGACGTCGGGGGCCACGGTCCAGCCGTAGCGGTGGGCGAGTGCGGCAGCAGCCTTGGCCTTCCCCACCGTCGCCACCCGGAGCGGACCGTGCTGGCGCCCGGCTCGGGCGCTGACCGTTGCGGTGTACCGGGTCCGGGCGTCCTCGCCCATGACCGGGCGCGGCGGCGCGGTGATGGTGTTGCTCATGGTGGTGCTCTCCCTTGTCCCGCCCCGGCCTCAACAGGCAGATCGTGGTCATCGTCTCCGATGATCGCCCGGCGCTGCGTCACCGACGCCCGTGCCCCCTGCGTGTCGGCGGAGCAATCCCAGCACCCGACGAGGCTGCGTGCGACCGGTCCGCAGCCAGCCTCACGCTCCTTCGAAGATGCTGCCGCGCCACCGCTCCGCGCTGGCTTGCCCCCGATTCGAGGATGGGTCGTGTCCGTGTCGGCGCCCTGCCATTCGCACGGACCCGCGGTCCGCTCGACAGGCGTGGTGGTCGGGGCGGTCGCGCAGGAGATCGGCGATCGCGGTGACGGCGGGTGGCGCTTTCCTCGACGATGCGCGCGACGGCCGTCGCGGCGGCCACAAGGTC
>JAABUO010008914.1_pt1 | contig 11277 bp, 10 predicted proteins | sample 5559291 | NCBI WGS metagenome assembly JAABUO01 (sample SAMN10711878, study PRJNA513372) | rock metagenome | isolation source: Antarctica rocks | place: Antarctica: Victoria Land, Finger Mt sud | reverse complement strand
AGCACACTCTATAGGAGCAGTAGGACCGCGCGGAAAGGGTGTCTGCGATTATTATGGAATGGATAGTTCGGAAATTGACATTCTCATGGGAACTTTTACAAAGTCCTTTGGAGCTGCTGGTGGATATGTCGCTGCAGATAAGGCAATCATCGATAAGCTCCGCTATACTAATGCGTCTTGGATGTACGCTGAGAGCATGTCGCCTATTGTCTTACAGCAAATCAGCGTAGCACTACGGACCATTTCAGGTGAAATTGGGGATAACGAAGGAGAAGAACGACTTCAGAGACTAGCATTTAATTCGAGATACCTTCGGCTTGGCTTAAAGCGACTCGGATTTATTGTTTATGGACACGACGATTCCCCAATAATCCCGTTTATGCTCTTTAATCCGGCAAAGATGCCAGCCTTCTCCAGGGAAATGCTTAACCGGAAAATAGCAATTGTAGTTGTCGGTTATCCAGCGACGCCGCTGATCTCTTCACGTGTTCGCTTATGTGTTTCTGCAAGTCATAACAAAGACGATCTCGACCGGTTACTGCGCGTATTTGACCAGGTAGGCGATCTATTGCAACTGAAATTTTCGACCGGGATTGCCGGAGAGGATTTGGGAAGGAAGCCGAGTCTTCCACCACGATGGAATGTGGAAGATATCATAAGAAAAGGAGCAGTCGATGCGAAGATCGATGTCTGATAGCATTACTGTCATGGCCGCTAGTCCTTAAAGAATTAGGATTCAGGAGTAATAAACTTATTGCTTGCTGCATAAAATCGCGTGCTAACTTGCTTGAGAAGCAAATAAGCCAGCAAAGTCTTCCCGCGAGCGCTATTTTGTGCACTGCATCGAACCGCCACGAAAGTCTGTCACGCACCAGATAATTAATTGCTACTCTGAAGACAAGTTGACTGGCCTTCATTTTCACCGACAATTCCGAATGTTTATAATAATATGTTTGCGGAGCTTCTCGTAAATGCACAGGCCAAACTTTTCGTCTAATTATTAATTAATTCCGACCCTTCCTCCGGAAAATGCCGAGGGATCCCTTTTCGGACGATTTCTTGCGTCATAAATTCTCACTCCAGTTTATGCACCGAAATTCCATCCTAGCTTTATCATATGTCAACAATCATCGTGCCTTTGCGGGTAGCGCTTGGTGCACACACCTAACGACTTGGTGTCATGGCTTATGCCCGATGAAGTCATCATGCATTACACGTTAGATGGATGCAGTGTAGCCATTTAAGACATCTATAGCCATACCTACTCGCGCCAATTAAGGTAAGCTTGAAATTAATTGTACGACATAGCTTGCTATCCGTGTCTATTATGCAATGGCTGCTCCCTATTACGGAGGCGAGTCCACCGCAATCCCCTCCCCTGGTCAGGCTATTGATCACCCTCAACAGCAAACACACATCTTCCTCCTCCCTTCTGCCTGCTTTGCAAGTGTCCATTTGTGATCCGAATATGGCTCCCGTAACTTTTTCGGTTCTGGTCATAAGTAAAAACCTTAATTCCTTTGCTACCCACAATTCCCACCTCCTCTCCTCTTTCTCTCACCCACCCCTCAACACTCCCCTGACCGCCACATCTGGCCTGGGTTCACTCTATCTCTACACTTGCTCTCGATAGAGCTGGTACTCCTGGTCACTGGCTTGGGTGCTGGTTTTTGTCGACAGCGGGAGAATTGCAGGGTGTGTCTCCTTCTGTGTTGATAAGCTTCTCAAAAGCAGAGAGGGTGCGTCTTGCACACAAGGAAGGCAATTAGCTCATTCCTTAAGGTCGACGCTCTTTGGCAGAACTATAATTTGTGCGACGTGCATTGACAGACAAGTTTTGGAGTAAGTACAACCGGTTGGTATGGCCACATTGACGCAGCAAGCACCATGGTCTCAGCCATTCGCCCAACCTGCGCATACTGTCTCAGATGCCAATAAGACCGAACCGGCTCAGCAGCTCACGCTGGCACATCAAGCTTATCGGTGGTCGAACCCAAGTATGTACACTGTTCATGCTCGCCCACACTTTCGTTCGGCTTCGTCATCTGACAGCTCCCTATCAACAATGCAAAAGATGCCTGTCTATGTGGACTCCTCAAGAAGTCGTTCGGCTCCCGTAATCGGTAAGGAAATTTATCCGCACTCTTCGGGAAATACATTACCACAGAAATTTACGATTCATGGAGATCATATAACTTCCTTCCAAGAAGACGGTGCTAAAGCACAAACTTACGGCCGTGTGATTCGTACGATCGAATCTGTGTCATCTCCGAGTCTTCGAGAGTTGACGGGGGGCAGACAAATTGTCCAGAAATTGAGGCAACCATTACCGCTCTCTGCCCCGTCGGAGTTGGCTGCTGAAGCCCCCAAGAGACACAATAGGCACCATTCACTGGATTCGAAGGCGGGAGTTATCCGGGCAGCAGGGCTCACTAACGCCACGACTCCACCAGCGCGACCGCCTTCTTTAAATTCATCTTGTTCGCCAAATCCGATGTCACCTTCTAATGGAGATGTCAAGAAGACTGAAAGAAGCTCGTCGACAACAGCTTTCCACCCGGCGCCAGTGAAACCCACACTTTCTACCCCTCCTCCAAGTCCATTGCAAAGCAAAACGTCCAATGACGAGCCAGGAAGACCGAGAGCGTCATCACCATCGCCTGTTCGACGTGTGCGGGGCAGCTCGGTAGATTCTACTGCATCTTCAGTGAAGAGTCGTACGTATGGACCGTCTCCGCTCTCGCAACCTCAGTTTGAGACCTCTCCACCACGGTCTGCAACACCGGAACCTACAGTTTTGATTTCCCCGGAAAAGACGACAATTAGAAATCGCCTACGACGGGCCCTTTCATTTGGTGCAAAAAATGAACTCAACAAAAGGCCTTTGAAAGCGCAAAATGAGGAAAAGGTACCTTCCGTAAATGCTGGTCCTCCAGATGCTAGCATCTATGTACGGAAGTTTTTTGCTATCTCGACCGATAATTTGTCAATCGCGTCCACTGCTTCAAGTGCTTCATTAATGCTACGCAAAATGGGAAAGGGTATGAAGAATGGAGGGAAGAATTTTTCCGAGATCTTTCGACAGAAACGAAGAGTCGAGCCGATAGTCAATAAAAGGGAGACATTGGACGTGAGCAGCGAGGAAGAGGATGTGCAGAGACAAGCGACATCGCCTGAAATTGAAGATGTTCGCTTGGGCACTCCAAAGCCATCTAATGTACCTTTGGAAGATGATGTCCGAAGAAGAAAGAGTTTTGCTGCGGGGCGACCGTCGATTGAGAAACGAAGAATCTTGAGACGTAATACAATCCAGATCGCAGCTAACCTAAGAACTAACTGTTCCAGAACCACCAGAGGTATTGGATAGGGCTGCTCCATCAAGGCTCTCCTCCACGCATGTGGATTACCAACTTCCGATGATACCTCGAGGATCTCCAATTACCCCATCGTCACCGGTGATGGCGATCCATAAGTGGACAGACTCGGTTCAGTCAGTGCAGCCGCCTCACTCTAACATGTCGATTGCAGACCCTGGAGAGATCGCTAGTCCAATTGCAAGTGGTCGCGGGTCAATATCTTTTTCTCCGAGAACCGTCGTTCACGAGACTTGGACTCCAGCTGAATACGACCGTCGAGGTGAGATTGCTACCTGCAATCGCCTGACTCCGCTTTTGGCTCAGCAAATTAAAGAAGAGCTCAACTCATTCAAAATGGTTCGTGACTATATTGGTCACACTAACGATATAGGAAATGGAAGTACATGAGAAGAGCAAGATCTACACGCATTTTTTTTAAACCCACGAGAGGCGGTCGGTTAGGTAGCTTTGCATCCATCACAGTAGGAGTCCGTTTAAAAGTACAAACCTGCATCATTAACTTGTTGGTGACGTAGCGGTAATTAGTAGTGTGTCCGTACCACATCGAAGTCCGTGGCACGAGTTGGATGCCAGAGCCTGTAACGAGGAAGCGCAAAGCTCAATCCCAATTGTCAAAGGATTCGGATATACGGAAACTGTTCGGCCCATCGAATCCGTCCTGTAGCCCCACTGCGAAGCTGTGTCAAGCTTCGGTGTCGAAGGACAATACAATGCTGCAAGATCAAACTCGACAAGTCGTTGACTTGACAAGCACGTCTCCGAGTGCAATAAACAAGCCTATGAAAATACACTCCTTAACCCGTGGAGGCCCTAGGAAGCTGGCGGTGAAGAATCGGCGGCCTGCAGCCTCAGAAAATGCGCCGGCAGAGTATTTCGCCCAAGTCCGAGATAAGCTGGATAGAGCCTTGAGCGCCATTTTTGCACTAGAAACTACTCCGCTAGGCCTCGAGGAACTATACCGAGGAGTCGAGAATTTGTGTCGAGCGGGCAAAGCTGCTGAAATCTATGCAGATTTGCGTGGTAAATGCGAGCGGTACATGCACGATGACTTACAGCCTAATCTTCTGGGCAAGCGGACGAGTGAGAAGAATATGGTGCTTGAGATGCAAACAGTATGGGACATGTGGTGCAAACAACTTGGTGTAATTCGCAGTATTTACTTTTTTTTGGAGAGGAGTTATCTATTGGGTGCATCAATGCCGTCGATATGGGATATGGGACTCGAAATCTTTCGCACAAATGTTGTCAATGAGCCATCTCTCAGCGACGCTTACTTTACCGATGTCGCTACAATGTTTGAGGACGATCGTAATGGCGATCGTAAATGGACGGGTAGGTTACTGACGGCCATCCGAATGATTGTATCCCTATCGCTCTATTCTACTGATTTTCAACCAATTTTCCTAGAGTCTACAAAGCAATACTACGAAGGAATTGCCACGCACAACGAGCGGTCGCCTATTGAAGACTATTTGCGCCTGTGTACAGCCCGACTGGAGGACGAACGTGAGAGAAGCGAGCGGTTTGGTCTGGAGCAGAGGACCCAACGCTCTGCGATTGAAATTATGGATAAGGTGCTTATAGAACAGCAAGCGCGGACAGTCGTTGAGCGCGGATTTGTCGGACTCATTGAAGTGAAAGATTTACCGTCATTACATCTTTTATACACGCTACTGCGGCGTGTTGGTCTGACGAAGAATCTGCTTGAGCCGTGGTCCAACTACGTCCGAAAACGTGGATCAGAAGCGGTTATGGATTGCACGCAGGACACGACCATGGTAAGCAGGCTTATGAGCTTCAAGGGCGAAATGGATGCTGTTGTTGAGAGAAGTTTTGAGAATGATGACGACCTCGCCAATAGTCTACGAGAATCCTTTTCATGGTTTGTCAATCGTCGTCAAAATACACCAGCTGAAATGACGGCAAAGTACCTCGATAGCCTTCTCAGATCTGGTAACAAAAAACTGGAAGAAGCCGACCAAGAGCGGGTTATGGACAAATTGCTTGCCATATTCCGTTTTATTCAAGGCAAAGATACGTTTGAGGCTTTCTACAAGAAGGACTTGGCTAAGAGGCTGCTATTAAATAAGAGTGCAAGCGCAGATGCGGAGAGAAGTATGCTCACACGTCTCAAGACAGGTTTGGTGCTTTTCGTTCTCTACTAACGCTATAGAATGCGGGCCAATGTTTACCCAAAAACTTGAAGGCATGTTCAACGACGTAGACATATCAAAGGATTTTATGTCTTCCTTCAAGCAAACAAAGCACTCCAGTGAAGGCATCGATTTGTATGCCAATGTCCTCTCGCAAGCTTTCTGGCCTAATTTTCCAGAGGCGCAGGTCGTTATGCCGGAGGCAATGTCGCGTCAATTGGAGTACTTTCGTGCATTCTACCTCACAAAACAGAGTGGGCGCAGGTTGATGTGGCGTCACGGACTCGGTCATTGCGTCCTTAAAGCCAAATTTAAAAAATGCGTCAAGGAACTAACGATGTCTCTTTTCCAGGCAGTTGTGGTTTTATTATTTAACGATAACAACTTGCTCTCCGTTGACCAAATTCGGCAGGGAAGTGGACTGGAAGACCATGAACTCCTCCGCACTCTGCAATCGTTGGCTTGTGGCAAGGTTCGTGTATTGCAGAAAACTCCGCGCGGTCGAGACGTAGGCAAGGATGATCAATTTTGTGTGAATGAAGACTTCACGCATGAGGCCTACCGCGTCAAAATCAATCAAATCCAGCATCGCGAGACACGAGAGGAGAAGGAGGAGACGCATGAAAGGGTGAAGCAGGATCGGCAATTCGAAATCCAAGCAGCCATCATTCGAATACTAAAGTCGCGCAAGCAGATGAAGCATGTTGAGCTCGTCCAAGCGACTATCGAGCAGACGAAGAATCGGGGGACCTTGGATCTGGCCGATATCAAAACACAGGTAGAGCGACTGATTGACAAGGAGTATATGGAGCGTGTTGACAAGGACACGTATGTTTACGTAGCTTGAATCCTCGGATCCTCCTCCCGTATAGCGGGATCCTATTCCGATGCTGTGGCTGAATCGAGAACGTGATTTTCCCACTGGTGACGCACGGCGAGAAGTCCATGAATGATCTGCACGGATTCTTCCGAATGGGTAACTGCTCTATTGCATGTGGGACAGCGCCACAGTCAACTTTGCGCCACCTTTGCCACCTTAGCCATGCACAGCCACAATCCAGGCCCTATTTGCATAGCCGACTGCCCCATTATGGTCCCGACTAGAGTAAAATGCACTTGAACGTACAAGGCACAAACTAATAATTCCTATCCGCTCCATGAAAGTTGTTGTATATTTCACTGCTTTGGTTTTCTGCCAATCATAATCACGCATTTCAGCCACAGTGAGTTCCTCGATTAGGAATTAGACTTCAGCATAGGGGATAAATAATACGCCACCGCCCAGCCCAGCCCCTCAGCGCACTCGCCACACTTCCAACTCCTCCCCATCATCTTCACAGCATGAGCTTCTTCCAAGCAGAATTCGACCCCTATGAGGAGTGGATGGACTTCAAGCTAGACGACTCTCTCATCCTCCCCTCTTCTTCATCCACCTTTGCTGAAGACACGTATGATCTTCGCAGTCTGAGCGAGCTCGGGACGCCGGAAACGGGAAACACGAGTCCTTTGAGCGGGAGTGGCATGCTCGGAGATACCTGCGATGGCGAGGGCGATGGGAAGAAGGTCAAAAGCAAGTTTTTGGAAAGGAATCGTGTGGCTGCGAGCAAATGCCGGCAGAAGAAGAAACAACGCAATAGCGAGCTGGAGGTTTCTTGTCGCAAGGCCGCGCAGACGCATAGGTCGCTGGTCTCTGCCATTGCAATGCTAAAGGACGAAGTGCTCACGCTGAAAGGCGAAATGCTAAAACACACGGATTGCGACTGTGGGCGGATTCGGACTTACCTCAACATGCAAGCCGATCAATTGACTTGTAATTGAACTCTATACACTTTATGAATGGGCATGGTAAATTATTAATATATTGTGATGACTCTCCTACTCCCTAGACCCATCGACAGACTCCGTCCTCTTCCACTGTCCTTCGATCCAGAACCTCGTTCACTCGGTCTTCCATGCCGACCTTCCGGCGGTCCTGAGACAATTGCTGCAGGACCTCCGACCGACTAAGGGCTGTGCTGCCGCTACCCTTTGCATACCCCTTGACCACATTTTCAATCTCCCACTCGCTTGGTAAGCCGTAATTGGTGGGATATTGCTTGTTGGGGAAGCTGCCTTTGATATCTAGAGAAGAGGAGGAAGAGAAAAATGGCTTGATGTCCTCCAATGGACCCCAATGTGGCGTTTTTTTGGTCCGCAGCCTGGCATTAACGCCAGTCACAAAATCGGGGTGACGCATGAACCGTGTTGCAAGATAATGCTCGCGCTGAAAGGTTTCCAGGATGCTCCACTGCCGCCCTAACTGCATCTGACGCAGTGCTACCGCCAAGCTCGTGGGGGACTTTTCCTCCATCGTCTTTCTCACCCCGGCACCCCACTCGCCTTCCTTTTGGAGAGAGTTTATGACTCCTTCCACACTATCCTTGCTAAAGCAGCGGTCAATTGCTTTCCGCGTGCTACCAATAAAAGGGTAGTTTTTGGAGGAGTGGTTGGGAGGAGGGTGGGAAGCGTATTCCTCAAGAGCAGCATTCACCCCATCATATCCTTCGACTTCTGCCAGCCTCTCTCTTACCATCGGGAGCTTCTCGCTCTCCACATAGTGCGTAGCAATCCCAGACATGTATACCTCCCACCCCTTCAATCTATGCGAGGTCATGGCTAGGAATGTACCCACTCGTCCATCCATTCTGGGCAGGAAGAAGCCCGCACCGACATCCGGGAAGAACCCAATCGTAGTCTCTGGCATGGCAAACACAGTCCTCTCGGTGCATACGCGGAAAGGAGCATGCACAGACAGGCCAACTCCACCGCCCATGGTAATGCCATCCATGAATGCAATAAACGGCTTTGGGTAGAGGGCTATTGCGTGGTCGAGTGCATACTCCTCTGCAAAGAAGTAATCTGCCTCCTCCGGTCTTCCGTCTGCGCAAGCATCAGCCAGGGTCGTGACATCCCCTCCGGCACAGAATGCTCGTGCATCGCCTTGGATGAGCACGGTTGAGCAGAGGTCCGACTTTTGCCATTCGTCGATTCGCCGGCGAATCTGCTTGATCATGCCCAGATTGAGCGAGTTCAGCTTGGCTGGCCGGTTGAGGGTGATGGTCCGCAGCTTGCCATTCCGTCCAAAGATGGCTTCGTTGAATGGGGCTGCTCGCAGCGGCATTTCATTCGATGCTTCTATGTACAGTGAGGGTTGATGGTTTACAGGCTGGCGAAATACGGCAGGGCATCCTGCTCTACGACGATGTTGCCCCATTTCAGCAGGTTATGCACAGTCACATCTTCCTTCTGCTTCACCAGACACTCGCGGCCCAGGTTGCTGGCCGCGCGCTGCAGGTCTGGCTGCGGGGTGTGACATATGAAGAGGCAGCCTCCCCGATCATGGCCAATATCCTGCGCCTCGATGGTGGCCAGCAGTGCTCGTGTCTTGTGGACCTGCAGGGAGAGCTGGTCGGCGACAATGACTTGTCCACGCGCATACCGTGTGCTCCACGCCGTCCGCATGGCCAAGGCATAGATCTTGCGCGGTAGCTTGGTGGCGAATATCTTCTCTCGGGTGGGCCCATGCGCAACCCCTCCTCCTCGCAGCATGGGCGATCCGCGGTCTCCCAACCGCGCCTGCCCTGTTCCCTTTTGCGGCCGCAGCTTCCTGCCACTCCCACGCACCTCCGCGCGAGTCTTTGTATTTGCGCTGCCTTGTCGCGCATTATCAGCCTCCCATACCACCGCCCGGTGCAGAATGTCCTTCCGCAGCCGGTGATGGAAGAGGCTCTGCAGATGGCCGAATCTCAGCGGTTCGAACGATGGGAATTTGTGGACGGTGAACATCTCCCATCCCATCCCCGTCCAGGAACACACGATGATGGTGATGGGGACGAGGAGAGGGGCGTGGTGGTGGAGCACAAAGCACTGCAGCAGGAGACGCACTTCAAGTCTTGCAGCAGCAGCAGAAGAAGGGCAGCAGCAGCAGAGCGAGCATCGGTCCTGGGCCTACGACGAGGCGCTCAAGGTGATTGCACAGGATCGGGAGGAGAAGCAGAAGCTCGTCAAGGTTGCCGAGACGAGGCTGCAGCGAGCACTCACTCTTGCCAGGACAGATCACACCAGGGCGCACGAGAGGAGGATCAAAGACATACGGAATGACGTGGAAGAAGCTCGGGTGGCTGTGGAGATCAACGATCCTCAGGTGCGGAGGCAATTTCAGGTAGGCGACATTGACATGACTCGCCCCGTCATGCGCTATCTCGCACGCCAACGCTGGGAGCTAGGGTCTCGGCTGCCTCGTCTGCTGCAACGCCTGCACCAGATGCATGTGGTGCCAGATACCATCCCAGATATCCACCCTGTCGTCGACGTCCAGCTCCGCTTTGGCGAAAGGGAGGTGGAAGCGGGCAAGTTCCTCCCGTGCGATCTTACTCGGAAGGTGCCGTCGCTCAGCATACAGCAATTTCAGCCCTGGCGCCATCCGCTCTACACGATTGCCATCCTCGACCCCGACACCCCCGACATCGACAACGACTCCTTCACCACCACACTCCACATGCTCACGACGAATGCAACTGTTACTCTCAAACGTCCGCTGGTGGTAGAGACTCCTGTGATGGAGTACCTTCCGCCACACCCGCACAAGGGCACTGCACCACATAGATTGGCAGTCCTTGTCTTTTCACAAAAAGAGCCCATCCCTGCAGATGCACTGCCGGCGCGAGAAAGCTTTGATGTTCGGCAGTATGTGGCTCAACACCAGTTGCATCCAGTTGGCGCTCATCTTTGGCGCTCGAAATGGGATGAGTATGTCGATGATATATTGCAGGAGCTGAATGTGCCGCGGCTGCAGTTTAAGAGATAGGTGATACCATGTAGATATTCATGCATTCTTCATTGGATTCTTCAAGGCCACGTACTCTGGCCATACCTTTGCGACAATCTTGCCACGGACTAGAGCCAATGGGAGAGGACCCCATTCTCTAGAGTCCAGGGAGTGCGCCAGGTTGTCTCCACACAGCCAGGCATGTCCCTGGGGAACTTTGATCCACCTTTGCTGTGCTGAAGGCAGGGTTGGATCGACGCAGACGACATCCCCGGCAAGTCCTATGACCCGCTTTGCAATCCTTTCCACAGGATCGTGAGGATGCACTGCCGTCACAACATCGCCGACCGCAATGTTATTCAGTCCAACCTTGCTGATGAGGAAGAACTCGCCAGTGACGTTGAAGGTAGGTAGCATGGATGGTCCGGAGGCTGACTGAACCTCCACCACGTTCTCTTTGCCCAGGTGCACCATGCAGCCAACGCGAGCTATCCACCCTGCGGCACGAAGCGCGTTCATCTGTGACCTCGCGAATCGGCGGAAACTGAGTGGGATTTGATACGAGTCGTGCAATCAAATCAGACCGTACGGCAATTGCAAATCTTGTAGATGTTCAATTGCAAAATGCTGCGTGGCCAGATACTTGACTATTTTACGAAAGCTCTTGGCAAGACAACGACAAAATGTGACAAGGACTCCTTTGTTGCGTTCCTTACATCTCCGAGCAATTTCGCATGTCCACAGCGGCGCTCATAGGATGGTGGAGTGGCGAGGGAGGTTCCTCTTTCCCCACAAGAATTGACATCCCACGCTTCTTCGGACTTCACCACCCACGCCCCAGCGCAGCCGAACACACGACAGAGATGAGCAAACACCTCACCAATTCGCCCAATGACCTTGTAGTTGAGAACTTACGCGGACTGCTGCGGCAGAATCCAGA
>JAABUO010008912.1_pt1 | contig 11278 bp, 4 predicted proteins | sample 5559291 | NCBI WGS metagenome assembly JAABUO01 (sample SAMN10711878, study PRJNA513372) | rock metagenome | isolation source: Antarctica rocks | place: Antarctica: Victoria Land, Finger Mt sud | reverse complement strand
CATCATAGCTCTCCTCTTGCGACCCGGACGTATTGCTTAATTCGGGTATGAAGACTTCGTAATTGACGGGTTGCTTCGTCGCCTTTCTTGGACTTGAACGCAACTGTCTGGTATCATTGACACCATTAGTACTCGTACATGGCTTAGAACTGTTACCCTCTACTGTCCGTTCATCATATCTTGGAAGTAGCATGGAATTGATTTGAACAGTCCCGAGTGCTCGCTGTCGGCTAACTTGCTTCTCATTGCCCGAAACTTTTTCATCATTTCTAGGTACATTGACGTTGTTTTTTTGGATGGCTGTTTTCTTTATTGTCCCCTTGGTATCGTCAGTTTCAAAAGGTACCCTACTTCCTTGCTCTTTCTTTGATCCCTTTCGAGGTGTTTGTGGGATAGCTCTCCCAGACGGGCGCAGGATTGTTGAGACGTCTGGACACTCCTCATCGCTGTTGCATATTGCATTCAGTCTAGTCATCTTAAAGATCTATATCCGTATCCTGATCGCCCTGATAGCTATTCACCGAGACCTGCCTGCCTAACGAGGATTGTTGTTGAGCTTAACCTGTTATTACAAGAGTAAACAACAAAGTGTCGCTAGGAGCAACGCTTGGTGAACATGATATCTAGTAACGAGCTTTCGATCACACATACTTCATCTGCAAGGTTGTGGGTTATGGCTTTTGTAGAATTTATGTGTAAGCTTCTCTGACTGCTTTATACACAAGGGTGCCAAAACAGTGAATTGTAATTGTACAATATGTAACAACCATTACCAACGCCGACAAAGAAAAGAATGCTAGACCCCATCCCGTGTGTCCATAATGCAACTTCTATGTGGAAATACGGAGGGCTTTCAAAACAGTCATCCGGCCACTAACAAACTGAATGATCCAAAACTCATAATTTACAGCATGATCATACCTGCACCAACGAGAGCAGCTACGGTGACATATGCGCCAAGTTGAAGCATTCCAACGTCGAACCTAGGAACAGTAACCAGGCCCGCAGCACTTTTGGTGGTTGAGGAGCTGCTGCCGCTGGACCCAGTTCCTGAAGGGCTTGAAGTGACAACTCCAGTGCCTGCCGGACCGGCTTGGCTTACCAATGCCTGACAGTTTCCATTGGATTTGGGGCTCTGCTTTTGGGCAGCGCCCTTGAAATCGCAGGGGCTGTTATTTGCCTTGTTGTTTGCGGTCTGGTTGAGGTAGAACTGGTTGAAAGCCCAGGAAAGTCGTTCAGTAGCGTTGCACATCGAGTATGCCCCATATACTCCGGTTGTGGCGTTCGCGTTGGTACCGTCACAGTAGTTACCGTTGCTCGGATCACAGACGTAGCCAAATTGAGTTGTAGAAGTAGCATTGTCAAGGTTAGATTTGGCAATGCAGGTAAGGTTCTGCATCATGCAACCACAGAGCTGTGTGTTTGGAGTGGGGGGTAGTTGGTTCTTCGCTTGCCACGTGCCGTCGACACTTGGGCACGCTTGAGCGCTGTTGGTAGGCGAGTACGACGCCGATTGAACGCCAGTTGGTGTGACCTTGGCTATTTGACTCGACAATGCCGAGAAGTCGGGAAGCTTAGTGGCCTTGGCGTCACTGCCAACGGACACGAGACCTTATATCACTGTTAATACTCAGGAAATAAAGTTGTTACGACATAGGCAAACTCACCAAACTTATTAGCCTCCTGGAAGTACATATAAACGATACCACCAGACCACACTTTTGTCATATTGGATCCGTATAGGGCCTGAACTTCATTGAACTGCCGGGGCGGGGATGTGTTGCAACCATATTCGGCGAAGAATGCTGGAACATTGTATGAAGAGAATTCGGTGGTTCGGGCTTCATAGTGTGAGCTGGAGTAGTCAGCCTTGTCGCCACACCACGAATAGATGTTGTAGCCCCAAAAGTCGATGGCCTGCGCCGGTGGGCCGCAATCGAAGTAATTTGCGAGCTCGGTCCGTGTTTCATCATCGTTGGTAGCATATCCAACACCCATAGGTCGGTAATTTTTCTGGACGATGTACGCCTTCATATCCCGTACAGCTGCCTTGACGAAAGCACTGGCAATCGTATTATTCGGGGCGTTCGAGACTTCATTACCGGCGAAGAAGCCAATAACGTTTGTGTAGTTCGCGAGAGAGTCGACGACTGAAGTGTACCGTGTGTACAATTCCTGGTTCCACGCTGGAGTATCGCGGTTGATGGAAGTTGCAGGCTCTCCCAGATCTGAGATAACGTAAATGCCAGCATCCTGAAGTAACTTCATGCACCCGGAGTGATCCAGTGTAGGATTGATGGCGTACACACGGATAGTGTTTGTTTGTAGCTGTTGCAGCAGAGGGACGTCTCTCGCGCAACTCGAAGGATCAGCCAGCGGGTCCTTGTAGTTGGTATTTCCACTAATCGTTCCATTGGCGGAGAAATCCTCTGTTGCAGGTTAGATCTTAACTTGGTGATGAGTGCTTTAGATTACTGACCTTGATATGCCACACCCTTAATGAAGCTTTACGAAAATGGTCAGCAGCCGATCGAAAAACGTCGTTGCCCCTTCAAGACTTACAATTCCGTCCCGTTCGTCTTGTAGAAGAACTTGGAACCCTAGACAGGCGAAACGTCATTAGCTGGATAAAGGTATTGATGACTGCAATGGTTCCGAACCTTGATGACGATGGGATCAAGCTGGGCAACAACCGATGAAGCGAACAGGGTCGCTGCCGCGACCGCAGTCAACGTGAAGCCGAAGCTCTTCATTCTGGTTGGAACTTAGATAGAGTATTAAAATGTAGGGAACAGCACGGTATGGTGTAATGGTGCTGGGTGTCTAATCCCAGAGATTTTGGGTCGTAGTGGACAGAGGGAGGAACGAAGTAAACAGGAAGTCTCGATCCAGGACAAAGAGTTCTTAACAGACTAAGCTCAATGGCAACCCTCTCAAAAGAGTGTGAAATGTAGAGATGGATCCCAAAGGTGAGAAGAGAAGATTTACAAAAGGCAGCTGAGTCTACGTGGGGTCGGCTCACTGTTTTGGGGCGATACGGTGTCGACTCCTTGCCAAGTTCGCCGCGCAATCTAAAGGATCACGGGACGTGCCGCAGCCGGCTAACAGTTTGTACACAGTACTTCATTCAAGTAGATGAATTCGTACTGTTTCAGACCTATGTACAAAACATCTATTGACACGGATTCTCATACCATCACAGCTTCACTGTTCTTATATCGAGAGATTGAAATCATCATCCATTCAGTGGGATTTTGAACCCGGCAAGTGCAATTCAGTGAATTTACTTTAGTCAACGTACTCTTTGAGTAGGATGTGCCAATTACGGAGTATTTTTGGGTACTCAACGGGTATTGTACTTGCCCCTTATTCTTGCCCCTTATTCCCCCTAAACGACAATCATGCAGATCCATGCCGATTCTAGATACACCCTGGCCTTTAGTGTTCCATCCCAGCCGTTTGCGGTCAGCGCGTCTTGCCACTTACGAGTAGTGAGTACCGAAAAAAAGGTTGCAGCTATTTTTGGCTTGTTGGTTCTTCGGCCAGTTCCTGCTATGATGTGACAGTTGGTTAAATTTGTTATGGGTGGTGTGTCATTTCACTACAAGATAGAGATGGATGGATAGTTACAGGTAGATCCCATATGAAAGATCGTCGAAATGCTTTGATAAACGAAAGGTAGAAGCTTTTAATAGTAACTGAGCATGGCACCCCGTCAAGCCGGGAGCTTTAGGAGATTGGATTCTTGGTAGAGAAAATAATGTGGTAAATTACAGTACAGAATAGTTCTATCTAAGCACGGAGGAAATAAAAATGTACGTTCTGCCCCAGAGTTTGATTCCTCAGCATCTTTCACTTTCAGTGCTCGTTGAAGCACCTCCTAAATGTTATTCCAGGGATCTGTAGAGTGCTAGAGGATCGCTGATTGGAAGACATCCATAACCGCGGCTCGCGGTGCGAATCAAACTTGGATCCACTCTGTACCGAGCTAATCCGTTTCGGTATTGAAAACCCTAAGCAGATCCTCTAAGCTGTAACAATGCACCAGGGGAACTGACCTTGATTCTCCTGTCTCTCCTTCTCATCAAGATAATACTCTCACCGTTTCACGCCTTTCGTTACTGTTCCCCTCAACAGCTCAGTCTTGTTGCTGGCGACATCTTACTCTCGCTCAAGGTGTCACTCAGCAAAAGTCCAAGTCAAGTGCGAAAGTCGAGTGGAAAAACACAGCGATCGGTAACGCGGAGCAACTGCGTGCTTTTCCCCTTCACTCTCGTTGCAGTCACAATCAACAATCGTAACACCCACGATCCTTCATCTTCAGCCACGAAATAGGCAGCACGCCAGCCCGATATATTATCATACTTGGAATCTTTGGACCCAGCCAACCGCGATACCGAGTTTCTTTTATTCACCGAAGTTTTTCGATCAGCTAGGAATTTTTCCAATCGATACAGTTGGTCTTCCAACGACACGCAACCGCCCGCTTCCGCCCGCTTCTCACTACCTCACAATAATAGATCTTGCAGTTTCGTCAATGGAAAAGGTCTAATGTAAGTTGATCTCTAACAGTGTAGAAAAATTGCATTCGTTGCCTTCACAGTTTCTGCACAGCCTCCTTCTTTTGCACGCCGGAGTAATGCTTTTCCTCGTGTCCATTCAACTTACACACTCAGTAGCATAAAACTTTCTCATTACTCGTGAATATGTCTGGCCATCCTCAAGCTCAGTATGATGATGGCTATGGCCACCAACCTCAGGCAACAGACTCGTATTACCAAGACGAACACGACCAAGGGTACTATGACCAGCAACATGATTACCAGCAGCAGCACGGAGGCGCCGGTTATTACGATGAAGCGTGAGTTATGGTAGAAATATTCTCTCTCCATTCCATTGACCCTTCATAGTGGCTACTACAATGCCGACGCGCACAATCCGCATCAGCAAGACGGAGGATACTATGACGGCAACCAAGGTTATCAAGATGAATATTACAATGATCAATATTACGACCAAGGTACACCAGCTGCTGGCCAGCAACCTCAATATGGGCAACCAGGCTATGGGTTAGTGTAGTGAGAACCTCGGGTAGCTATTGGCAATGCTAACTCACCGCAGGGCCAAACCCAGACGTCGTGGGCATGACTCGGAGGAGGACTCTGAAACATTCAGTGATTTCACCATGAGATCTGATATGGCTAGGGCTGCTGATATGGATTACTATGGCCGGGGCGATGAGCGCTATAATAGCTACAATGAGGGTCCACAAGGAGGACGGGGGTACCGGCCCCCTTCGTCTCAGATTTCCTACGGAGGAAATAGGTCTTCCGGTGCGTCAACGCCTGTGTATGGCATGGATTACGGCAACGTGCTTCCAGCTGGACAACGATCCCGAGAGCCTTATCCCGCTTGGACATCTGACGCCCAAGTCCCTCTTTCGAAAGAGGAGGTCGAAGATATCTTTTTAGATCTAACGGCCAAGTTCGGTTTCCAGAGAGACAGCATGAGGAACATGTATGATCACTTCATGACCTTGTTGGACTCTCGAGCGTCGCGCATGACCCCCAATCAAGCCTTGCTTTCGCTTCATGCAGACTACATTGGGGGCGACAATGCCAACTACAGGCGCTGGTACTTTGCGGCACATCTTGACCTTGACGATGCTGTTGGGTTTGCCAACATGAAGCTCGGGAAAGCGAACCGCAAGACCCGAAAAGCCAGGAAGGCAGCCAAGAAAAACCAGGATCCTCAAAACGAGGACCAAACCCTCGAGAGTTTGGAAGGTGACAATAGCTTGGAGGCCGCAGAGTACCGATGGAAGACTCGCATGAACCGCATGTCTCAACATGACCGTGTCCGACAAATCGCTTTGTACTTGTTATGCTGGGGGGAAGCCAACCAAGTGCGATTCATGCCTGAGTGTCTCTGCTTCATCTTCAAATGCGCTCACGATTATTTGATGTCTCCAGAGTGCCAGAACCGCGTTGAGCCTGTGGAAGAGTTCACCTATCTCAACAATGTCATAACCCCTCTGTACCAATACTGCAGAGATCAGGGCTATGAGATCGAAGATGGTAAGTATGTCCGCCGCGAAAGAGACCACGATCAGATCATTGGCTACGACGACATCAACCAGCTCTTTTGGTACCCTGAGGGCATTGAAAGAATCATTTTCGAAGACAAGTCGAGAATGGTAGATGTTCCAACGTCACAGCGTTATCTGAAGTTGGGAGAAGTGCACTGGAAGAAGGTCTTCTTCAAGACATACAAAGAGACTCGGTCGTGGGGCCACATGCTCATCAACTTCAACCGCATCTGGGTCATCCATGTTACTACCTTTTGGTTCTACACCGCTTTTAACTCGCCTACCTTCTACACTCCTCACTACCAGCAGCAGCTTGGTACAAAGCCAACAGCCGCGGCACAATTCTCTGCAGTTGCCCTCGGTGGTTCCGTCGCTTCCTTTATCATGATTGCGTCAACATGTGCCGAGTGGGCTTATGTTCCACGTCGTTGGGCTGGGGCTCAGCATTTGACAAGACGCCTACTCTTCCTTATCGGTATTTTCTTACTCAACATTGCCCCAAGTATTTACATTTTTGGCTTTGTCAACAATCAGACCATATATAAGGCAAAGATCGCCAAGACCCTCGGCATTGTCCAATTCTTAGTCGCCCTCGCAACATTCTTCTTCTTCTCTATCATGCCTATCGGTGCCCTTTTTGGCAGTTATCTTACCAAGAAAAACACACGACAGTATGTGGCCAGCCAAACTTTCACGGCAAGTTGGCCACGTCTGCTCGGTAACGATATGTGGATGTCCTATGGACTGTGGGTCTTGGTCTTCGCCGCAAAGCTTTCAGAGTCCTACTTCTTCTTGACTTTGTCCTTCCGTGATTCCATCGAGTATTTGTCGGAAATGAAGATTACTCAGTGTGCAGGCGACGCGATCTTCAAGGACATTCTATGCAAGCAGCAACCAAGAATACTCCTCGGCTTGATGTTCGTCGTCGACCTTTGCCTATTCTTCCTTGACACGTATCTTTGGTATATTATCTGGAACACCGTCTTTTCAGTCGCCAGATCATTCTATCTTGGTGTCTCCATTTGGACCCCCTGGAGAAATATCTTCTCCCGACTGCCAAAGCGTATTTACTCGAAGGTCTTGGCTACCACGGATATGGAGATCAAGTATAAACCGAAAGTGCTCATCTCTCAAATCTGGAATGCCATTGTCATATCGATGTACCGAGAGCATCTCTTGGCCATTGACCATGTCCAGAAATTGTTATACCATCAAGTTCCATCAGAGCAAGAAGGAAAACGGACATTACGCGCACCGACTTTCTTCGTTTCCCAGGAGGACCATTCATTCAAGACCGAGTTCTTCCCCACTCAAAGCGAGGCAGAACGCCGGATATCCTTCTTTGCCCAGTCATTGTCTACGCCAATCCCCGAACCTCTACCGGTTGACAATATGCCGACTTTCACCGTACTGATTCCTCACTACGGTGAGAAGATTCTTCTTTCACTTCGAGAAATCATTCGTGAGGATGAGCCTTATTCGCGAGTAACGCTTCTGGAATATCTCAAACAATTACACTCGCACGAGTGGGATTGCTTTGTCAAGGACACTAAAATCCTTGCTGACGAAACTTCCCAGTTCAACGGAGACTATGAGAAGAAGGAAAAGGATACCGCAAAGAGCAAGATAGATGATCTTCCTTTCTACTGCATCGGCTTCAAATCAGCTGCTCCTGAATACACACTGCGAACCAGAATCTGGGCTTCCCTTCGATCTCAAACGTTATACAGAACAATCTCTGGTTTCATGAACTATAGCCGTGCGATCAAGCTCTTGTATCGTGTTGAGAACCCTGAAGTCGTCCAGATGTTCGGCGGTAACTCCGACAAGCTTGAGCGCGAGCTTGAGCGTATGGCTCGCCGCAAGTTTAAGATTATGGTATCGATGCAGCGTTATGCCAAGTTCAACAAGGAAGAACGAGAGAACACCGAGTTCCTATTGAGAGCCTACCCGGATCTGCAAATCGCATACCTTGACGAAGAGCCTCCTGCGAATGAGGGTGACGAGCCGAAATTGTACTCTGCTTTGATTGACGGCCACTCTGAGCTCATGGAAAACGGTATGCGTCGGCCTAAGTTCCGCGTTCAGTTATCTGGCAATCCCATATTAGGTGATGGCAAATCAGACAACCAAAATCATTCACTCATCTTCTATCGCGGTGAATATATACAGCTCATCGATGCTAACCAGGACAACTATCTTGAGGAGTGCCTCAAGATCCGCAGTGTTCTCGCCGAGTTCGAGGAGATGACCACTGACAACGTCTCGCCTTATACTCCTGGACTTCCTCCTACTACGACTAACCCTGTGGCTATTCTTGGGGCTCGGGAGTACATCTTCTCGGAAAACATTGGAATCCTTGGTGACGCCGCTGCCGGAAAGGAGCAAACATTTGGTACACTCTTTGCTCGTACTCTCGCCCAGATTGGAGGTAAGCTACACTATGGTCACCCTGATTTCCTCAATGGAATCTTCATGACAACACGTGGTGGTGTTTCGAAAGCTCAAAAGGGATTGCATTTGAACGAAGACATCTACGCCGGTATAAATGCCTTGCTTCGTGGTGGACGAATAAAGCACTGCGAATATTATCAATGTGGCAAAGGCCGTGACCTCGGTTTTGGGTCTATCCTCAATTTCACGACCAAGATTGGTACCGGGATGGGAGAGCAGATGCTTTCACGGGAGTACTACTACCTCGGAACTCAACTACCCTTGGACCGCTTCTTGTCCTTTTACTACGCTCATCCTGGCTTCCACATCAACAACTTATTTATCATCATGTCGGTCCAAATATTCATGATCTCGGTAATCAACGTCGGTGCGTTGCGACACGAAACCATAATCTGTAATTACAATCCCAACAAACCTCCGACAGACCCGCTGCTACCCACCGGGTGTGCTAACCTTACTCCGGTCCTTGACTGGGTGTACCACTGCGTCGTGTCCATCTTGATCGTTCTCTTCATCTCTTTCCTCCCCTTGCTGGTCCAGGAACTCACAGAACGTGGTTTTTGGCGTGCCGTTACCCGTTTAGCCAAGCACTTTGCCTCACTGCTGCCCGTCTTCGAAGTTTTTGTCTGCCAGATCTACGCCAACTCTCTCAGCCAGGATCTCTCGTATGGCGGTGCTCGTTACATTGGTACTGGTCGTGGCTTCGCAACTGCCCGAATTCCCTTTGGCGTTTTGTACTCAAGATTCGCAGGTCCATCGATCTATCTCGGCTCACGTTTGATGATGATGTTACTCTTTGCAACCCTGACCATCTGGGGTGTGTGGCAAGTGTACTTCTGGGTATCCCTGCTCGCCTTCTGCGTGTCGCCCTTCATCTTCAACCCGCACCAATTTTCGTGGAACGACTTCTTCATTGACTACCGTGACTTCTTGAGATGGCTCTCACGTGGCAATTCACGATCTCATTCCTCCTCGTGGATCGCTTTCTGCCGACTGTCGCGAACGCGCATTACTGGTTATAAGCGTAAATCACTCGGGGATCCGTCGTCGAAGATGTCCGGGGACGTCCCTCGTGCCCATTTTACCAATATATTCTCCAGCGAGATTGTAACACCTCTACTACTTGTGGCTGCCACCCTCATTCCCTACTTGTTCATCAACGCTCAGACTGGTGTTTCAAACGCCAAGCCCACCAATTCTTTAATTCGAGTAGCGGCAGTTGCGTTTGGACCTATCGCAATTAATGCTGGGGTGTTGGCGGGTCTCTTCGGCATGGCGTGTTGTATGGGCCCTCTCCTAAGCATGTGTTGCAAGAAATTTGGATCAGTCCTCGCCGCCATCGCCCACGGGGTAGCTGTAGTCATGCTACTTGCCTTCTTCGAGGTTATGTTCTTCTTGGAAGGATGGGTGTTCTCCCGGGCTCTTCTGGGCATGATTGCCGTCGTTGCGCTACAGCGATTCATCTTCAAGCTCATCATTGCCCTCGCCCTTACACGTGAATTCAAGACAGACTCTTCCAATATTGCATGGTGGACTGGGAAGTGGTATGGCATGGGATGGCAAGGTTTCTCACAGCCCGGGAGAGAATATCTTTGCAAAATCACTGAGCTTGGCATGTTCGCCGCGGACTTTATCCTTGGCCACGTTCTGCTCTTCCTTATGCTGCCGTTGATCGCTACCCCATACATCGACAAGCTCCACTCCATCATGCTGTTCTGGCTCCGACCCAGGTATGTCCTAGCTCACGTTTCCTGTTTACACACCTTACACTAACATTCCTTTAGCCGTCAAATTAGACCTCCTATCTACTCGCTGAAGCAGTCTAAGCTTCGAAAGCGCAGAGTGATCCGCTTCGCCATCCTCTACTTCATTGCGCTCATTATCTTTGTTGCACTCATCGCTGGACCAGCTGTTGTTGGCAAATTGAAGATTAAACTACCGTCGATTCCCATGGACCTTATGCAACCTACCGGACAAAAAAACAACGACACTACAACGGGTTACACCGGGTCGGCCCTGATTAGTCTTCCGGGCATGACTGGAGGAGGAGCTGCTACTACCTCCGGAGGGTCTTCAGCAGCGGCAACAACTTCAGCTTCCAGTACATCATAGATTGTTTACATATTCAGTCGGAACCCGAACATGGCGAGTGAAGCGGTGCATCACGTATGCCTTGTACAAAATTGCAGCCGCAAGACTGAGGAAATCGTCTTCCCCTCCGGCAAAACTCTTATGTTTTTTCCTTTTTATAATGAGGGAAACAAAGGCGTTGGAGCGATATAGACACGCTGTTGCATCATTCATGTATCACGCTAAGCGTACAAGGCGAAACTGTACTCTTCTACACCTAAGCAATAACCGTACGGTTCTTTGAGATCTTGGCTTTCGTGTGTTGATGGTTGGGGAAGAAGGAGGGGAAGCGTTTGAAGCATTAATGGATGTTACTTTTTACAACTCACAGTGACTGTTAGCATGTCGCATATTGGAAGTTCGTTTGAGCGAGATTGGGGGGGTTGTGGTTGTACGTTCTTTTTGTTTTTGATGAATATGAGAGTGATAGAGCAGTCAGAAGAATGTATCCGCTTCAGCATTGTGCTTTGGTTCCCATGCTTATGTGATGCCTTGATGTGCTCTGACAACTACAGTGTTTGACTCGTCTAACTGTATGTTGGAAAAACGACTTGAAACCCCACGCTCCGTGGGCGTTCTACCTGTGTGTGGATGTTCTGTGTGCTA
>JAABUO010008910.1_pt1 | contig 11280 bp, 19 predicted proteins | sample 5559291 | NCBI WGS metagenome assembly JAABUO01 (sample SAMN10711878, study PRJNA513372) | rock metagenome | isolation source: Antarctica rocks | place: Antarctica: Victoria Land, Finger Mt sud | reverse complement strand
CGTGCCCCCTGGCGCTGTTCTTTGAGCGGCGCATGCACCACCACTGCTGTCCACTGCATGCGCTGCTTCTGTCCTGCATGTCAGCAGAAGCACTCTCCCCAAAGGTTTGCTGCATGCCTGGGGCCGGGCGCCCGCTCCTCGACCAGTCATTGTGCTGGTTGCAATGTAGGAAAGCAGGCAGTAAGCGGAAAAATCGAGCGTTGCTGCAGCGAGCGTTGGGGCTACTGAGCAGGTGCGCAGAGGCCCGCGCCGATGGAGATCTTGGAGGCCAGCTTGAAGCGCGCGAGCAGGCCGGCCGCGAGCGCGGGCGCCATCTGGCCCTCGGCCAGCTGCAGCGAGAAGTGCACGTCCATGTCGGTGTGGTGCTCGCGGTAGTCAGCCAGCACCGCGGGCGCGCCCTGCATTATGTCTATGGTTGGGGCCAGGCTGGGGTACGCACCAAGCTACTCTGTAGGTTTGCATTGCGTGCGCTGCCTTGGCCAGCCTGCTGCAGCGCTCGCACAGACGCGCCATGTGGCGTGACCGCTTTACCAGTCAGTTTCGCATGTGCATTCTAGGTGCAGGTATGCTACTAGCAGACGCTTCAGAGTCAAAGTCCTTCCGAGGGCAGCAGTCATAAGGAGGACAGCAGTCGGGTGCATTGCCATGTTGCACACATGGTGCAGGCTGACTGCGGCGGCGCTTCCGGGGTCACCTTGTCCTCGGGCTTGATGAGCGTCTCCAGGTATTCCTTGTAGTCCTGCGTCCACTTGCGCACAGGCAGCTCTGTGACGTCCAGCGTGTTGTCATCGACCTGCGCGCATCTGGCGGCACTGCTGAAATAACACTGCACCTCTTATTCAGACATTTTGCTTTTGTACCGGCGCACGAAAGGACTTGTGTTGCCTGCAGAGATACGCATTGACCAGGCACGACGTCACTTCCACTTTTCGGCAAAATGGAACATAATCACAGTACCACCCAATGATGATTGCCAACACGACACGCATGGCGCGCACCTGGCTGATGATGCCGTTGAGCGTGTAGGACTTGCCGGCGGTCTTGGTCGGCACCTCCTGGATGGCGCCCTTGAAGCCCTTGTACCAGGGCTGCATGGGCGCCTGCGGCTCGCCGGCCAGCAGGCGCCGCAGGTTGGCCACGATGTAGCGCATCTAGTTGGCCACGATGTAGCGCATCTGTAGCGCCTATAGCGTTCAGAGCTGTGTCAGCGTCGTCGCTGCGCCTGTGGGGCATGGCGCACCTGCTACGGCCGCTCGCGAGCGACAGACAGCCCCCTCGGCCACCTTGCGCCACCTCACCGGCAACGCAGACGGTGTGAGGCAGTCCCAGTCCCTGTGCTTACCAGTGGACCACTCTTGGTCAACTTGCAAGACTTGCTGAACCTGAGAGGCGCAGTCAGGCAAGCAGTCCTGACAAACCTTGGTGCTCGGCAGGCCCGGTGCTGAAGAAGGCACGCAGCGGGCCGCCAGCGGCTGCAGGCGTGCCAGCCGTGCCTTTTGAAGACAGCGGTCGGAGGAAGCAGGCCTGCACGCCGCAGGAGGTCAGCGGCTTGGCAGGGTCAGGCGGGGATGGCCACCCCAGCCGGAGGCTGCGCGTCAATGGTCTGCATGGAGGCCGGACAGCAGAAGCGCCAGCAGCGGCGGCCGAGGCGTCTGGAGAGGGCAAGCCTCCAGAGCCCGGACAGGGTGCAGGCAGCGGGAAGGCGGGGGCCGCTGGAGACGGAGGGACTGCGTGCATGGGGCCCAAGCTGCCGCCGCACGAGTTCTTCCTGAAGGCGTCGCAGAAGCGGGCGCGGCGCGAGGCAAGCGCCGCAGCAGCGCGGGAGACTGCTAGGCTGGCTGCTGTGGATCAGCAGCGGCAGCATGCAGAGGTGCGATCTTAAAGCAGGGGCCTTCTGTGCTTCATGTGACATCAGAAGGGATGCTTTACTGAGCGCTGTGCACCTTGTAAGGGATTGCATACATATTAGCGGTGTGCACCTTGAAAGGCTTTGCATACATATTAGTACCATCCCTACCCACGAGTGTTGGGGCTTTTATGCTTGAGTTGTGCATGCCTACAATGCTTTCACAGCGCAGAGGGAAGTTGCTGTAACGGCGATGAGGCTTGCTTCGGCTGTTGCTTACGTATGCGCGTGCATGAGAGTCGGTTGTGCAGCAGGCAGCCACGGTCAGCAGTGTTGCCTGCCACACCTGCCACTCATGTATGGGGCCTTTGCCATCGCGTGCAGGCCAAGGCGCGGCTGGCGAATGGTCTGCAGCCGCACCCGTTCCTGGCGCCGCGGAGCAGGGCCGCCGCGGGCGCATGCGCGGCGCGGGAGGGCGTCGCGGGCGCCTGCATGGCGCGGGAGGGCGGCACGGGCGTCAGCGTGCCCCTGCCGCCCGCGCTGCCAGCCATACATGTCCTGCAGGTGCCGCGCGCACGTTTGTTACTTTGAACAGCCTGACGAGAGACACACTTTATGTGTGATGAGCGTCATTTGATGCAAGTGACGCTCGTTTGATGCAAACATGCTGAGCAGGTGCAGAGGGCTTTGCAATGTTTCTTTGGAAATGCAGCTGCACATTGCCTCACACTGACTGCACGTGTACTCATGGCAGAGCAGCGTTTCCAAGTCCTCAGGCTGCTTGAAGGGCAGAGGAGTGTGCAATGCAGCTGCTGCGGTGACCCCTGCGTGACCCCCTTGAAGTGATAGCAAGCGTTGGAGTGTTGGCGTGAGAAGGGAGATAGGCATGTTGGCAGCGTTCTGAAGGGCATGAGCAACATACCGCGTCTCCTTGTTGTCAGGGGCAGGCATGCGAGCACGGCGGGGCGCACATGGGCTGGGCGCACCGGCGTCCGGCCACACCGCCTGCCTGCTCCACCCTGGCCAGCCTTCGGGAGGATGTGCGGGGGCTGGAGGAGCCGGTGGCGGGCGTCTTCATGGCTCGGCCAGGTGCGAAAAACGAGCGTCCGCCCCGGGCTCGCGTCCACCAAGGGCTTGCCTGGGTTGTGGACATGGTTTCGCTCTAACACCACTTTGCGGCTGGCCAGACTCGCAATCTGCTGCTCTGACCGTGAATGTCTCACAGCAGGTAAGGTAGTGTCCACTTAGATTGTCCAATCTGCATGTAGCCACTTTCACAACAGAAGCCCTTGGTGCCAATGACCAGTTTGCTCATCAGTGCGCCAGCTTCCAGGTCCGCGGCCGGCTGCGCCGCATGACGCTTCCAGCCACCCGATACCTGACGTCGAGGATGCTGTGCCTGCCGAGCGCGCTGATGCACCCGCCAACGCGCTGTGGACGGACAAGTATCGGCCCTTACGCGCATCCACGGTGAGTCTGTTTGAGCTGTCTCTGAGTTTTTGTGAGTGTGTATGCTAGAAGGCACGTCTGCATACCTGAGAAGGTCACATCATACTGCTGTGTTATGCTCGCACCGGTTTATGGGCATGCCGTTAGTAAGCTAGTACTTCAAGCGTGAATGCAGATTTTAATGGCGACAGGTATGCGGCAACCAGCGGAGCGCAGCGGAGCTGCGGACCTGGCTGCTGGAGTGGCGGCCGCGGCGGGTCCAGGCTGCAGGCAAGGCCGTGCCAGTAGGCTCGGACAGTGACGGCGTGTGGCGCCAGGTGATACCAGCATGCTCTTCTCAGCATCATCACCGAATATACCTGTGCATGCATTGCTGCTATTGGTACTGCTGTTGCTGACGTGTTGCTCATGTGCTTAGCTGATGCTTTCAGGTTGCCGCTGTGCGGCTGCATCCGGCCCAAGCGTCGCCTCAGTGCAAGGGGCATGCTGCAACACACCGGGCGACCTGCTGATTGTGTATTTACATAACGCCCGAGGTTGAGGCGGTCTGGCTGCAGGACTCTCAGGAGCTGGACTCCGACGAAGAGGCGTGCGGCCTGGGCGGCGGCGCCGCTTGGATCTCCGGCCCAGTGGGCTCTGGCAAGACGGCGGCCGTGGCGGCAGTCGTCGACGAGTTGGGGCTGCAGGTTCGGTCCCGGTAGGACGTGTCGATGCTCATAGTCCTTGCGAGCGGTGTATGAGCGCGGCCAGGCGGCATGACACGTCAGGGGCCCTTTGTGCCTCACAGGCCTGTTGGCGCTGCAGGTGCTGGAGGTGAACCCCGGCTCGGAGCGCACGGGCGCGCTGCTGACCAGGGCCGTGGGCGAGGCCACGCAGTCGCGCCGCCTCGCGCAGGTGCCTCTGTTCTGGCTCAGCATGGGTTGGCTGCTGCTGTCTGGTGCATGAGCTGTGCTCCTGTGGTGCAAGCCTTCCTCTCGGTGTGTCACATGGATGGTGATTTGTTTGCCTGGACAGGTGATAGCCAGGCACGCTTCCCTGCTAATGAACCTGATGTCTGTGTCGAAAACAGTGCTTTCGTTGGCAGTTACGCTTGCTGGCGCGCTTTTGCATGCAAGAGCAAGTTGGGCAGTGAGTGCACGATGGTGTGTCGCTGAGGGAGCTTGCAAGCTGTGGGGCGACCTTTGCGTGTTCAGCGGTGCAGCACCCAAACCCCCTGCTGTTTGGTCGAGGAGTTTCAGGATTGCTGCTCAAGGCCTGCGGCCGCGCGCAGGCCAGCGCGGACGCCGGCGCGCGCACGGTGGTCGTCTTCGAGGAGGTGGACAACCTGGCGGACGCCGACCGCGGCTTCCTGAGCGCGCTCGCCGCGCTCATTGCAGAGTCCAAGGCGCGCGGCCCGGCAGGCCGCCGCAGCCCATGCCGGGTTGCACCCCTCACCCCCGCCACAGCCGGCATGCCTCATGCATGCTGCTGCAGACGCCTCGCGCGCTGAGGCGCCCATCCTCGCGCGCAGCGGCCCATCGTGCTCGTCACCAACGAGGCGGCGCTGCCCGAGGCGCTGGCCAGGGCTTGCCTGCGGCACCTGCCCTTTCGCCGCCCGGCGCCGTCGGCGGCCGCCGCCCTGCTCGCGCGCGTGTGCGCGGCCGAGGGCGTCGATGCGCGGCCTGCCGCGCTGCGCGCGCTGGTGGCCGCCTGCCGCTGCGACCTCAGGTCCGCCGCATTCTCCGCAGGCGCATGAGTGAGTGTGCTCGGTTGCATCAGAGGCTCCTGCTCGTGGATTGTTCCTCTCCAAATAAACGGCCTCGCTGTGTGTCCTGTGCAGCACCGCTCGTCTGTCAGCGCCCGCCAGCTGTGACTGCTTAGGAGACGCTGCAGGCCGCAGCTCACATGTGAGGCCTTGAGGGGGCGGGTATCCTCTGCACATGCTCGTCAGACAGGGTGTGCTGCGCATGCAGGGGGAGCCTGCGGCATGGGCATAGGGTTAGTCGTAGGGTAGTGTGTGCACCCGCATGTCCAACAGTGTGTGCTGTACGCGCAGGCGGAGCCTGCTGCAGGCGCAGGTGCACCTGCGCGGCGCGCGATCGCCCGGCGCTGCCCAGCCTCACGCCGCGCTGCACGCTCTGCACCAGGCTCCGAGCGCGTCTGCTGCGGGCTCTGCGCCGACTCAGCCGGTCGCATCGACGCACCCAGCGCGAACAGACGGCCCAGAGAATGGCTGGCGGGCCGCGCGGCAGGGCAGCGGCGCGGCGGCGGAGTCGCCGCGCAGCGCACCAGCTGCTCGCGCGGGGCAACGCCGCGATGCAGCAGACGGCCAGGAGCCGGAGAGCAGCGGCGCTGCAGCGGTGCAGTCGAGCCGCACGCAAGCGGACGCGGCAGGCAGCGGGGATGCGGGCGGCGGCCTGCATGGCAGGGCGCAGGACAGCGGCGCTGCAGCGGGGCCAGCGGGCGCAGCCGAGCCCGGCGCTACTGGCAGCGCCTGTACTGACGCGCGCGCTGGCGGGGCGGAGCGCGGCGCCCCAGACCTGTGCGCGCTCGCGGCGTGGGCGGCCGTGAATTCCGCAGCCGCCGCGGATGTGCTGCTTCGAGCCGCAGGTGACCTGCTGCCCTTGGCCTGTGTCCACTGCGTTTGTTCGCTTGTACTTCGGCACCACTCGAGGAGCCCGGTGCAGGCCTTGATGCTTGCTGCCTCGTGTGGCTAGCGTGCTGGCTGCTGAGCCTGTGATGCCTACTCGTGCTGACACCTACCGCCGCCTCGAAAATACTGCTTGCTGTGCTTCTGATGAACTCATAGCACCAGGCCTGCATGTTGTCCCATGCGTTCCTTGGGTTGCCTAAACTCTGTTTGCGGCTCTGCGGCTCCACAGCGCTCGTCTGCCTCGGGCAGGGGCCGCGGAGGCGAGGGCCGACCAGGATGCCGCGAGCCTCGCTGCGCTTAGCTGCGCCCCGTCAGGCGGCGTTCTCTCGGCCGCCGCCTCAGCGCTGCTGGACGCGGACTGCGCCTGTATGTGCACGCGGCCTGGCAGGTCCTGCGCGCGGCCCAGCTGCGAGCGCCGCTCCGTGCCCAGAGCGGCCGACGAGGCTGCTGCTTTGCCTGCAGACGGGGTTGCGGCGTTGCGCGGCGGGTGGGTGGACCCTGGCCCTGCCCTGGCTCTAGACGGCACGTCTGTGGCCGCCGAGGCGGCGGCGGCCGCCGAGGCAGCCTGGGCGGCAGCCGGCGGCGGTGCGGCGGCGGGGCGCCTGGCCCGCGGGGAGCGCCTGCATGCGGCCGCGCGCATGGCCTACCTGGAGCGTGTCCGCGAGGGCGCCGGTGCGCTTGCTGAGGCCTGATCACCTTGCAAACGCCAGAGCGGGCCATTGCACACCTTGTCTGCGTGCGGCCGCACGCATGGCGCAGCTCAGGCGTGGACGGGGGCCGCGCGTGCCGCAGCCCGCATCCTGGATCGCTGCAGCGCGCATGCTTGCAGTCATGATCCCGCTCAATGCTGCGCTGCTTTCAAGGGCGCATGAAGCGCTGGCTGTCTGTGTATAACTCGACCCTTTGCTATTTGCCCGTCACCACGGACCCGTAGCATCGGCGTACACTCTGCGCTGTCTGCTCGCAGATTCATGCACGGCGGGCGGCCGCGTGCGGCGCAAGCGCGGGTTCCGGAGCTATGTTGCGGCCACGCTGGCGCTGCCGGCCGATGCTGTGGCTGGCCTCACGGCGGTGGGCAGCAGCCTAGCCGTGCCTGAGGCTGCTGGCTTGGGCATGGGGTAAGGAGCCCAACTGATCAGGGCCATCGGATCGGCCACAAGGTGCTGGTGTAACATTAGGCATGAACAACCCTGAACTGCATGCTGGAACGGAGCTCGATAGGCAAGCTGGAGTGCGGAGAATCATAAGCAGCGTAGGATGGCTACAAAACTCAGCTAGCGAACATGTAGAGGGGTGTATATGCAGCCTGGGCATTGAGACTGATTGGCGGACGCGCACTTACTATTTTCCTGAGCCGCTTTGACATTAAAAATGGAGTAAATTAGGGCGGCATCCGCTTAGATTTGCCTTGTAATATCCCCACCAGCACTGTCTTCGTGTCATACGATGTGACTGTGGACTGCATGCGTGCTGCCTCTGCGACGGCCGTCTGTTAATTTAAAGTGTGGCTATCAGGGCGCTGCATCAGGCAATGCGATTTTAACCGTCAAAAGCTCCCCCCCCCAAAAAAAAAAAAAAAACCCCCCTCCCCGGTCAACTTTATTTACCTACCTTGAATGGAGGAAGCGCGTAGCCTTGGAGCGATGCGCACTACGTTTGTCGATTGGGCTGCTCGGTGTCTCTCTGCAGTTGCATGAGGTTTACGCGTGCACGGTACACTGTGCCGATGCAGCGGTGCACGCAAACAAGGTGAGGCCGGGGCAGCGACGAGAGCCGGGCCGGCGGCGGGGCACGTGGAGCGCGCACAGCGGTGCAGCATGCGGGGAGACGGCGACGTGCAGATGCGCAAGCTGCACGTGGACATCTCGCGTAACCATGATTCAGAACACAGAGGCGGAAAGAACGTGCTGCTGACGGCGGACACCCCGCACCCGGCGGCACGTGGTGCGCCGCCTCCGCCGACACACTGTCACATACAGTGCGGGGGGTTGGCGGCTTTGCCTTGTTGCGGCGTGTAGCAGGCAGCAGGCAAGGTTGCACACAGCCAAGTTCTAGGCCATGCCTCTGTAGTACAGGATGCTTGCCTCTTCTTGGCAACCCTGTCGCTGGGGGTGGCACGCCACTGCGGCGCGCGTGCACCACTGTGGGGTGTCACCCGTGGGTACTGTGACAGGCTCGCAGTGGCAGGGGTGCTTTCTTGGCATCGAAAGGGACACTCCCCCTGACCTGTTGCAAATGTGGGACATCTTCTGTCAACAACGCGTGTTCTCCTCGGCGCTCACTTTTTTTGTGGAATGTCCTACTGACCTGTCGGCGCTCGTAGAGTCTGTCTGGCGTGTATGGACGGCCAAGGAAGGCTCAGCTGGCCTTGTGCAGAGTCGCTCATCTGACGCTTGCGGCGCCTCGTTGCCTGTTGTCTGAGAAAGCGGCGGCGCTGCAGCGGCAGGCAGCTTCAGCGACAGCGGTCACGCGCAGTCGCGGTTCCCCTGCAGCAAACTGAAACTGGGTGCGCCTGGCCGCGGTTGCACGCCCTTCTCTCGCGCTCTCCACCCGGCTGGGGCGCAGGGCCTCACCGCTGTGCGGGGTGCGCAGATAACCTCTTCTTGCAGTGGCTGTCGCTGCCGGAGTCGCAGAAGCTGGTGCGCCCGCCGTCGCACCCCCTGGGCTTGCGGCAGCGCCGACACGCACGCGGTGCCTCTCAGCACGTTTCCTTTGTCACCATCTTACTGACATCCACGCAGTATTACGCAAACAGACTAATCAATGATCCCTGGAGCAGGTGCTCGGCTTGCTAGAGGAGGCGCGGCAAGGGCGGGCGATCAGCGGTCCGGTAATAGACCGGGCGGGCAGCTCACCGCTCTCGCCGTCGTCCGCGAACGCGCTTTTCGCCAACGCAAACACAGTGCGCCCCTGCTCGCTGCCGTGGCGCCCGCCGCCCCAGCACATGGATGCAGTGTCAGAGCGGCTCCACGCTTTGTGTTAACGTCAGACCTTGTAGTGATCGCTTTGCAGCGACACTGCTTGCAACTGGCCAGCCTGAAGGTGATGTAAGCTTATTATTCGGTGCTTACTCAAAACGTGGGTGCGTGCGTGCAGCCGCCGCTGTCCCCGCATAAGGGGAAGGCGCCGCACTCGCCGGTGTCCCCGTCGCGGCGCTCTGGCAGCCTGCAGTTGCATAAGCAGGTGCGTCCGACTCGACTCACAGCGGTGTATTGGCACGCTGTCATCCAGCCTTGTGTCAGGCTGTGCAGCCGACCTCCCTCCCAGCACACCTTGTTACGCCGATGTGTCCGGTCGTGTCTGAGCTGACGAGGGTGTGAGCCGGTCTGCGTGTTCACGCACACGGGCCGAGGTGCGGGCGGAACTGCGGCGTCTGTGTCAGCTGCAGCTCCTGTCGCTCGAGCTGGTCGCAGTCCACACGCCTGCTTTCCAGGGCTGTTAGGAGGCTGTGACAGGGGGTGCGCGCGGGCGGCAGGCGCGGTGGGCGGCCGCAATCCCGCGCTTCTACTTCCCGGGCGGGCGCCCCGTGCCGGACGAGGTGCTGGCGGCGTCGGCGGCGCGCGTGGACTCGCTGCTGGGCGTCTACAGCGGCGGGCTCACCATCCCGGGCATGAAGCAGCTGGTGAAGGAGGTGCGCTGCGGCGCCGCCTGTGCCCAGACCCGGCCGCTACCCGTACTCTCAAGGGCGTCATGCGTGAGGGGCGAAATAGGTAGGCATGGTGTGCTGCATGTCACCATGGGGACTTGGAGCAAGGGCCTGGGCGGAAGCGCTTGTGACGTGTGATATTGGGTGTAGGAAGCAGACCACAGTGAATGCAAGCAAACAAGATGCAAGCACCCTAACCCTAACCCTGGGCCGGGCGCAGGTATGCGAGCTGCCGAGCGTGCTCGCATACCCGCTGTTCTACAAGCTGATCACGCCGGGCGAGACGACCGTGTCGCACGGCGCCGCGCGCGCCTGGCTGGCGCAGCGGCAGATCACGCAGGCGCGCCGGGCCCCGCCCGCGCTTGGGCCGCGCCTGGCCGCTGTTGCTGACGGCGCGCGCGCAGCTTACCAGCAGCGTAGGCAGCGACCTGTGTGTGCACACGCGCTGAGTCCGCGCAGACCGGGGCTCAGGCAGCGGAAGCTCAAGGCGCGCCTGCTGACACGGGCGCGCGCGTCCCGCGCGCAGGCCGAGCCCGTCGTGCGCATGTTTGAGATCCTGCGCAAGGACGAGTGCCAGTGGGTGGCGCAGGCGGACCTGAAGTCCATGCTGGCGGGCATCCTGCTCAGCCACCCGGGGCTCGAGTTCTTGCAGGTCGGTCGGCCTGGGCCCTCTGCAAGATGCGGCCTGCGTAGCGGGTCCTGTGCTGCTGCTCGTGGCCCATGGGCCGCTGAGCACGGCAGCGACATGGGCGAGGGGAGTCACCGGAGCGCGCAGCAGCCGGGCATTTCTGCAGCCAGCGATGGGCATGCAAGTGCTGAGGCGATGCCAGGGACGGAGACCGCCCTCGTGCTTGCTGGCAAGCCCGTCTGCACAGCAGCTCTCCATCCAAGCAGCTTCAGGCGAGGCGAGCGTGACGGCGGCCCGCTCGCGCGCGCAGGAGACGCCCGAGTTTCAGGACAGGTACGCGGAGACGGTCATCTTCCGCATCTTCTACCACCTGGACCGCTCGGGCCTGGGCCGCCTGACGCTGCGCGACCTGAAGCGGTGCGGCCCGCGCCGGCGGCACCCGGGTGCCCCAGCGCGCGCCGCCCCAGCGCGGCCTATCCAGCGTGCGGTCGCACGGCATGCCTGGTGTTCAAGGCGTGGGCAGGCAGAGGGTGGTCACGGCCGTATTCGGAACACGGTCCCTCGTCCAGTACATGCAGCGCGCACCGCTGTTCGCGCCTGACCGCGCGTGCCCGGCGCCGGGCACAGATGAGGAGCATGTGACATTGGCAGTTGGAGGTTTGCAGAAGAGGTTTGCAGATCGCGAGCGGCCCATAATCGCTAACGGGCGCGCGTCGGCGCAGGGGCGACCTGCTTGCGGCGCTGCGGCAGCTGGACGAGGAGGAGGACGTGAACAAGGTGCTGCGGTACTTCTCATACGAGCACTTTTACGTCATCTACTGCAAGGCGCGCCGCTCCCGGCTAGCATGCGGGGCACCAGGCTGTACAGGGTCTGCAGGGCTTCTTCCGCTGGGCACGCATCTGCCGCTTATTGGGCACATACAGTTTCAATGTATCAATGCATGGTGTCTGAGGCGCGGCCTTGGGGTGGCGGCAGTGGTGGGAGCTGGACAGCGACCACGACTTCCTGGTGTCCAAGAACGACCTGCTGCGGTACGGCAACCACTCGCTCACCTACCGCATCGTGGAGCGCATCTTCA
>JAABUO010008909.1_pt1 | contig 11281 bp, 16 predicted proteins | sample 5559291 | NCBI WGS metagenome assembly JAABUO01 (sample SAMN10711878, study PRJNA513372) | rock metagenome | isolation source: Antarctica rocks | place: Antarctica: Victoria Land, Finger Mt sud | reverse complement strand
TGGGCCCACATGGTGCATGGCAGCCAAGCGAGCAGACTCCTCTGAGGCCACCTGCTCTACCTGGTTCAGTTGACATGTCTCCACCAGCCCAGGTGAGGTCTCTACCTTCAGTAACTGCAAGCAGATCCAGTCAAGTGCTTGGACCCAGTCAAATTGTTCAGACCCAGTCAAGTGCTCGCCATATGACAAGTGTCGTTTTTGCATGTGAATAAAAGGCGTACTCATGCTTGTTCTAGCTGGGTCTTTCAGTTGACTGAGAAGAAGCACAATGACATGTTTGGCTGGCCTGTCCAACAGCAAACTCCATCATCACCGTGTCAGGTGTGCCACTCACACACACATGTGTCCAGCCTGGATGCTACTGGAAATTGCCACCCGAGGCCATAGTCTATCACACATAAGGGATTTTGCTGTACACAAGAGTTAGCAGTGACCCAGCATAGCAATGCGGGGCTTAACACTCAAGTGATCGTAAAAGCAGTTGATTAAACACAGGGCGTATGTGTATGTCTGCATGCAGTCTGGGAGGCTTGACAGCAGCTGCAGCTGCTGCTACTGTACTTGCCACAAGCTGCTGCACCCACAGTGTGAGAATGAATGTGTTACATAATAGGAGATTTGGGTGATGAGGCGTGAACAGTCGTCGCAGTATTGTAGCAATGAGTGCTGTGTCACACCTGCTGCAGTAGAGTCAGATGCCTTTGATCCTCTGGGAGGCCTTCAAAGATTGGTGACAGCAGGCTCTGTGCCTGGACCCAAGACCTGTGGACTGTGCCCTGCAGCAGGACAGATAAAGTTGAGTAGCAGCAAGCAGACTTGTGCATGCATGATGGGCCTTCAAGTACTCGAGGCTGTGCGTCATAAGATTGTCAGCGGTTGCAGATGGCAATGAGCTTGTCGAGTTGTCTTCCAGGCCATGCCTGCAGATGTGGCCATGCGTAAAAGATGCAAAACAGCTAGTAGCTCAAGGTACATAGTCAGCTTTTACTGCTGGCTAAGGCAGTGTTTGAATTTGAGTTGGGCTTGGCATCATGCGTATATCTCAGACAAAGCCCAGCAGAGTATGGCTCACCGGCAACAGCTGCTTGAAGAGGTCTCTGCGATTTTGCTTTTCTGGCAGCGTTTGACTGTTCAAGCGCAGCCTGATATCTCCTTGAGACCGAAAAGACCCAAGACTGCGTTTGCACGCTGTATTTTGGTATATTGGTCGCACAGTATTCTGGAAACCTCCCGGGCTGCATATCAGCGTAAGTGTGTTGCATAGGTGCATTTTGAATAGGAAAACCAGACCATAAGAAGGACACCAGCAAAGCTGTTCTGGATACCTGGTGGAATCACTGTATGAGCAAGCAATGGCCAGCCAAACTGGAGTTCCGAGCTTGTCTAGCAAATCCAAGCTATCTAAGGGCCAAACTCGTTCCTCGTCATCCACACCACATCTGGCATCTCGTTCTGAATAGTGGTACGGGCCACTCACGCCTGCAAGGACAGTACAATTTGTACGTCATCACAGCTTCGATAAGCACCACCGTGGCACTGAATGGTACAACGTGGACCTCGTACCGGGAGAAGACAAGGGCATAGCTGCAGAAGAGATCTTCGAGCCTGCTGTGCTGTGAGACGAGTCACGAATCACAGCGGGCAGTGCGCAAGCACGTAGCTTGGCAGCACGTTGCCCACCAAGCGATCACTCAGTGCATTTAGCGGCCAGCGATGCCGGTAGTTCTGGTCAAGGCACCGATCAAAGCAGCGAAAGTTGCGTAAACATAAGTCAAGGCAAAATTTGTTTGACTTTGTGGGCAAAATTACTGATCAGTAATTTCATTATGTGATGCCACAGCGCAAGCTTATGACCACCTTAATGCCGGTAAAGCTCTCGGCCTGTGCCGTGCTCTTCGGCTATGCATCTTTAGCTACCGGGAATCTGCAAGGCGGGCCATCGCTTGGCACTGCTGTCCCAGCAGACGGGACGGACAATACGTTAGACCGAGGCAGATGCCAACTCTTCGCAGTAGCACTGTCTCAGCTGAGTCGCTTCACGAATGTGCAGGCCACATAAATATCACAGCAGACACGCAGCGAGACCCAGTGTCGCTGAAAGATCAAAAGAAGCAAGCTGAAGACCTCAAACTAAAAAGCAGACCAGCCAGTAGAAAGCGACTAAGGCCTGTTGCTTTAGCAGACGAGCCTGTGAATGAGGCAGCAAAGATTGCCAGCGGGCCAGATGTTGCAGCCAGACCAGCAGCTGTGAAAAAATCCAAAGTCAGGAAGGCTTTGCTGACCACGCTGTGGACAGAGGAGGATCTGCTTCCTCTGAAAGCCAAGGCTGAACGGCTTTATGATCAGCTTAATCAGCTATACAAAGACCCTCCATGCCCTCTCATATATCAGACTCCATTTCAGCTTTTAGTGGCCGTCATTCTGTCTGCCCAGGTACCTGGCAAAACCGACATACTTATCTTTCTGTGGCAGCAGTATAGCCTGCAGCATGTCCTGTTTGCATCTTGTGTGTCAATGCCAATTTTATTTTGCTCGTGTCATGATCAACACCTCAGCGACTGCAGCTCAACATTTGGTATGCAGACAACAGATAAGAAGGTCAATGAGGTCACTCCACCACTGTTTGAATTGGCACCAGATGCTGCCAGACTGGCCAACATGGAGGTATCAGCTCAAGGCAGGTGCATTTACTTCATGTGGTCCGCAGAATCTGCACAGATGCATATGCAGAGCACAGAAAATGCTCACATCTAGTGCATACAGTATGCCTGACATGAAGGCCTGTCGGACAACTACACCTTTGCTCTCACACAAGCCTGTTGTAGGCTGTGGTATTAACTCAAATAAGTGTTGCGCAGATTGCTGAAGTGCAGAAGCTGATAAGGCAGGTTGGCCTGGCGCCTACAAAGGCTAAAAATATCTGCAACATGAGCAAGGTGTGCTGTTGTGGCTGTGTCATGTCCAATGTATGTTTCTGCAGTGATGTGCTGTGAGAGCCACAACTGTAAAGAAATACCTGCATTTGATGAGCCGGCTGGCCAGTGCTGCTAGGGAAGTGATTTGGCTAAGTTGCAGCATCACAGACTGGGTCATTTATCATGGGTGAGCAAGCGATTACAGACCTCAATCTGCTGCCACTGAGCATTGCTCAGAAGGCATATTTGCCAAGTTTCCGGTCGTGGGCAGTTTGCTGTTCAACAGACACACCAGCTACCTCGTGTTGGGGCTTGTCTGCAAAACCTGCTCCTCGCTTTTCTACAGACAGATTTCAAACAAAGCCAACAGCTTTGCTTAGTGTTCAGCATGTAGCTAACCAACCCCTTGCATCAATTGCCAAAACATCTCCACAATGCAGAAACGCGTTTTTACTGTCCCCAGGCATTTCTGAGTTTATAATTCCACTGTAGGATCATCATTTCTGTAACAATATCGAGATTTCGGATTGAGAAGAGCTATGTATCACTGGTCACTCTGTTATTGGTAGTCTGACTGCATGTGTGACTGCCACATGCAGATGCTCATGGAAGTCCATGATGGCACGGTGCCCCACACCTTTGAGGCTCTTGAGCAGCTGCCTGGTGTAGGTCACAAAACAGCCAGTGTTGTCATTTGCACCGCCTTTGGGTGCGTCCCTGCATTGTCTCAGCATTATCTGTATTCACAACACTCCCCTTGAGAGTGTGGTTTGTCATGCTGCAGTACAGTGCCGCTCTGTATTCAGGTGGCTTGCCTTTGTATTGGGACAATGCTGTGTATGGCTGTTGATGTAGCCAGCAGTGATTGGTCGCTCAGCAAGATGTGTAGCGCCCCCATGTAATCTTGATTGCACTGCGCAGCATTGTGTTCGTAGACCGTACCAAGCTGCTGTCTTGCTGTCCTGCCTCCCACAGGGAAGCCCACTGTATCTCCTCCTGGGCTTTTCTTTCATCAATGCCAAAAGGCGTAGTCTTTTCTTTTTGCTTTGCTTTTCTTCTGTCCTGCCCAGCAGCTGACTCAGGCATGACGTCCCAGTGTGCTAATGGCGACGTGGCCACATGCAGGACCCCCACCTTTCCGGTTGACACACACATCCACCGCTTAGCTCAGCGGTGGGGCTTGACCAAAGGCAAGACCGTAGAACAAACAGAGGCAGACCTGAAGGTAGTTTTCAGGCCTGTAGTAAACAGCCCTAATATTGTCATCTCGATTGGGCTGCTAAAAGATTTCCCTATAGTAGCCATGCCTGATAGTACTTCCTAGCGCTTCTGAACTTGGGTTCCCACTATGAAACAGACTTTTTATTGAATATAGTGACTTGACTGCATCCCAAAGAGCGTCTGAGACATGTCTGCTGGCAGCTAGTACATTAGAGCAGCTGGAAACACAAGCAGTTTTCAAGTCATCAATGACAGCCTGCATACATGTTGCTTCAGCCTTTCATCATCTGCCACAAGCTGCTGAGCATTTACCACCAGACCATTTACTTGTGCATGCCTTTTGGCTCGTTTTGTTGATACACATTGAAGTCCCATTGAAACCCGTGGATACCCTCTTTGTGCAGGTGTTGCTGCCAGAGGAAAAGTGGAACAACTACCACCTTAGGTTCATCTATTTTGGGCGGGAGCATTGCCCAGCTCAGCACCATGATCCATCAAAGTGCCCCGGGCTGCTGTGTCACCCTATGACAAGTGAGTGTGCTGTTGGTGTGGCACTCATGTGTTTCTATCTTGTGCCATATTGCGCTACCCTGGTATGTGCCTTTGTTTTTATTTGTGCCCTGCGCCCCTCACGGCGAGACCGTAACGCAGGCTCGCCACGAGCTGGAAGGAGTCGACAGGCTGGACCTACATGTCATGGCGCAAATGTTTGTGGGCATTGCGATACAGCATGTTATCAGCAGCACATGCAAATCACCTGCATGACCCACCCATGACAATCTTGTTCAGAGAAGGTTTAACAAGCATGTCACTCTGCAGGCTGGGATCATCACCCAAGAAGGCATGACTAGGAGGCTTAAAGCAAATTGTGGCAGGTGCAGCATAGCAGTCTAGTCTTCTGACATATATGACTACACAGTGGCACTTTAAAGCTTTTGCTCTATTTGGGTTTGCTGTAATTCTGCTGTAAGTACGTGTAGCTGGTATGTAAAAGTCCAGCTGCATATGAGCACTCGTCCACGTGTAACAGGCTGATTACGAGAGTGCACATGTAGCATAATAGCAAGTAAGAGCTTGTGTAATGCCAGTTGGAGGTGCTGAGAGCACACACCTCTGCAATACGAATGCTATTGGTCGTACATCAAATTGCCTGGAGCTGGGTGCTTGCAAACAGCCAATGATCAGCATGACATTGCTGCATGTTACTGTCTGATAGGAACGCCCAGACATGTTTAAACCGCTTCAGCATGCCAACTGCAGATGTCTGACTATGGAGGAAATGCATTCATGCTTAGCTCTCATGTAGCCAATGACTGATACGACTCAACGGCCAGGCAAAGCTGCAGAGCAGGCCTGTGTACAGTATATGCTATGTAGCACTGCAAAGAAAGTGTGACAAGGAGCTTATTGACATGTATGTGACTAGAGTACGGCATCCATGTTCAAGGGACCTCGTGGCCTCTCCCTGGCACAGCAACACCCAGCATGCATGATTGTCACAGCATTTGCTTTGCAGAGACGCATGTTCAAATTGCAATATCTGGTGAGATGCACTATACTCACAAAGACGCGCTTGTTCTACAGCCCCAACTGCACATCTAATAGTTTACCGCAGCAATATGACCTCAGCAGGAGCAAAGCGTAGACTGATAGAATCATGGATCAAGGGCAACAATGCTATACCACCTAGAGGCCTGCTTGGTGCGCCTCAGGGTGCCTGGAGGGCGTAGGCTGAAAAGTCTGCTATTATACATGTATTGTTACACAGACTGTGCCTATACACCTGCCAGGTACCACAAGTGCACATGAGCAGCGCCAATTGTGATCAGATTTGCCAAAGATGACAGGCCATGCAGCATGCCAAACTTCTTGCTGACGCTCTTGTATGCTGGCTGGGCTTTCAGAGTGTCTTGTGATGCTGTGTCACTGTCCACAGACTTTTCCAACTTGTGCCTGTTGTACATGGTAGCTGTAGTTGCTGGCTCTGCAACAGAGCAGCAGTATTCATTGTGTTGTTGCTGGTGCTGCTTGCACGATCAGCACGTCAACAGGTTCTCCCCCTCGCACAGATGGTACATGCACAAGTGAACATTGCACATCATGGCATTGATGTGGCCCTGCTTACAATCATGCCATGAAATTAGCAATGTCTCACGCATGTGGAATGTCTCATGCAGATCATGCGATGAGCTGCCATATATGCAGGCAACAAACGGTGCAATGTAGAGGGGCAAACCTATGATAATCTGATTAAGCAGATTGGGCACCAATGCTGTGGTCAGCACCCACATCTGGGCATTGCCTTTACTGGAGGACAGTTTTTGGCCCCTTAATGTAAACAATGCTAATGCCAGTGAAATTGTCAAGACCTGAAATGAAATCCACATTCAGACCTTCCACAGCTGTTGCTTTAGGCCTGCAGCCTGTAAGACATGTAAGACTTGATACACACATGGTGAAAAAGGCTGGATGGCTTGTGATACGCTTCGGCTCACTCAGCATGTAATAGTGGGTTGAAGCATGCACAAGCACACCTGGAAGTACCTAGGGAACAGCTTTGCCTGAAGCGATCCAAAAGTCTGCCTTGGCAGATTCTTGAAAGCTACTATCCCAAAGACAAATGTCGTCCAATCGCCGATGCCCACTACAAAAGCCGTAGATAGCAAGTGCACAAACTGGGACATTTGAGTTGGGAGGCCTTGCTTTTCAGGAAAAGACCCAGTGATCGCCACACCAACTGCAACGACGCCAAAAAGCACTGCTCCACGGGAGAGAGGTTTGGAAAGAATACCCATTTTGTGAAAGCCGGTGCCAAGTTTAGGCTATTGTTGCTCGATTGCGCTGCTCAAGCAAGCGAAGGTTGCAACTGCAAATTTGTTCTTGCAATGAAACCCTCAGGCTGAGATAATCTAGTCCGAGCTGTGCGCAACCGGTTAGCCCACTTCAGATTATGCCAGGCGCACAGTCCGAAGTGTTCTGCAATGCGTGGACCAGTCTGCTGCTACTAAATTGCAGGCATGACTAACAACGCTGACCACACATGTGACATATGCATGCTGCAGTCACACGCGCGCATGGCCATTCGCGCTCGCACAGCCGGCGCTCAAGCTACTACAGGAATGCTGTTGCAATAGTTCACCACGTGTGAACGCAATACATGAAAAATGATTGTAAGCAAAGCAGCTGGCATTAACTGAGAAAGCATGCATTGTAGCATAAGAATTATGAGCGTTGGAATTTGAGTCCGTATCAAAGCAAGACAAGGTAGCTGCGTGTGGCAAAGCTATACGTTTGAGGTTGACTCACTATATAAAGAATTGGATGCACAGTGTTATGCCTGACGCCAACAGCTATCAAGCTAACAAGCTGGCAAGTGTCAGCAATTAAGGACATAAGAATGAACCCAGACACAGGAACAAGAGAGCAGACCCAAGACGGTCGTCATATTGCAAAAGGCTTGCTGCAAAAAGCTGTGCTGGGCATCAGGAATCAGCTGTTGATTCCTAGCAGAACGTCAGCGTGAGAGTTATCTTTTGGTTCTGACATATACTATATGAGCGTTTTGTTGTGATACTAGATTGGCTAACAACTCAGATCCTGGGCAACTCTGGACCATTGAGAGCTTCCAGACGTTTCCTCGTGGTGTTCAGCAGTGTGGCAACATCAGGGAGTCTGGGTGGACCGCTGTCAGCATCAGCTTTCAGCGATTTGGAGGTTGCCTTTGCTGCCTTGGTGTCTGCCTGGGCAGTAGCCACACCATCTGAGCACAGACTGCCTGAAGTCAGGGAGCCTGCAGCAAACCAAGAAACTGTCAAAACATCAGAATAACATGACAAGACTTCCAGAGACAAGGCATCAAGCAGCAGTGGCTCAGCACTTGGCTCAAGGACCTCTGACCCTGTGACAAACGAGGGAGCTGCTGGGTGTTTCACATGCAATGTATGTTAACTTTGGAGGCAACAGCATCAGCCGATTGATGCAGTGCAGGTTGGCTGCATAAGCGCAACATGCAACATCCACAAGAGCCACAACACAAAATTCAATGGCTCTGTGTGCCTGCAGGACTGGCCAGTACTGATGCACAGCCATTTGAGTGAATTTGATCTCATCACATGTAGCTGCAGCATGAAAATTCTAAGCCAGTGTGGTGCAGCACCTCCACAGCTTTGCCGCAGTTCTGTGCAGCTTGCAGGTGTTGCTGAGGCAGCTCACTGGCCAGTCTGCACATGGAACCATGGATTGATGAAGACGCTGGTCACAACAAACCGCTGTCTGCCATTGCAAATTGACCCAGAGCCAACCCACTCCAGTGATAAGGGAGCTGACAAAAACAACTCTGGCACAACTCTGAAATCTGCAACAATTATGTGGTGGCTTCGCAAAAATGCCTTGCATACCATTGCTCTTGAGTGCTGACATGCATATCTGGCATGGCCATATGGCACACAGAAAGCTATCTCTGTCCATGAAACCCACAAAGTCTTCGCATCCTTTTTTGGGACAGACCTTCAGTGGTTAGATGTAATCCAAACGTCATGGGTGCAACTCCAGCTCCTGTCTGTACTTTTGTCCGTTGTCCTTTCAAAACAATGCTCACTTTAGTTTTGAGTTGAGCCCACCTTGCACGCCATCATCCTGGACGCTGATGTCAGCCTCTTCATCACTGCTTGTTCCCCCTGGAGGTGCACTGGTGCCCGGCAGCTCCACCTCCACTCTAATTGAGTCTGCGCGGAGGCCTTGGCCTGAAGGGCCGCGAAGGGGGGTCTCCTTAGCAGCGGGGGGGTACAGCCAGGGGCTGACGCTCTGGATGAAGGGGGTGGGGCTGCAGGCCAGAATGGCCTCCCAGTCTACTTGGTAGTCCTGCACCAACAGACAGACTCAACAACAAGTCTGTCTATGGTTCAAGAGGGGACAGCTTGATGCGTACACCTGCTATAAACACCAACCATATACCAAGGGCGAGACAACAGATTGTGCGGGGAAGCAATGCATCCGCCAGACAGGCCATGACCTGTGTCAGATAGCACACACATTCGGCAGCAGCTCCAGCTACAAGATATGGTGCACCGTGCACACTGCAAGCAAACTCAGGCATGCTCCTGCTCACATAAATTGTGTTTTCAGTTCTCGTTTCCAATTTTGTTTCATCTTTTTTTATTTATTTGCAAGCCTGACATTGCTTTGACAAAAGTACTATCATTGTTCAGCAATGTTGAAACAAAAACAAAATGCATCAATAAAAAATGCATTAACAAAAAATGCAGTTAAAATCTTTGACAATCCCGCAATTGCGCTTCAGAGATTATTTCATGCCTGTGCCAGCATTGGCTAGATAGGTGTGAGGCCAAAGTTGCTTCTCCAGAGAGGTCACCTTGGGGATGTATGAGGTGATGGGCATGTCAGCAGCCAGGAATATGGCCAGAAGTGTGATGTAGCCCGTCACTGCCGTCCCCCGGGCCAGAGGCATGAAGTTGTACCAGTAGTACACATATGTCAGGGCTGCATGGGCTATCTGGGGCTTGTTGCCGCTGGTCAGGGCCTCTAGCAGCAGCTCCCATAGGGCATGAAACTCCTGTGCAGCGCAGGCTGATGTGAGAAGTTTCTATGTCTATGTTTTGGGTTTTCGGAGCACCCAGTACCCCAGTATGCATGTGAGGTGGGGTGGGAAGAGGGACAAGCACAGACTGCGACAAACTACACTGGTGAAGAGTGTATGGATACATGCCTTGCATCGCTGCAATGCATGCTGGCACTGCTGCAGTATGTTTTGTGAGGCGCCTTAGAGCAGTGCGGCTTGTACAGTCTCTGTGCTGCGGCCGTGCCGCTGTTATGGGAAAACAGTGACAGCGTGTGATTGAGCTGCATGCTTGTTGTCTACAGAGGCTCACATGGGAACAGACAGACAAAGATACCTGATGTTGGTGTGTAGACCTGGTGCTGGTCAGTCATCAAGCAAAGGTGAGGTGCGAGCAAAGCGCATCAAAGAAGTGCAGTGAGGCAGAAGCAAAACACATCAGGAAACTGCAATTACGCAAGAGTAAAGCATATCAGAATGTGCAGTGAGGCAAGCGCACAAGAGCATATCAGGAAAAAACAGTGAGCCAACCGTGATATTCATGAAGAAGTGGGGTTAAGCAAGAGCAGAGCGCATCAGGAAAGTGCAGTGAGGCAAGAGCAACAGAGCATCAAGAAAGGGCAGTGAGGCAAACGTGAAAATGATGAGGAAAGTGGGTTGGCAGGCACAAGGTACCTGGTCGAAGTCCTTCCAGCGCGGAGGGGTGACAGGAGTGCGTATGCTGAACTCGTAGGCATCAGGCTGGCTGGGCACCTTCACAATGGTCAGCCTTGTGCCCTCCATTGTGTGGCCTGCATGCCGGGTGTACCATTCCAAGCAGTTGCAATTGTAAAACTTTGAGGTATTTTTGGACTCTGGATTTCTATGTTGTAAAGGAACAATGCCATTCACAGAGCTGCAGAGCAGCTGGTACCAGCAACAGAGAGGAAGAGAGGCATTTCGGGCAAACCCAAATCTGAAGAAGCATCTGCAACTGTTATACGTGTGTCAAGTATGTGAACCATTTCACTGCAACTGCTGATCCAAATTTACATCATAGCATGATCATGCACACCCAATATACTAAATGAGCTCGCATTTGCAAAATGCTCCTTGACGCACCAGGCATCCTACCAAGCCCAACACCAATCCATATGACATTCCCTGAGCAAGGCTGAGGCAGCCAAGTCTATAATGTCTGACACTTGCAGAGGGGGGAAAATAAAACAATCTGTTTCCTGCAGGACCCTGTGCTATGGTACGCATGATTGCCAGGGAGAAGATGGCTACGAGGAGGACTTACATCTTCAGCCAACCACATGGGCTGTACAGATGTGCCAGGGGTGTCAGTATCCCTCAGAAGTGAGTGCGTGTCATGTCTGAACATTCTGCAGCAAATGATAGACATTCATACCGTTCTTTTTGGGTAGAAGTTTCCATGCTATGGGCATGGAGCACCAGGGAACAACTAGGTGTTAGGCTTTACATTGTGAGTGGGGGGTGTATACAGTGTACCTGAGCGCACAATTATCAAGGCCGTGTTTACCTGGGCGGGAAGTGGAAGCAATGGGGACAACAACCCAGCTGTCCT
>JAABUO010008908.1_pt1 | contig 11283 bp, 11 predicted proteins | sample 5559291 | NCBI WGS metagenome assembly JAABUO01 (sample SAMN10711878, study PRJNA513372) | rock metagenome | isolation source: Antarctica rocks | place: Antarctica: Victoria Land, Finger Mt sud | reverse complement strand
TGAATGTGGCCGACACGGTCAAGGTGCCCTGGCAGGCCTACCTGGAGACCGGTCACCCGCTGCTCTCAGACCAGGGGAGAGTGCTGGCGACGATCGTGTCTGACTCCTCCATGCATCACGATGCGCTGTGCGGTACGTCGGTGCGTGCGGTCAACGAGCACCGCTACGGCGACGGTGCCCCGGAGGGGCCTTCGCCGGCCGGGCGTGAGCTGTTCCTGCTCGCCGGCGCCAAGCACGGCTTGGGCCCGCGCGACGTGGCACCGAGCGTCTCGTTCTTCAAGAGGGTTAGGGTGGATGGCGAGGGATGCCTGCGCTTCGAAGGGTCCGCGGGAGCCGGAGCGACGGTCGCGTTACGCGCCGAGCTGGCCCTGGTGGTGCTGATCGCCAACGTCCCCCACCCGCTGGACCCGCGAACGCCCTACACGTGCACGACGCTCGAGGTCCGGGCGCGGCGCGGAGACCCGACCGGCCGGAGTGACCCGCTGTGGAGCGCGACACCCGAGATCGAGCGGGCGTTTGAGAGCACCGCCGACTACGTCGAAGCGAGGAGACCCTGATGGGCAACGTCACCGGCGTCTTGCTCGACGAGGTCGTTCCCGCCCGTGCTCCGTGGTCGAGCGTCGTGGCCGCCGGACACGTACTGTCGATCGTCGACCTGGTGGGAAACCAGGCGGTGGACAGCCTGCTCTACCGCGCCGATGACACCTCCGAGCGCTACAGCGCGCCCGACACGCTCGTCGGGCAGCGCAGCCTGTTCCTCACCACCGGCAGCGTCCTGCGTAGCTGTGAGGGGCGGCCGTTGATGACGGTGGTGACCGACGAGTGCGGGCGCCATGACACCGTCGGGGGGGCATGCAGCAAGGAGTCGAACGCCCTGCGCTATGGCCATCACACCAAGCATGAGCATGCCTGCGTGGAGAACTTCCTGCGCGAAGGGGCGCGCTGGGGGCTCGGCAAGCGAGACCTGGTCTCGAATATCAACTGGTTCATGAACGTGCCGGTCGAAGCCGACGGCACGCTGGGGATCGTCGACGGCATCTCGTCGCCCGGACTGGCGGTCTCGCTGCGCGCGGAGGTGGACACGCTCGTGCTCGTATCCAACTGCCCTCAGGTCAACAACCCGTGCAATGGCTTCGATCCCACGCCGGTGCGAATGGTCGTCAGCAACCGATGAGCATCGAGGTTCTGCGGGGCGGGACGATGACGACGATTCAGGACTGGCCCGGGCGGCTCGGGCTGTGGCACGTCGGGGTGCCGCCCTCCGGCCCGATGGATGACCGCTCGTTTCGCCTGGGCAATCTCTGCCTGGGCAACCCCGAGGGGGCCGCCGGGCTGGAGTGCACGCTCAGCGGGCCCAAGCTGCGCTTCCCCACCGGAGCGACGGTGTGCGTCTGCGGGGCGCAGGCCGCGATCTCCCTCGATGACCGACCGGTGGCGCCGTGGACGCCGATCGCCGTGCCCGCCGGGAGCGTTCTCGACATCGGCAGGGCCGACGGCCTGGGCCTGCGCTCCTACCTGCTCGTCAGCGGCGGGCTCGCCGTGCCCGGGCATCTGGGAAGCGCTTCGACGTTCACCCTCGGGCGCTTCGGGGGTCACGAGGGCAGACCCCTGAGAAAGGGTGATGTTCTCGCCCTGGGTGAGCCATCCGGTGAGGTGCGGGGGCCCGTCGCCGATCCGCCGCGGCTCACCCATGTCTGGGAGGTCGAGGTGACCGAAGGGCCTCACGCGGCACCCGAGTTCTTCACCGTGCAAGACATCGAGGAGCTTTACGGCGCCGACTGGGAGGTGCACTTCAACTCGGCGCGGACGGGCGTGCGGCTCATCGGGCCGCGCCCTGAGTGGGCCCGCGAGGACGGCGGCGAGGCGGGCCTGCATCCCTCCAACATCCACGACACCCCCTACTGCGTCGGAGCGCTCGACTTCACCGGCGACGTTCCCATCGTCCTCGGACCCGACGGGCCGAGCCTGGGTGGGTTCGTGTGCCCCGCCACCGTGGTGACCTCCGAGCGCTGGAAGCTTGGCCAGCTGCGCCCGGGAGACACGGTGCGCTTCGCCCTCGCTGGCGAGGAGCACATTGGCCGCCACCAGGACGTGCGCCGCCCGGCGGGCGTACGGGCCCCCGTCGAGCGCGATCAGGGTGTGCTCGGTCACCGCGCGGCGCGCGACGGCGCTCCCAGCGTCACCTACCGCCGATCGGGCGATGACAACCTGCTGGTGGAGTATGGGCCGATGGTCCTGGACCTCGGGTTGCGGTTGCGGGTACATGCGCTGGGTGAGCGGATCCTCGCCGCGGGCCTCGACGGGATCTCCGATCTCACGCCCGGCATCCGCTCACTTCAGCTGCATGTCGATCCCGACCGCCTGCCCGTGCGCCGCGCCCTAGAGATCGTGCGCGAGCTCGAGGGACAGCTGCCTCTCGCCCACGAGCTCGTCGTGCCCAGCCGCGTGGTACATCTACCCCTCTCGTGGGATGATCCGGCGATCGGCGAGGCCACGCAGCGCTACATGTCGGGGGTGCGTGCCGACGCGCCGTGGTGTCCCTGGAACCTCGAGTTCATCCGTCGTGTCAACGGCCTTGACAGCGTCGAGGAGGTCCACCGCATCGTCTTTGCGGCCGACTACCTCGTGCTCGGTCTCGGCGACGTATATCTCGGGGCTCCCGTCGCCACCCCGCTTGACCCGTGCCATCGGCTGGTGACGACCAAGTACAACGCGGCCCGCACGTGGACGCCCGAGAACGCCGTCGGCATCGGAGGCGCCTACCTGTGCGTCTACGGGATGGAGGGCCCTGGCGGCTATCAGCTCATCGGGCGCACGCTGCCGGTCTGGAGCCGGGCGGCCGCCGACCCACCGTGGCTGCTGCGCTGCTTTGACCGCATCCGCTGGTATCCCGTGGGCGCCGACGAGTTGCTTGACCTGCGCGCCCAGCCCGACGGGGGACGCGAGCAGGTGCGTATTGAGGATGGCTCGTTTGCCCTGGCCGATCACCGGGCCTTCCTGACCCGGGAGGCCGGTGCCATCAGCGCCTTCGGCGCGCGTCAGACCAAGGCCCTGCAGGCCGAGCGCGCGGCGTGGGTGGCGTCGGGCGAGCTGGCGACCCGTGTGCCGGCGTGACCGGTGTCGATCGCGTCGTGCGGGCTTACCGGCGCATCGCCGAGGTCGACCGCCCCGAGGTCTGGATCAGCCTACGCCCGATCGAGGATGCGCTATCTGACGCGGCGGCCGTGGACCGACGTGTCGCGGAGGGGGAGACCCTGGCGCTCGCCGGCGCCACGCTTGCCGTCAAGGACAACATCGACGTTGCGGGCATGGAGACGACCGCCGCGTGTCCGGCGTTCGCCTACGCCCCTCAGATCAGCGCCCCCGTCGTGGAGCGCCTGGCGGCGGCGGGCGCCGTCGTGCTCGGAAAGACCAACCTCGATCAGTTCGCCACCGGGCTCGTCGGCACTCGCAGCCCCTATGGCCCGGTGCGCGACGCTCTCCGGCCTCGATACGTCTCTGGCGGCTCGAGCTCGGGCTCGGCGGTCGCCGTCGCGCTGGGGGTCGCCGACATCGCCCTGGGCACCGACACCGCCGGCTCGGGCCGCGTGCCCGCCGCCTTTCAGGGGATTGTCGGCATCAAGCCCACGCGGGGGCTGGTCCCCACGCTTGGCGTCGTGCCCGCGTGCCGAACCCTCGATTGCGTGACGGTGCTCGCGCGCCGGCTGGATCTCGCCGAGAGGGCGATGAGCCTGATGACCGCTCCGCCCGGGCGCCCGTGGCCAGTGGATACGCCGCTGGCCGCCGACCCCTCGGCCGTCGTGGCGCTGCCCAGGGAGCTCCCCGGCCTCGGCCCCGACGCCGCGCACCGGTTCGCCGCTGCCGCAGACCGGCTCAGCGACGCCGGAGCGCAGCTCGTGGAGATCGACCTCGAGCCCTTCCTGGCCGCCGCCCGCCTGCTCTACGAGGGCGCCTTCGTCGCCGAGCGCTACGCGGCGGTCGGGCCATTCGTCGACGCTCATCGAAGCGAGGTCGACCCCACGGTGGGCGCGATCATCGCCGCCGCCGGCGCCGTTGCGGCCCACGCCCTGGTGACCGATGGTGAGCGCCTGGAGGCTCTGCGTGAGGGTGCCTCCGCCGAGCTGGCCGGGGCCCACGCGCTGCTCGTTCCCACCGCCCCGCGCCAGCCGACGATTGCCGAGGTATCGGCCGATCCCATCTCGGTCAACGCCGAGCTTGGCACCTACACAAACTTCGCCAACCTGCTCGACATGTGCGCCGTCGCGGTTCCCGCGGGCCAGGCGGACGGCGGCCACTTCGGCGTCAGCCTGCTGGGTCGCGCCTTCGCCGACCGGGTGGTGGCCGATCTGGGCGCGGTGCTCGCGGGCCCCATCGCCCCTACCGGCGGACCGCCGAGTATCGATGTCTTCGTCGTGGGAGCCCATCGCGCGGGCCAGCCCCTCAACGGGCAGCTCACGGCGCGCGGTGACCGCTTCGTGGCTACCGCCACCACCACTACCGACTATCGCCTCCATCGCCTGGACACCGCGCCCCCCAAGCCCGGCCTGGTGCGCACGGGCGGCCGCGGTGCGGAGATCGAGGGCGAGCTGTGGCAGCTGTCGCCCGCCGGACTCGGCGACTTCCTCTCGACCCTGCCCGCGCCGATGGCGCTTGGTCGGGTGGGACTTGCCGACGGCAGGACGCCGATCGGCTTCCTATGTGAGCCGTCGGCGCTGGAGGGTGCGCAAGACATCACCGAATACGGCAGCTGGCCGGCGTATCTGAAGGCCCGGGACCGGCGCGGCGCGGCGCGGCAGGTGATGTCGGGCAGCTGAGGAGGCGCCGGTCCCGGGTAGGCTGGCGCGTCATGCATCCCATCAGCTACCTGCAGGCACTGATCCTGGGCCTGGTCCAGGGGGTCGCCGAGCCCTTCCCGATCTCCAGCCTGGGTCACGGGGTCATTCTTCCCCGGCTGGCCGGCTGGCACATCCATCAGAACGACAAGTTCTTTCTCACCTTCCTGGTGGCCACCCACCTGGCCACCGCCCTGGTGCTGCTCGCCTACTTCTTCTCTGACTGGGTGCGCATCGTGCGCGGGATGCTGCGCTCCCTGGCCCAGCGTGAGATCCGTGTCGAGGATCACGATGCCCGCCTGGGCTGGCTGCTGGTGGTGGGCACCATCCCCGCCGGGATCATCGGGCTCGTCCTGGAGAGGCCGCTGCGCGACCTGTTCGCCTCGGCGGTGTCGGCCGCCGTCTTCCTCATGGTCAACGGCGTCGCGCTGCTGGCCTTCGAGCGCCTGCGTCGGCGCGCGCCCACCCCTGACGATCATTTGGGCGATTCAGACGCCCGCCTGGCGGGGCTGACCTGGCGTCAGGCGATCGCGGTGGGGACCTCCCAGGCCTTCGCCCTGGTGCCCGGCATCTCGCGCTCGGGGATGACCATGGGAGGAGGCCTGCTGGCGGGCCTGTCCAACGAGGACGCCGCGCGCTACGGGTTCCTGCTCGCCACCCCGATCATCCTCGCCGCCGCCGCCCTCAAGCTCCCCGAGCTGCTGGGCCCCGAGGGAAACGGTGTCCGCGGACCGGCTCTGGTGGCGGCCCTGGCTGCCGCGGTGACCACGATCGTGGCCGTGCGGTTCCTGCTGCGCTTCCTCGAGTCAAACCGCCTGACCGCCTTTGGGGTCTACTGCCTGGCGGCGGGCGCCATCTGCACGGCGGTCTTCGCCCTGGGCGGCTGAGGCCGGCGCGCGGGGAGCGGGGCCAGGGGCGAGGCTAGGCCGTCTGGGTCTGTGGTCCGCTCTGAAACCACGCCAGGGCGAACGCGCCCAGGGCCACCACCAGCGCGGCGACGCCGTGCTTGGTGTGATGGTGGGAGGACCCTGCCTCGTGGCCGGGAAAGAAGGAGGGTAGGGAACCGGCGGTCTGGGCAAAGTAGATGCCGGCCACCACTAGGAGGAGAACTCCGACGATGGCGGCCACTACGGACAGGGTACGGTTGGCGATCATGCGAGCCAGCCTAGCCGATGCCGCCGGCCGTATGGGCTCCGGGTCAGGCATCGCTTACCCCCTGGTCACCCGATTTTTACCTCAGCCTGAGGGCCGGCGCAGAGTATTGACGGCGAACCCGAACGCCGACCAAAGGGGGAAGCATGCCGAGCATCATCGTCAGGGCCGAGACGTCTCAGGAGCCGGAGGGTGCCGTCCTTCTGCGGGAGCGGGTGAGTCCCAGCGACCTCGAGAGCGAGCACTTCTCGGCGCAGCTGCTGGAGCGAGTGGGGTGGGCGGTGGTCGATGCCGACGAGGCGGAGCAGACGCGGTTGAGTCGGGCCGCCCGGGCCGGCTGAGAAACGCCGCGGGCCGCTGGATAGTGCGCGCCGTGGCGCGGAGCGCACTAATCAGCCCCCGGTCAATCGCAGGTTCGGTCAGGCCGCCACTCGGGTGATGCCCTTCGCCGGTCTGGCGGTGGTCGAGGCCATGCCGTCGCGCAGCAGGGCCCGTGGATGAGCTTGGGTCAGGCGCCAGGCTTGCACCGACGTGGCGCCCGCACCCAGGGCAAGGTCGAACCCCAGCCTCAGCGTGTGGTCTCGCGTCCCCGGGTGGGCGTCTGAGGCCAGTACCCGCACGAGGCCTCGGCGCAGTAGGGTCACGGCCGTCTCCTGGACGTCGAAGCCGTGATGGCCGAGTAGTGAGCAGACGTTGACCTGAAGCATCGCCCCCTGGCGCAGGGGCTCGGCCAAGCGGTCGAGTCCGCCGCCCAGCAGGCCGTTGGCCCGCTCGGGGTGGGCGATCAGCAGTCCCCATCCCCGGGCCTGCAGGTCTGAGCACAGCTCGACGAAGGGACCGTCGATTCCGTCGAAGGGGATCTCCAGCAACAGCCACCGTCGCCCCGGGGGGCCCTGGGCGATGAGGTCAAGGTCGTGGTCGCTGAGTTGCGCTGCGCGGCGCGGATGCAGTTCCCCGCCCGGATGCAGGCGCAGCCTCAGGCCCTCCCGATCGATGGCGCGCTGGAGGCCGGCCACGCGGCCGGCGATCGACTCGAGCTCCAGCGCCCAGAAGCCGTTGACGTGGGGGGTCACCGTCACCTCGCGCACCCCCTCGGCCACCATCCGCCGGACATGGCAGAGGCTCCCGGCCTCGTCGTATGCCCCGTCGTCCACCCCAGGCAGCAGGTGTGAGTGCAGGTCCACGTAGGACATGGGTCTCCTCTTCTGCGGCGGGTCGTCGATGCCCGCAGCGTCTCGTTCTCATTTCTCAGACAAAGACGCTACCAGCGCTGACATTGACCCCGACCGCCGCTTCACCGGCTTTTCACCTGGCGCCGCTGTGACCGTCGTCACCGAGCGAGCGAGCCGATCCGCCATGATGGGGACATGGCCCGAGGCATGTTCGACACGCGCAGCCACTCCTGGCAGGAGGTCGGCCTCGCGCGCCAGCTCAGCCAGCGCGCGGCGCGCCGGGCGCGGGTGGAGGCGGTGCTGCTGGTTCCGCTCATCGCCGCGGTGCTGGTCACCTACACCTACCGCCATCGCCTGCTGGGGCTGGACGCCCCGGTGCGCGTCGCCACCGTGATCGTGCTCGTCGTCCTCGGGTGGGCCTTTGCCCGCGATGTCGGCCGGGCCGCCGCGCCGGTGCTGTTTCGCCGCATGGACCCCGCCACCGCAGGGACGGTCGGCTTTCTCATCCGCCTGGTCACGATCGTCTTCGCTCTGCTGGTGGCGTCAGGCATCGCCGGGCTGGACCCGCGCACCCTGGCCGTCGGCGGCGCGTTCACCGCAGTGGTGCTCGGTCTGGCCGCCCAGCAGACCCTGGGCAACCTCATCGCTGGCACCGTGCTGCTCAGCGCCCGCCCCTTCCGGGTGGGCGAGCGCGTGCGCCTGCAGGGCGGTCCCCTGGCCGGCCAGATCGAGGGGGTCGTCAGCTCGCTCGGGCTGCTCTACACCACCTTCGCCAGCGGCGACGACGCCATCATGGTGCCCAACAGTGTGGTGCTCAACGTCTCCATCGCCCCTCTGCGCGAGCCCGACGCGGTCAGTCTTCAGGCGCGGCTGCGGCCAGGGATCAACCCCCGCGACCTGCAGTCGCTGTTGCAGGAGAAGATCGTCACCCCCATGCGAGACGAACCCCGAATCACCCTCAAGGAGCTCGACGGCGACGAGGTCGTCGTGCAGATCTCCGCCACGCCGGCGGTCTCCGCCGACGGTCCGGCGCTGGCCACCGAGGTGCTGCGCGTGGTAGCACGTGAGACCCGCGCCAGCGAGTCTGAGCGCGCCAGCGAGGTGGCCGGAAGCTGACGGGTGCGGGCGCCGGGGGTGGGGCCCAAAGTGCACGACGGTGCCCCGGAGGGCATCATGGGCATCGTGAAGGGCATCGTCTTCAACGTCCTCGAGGAGCTCGTCACCGAAGCCCACGGCGAGGGAGGCTGGGACGACGTGCTCGACGACGCGGGCGTCGACGGCGCCTACACCTCGCTAGGCAGCTACGCCGACGAGGAATTCGCGCGTCTGGTGGGCTCGGTGGCGCGCCGGACGGGGGAGCCCCCTGACGATGTGGTGCGCTGGGTGGGACGCGGTGCGCTCCCGCTCTTTGTCCGGCGCTACCCGGCCTTCTTCACCCCCCACGCCGACACCAGGTCCTTCGTGCTCACCCTCAACGAGATCATCCACCCCGAGGTCCGCAAGCTCTATCCCGGCGCCGATGTCCCCGAGTTCGCCTACGACACCTCCTCGCCCGACATTCTCATCATGAGCTACACGTCTCACCGCCGCATGTGCTCCTTTGGCGAGGGACTGATCGAGGGGGCCGCCGCCCATTACGGGCAGCCCGTCGTCATCACCCAGCCTCGGTGCATGAAGCGAGGCGACCCGAGCTGCACCATCGCGATCGACCTCGGCAGATGACCTGTCCCGGCTGCGCCGGCCCCGAGTCAGAGGGGCCGCAGACCGACCGGCTGACGGCGCGCCTGGAGCGCGAGCGCCGGGCACGCCGCGAGGCGGAGGAGATCGCCGAGCGCTCCACCCGAGCCCTGTATGACCGCCAGGGTGAGCTTGAGCTGCTCAGCGCCGTGGCCAGCGCCGCCAACCAGGCGGCTTCGGTGCAGGGAGCCCTGCATGCGACGGTACAGATGGTCTGCGCCCATGCCCGCTATCCGGTGGGCCACGGGCTTCTGGTCGGAGAGGCGGGCAGGCTGCATACCAGCGGCGCGTGGCATCTCCAGAGCCCCGAACGGGTGTCTGGCTTCCGGGAGGCGTCGGAGGCGATGACGTTTGCTCCCGGACAGGGACTTCCGGGTCGGGTGCTGGCCAGCGGCCATCCGGCCTGGATCGAGGACCTCGACTCAGATGCCAACTTTCCCCGCCGCGCGCAGGCCCGCGAGGGCGGACTGCGCAGTGCGTTTGCGTTTCCCATCCTCATCGAGGAGGAGGTCGTCGGCGTCATCGAGCTTCTCTCGGAGCGCTGCCAGGCGCCCGATCCAGCGCGCCTGGCGGTCATGGCGCAGGTGGGCACCCGCCTGGGGCGGGTGGTGGAGAGAGACCGCGCCCAAGTCGCCCTGCTCCTACTCGCCGACGAGCTCGAGCGGCGCAACTCAGAGCTGGCGCGCTCCAACGATGCGCTGCAGACGTTTGCCCAGGTGGCCTCGCACGACCTGGCTGAGCCGCTGCGCACGGTGGGGGGGTTCGTGACCCTCCTGCGCGATCGCTACGGCGACACCCTGGAAGATCCCGCCCGCCAGTTCCTCGACTACGCTTCGTCGGGGGTGGCGAGCATGCAGGTCATGCTCCGCGACATCCTCGAGTACGCTCGCGCCGGCGGTGAGCTGCTTATCACCGAGGAGGTCGACGCCGGCGAGCTCACCCGTGACGCGATCGCCGCTCTGCCCCTCCCCAGCGACGATCTCGTCGAGGTGGGGGCCCTGCCGCGGGTGCGCGCGGACGCCACCAAGCTGACCCGCGTGCTTCAGAACCTGATCGCCAACGCGGTGAAGTTCGTGCCCGCCGGTACTCCGCCGCGGGTGCTCGTCGACGCCGAGCGCGACGGTGAGGAGTGGGTGCTCTCGGTCACCGACAACGGGCTGGGCGTGGCAGCTGAGGACTACGAGCGCATCTTTGAGATGTTCCAGCGTGCCGGTGGGGGCGATCGTCCGCCGGGCACGGGCATCGGGCTGGCGGTGTGCGCCAAGATCATCTCCGCCCACGGAGGTCGCATCTGGGTGGAGCCCGGGCCCGGGGAGGGCAGTGTCTTTCGCTTCACCCTCCCGGTGGGGTGACGCTGGCGCGGCCATGGCGGACCGGTGCCTTTCAGCCCGCGGCCGGCGCCGTCACCGCATAGCGGGCAAACAGGCTCCCGTCTGACTCGAGGAGGTCGAGCAGGTCGAGATCCAGGGGGGCAGCGAGCTCCGGTCCGGCCACGATGCCGAGCCCATCCCCTCCCCCCGCGAGCTTGGGAGCGATGCTCAGGTAGAGCTCGTCTACCAGCCCGCGGGGCAGAAGCTGGGAGTTCAGATGGGGTCCGCCCTCGCAGAGCAGTCCGCGTATCTGCCACTCCTGGCGCAGTCGCAGCAGCGCGTCCCCCAGCTCCAGCGCCGACCCGGGCTTCGCCCGCAGGTACTCGACCGATGCTCCGCAGGCGGGCAGGCTGTCCTCAGAGGGGGTGAGGATCAAGACCCGGGAATGGGGATCGGCGAGCAGGGGCAGGTCGGTGGGAAGGTCCAGGCCGCCACTGACCACGCAGGCCAGGGGGTCGGGCTCCAGGCCCCGTCGACGGCGGCGTTCGCGGCGGGCGGGATCGCGAACCAGTCGGCCGTAGCGCTCGGCTCGCACCGTGCCGGCACCCACCAGGACCGCGTCGGCCTGCTCACGCAGGGCGTGAAAGAGCTCCCGATCGGCACGATCGCTGATTGTTGCGGTGCGTCCCGCGATCGTCGCCCGACCGTCCGCGGTGGCCACCATGTTGAGCGCTACCAGCGGGCGGGCACTCGACGCCCCTCCGCGCCAATCGCTCTGGGCGGCGGCCTGGGCCACCGTCGAGAACCCGGTCTGCGGCCACAGTCGGCGCAGGCGCAGTGACGGGTCCGAAGTGGTGCTCACCGCGCCGGGGCGCGGGCGTCGGCGTCGGCGTCGCTCTGCGCCCTGGCGGTGCGCCGAGGGCGTGGTCGCGGGTTGGCGTCGTCATAGGTCATCCCCCAGGTGGCGGCCATGAGCATGGGGTCGGACTCAAATGGCGGCGGCTTGCCGGGCTTGGCGGTGCTGGCGCGTCGGCTTTCGCGCAGCTCCCCCGCGCGCCAACGTCGCCACTGGCGCGGAAG
>JAABUO010008907.1_pt1 | contig 11285 bp, 7 predicted proteins | sample 5559291 | NCBI WGS metagenome assembly JAABUO01 (sample SAMN10711878, study PRJNA513372) | rock metagenome | isolation source: Antarctica rocks | place: Antarctica: Victoria Land, Finger Mt sud | reverse complement strand
AAACCTACAGAAATCTTGATTCTGATTTTCTTTCTTCTTCGTTCTCGACAGTGTTTGAAAGTTTGCATGTCTATTATTAGTTTGACAGTATGAGACTTCAAAAACGACTTCTTCAATCTTGACTCATTTTGAAAATTAACTTTCTTATATTCAGTTCTTTTTCTCTTCTCTTCTGATTGAGTACTTCATGTTGAATCATCATCTTCAGTTATGAAAGACAGTGAAATGTAAGTATTCAATGACTGACGACGATTTCTGAAGCGATCAATTTCTTTATCATTCATCATCATCGACTTTCACAAATAGTAGATGAACGCGACTCAATTCTATGCAATTGTCGCAAACAACAGCATTGTGCTATTGCTTGTCGTCAATTCTGCACATCATCTGCTTGAACTTCTTGCGTCTGATCGAGCGTTGCTACAGAAATACTTTCTGCTTCTCATGTTTGTCAAACGACATCGTTTTATTGAGTTCTGAAATCTCGCACAGATATAATTTCAGCTGATCTATCTTGCGATCAACATCTTCTGTGTCAGTTTCAAGATTCACATTGCGAAGAAAGTAAACACTCGCGTCAGTCATTTATCACTAATCAACATGATTTCAATTTATTTTGAATTTCATCTCAGCTTCGTTTGCGACTTGTTGAACATTTCATTGATCATGTATCATTTGTTTCACGCATCAATGAAGATCATGTCGATTCTTCTTAATTTGCTTTACATTCTTATTCATGCAATCAGCAACTTGACTTTGAACTTCGACAAGTCATGACTGATGTTTGAACTGATCGTGAGTTTATCTGTTCTCAGAAAAAGATTCTTTACTGATCTTCATCATTGACAATCATTGACATGATCTCGCTGTCGTTGCGTTTCTTTCAATCGCTGCTCTATGAAGTCTTTCTTTGTTATCATCAAACATTGATCATCATCATCGCTTATGTTCTTTGAAGACATGTTTCTTCTCTCTCGAAGATTTCTTGCATCTATCTACTTATCTCGAGCTGCATCTTTGTGACTACATTTGCTATAAAGTGTCTTGTCATTCTGTATCAAAATGTTGCTTTCGATCATAACTGCTTGCGAGTCTTGTTTGCAAGACAGAATCATGCAGTCAGAATGATCATCTTTCTTGTCAGATCTTGAAACGTCAAAGTTGAACAGTATGTCAATGTGTGAATTTCATTCGTCGATCATTGTTCTGTTCTTCAAAGTCATTCGTTTACTATCACGTCGTGAAGAGATGAACAGTTTATCTCTCTCGAGATCTTGATAGAATCACAAGATGATTTTACATGAAAACTTCTTGAATGTGTCGATGATTATCAAAAAGAGAATAAATCACATCTGAAGCTGCAAGACGAGTTCGAAAAGAGATCTTTCGACTTCGTCAGAAACTATTCAAGTAGTCTTGAGTCATTCGATTTTCATGTTGTGTCTATCAGTGAGCTTCATGAATCTACTGTTTCTGTCAATGAGTATGATAAGATACTTATGATTGTTACGAACTTCAACATCACAGCGCAGCTGTCGTTGTTGAAAGAGCTGATACAAGAGTTCAATCGAACTGAGATTTACATACGTAATCTTCATTTAGTGTGACAGTTACAGAATCTTGATCCGCATTTCTTGTTACTTGACACTGATGATGTTTAACAATGATAGATGATGAATATTCGACAAATAATTTGCTTGACAGAGCGCTGAAGAAGAACACGTTAAATCGTGATTATGTAAGTTAACAGAAAGATGAAACTAGTCTCGACTTATTAAGCGATGTCAGATGCTTCATGTCTTCATCTTCTTTGCAAAAACGCGTCTTGATTCGAACTCTCAATATTTAGAAAAGTGCGTTGCATATTGCAGCGAAGTGATGAATCTTTTCACGTTACTACTTGAGCAGATTGATTTGACATTCAATAAGAACAAGAAGAGAATTTTGATTACAAATTTGTGAATCATCATTGAAGAAAAGCTTCTTAGACTAACATTCACTGCAGTCGCTGCAAACGAGAATCTTCGCGATGAGATACGAAATCTTGTCAGATCACGTCTGAATGAAAATATTAAATTACTGAAATTGAAGTATCAGTTGACGAAGAGACAACGACGTTTCTGATCTTTCATTTGAAGATTCAAAAGAGATTTTCATAGTTGAGCTTAAAGTCTTTTAATAATCGCATTCATGAATTATCTTTTACTTGCACATCATTATCTTCAAGTAATCATAGAATCAAGTTTCGAATGCTTAAACATTTGTTTTCGACTCTTAGAGTTTAAAGAAAGACAAAGATTAAATAAATTGACTTTTTCATCACTTCTCTCACAGTTCAGTTTTATCAGATGTTCAGAAAAGAAAGATCTATTATTCAGATCTTCAAGTACAAAGCGATGATCAAGATTGAGAAGATTGTTGATAAATCAGTAATAGAGCACATTCAGTCGAGTGACATGATTCAGTTGATTGACACGATTCAGTTAATTGACTTGATTCAATTGATTGACTCGATTCAGTCTGTAGACTCGATCACATCAGCTCGTTCTAGAGTTTTCAAGAAGTGCACATTGAATCGAAGAGTGAATCACGTTTTGAATTCAAGAATGCAGAGAAATAAAAAGCTTGCTAAAATGATTTTCAATAGATTATATCATCATCTCATGATCATCGATCAGACTGAATGTGCAATCATCGAAGTTGATAATATTGATTCTCGAAAGCGAGTGATCATCAAACGAGTGAGATGCTCTGAAGATCCTGTTTATCAGATATCATCATTCACATGTGAGCAGATTGTCAATATTAAAGATATGTATATGAAGAAAAGCTACATCATTTTCATTTATGAACAAATGAATCTATCGCTACAACATATGATCGACATCTTGCAAAATCATTCATTGAAGATCTTTCAGATTGCAACAATCTGTCGAGAGATGATGAGCAATCTACTCTGTATGCATCAAGAGCTTGAACTGACTCATGACGCGCTTAGTTGCAGCATGATTCTTCTTGATGTTAATGAAAGTGTGAAGATTGATAAATGTTGTAAGAGAATCACGTAGACGATTTCTAACATGCGCTAGTCAACGTGAGAAACTCTTTTGTTGAAAACAAACATCTGAATTCTAAGAACGAGCGCAATGACATTCGTAATATTGAAGCTGTTATGACAACATACATTCTAGATTTATCAGCAATGAAACTCAAGAACTCAGATAAATGAAAGAATAGTCTTGAAATAAAAGACTTTCTTGCAGCAACGCAGCACGAATCTTTGAAAGAATTAAAGAAGCATGACTTTCTATCTGATAATTCTTTTGAAACATGTCTCGCATCTCACGTCTTCTGCGCATTAAGAGCGATCAGACTAAAAGATTGAGACGTTTTATCTATATCATAGAGATTCTTGATAGAGTATATGTTATAACAATAAATAAATATGTCGCTCATTCAGACATTTCAAGAAGCGCACTTTTCGAAACTTTGATATCTAATCTATTTCAAGCGAGTCATCAATATCATAGAGAGTAGTATCATAAAGAACAGTATCATAGAGAGCAGTATTGAAGAGAGCAGTATCGAAAAGAGCAGTATCATAAAGAGCAGTATCATAAAGCGCAGTATCGTAAAGAGCAGTATCAAAGAGAGCAGTATCAAAGAGAGCAGTATTGAAGAGAACAGTATCGTAGAGAGCAGTATCATAGAGAGCAGTATCGAAGAGAACAGTATCATAAAGAGCAGTACGATAAAGATAAGTATCATAGAGAGCAGTATCGAAGAGAGCAGTATCGAAAAGACCAGTATCGTAAAGAGACTAAAACAACTTTCAAAAACATCAATCACATGATAGTTGAGTAATGTCATTCATATGTGAGTACTATCTGATGAATTTATAGAGAGAACTTACTTTATCTTCGTCATCTGATCAGTCTTTTGTAGCAAAGCGATAAGTCTCTCGTTCAACAACTCTGAAGATCTTGTCAGTGATCAGAAACTTAGATTGAGAATGAAAAATAGAGTCACAAGTTCAAATATCATTGAGCACGCAGTAAGTTTCTCAGTCGAGACAATAGATTTTCATTCTTGTTTCGCGAAGGCTCGTTTCTAGTGAAGAGAAGAGTAATTGAATGATGTCGTTCACACATGAGTACTATCTGATAGATTTATAGATAGAATTCACTCTATCTGTCACTGATCAGTCTTTGATAGCAGAAGTAAGTCTTCGTTCAATCAATTCTATAGTGTAGAATAGCTCATGCTCGACTTGAAGTAAAGCATCAGAGTTGAGATAAGATGTCAGAATTGAAGCACGACATCAAAATTAAAGCACGACGTCGAAATTGAAGTAGAATGTCAGAATTGAAAATTAAATAAAGCATCAGACTTTCGCTGAAAGTACTCATCAAAATCACAAATGTATTTTCTCATAGCACTGCTTTATATCATTCTCATTGTAGAAGCATACACAGCTCTGACAGCTACAAAATTAATAACTTTTATACAAGACACAGAAAATATAGAAAAGCGTTTCAAGATCGCGCTTGATTTGTATTTCAAAAGAAACTGTGATAAGAGCTTAAGAATGATGAATGATCTTACAACACTCGCTAAACAACTTGCATCTGATGAGAATTGATTTATTCATGATTCTTTCATCTACAGCTTTATCCTAATCAATCGAAATCTTGAAGATCAAGAACAGCTCGATGTTTTCGCGATGACTCTCAGTAACGATGATAAATGCGACGTTTTTATTCGCAGTTATTCTGCTGACATCATCACTGTCTGCAACAATGTAGAAAACATTGACTGCATCAGACTCTGAAACAATTCTAATCTTTAAGTGAAGAATGTTGTTATTCTTTCTGCACAATCTTTGAAAGAAAAGCAAGTTCGTTCTTAAAGATTTTATTAACTAGATCTTTGTTCGAAAACAGCAACTTAGTACAATTTGTATTCAATATATCATTGTCTTCTTACAATTTTAGTCAGCTGTCGAATTATTATTCTTGTCTTTTTATTCAGTGTCATTCATGAACGTGTTATCTTCATAATTGATACGATACAATGAATATCTGCTAAGTCGTTGAAACTTGTTTCTTAAAGATTTTCGATCTTTCTGTATCTGTTGTGCTTGAAGAGCTTCGCTGTCATTAATCTTCTCAAGTTTCGAGTCGCGTTTTGCATGTCGCTCTTTCAATTGATTCTCTTCTTGCGATAGATTGTCTTCAGACGTTGAATTTTCTTCTAACGTTGAATGCTTTACTGTAATATGCTCTTCTGTTGAAATCTCTTCTGACGATAAATTCAATTCTGAAGATGAATTGTCTTCTGACATTAAACACTCTTCTGACGTTGAATGCTCTTCTGTTGAATGCTCTTCTGTTGAATGTTTTTCTGTTGAAGTTTGATGCTCTTCTGTTAAAGTTGAATGCTCTTCGATTGAATGCTCTTCTGATGTTGAATGCTCTTCAATTAAACATTCTTCTGACGTTGAGTGCTCTTCTAATGTTGAATGCTCTTCTGTTGAATACTCTTTGATTGAGTGCTTTTCTGATGTTGAACACTCTTCTGACGTTGAACACTCTCTTGACGATGAATCATCTTCTGACGATGATTTCAGCGATGAAATCTCTTCTTGTGATTGATCTTCGACTGTTTGATCTTCGATGAATTCATCATCATGAACTTCGTGAAAGTTGTTGACTGAAGCTTTATCTATGATTTGATTGACATATGATGCTTGAGTTTCAAGTTCTAGAGAAGATGACGTTTCAAGATTCGCTAGTTTATCTTGATCTTGTTTTTGAAGATTCTTCATATTTTGCTTCTCTTGCTTCAGACTAGTTCTCAACTCATACTGTTTCAACTGATCTTGTTGCTGTTGATTTTGATTTTGCTTCTGTATCACAAGTTCTCTAGCTTGTCTTGCAAACGCTAGAAGTTGCTCATTTTGCTTTTCTTGTCGATTAATTAACTCTTTCACATCTGTTGCAAACTTTCAATGAGACTGTTCTTGCTCTTGCTTTAGTTTTCTGAGCGCACTGATGTTTTTCTTTAACTTCTGTCGCAATTGTGCTTGTTCTTGCTTCGTCGTTTCAAGTGTGCTTTGGTCAAGTTTCAATGCTTGTTGTTGTCGCTCTTGTTCTTGTTCTAATTCTCTGAGTATATTTGCATCTTGTTCAAGTTGCTGATGAATCTGTACTTGCTTGTGCTTTGCTGTTTCAAGTGTGCTTTGATCAAGTTCTAATGCTTGTCGTTGTCGCTCTTGTTCTTGTTCTTGTTCTAATTCTCTGAATGTATTTGCATCTCGTTTAAGTTGCTGACAAATATGTACTTGCTTTTGCTTCATTGTTTCAAGTGTGCTTTGATTAAGTTCTAATGCTTGTCGTTGTAGTTCTTACTCTTGTTCTTGTTCTCTGAGCATATTTGTCTCTTGTTCAGTTTGCTGTCACATTTGTAATTGCTCTCGTTCTAACTTCATGAACATGTTAACGTTGAATGAAAATTCTTGTCGTTGCTGTTCTTTCATTAATGTTTCTTGTGCAAAAGTATTCTCTGTTCGTAAAGCTATCTGTTCAACTTCAGATTGTTTCTCATCAATATTCATGTGCTTGAAAGAGATCGATTGAGCTGAATAAAGATTCGAGAGTTGTGATTCATTTATCACTGTAATAAGATGCAGTTGTGAACTAGAATCAATTGTCGTGTCAATAACATCACATGACATGTCATAGAATTTCATGTATACGAATCTTAGTCTGAAAAACAACGTTATTCTCTCAGACTGTTCGTTTCTATCATCATGTAAATGAGTAATGAACAAAAATTTACGATTCTCTTCATAGCTCTGAATGTGTGACATTTCACATCTTTCTCTTCTTGTTTCTTCAGAATCATCTGTGATGAGCATAGATCTGTTGTTTTCTGTTGCTACTGATGTCTTTTGAGATCGTGAATACTGCTGTAAGACTCTAATCTCTGAAAGCTCAAAACTCAATCGATTGACAAGATCAATCATTTCGCGCAGCTTTGCTGTGTTCAATATAATCATTGACTTTGCTAAAAGATTCTTCTCGCAGAATCTTCTGAAAATCTTGCAATGATAACGCATGACAAAAGCTCATAACTGTTGACATGTCAGATCTCTTTGATATGCAAAGCTTGCTGAGATAATCTTGAAGAGTGTTTCAATTTCTTGCATCAGAGTCGATTCTGTATTCTGATTTACATCAGTAAAAATATTTTTCAAAGTTGTAGATATTGTATTTCAAGAGTTTAAACATATCATTCATTTCAAGTAATTGAATCAGACTTCAAGTATTTTAATATTCTTAAAGAAGTCGTATAAGAAAGAAATCAGATTCTTGAAAATTTGTAATTGAATTCAGATTTCTTCTCGCTCTTGCTGATTGAAAGAGCAAAAGACTTCGTCATCAAGCACTTTGTCACGTAGAATTTAAACATCTGCTGTTAATGCTCAAGATGCTGTGAGTTTCAAGACTTTCATCATTATTGAATCTATGTTCTTCATTGCGATCTTGTCTTGTCGTAGCAGATTGAATCAGAAGTTCTTTATGTGACGAAGATAATGCAGTATTTTCTTAAATTAATGAGCTTACTTCAGAGATCAGAGAGCGTGTTTATCTCATCGCATCTGATGACGAACATCTTGTGTAATATGCTTATTCTCATTCTCTCTAAGAGTGCAGATATCTTCAGTAAAAAGTCGAAAGCAGCGATGAAATTCTTGTGCTGCAGAAGTTGTTTCAAATTTCTGAACTTATGTGAAGACAAGCAAACTCATCATCGTGTCTCGTTGCTTCATTGATTTTTAACATGATACTCACGTATTTTATGATAAGTCTCGTCATCAAAGAATTGATCTTCGTTCGCGTACTCTTCAGTCAGAGTAGTTTTAAACTCACTACTGATGTTTGACTATTCAGTCAGAAGATGTTGAGAAAGAGAAATTGATCATATCTGCAAAATAGAGATTTATCGTTCATCATTTATTCAATGATGACAGAATCTGTTTGATCGTCTGAATTTTATGTCGTTCGTGCAAGCATTTGAGCTGATAATTGAATCAGAAGATCAATTTCGAAATGTTATGTTGCGAATTCATGAACAACACGTCTTTTTGAATCTCGAAGACTCATAATGCAGAATCAAGATGATGTTGATCGATAATGATGAGAACATGATTATGTGCATCAAGTCAACGACAGACTTTTCGAAATAGTGATCGTAATTTTTGAACGTGTGTAAAATCGAGCTCTTTCTTTCGAAAATACAGTCACTTTAGTTCAATGCGAGCGATTTCTTTATATTTGATGCATTTTTATTTTTCAAGATTTGACTCTTCTAGTAGAACTTGAGTCTGCTGTATATTGAATTAGAATGATATGATTGAAAACAAGAAGAGAATGAGAGTTAATCGCTTCTTATATCGATCGTCTAATGACATTAATGACACAAGTCTCTCAGACATCTCAATCTTCAGAAGAATCATTCTGAAAGAAACAGAATAGTCTAAAATCTAGATGATGAGATACTATAGTTGTATTGCAATCTTCTAGAAGAATTCTTCTGAGAGAATGAAATATTTCAATTTCTAGGTGCAAGACACTACAGTCATTCATCTCAAGCTTCAGAAGAATTCTTCTAGAAGAAATTGTCTAGAATAGTTCAAACAGCAGAGTGACGAGACACTGAAGTCACACATCTCAACATCTCAAATGAAGAAATCATGTCAGTAATGAAGCAGAGTGTCAGTAACGAAGCAGACGTCAATAATGATGCAAAGCGTCAATAATGAAGCAGAGCATCGAAAACGAAGCAGAGCATCAGTAACGAAGCAGAGCGTCAGTAACGAAGCAGAACATCAGATTTGTAGCAAGTCAATTTTGAAACGAAGAGTCAGAATTAGCTAGAGCAAAGAACTTATTGTTGAAATTAAGTGGTCTCGAAGAGTACTACTAACGAACAGTGTGATCATTAAATTAGATTAGTAGTCAATTTTTAAACTCAACTCACTTCATGTAAAGTTTAATAAGTTGAATTGAGCTAGAATTTGTTTAGATGTCAAGATCTAGTCTAGAATATAAAGAAATTCATAACTTATGTAGAAGCGATTCGTTCTTCATAATTTCTACACTATGTGAAAGATCTTATTCAGCTATTTAGACTGAGCTATTTGCATGATAACTGTATCGAGCGCGTATGACGCGTACAGCAGATGCAATCTTGTTCAGCTCTGATGTTCATCTTTTTCATATTGATAGAAATAAGCTTTTTAAGATTCATGTTAACAGATTAAAACAAGAACATCAGAACATCATGTAACTACACTTTATGTAGGTGCAATGCGCACTCAGTCAAGCTTTTGTATAAATCGCTCAGTTTCATGAGCTGAGTGAAATCTTTCAAAAAATGCAAAAACTATGAAAAATGATTCGCTTTGACATATGTACTTAATGAGTTACTGTTATGTTGCTAAATACGTTGCTCGAAAAGAAAGTTTCTTAACTTATCTTATTTAATCTAATTGTGATCTCTGCAATTTGAACTCTGATTAATCATCATTACACAACGCTTTTGATGATTACTCTCTTTGATACAAGCTCAGTATATAATCTAGTCATAAGAATGCTAATGATTTCATGTCTTTCATTCTTTCTGAAAGCTGATCAACAGACATGATACGTTGAACAAAAGAGCAATTCGCATGCTGATTGATCTTGAAATCTAGATTGACTTTGCTAAAATTGTTATAAATTTTCTTCGCTTGAAGTGTTTTCAACGTACTTTCTTTGCTTGAGATATCTTCTGATACACTTTCATCGCTTGAACTATTTTCTGAGATGCTTTTAAACTCGAAGCTTGAGAAACATGTGCGATCAAGGAAATTTCTCTTTCTTGAAATTAATAAGCTTTATCACGATGTTCAGCGATAACATGTTAGAACTTGCAGAATGACTTACAAGTTTGCTCTTCAAAGAGAGTCGATTTTTTCGTTCTTCTGTCGATTTGAGAGTATAACAGCGAATGTCACGTTGAACAAATATGTATATCTTCGCGTCTGTCAAGCGTGTCAATTCATCTGCTTTCTTGAATATATCGTTTCTACGCTTACGAAACTTCTCTGAAAGAACTCGTGTATCTGTTCTCTTGCAAGCTCATTTTAAAGTCTGTTTCGTCATGATAAAACAATGTTTTCTGACTTTGCGAAATTCTCAAGATGCATCATTATAAGATGCACAAGACTGCAATAATACATAAGATTTGTGATCTCAGAAACTGAATGTATTCGCAACAATCGAAATTCAAAAGTGATTGTATTCAAAAAGAGTTTAAATTTAGAGACATTCAAAAGTGATTGCATTCGAGTAAAATCTATATTTAGAGACATTCAAAAGTGACTGCGTTCAAGTAAAATCTATATTTAAAGACATTCAAAATCGAAGATTTAAAAATGACAACAAAAAGAATGAAATCGACAACATTGTCACGTCTTTAAAACTTTACGATTTTATGTTCATGTTGCAGCAGTTACAATGTGTCTCACAATCTTAATAATGAATATTGAAGATGCTGAAATTAATACATCTCATATTTTATATCAATTTTTACCATCTTTGCTCTCTTTTACTTCGTCAAGAAAGTCGATGACTCATTCTTTCAGACGAAAAAGTGTTGACAAATGACTTTCACTCAAACATTCATGATTGTATTCGCGTCTGCGTTCATGATTTTCTAACAACAATGCAGCGATAAAAGAACAAAAATCGAAAAACAAAAAGATGATGAAAATTGATTTCATCTCATGACATTAAACTCAATGAGTGAGCGAAGATGATTTGAGTTCTGACTTTTAGCTGAATTCAATCAATTGAGTTCTACTTGAGTGAATTGTGTTTAAGATATTCAACTCAATTCAACGATCACATTAAAGCTTATTTTGACTATCATGATGAAATTTAGCAATCATGTAAAACAACATTAATTTGCTTAATACGCGCTATTATTTGATGCGCTTTATCAGACTTTATGATCTGACTATCGAAAAATGTGATTAAGTATAACATGTTGCTTTCTAAAGTGACGTTTTCATCTGAACGCACAGTTTCATAACTTTTGTCAAGATTGCATCAAGATCTTTCTCTGCACTTTTCAGTATCTTTTCAAGTTCGTAGTGAAGCACAAAATTCAGTGAATCTCTCAAGAAGACTTGTTGATATTGAAGCAAAGTCAGTATCATCACAATCTTTTATGTT
>JAABUO010008904.1_pt1 | contig 11287 bp, 19 predicted proteins | sample 5559291 | NCBI WGS metagenome assembly JAABUO01 (sample SAMN10711878, study PRJNA513372) | rock metagenome | isolation source: Antarctica rocks | place: Antarctica: Victoria Land, Finger Mt sud | reverse complement strand
TGCTCTGCTCTTGCCGCTGCGGCGCAACATACAGGCCGGGGGTAACCTTAGCGTGCAGGTGGAGCATGCTGAGCCTACCCAGGGATGTGCAGGGTCCTGCCCCAAAACGTACCCAGGCTGAAAGTTTGTAAATTGAAGACCAAGTCCCATCATGATGATCTGCTTCACTGTGGTGCGATGCTGCGGCAGGCGAGGAGCTGTACATGCTGCCAGGGCTGGACATGCTGAATCATACGCGGGTTGCCCAGCAGCGCAACAGCTCCCTGCAGCAGTCGCACGAGGCGGCGACCGTATGTCGTGATGGGACAGATGTGACACTGACTGGGTTCTTCAGCATGGCTGCGGGTAGGCCACCCTGCCACGCCATTCTTTGACTCATCACCGGTGCGCGCCCGGCGCCCGGCCGGCCGCGCCCGGCGCCGCGGCGCGCCCGGCTTCCGCGCCTGCCGCGCCCGCCGCTCCACAGGAAAGAGCTGCCAGGCCCGAGACACAAGCCCATGCAATCATCAGAGTGCCAGGAGGTGGGCTTTGCTGGGTCGTGGCGCGGCGCGCGGCGGGCACACCCTGACCCTGCATCCGCGCAGGCACGGAGGTGGCCAAGGCGGCGGCCGACATCGTGATCATGGACGACAACTTCAGCAGCATCGTCAAGTCGGTGCTGTGGGGCCGCGCGGTGTTCAGCAACATCCGCAAGTTCCTGCAGTTCCAGCTGACGATCAACTTCGTGGCCCTGGCGCGCGCCCCCCGCGTGGCCTGGGAGTCCACACACCAGCCTGGCGTGAGACTTTCAGGTCAACCCTGGCGTGTGTGTGACGCACTGATTACTAAGTGGGCATGCGGCGGGGCTTCAGGTGATCGCGTTCGTGGCGGCCGTGACAACGGGAGGCGCGCCCTCCCGCAACGCTCGCCGCTGCAGTGCCTGGCTCAAGCGTGCCTGCTCTCATCGCCCCGGCCAGGCCTGCTGCAACCGGCCTGGCCCGCGGCGCAGAGACGCCGCTGAACGTGCTGGAGCTGCTCTGGATCAACCTCATCATGGACGCGCTCGCCGCCCTGGGTCCGCTCCCCCGCCAATGCCTCCTCCGTCAGTTTATCTTCTGGTTACATGTTGCAGGCCAGGTGGTGGCAGTGCCAAGTGCCTCGCCAGCGTTGAGGCCTCGCCGCACCAGGCAGGTCCTGGTGCCTTGCCAGGCACCGCTGCGCGGCATGCGGCGCGTCCCAGTTGCTGACCCTGGGCGCCCGCTGCTCCGCGCAGCGCTGGCCACGGAGCTGCCATCGGAGGACCTGCTGCTAGAGGCGCCGCACGGGCGCACCGAGTCGGTCATCTCGCCGCGCATGTGGAAGCACATCCTGGTGCAGGGCTGCTACCAGATCGGCGTGCTCATGCTGGTCATCTACGCGGCGCCGCGGCTCATCGACAAATACTCGGTGCGCCGCTCGCCGCAGGACGCGGCCGCTGCTCCCCGCCCCGCCTGGCGGCGTGCGCTGCGTCTGCGCAGCCGCGCCGGGACCCTGCTCCTGCTCCGCGTGCAGGTGTGACGGGAGAGGTAGGCGGGACCTTTTAGTGCAGTCATTTTCCCTGTCAGCAGCATGCTGCTGTCCGTGCTGCGTCGCTGCTGCATCACCCACCTGATTCAGGCATCTCAACCAGGAAAGTAGCCGCAGCAGGGCTCATCAGCACATCATCGTCTTTTGCGAGTGCGCTGTTAAGGCCCCTATTGAGCCTCCCCCGCCGTGCCATGCACGCCGCCCTCGCCGCATGTAACACCAGCGGTAATGGTAACTCACGTGGCCTGTGTGGCTCGGGGTGCAGCCGCCCTCGCCGTGCTACGAGTACGCCCAGGTGCGCGACCTGGACCTGGGCGCCCTGCAGCTGAGCGGCCCGCGCGCCAGCGTGGACGTCTGCTGCGAGCTGGATGCTGGCGGCGCTTGCACCAGCAACCTGCAACCTGGCGGGCTCTACCGCCCAGGCGCGCCCCAATGTTTGCTGACAGGACTGCTCAGTGCTGGGGCAGGGGCAGCAGCTGCGACAGACCGCCCAGACCGCCCAGACCGCCCCATGTCTGCGCCACGCGCGGCAGTGTAAGCTGTTCGCACTGCGCGCAGCATTGAAGGATGTGCATTAAGCTTAGGGAGCAGGGGGCAGCCTTCTTTGAGGCGCACTTGTCGGCTCGCGCAGGCGAGGTGCCGATCTGCGCGCTCCGCGGGGGCGCCTGCTGGTACATCAACGAGCGCCGCGCCCTGGCAGGGCCCGCATGCCGCGGCGAGCCCAGCGAGTCCAGCTGCCCGCGGCTGCAGGCGCTCAGCAGCGCGCATGAGCAGGCGCGCGCCTGCAGATGCGCAGGGACTGCCAGTGCTGCCTGATGCTCGTGATGTCCTGCCTGCGCCCCGCATGCGACCCGCCATGCATGCAAGCAGGGAGGCGGACGCGCTGACAGGTGCCGCCGCGGCCGCGGCGCGCAGGCGGCGAAGCAGCAGGCGGCCAAGGTGAAGGTCGAGCAGCAGGACGTGGGCTCGCTCGTCTTCAACTCCTTTGTTTTCATGCAGGTCCGGCCTGCACATCAGCAACGCTGCATCACATCTTGGGCACCTGTGTGTTCACCTGGTGCACAGGCGCAGTGTCCAGTGCTCTCAAGGGGTCGAGGCCCGCCCCGGCCGCGCAGATCTTCAACATGCTGAACTCGCGCAAGATTAAGGACGAGCTCAACATCTTCAGCGGCATCCTGACGTCCCACATGTACCTCAGCGTCTTTGCGGTCATCGTGCTCCTGCAGGCGCGGCCCGCCCGCGTCCAGCGCGCCGGCGCCGAGCATATGCTTTTTTGTGTGAGTGGCGATGGGCGCCTCGGCGTGCCCGCTGTCACGGCGTCACCCAGCTCCCTTGTTCCGTCCCGCTTCAGCCGCGCGAGCGCCGTGCATCTGCAGATGCTCTTGCAAGGAGCGCGGTGGTAATTAATCAATATGCAGTTCTGCATCATGGGCACCTGATGGTGTGGGCGCGGTTACCGCAGTTGCTGATCATGCTGACGCCCATCCGCGGCATCTTCCACTGCGAGCAGCAGAACGGCTATGAGTGGGCGTTCGCGGTGCTGACGGGCGCTGGCTCGCTCCTCATCAGCCTTGCGACCAAGCTCTTCTCAAGGTGCGCCTGCCGTGCACTGATGTACATGCAGGCACTTTCTAATCGCTGAGTCTCTGCCAGCCAGCCTCCACACTCACAGCTGAAGCACCACAGTCACAGCTGCTTTGCTCTGCTTTCTCCTGTCAGCAGCAAGCGCATGGGCGCCCTTGCGGCCAGCTTCGCTTGTACCAAGCGCATTCCCGAGTTGGGGATGTTCGCGCCTGCAGGCTCATGGGCCCATGCTGCAAAAGGAGAGGAGCGGGCGAGGCTGCGCAAGGGGCGTCTATAGATACGCGCAACGGCGGCGCATTGTCCTGAAGTAGCTCAAGAGATCAGCGGTCCCCTGCTGCTGTTCCATGTTGTGGAGTTTGTGTTGTCACGCCCTGTTCAGCAGTCGTGTGCATGTGAATCTTTCCGTCCTCCACACACATGGCCTCCTCGGCGTGAAGTGCTTGAAGTATCAAGGGAACGCTGCTTGTTCCGCTTGGAAGTGCCTGGCGTCGAAACTGTAGGCCATCTACTGTGTCTGCTGTGCCGGCTCTGAACTAGGCAATGAACAGCAGCCTGTTTGCTTGCTTTATCTTTCAGCTTGTAGCTGCCATGCTTCATCTTGTAGCTGCCATACTGAGGCGGTGTTCAGCTTCCTTGTGTTGACTTTCCGGGCTTCGATCTGGTTGCGAGTCGAGCGTGCTGAATTGCCTACAGGCACATTATGCGTGCAGCCTTGCGGTGAAGTGGACGAAGTAATCGAAGTAGCGTTGGCTTTTTAATGGGATGGGTGGCATGGACTGTAAGTGAACTTGCCACGGCTCATGCGCAGTCATGCTTCTCCCCGAAACCCTCAAACCTTCCTGGGCTGTCCAGAGCAAATTCACAAAAGAGCTCTCAGACTCTACTTCGGTCTACTTAGCCAGCTCGGAGCTGCCAGGCTACGTGCGCAGTGCCTAGCAAGATTACATCTCCTGCAATGACAGCTGGCCAGCGCACCGCCCTCGTAAGCGGCGCTTCTGGCATCCAGGCGCGGGCCAGGCAAACTAACAACAAACAGAAAAAGGCCGCTGCTTTACTTGCCCTGCATGCAGAGCAGCTTCCAGTGATCCAACAACAGCTGTAAAACAAAAGCCGTGATTACGTCATGCGTGTGCTGGCGAGCATGGTTTCAGGCTGCAGCCACAGGCTACACTGTGGTCGCTGACGTGCAGGTCGGGCCATCTGCTGGTTGTTGCTGAAACTGCTTCAGCAACAATCAGCAGATGCCCCAGCCTGCACGATTCAGCAACCTGGTTGTAGCCTGTGGTTGCAGTGTAGCCTGTGCTTGCTAGGCGTGCATGCTGTGCGCCATGCGCCGACGCCGCCAGAGGCCGCGCAGGGCCGCGCGCTGCTGAAGAAGCTGGACGCGAGCAAGGACGAGTGGGGCGCGATCTACGCAGTCAGCCGCAAGCCCGCGGACCTGAAGGGCACAAGAGTGAACTTCATTGCGCTCAACTTGCTGGATGTGGAGGTGCGCATGCATGCATGTTATTGTCAACATACATACTGTGATATTGCTGGAGCAATGTGCCGCAGGTGCGGAGGTGCACAGAACACGCCGAGGACTGATGCAAACCTCTATCACTGCAGGGAGTCAGGAACAAGCTTGCGGAGTTTGGCGCAAAAGTTACGCATGTCTTCCATGTGGCATTCTCAGGTGCGGTCGTGCTCATAATGGACCTAAACACTTGTGACCTAATCACTTGTGACTGCCTGCTGGACCAGCATCTGCGCGCCGTGTCTGGGCTAACCATCCGTCACCATGTGTGACTGGGGTGCAGGCGACACCACGCAGGCGCGCTGCACTGTCGCTTATCTGCAGTGAACAGCTGTTGCAAGCAGAGATCTCACTGCATGTGCTTTGGGTGTGATAGTCTATTGGCACACGGCCGGCGCTGACGTACGGCGGCGTCGAACAGGTCGACCAGACAACGGCTAAGATGCTTGTGAACATGGTGGAAGCGCTGGAGGCGGCGCGCGCGCCGCTGCAGCATGTGTACTTCAGCCAGGGCATCAAGTACTATGTGCGCCGGCCCGCGCAGCCTCACAGCAAAGCAAGGCGCATGCGTGCGCATAGTCATGCACTTCGCTGCACCGCGGCTGCATGTGATGCACACCGCATGTACTTACCAGCGTGGTCTGCAGTACATGTCGAGCCCAGATTGATGGCATCCCCCCCCCTGTGGCCTCGCAGGGCATCCACCTGAGCACAAGCGTCATCAAGACGCCGTTCAAGGAAGATGACCCGCGGTGCGGCCCTGCACGTGGTGGCTGGCAGGTACAGGATGCTGCCTCTTCTCCTGTGCGGGGCCAGCGTGACACACGCACGGGTGTCTCCTGCTGACTGCAGACAAGGGGCTCGTTTTATGGGATGACACTGCGTATCCTGCCGCATGCACGGACGCATCGTATATACCTCACATGCTCTGAATTGTGCGGAGGTTGCGTGCAGGCACATGCCGCCCAACTTCTACTACAGTGCGCTTCCCTCCCTGTCTCTCTGCAGCATGCGTGCCATCCTCTGCAGCTCCCCTCCACCGAAAGCCAGAGCGCAATGCAAACTACCAGTTGGGGCTCTACCTGGCTGCCACTGCTTGTTACTGTTCTGCCAGCACATGCTGAGTTGACCATGTTGTGCTGTGAGGCAGACATGCAGGACTACGTCGAGTCGCGCGTCGCATCTGGAGCAAAGTGGACCTGGTCCACACTGCGGTGTGCCTCCTGCTTCTGTGCTTGACTGGAAAACGCGGCCCTGTCGCACTAACCTAAATTGGACTGCACCTGATCAGCAGGGCTTTTTGTTCTCCTGCGCAAGCAGACACAGGGTAGCGGCAGACACAGATTGCGCTTGGGTTTTCTCCAATCTGCAGTTGCTGCCAGCGCTGAGGAATCAATGTAACACTTGTTGGAGGCTGTCTGTTGGGCGACATGGCAGCTGTCTTGTCAGTGTAGAGACTGAGCAGCTCAGGTGCAGTGTATGTGTGGTTGTGTGCGTTACCACAGGGCGCTTCTGCGGCACTCGGGCAACCCTTTCCAAGGGTGCAATGCATGGCCACACTGCTGACGCTGCGCTCCGGCGCAGCCCGGGCGCCATCATCGGCGCATCGCCGCGCTCGTACATGAGCCTGCTCAACTCCATCGGCGTGTACGGCACGGTGCGCGCAGCCCCCGCCTGCCAGGCGCCTGTCGCTCGAGCTCTGGTGCCTGCATGTCAGGGACTCGTACTGCTGTGCAAGGCCCATGCCTGCCTTCTGCCCGCACGCATGGCTGGTGTCATGGTGCATGGCTGCTCGCACTCGCTGGCAATGTCCTTGGCGGCGCATGGCCCTGCTTGCCGGCAGCCTGCCGCCTGGTGCACTGAACGCGCGGACAGCTGCGCAGCTGTGCAAGGAGCTAAAGGTGGGAGCCCTGCGGTGCGCGCCCTGTGCATGCCCTACATTGCGCACGTGCTGGGCTTGTTACATGTGGCTGTATCAGAAGCTACTGCAATGTGAGTGTTTAAGCTCTTCTGGGGCTGTCATGCTGCCCCAGTGCCCCCTGCCGCAAGCACGGAGCCCTAGGTAACCACGTGGTGACCAGAGCAGGTTCCCGGGAACCGCCAGCGCGTACACCAAGGTCCTGGACGTTGTGGATGTCGACCTGCTCGCCGATGCACAGGCGCGGCTGCCCAGCACAATGTCTTAGTACTAACACTGGTTCGCATATGGTGCTGCAAGGCAGCAGCACCATCCTCAGTTTCATCACTTGAAACTTTCAAGTACCCTGTGTGTCAGATGCGGTGTAAGACCATGACAATGTATTTTCATGTGCTGTTGCCAGCATATTGGAGCATTCAGCGTGTGGTCGATGCGCAGATCTGGACCTCGACCAACCCTGCCGGGAAGAACACCGCCTTCAACATCAGCAACGGCGACGCGTTCCGCTGGTCAGAGGTGCGGTGCACCTCTGCGCCGCGCCCGTTGAGCTGGAGCATGCTTGTTTGCACATAGACACTGGTGTCCCTAAGTACCATACTCACACCTAATGCATGAGTATCTGCTTGTCAGATGACTCTCTCACCGTTCAGGTTGGAACCGCTCTTTGCGACGCTTCACACTTTGTCAGCCCGTTCACCAGGAGAACCTGCATGCGCCCAGGACAGTCTGTGTAGCAGGGCTTCAAATGCGCCCTGCTCATGACACATCAGACAGCAATGCACAGGCACTTGCGCTGAAGTCGCTGCGGCTTGCTCAGGTCTGGCCCAAGATCGCGGCCTGGTTCGTGCTGCCGGACGGCAGCCACACCATCCTGAGGCAGCCGCTGTCCTTCCTCATGCCCTCCAAGGTGAGCCCTGTGATGGCTGTTATCACGCTGCAGCCATGTATGGCTCCCTGCGCTCCCTGCAGCAGCAGGGCTGCTTCCCTGTTGGACCCAATCATGCGCGAGGCGCTGCGCCTGGCGCAGGTGGACGACTGGAGCGCCATCGCCAAGAAGTACAGCCTGCACGACCGCTTCCCGCCGGCGCGCCCCTGCCGGGCGTGAAGCATCGCGGGCGTAAAGCATTGCTGGCGCGCGGCAGCAGATGCATGCGCAGAGCTGTTCATACAGACGGCCTGAGGTGTTGGGGTACTGCAGCATGCCTGGCAGCGCTGCCGCCGCCGGGCTCTAGCTGCTCCATGCATGCATTCACCCATCTGGTTGCCACATAGCAAGCCGCATGTCAATGTTTCTTTCGCCTCATGCTTGCCACACACAAAGTGCTACGCTGCGAGCGGAGCCCTTGAGAGAGCTGCAGTGCGCCGCCTCCATGCGCGATGCTGAGCGGGTGCAGTTGTGCGAGCCTTCTGAAGCGCACTCGAGCATAATCCGCAACGCGAGCGCCAGTCTGGCTTGCACGCGCGCTTGACTGGCCGCCAGCCCGCCGCGCGCAGCTGGAGCAGTGGGACTTCATGGACGCCATGCTGACGTTCGAGTCTGACATGTTCTCTGCAACGTCACGCGGCTGCGCCAGGCCGGCTACGACGGGCAGGTCCGCTCGCCTGCCGCCCATGGGCAGGCGCTGGTAGCAGTGAGGCGTGGCAGCTGCGGCTGGCCATGCGTCTCCATGGCAGGATCCACTGGAATACCTGTATGCGAGCTGCCGGCGGGTGCATGGTGTCTTGCAGACATGTGCATGTGAAAAGTAGCTTCTTTCTAATTGCCTTTGCAAGGCCTGGTCGCAAGCATGGTTGCCGCGCCCGAGGTTGCACTCAGATGTGAGGCAGGAGCACCGCATGAGCGCGCTGGGTGCGCACAGAAGGTGGACACGACCGAGATGTTCCTGCGCAAGCTGGACGACCTGGTCGCGGCCAAGGTCATCCCCGACCCGGCCGCCTGGCGCAAGGGCGCCGGCAAGTGAGCACCGGCCGGCCCAGGGCATGCTGCCAAGCTTGCCTACCCTGGCGAGCTGGAAAACGCACAGGATTGGGCATGTGGCCGGGGCACGCCGCTACTTAAGGCCCAGCAAGAAACATTGCGGTGCAAGCAGGGAGCGGGGCTGCACAAGGAGGGTGCGTGCTGGTAATTGCTGACGGCATGCAGAGCATGGGCAGGACGGCAAGCACAGTGGCAATGGTGGCGTGTAGATAGTTTGTTTGTGTTATTTCAAAGTGCTGGGCAGGTTGGCGAGCAGCGCGTCTTTCCCAAAGGAGGCCGCAGCTGTGCGTGCAGCGCGGAATTGTGGTTCACATGAGGTGCCTGATGGATCCTGGACCTGGGTGGATTGTTGAACCGCTGGTATGTGCAGAGAGACACAGAGTGCAGAAATCATGCACCTCTCTTGATGCCTAGACCCTGATTGTGACGACAGGCCCTATATAGTACAAATATGTCCACGCTCATTGAAAGCTCCTTGCACTGGAGTAAGAGCGGTGGAGATGTCCTGGGGAACTGCAGGTGGAACCAGGTGGGATCACACATGCAAGTGCTGTGCAGCGTTGCCAGGTGCTGAGTATCACAGGCCTTGCACCTCGCGCAAGGCACTGCTAGCTCCGATAGCGTTCCGTTACAGCAGGACTTACATCTGTGGCCCCTGCACCGCGCACAAGGTCCAGCATGGTATGCAGGGACTGACCATGCTTATGACTTAAGCTTCCTGCAGTGCTACGTTGTATGTCAGTACACACACAATTACTGCAATTGCTAACGTGCAGCTGTGTGTCTCTCAGCTGCTGCAGGCTGTCTCTTTTGCCAGAAGCAGCGAAAGCAATATCGAACACGATGTGGTGCAGCGGCTGTGGCTGCGGAGGAGGCAACCACGCCTGCGCATGAGGCAAATGAGCAGGGCATGGGCCCTGCAGCACTGGCGACGTTGCGGATGCTGGAGTGGCCTCGCCTGTGTGCGCACATTGCGCGCTTTACGTCCACCACGCTTGGCCGGCAAGCCGCGCTGGAGCTCCAGGTCAGCACGACTTTTGCTCTCGCTTTTGCACATGCAACACTCTCGTCTCCAAGTACTGGTAGAGCAGCTCGTTCGCTGCACTCCGCCGTGCAGAGGCCTGAGGAGTTTGAGTGCGTTTTTTTAGCGGACTTGAGCAGCTTGCCTATGTCCACAATTTCGTGTGTGATACCTGCTTCTTGCGTGCGGAGCCGAGGCAGTACAGGTGAGCACATACGCTGTCACAATTGCGAAAGAGCGAGCGTGCTGGCCCTGCCATTGCCCTCTGCACTGCCCAAGTGCTGACAGCACTGGCTTCAAGCACAGTGTTGACAACTAGCAGCACCTCTCTGTAAGAGGACCGGGCTGTTGGCGCGCAGGTGGGGGCGTCCCAGGCGCAGAGCGAGGTGCTGCTGGCAGAGACGCGCGCGGCGGACATGCTGGAGCTGGAGCTCGCGACCGAGCTTGAGTTTGGCGGCATCAGCACCTCGCAGGCGAGTGCTGCCCGCCCGTTTGGTGCACAGGAGAGCCGGCCACCCCAGCATGGATGCGACCAGCGTGGCTGGTAATGGCGCCCTGTGCAAGAAGGTGCTTCCTTTAGTAGGATGTTTTCAGCAAGGCTGGTCTGACAACAGCGCCCTGTGCAAGAAGATGCTTCCTTGAATAGGATGCACACGTAGCGTGTATGGTAACCTGCGCAGGCTGCTGAGGGCGCCAAGCGCGCCAGCCGCGGCGGGCTGCTGACGGGCGCGCTGCTGGCGGCGGCGGCGGGCGCGCTGGCGGGCGCCGACAGGCTGCAGCGCCAGGTCGCGGCCGCCGCGCGCCAGGCCGGGCCGCAGGCGCCCGGCTCGCCGCTCTGGCCGCTGCTGGCTGGGCTCAAGGCATGGCCCTGACTTTGGTCTGGGGGCATGGCGGTTGTGCACGCAAGGACCGCTTACGCGTCTGCGTGGTGAGACACTGTCACGTGTGTACATATTAAAGCTGGGTCGTGACAGCCCACTCCAGAAGGGCTGAATTGTATACATAGGCCCTATCCTCTGCCAGTGAGGATACGCCTGCCAACAGGCATCCTCAGGGTGCGAGATGGTGGGCCGCAACACGGCAGGGCATGGCGACACACCCGGATCTGGTGGCAGACATTACGGCGGCGATCGATGAGGACATGCGGGTGTGCGAGGGCGCCAGCGACGACGTGCGGCGCACGCGCGGCCGCTGCCGCGCGCTGGAGGGCCGCCTGCGCGCGCTGCTCAAGGCGCTGCCGGGCGAGGTGTCTGAGCAGGTGCTGCAGAGCTCCTGCTGGCCCACAGTTACGACGAGTCTTTGCATTCTCCTCCTTCTGCTGTCCAAGTTCCTGGGGTTAGGGTGCTGGCACTATAAACTTTGCTGTCATGTCGAGTGGAAATAAGAATGTTAAAGGCACAGAGTACGAGTTCAGGAGCTGTTTGCTGCAGGCAGAAGCAGCAATTCTCGCATGATTATGCAGGATCGCAGGCTCTCTGATGGCTTGACGCCCAAGGCGCAAATGCAGCAGCGCCTGCCTCGTCTCCAAGCGCTCGTGCCCTCATGCGCAGCCGGGCAGTAAGCGTGGCCGTATGAGCGGCAGCGGCGCATTACTTTGTGACAATGCGTACGACCATTTGTAGGCAGGCCCTGCGGCGTACCGTAGTTTGTTGCAGAGGAGCGGCCCCTGCGCAGTGAGCGTGCCCGTATGGGCGGCAATGGCGCATTTATTTCGTGAGTGCGTAT
>JAABUO010008901.1_pt1 | contig 11289 bp, 2 predicted proteins | sample 5559291 | NCBI WGS metagenome assembly JAABUO01 (sample SAMN10711878, study PRJNA513372) | rock metagenome | isolation source: Antarctica rocks | place: Antarctica: Victoria Land, Finger Mt sud | reverse complement strand
GCATAGCGTATATTACTTCTTAACCTACTTGCGAGCATGTAGTTTTAAGTTTAGTTCATATGTTTTTTATGTTAACGATGCTTTTAATCGTACGAAATAATTATTAATAATTTTCAGTATGATTCTTAATACTGTTTCATTAATCTTTTTCTTCATTGCTGCGATTCGTATAATTGCTGTTTAATTTTCTGTTAAGTTTTAAACATCTTTCTTTTACATACTTATCTTAATATTACTGAATTATCGCGATTAATTATTAAATTCGATAAGTATAATGCGTTTCGTACGAAGATGATTATCTCGTTCATTTACTAATGTTATAATTAACATGAATGATTTAATGAATTCAGTACGTACTGTATTAACGAAAGATTAATAATGTTTAAAAATAAATAGTTACTAATCGAGATCATAATCTGTTAAATATATACGACGAGAGTTTAATTATATGTGTAGCAGCAATGATAAACGATGTCGCTAGCATACAGCGTGTGCATTATGTATTTAATATGTAGTAACTAAAAGTGTGTGAAGTTTAGTTTACATCGTACGAAGATATTTTAAAACTTTACTTTCGATACTAGTTTTAATAAAAGTAGCTAACTACGTCGTACACTATACGTCGTACGATGTAATGACTTTAATATTTAACAATTCTTAATTAATTATTAATACATTATTAAATCTTAATTTAAACTTTAATATTAAATTTTAAAACGAATTTACTTATCGTTAAAATCATTATATATATTATTAATATGTTAAAATATTTTAAAACGTTTATAAACGAAACGACTTAAATTATTAACGTTAATAATCTTAAACTTAAGAATATTAATATTTTAAAGCTAGTTAATAACGTAAGTAAATACTTAATATTTAAGCTTAATATATTATTAATTTATTTAAAATGTATTATAAATTTAATATTATTACAGTTTCGTGTTTACACGTATGTAAACAAAATGTTCTTATTTAACAAATGCGTAATGTTATAAAATTATAATAAAATGTTTTAAAGTTAAAGCATGTTAATATTTAAATTAAGATTTAAAAAATATATTTTACACGTAAATAATTATTAATATGTAAAATTAATTAATAAATGTTAAATATTAAAGTTATTACATCGTACGACGTACAGCGTACGACGTGGTTAACTATTTCTATTAAAACTAGTATTAAGTGTAAAGTTTTCTTCGTATCTTCGTACGTTACAAACGATACTTCTTACACACTTTAGTTACTATATACTAAATATATAATACACACGCTGTATGCTAGCGACATCGTTTATCATTGCTACTATATATATACGACTAAATTCTCGTTAAATATTTAACAGAGTATAAGCTCGATTAATAATTATTTATTTTTAAACATTATTAATCTTTCGTTAATACAGCACGTACTAAATTTATTAAATCGTTTACATTAATTATAACATTAGTAAATGAACGAGATAATCATTCTCGTATAAAACGCATTATACTTATCGAATTTAATAATTAATCGCGATAATTTAATAACATTAAGATAAATATACAGAAGAAAAATGTTTAAAACTTAACAGAAAACGAAACAGCAATTGTAAAAATCGCAGCAGTGAAGAAAAAGACTAATGAAACAGTATTAAGAATTATACTGAAAATCATTAATGATGATTTATTTCGTACGATTAAGAATATCGTTAACATAAAAGATATATGAACTAAACTTAAGATTACATACTCGTAAGTAAATTAAGAAGTAATATACGTCATGCTTAATGAGTTCTTCGAATATGCAGCAGTAAATAAAATAAAGCATTATATTAAATCAGTTAACGTCATATTTAACGATGTAAAAAGTCTTATTAAACGATTTAAGACGATCGTACGAGATAATTAAAATAAATGAGACGACATTTACATCATTATTACTCTCGATTCATTTTCTTTAAAATATAACATTATTAAAGCTCATATCATTACTTTAAAAAATATGTAAATACAGAAAATTCAGTAACAAATAAAGTTCGAAGAAATACGTGTTAACTTTAATCGTTAAGTAAATGTTAAATCAGAGCTGATAATAAGTATATAACATAAAAAGAAATTATATAATCACGATCGTTTATACGAAAGCAGAAAAAACTTCGAAGACATAAGAATATGCTTTACGTGCGATAAAGTAAAACATATATCGCGAGATTATCGTAGTGCAGTAAAAAGATCAGAGTCGAAATGAAAACGCGAAGATAATAAAAAGCTTTTTATACGAAATAAACATTTAAGAAGTTATTTATATAAAGTTATTAATATTAACATCGACGAGAATGAGCTCAGCGAGAAAGAAGAACAGAAATTATTACTTAAAATGATTAAATAAAGAATCTTCGCGAAGAATAATTACTGATACATTAATAGCTGCGCAGCATAACATGTTATTAATTAATTAAACTTATACGATGCGTCATCGTTTTACGAGAAAAATTATAAGTTTAAAGCTGCGAATGACGAAGTCATGCGTAATACGAAAAAAGAAATAATAATAATTTATATTAACGTCACATTAAGTATACGAATACGTAATGTATGTTACGTGTTATAAACATTCGCTAACTTAATCTTACTAAGCATTTTAAAGAAAGATGAATAATCGTACGTGAATGAAACGAGTACATGTTAATAATTAAAGATAAAATCTTTATGATCAGAGTTAAGCTTACAAAAGAGAACATTTATCGTTTAATGTCGTACGACGGCAAGAAAATCTTAATAACATTACATGAAAAATTAAAAAGATTTATTAATTTAGAAGAAGTAACATCATTATAACAGTTATAACACAGAAGATTCGAACACGTAAGTCATGCTAAAATTAAATTAATCTTTATTATGATTAGCGATTTGCTTTTAAACAAGCTAAATGATTCGTACGAAGTAAATATATCGAAGAATTTAATTCGTTAATATTAAAGTATAAAAGATTTCTTAATGAAGATAAATGCTTTGTATCGTCATTATACAAAACATTTAGCAGTCATCTTATAGTTTAACGATGCGTTAAATGTCTATACGTTATGCATTTAAAGTAAGCAAACACGAATCATTCATTATACGCTTATAAGATTCATTACTAAAGTACTGAAAAGATTACATTTAAATCTTTAAGAATCACATAATTTAATATCATTAAGAGAATCTTCGTACGCAGTCATATTAATAAACGATTATATTAAGAAATCACGAATTAATTTTTTAAAAAATAAGAAAGATTTTTATAACTGATTTATTCGCATAGTTTCGAGATTAAAACGATTTACTGAATAAAGACTAGCACATCTTAAAGTCGATAAAGAAAAAGAATATATTAATCATGCATTATTACGTTAATGTAAGATTAAAGAAGTCGTCATTAAGTAATTAACGCTTTACATTTCTGAGCATAACGCAGTAAGCGAACGAAACTGAAAAACGCTTCGTACAATGAAGAACTCGCTATTACTAAACGTAAAGTTATTTAATATGTTTTAAGCTGAAGCTATGCACGTCGTTAACGAACTTAGAAATTTATTATTAATGTTAAAAAGAAATAAAGTTTTAAATTATGCGATCAGCGACATATAATTAAACGTAACTCATTTACGCGTATTTAATAGCGTCGTTTATATGCACATTTTAAAGAAGAAACGAATTAAATTAAACATAAAACGTATATGAACTAACATTTTCATGAGCTACACGAAATTTACTAAGAAATATTAAATATGAAGTTCTTAACAGCGATTTATTCATGAAGTATTAATAATTACGATTAATAACTTAAAATCTGACGCTTAATTATTTAACGAGCTTTCTCTTAATTTTATTAAAACTAAGAATGTTAATCGTATTATCTTAAATGCATCACGTTTTAAAGATTAATTACGTGTTAATAAACAAACTTAATAAATAAAAAAGAAGATGATAAAATCGTACAAGTCAGTGCATATTAAAACGATCATTACATTTATTTTAAGAGACGAAGAAAGTACTTAAAGTAAGCTTTCGAGCTTAAAAGTTTTTAAACGAGACAGAAAACGTTTTATAAAGAGTACTAGTTAATATTTCATATTAACGAGCGAGTTTTACTTAAGAAGAATTTTTATTAACTGCTGAAGCCTCATTTTAACGAGCGTAAGCAAGCGTTATGCGCTCTTTCTGTAAAAGTTTATATCTTCAGAAAATATAAGAGAAATGAAAAAGATGAGAGAAGTAAAAGAGATAACTGTTATCGTTTTGCTAATATGTTAAAGAATTATATTAATAGAATATGAAATGTAAATTTTTAGCTTTATAAAGCTGTTTCACTGCTAGGTTTATCTCATTACTAAGTGAACCCTTTTAGTACATCGGCAGTTTGTAAAGGGTAACAGAGACAGATTTTAGCGCTTTATGCGATTAATATTTTAAATATTCGTTAAATCTCATGTCTCAGATTTTCGTCGCATTAAGCTGAGATATATTCATAAATGCGTTAACATTCACAATATTCATAAAAGCGTTAACATTCATCGAAGCGTTAACATTTCTAGAATGTTTATAAGCGCAGCATTTACTTTTATTTATTAATTTAATAAACTCGAGTTTAATACTTGTAACATTAATAATCGCAATGTTAAATATTATCATTAAAGCACGTAATTTACTTTCATCTCTGCATGTTCTTTTTTCGTTAAATTCATCGAATACGATTTTATTATTAATAACATGATCATCATTTACGACGAATATAACTTTAAAGTTACGTAAATTAATTAAGATGCTCATTACACTTTCTTCTCTTTAAGAATTAATGTTATTATACGCGTCTTCGTGATTCTTCTTAACATTATTACTTCTTTTTTCTTATGCACTTAAGTTACTTTCGGCATTATGTTCACTCGTGTTAACACATGCGACATTAGTACTCTCGCACTTTCATGTAAAATATACGCTGTGTTCGATTAATGCGCTCGCATCATTATTAATACTATGTTTTCTCATGTTAATATATTTAACACGAGCGCTTTCGTAGCATGAAGTAAAATATGCGCTGTAATTAATTAATACGCTCGTATTACTATCAGTACTATGTTTTCTTATATAAGCACATGCGACATTAGCGCTTTCGTAGTATAAAGTAAAATATGCGCTGTGTTCGAAACATCTGATTATTATAATTACTGTGCTTAAGTTTTATTATTTCATAAATTCTTTCTTTTCGCGAGTTACGTTTATAATGCTTTTCTTTCTCATTCTGCGCACGAAGCTTTCATATTTCGTCTCATCGCTTAGAATCTTGTTCATCTTATTTACTTTATATCATAAATGTTCGTCTTTCTTCATGTTTAACTCATTTCATAAATCATTAAACTTTCATTCTTAGTTAATCTTAATCGTTATTAACTCGTTATCTTTTTATCGCGTTATTACGAGCTCATATTCGTCGCTTCGTAATGTAATACGTGATTAATCTTTAATCTGTAATGTTAAATGAGATTCTTAATTAAAAATTTATCTCTTATTAACTCGAGCGTTATCAGTTAACGATTCGCTCTCTGTGTTTAATTCGATTAATCTTTTTTACATAACGTTAATAATAAAAGATTTAGTTACGAGTTATAATATTTACAGCTTTATTTAATAACATTACGTTCGAGACGAGCGACGATAATTTCGAAAATTAAGATATGAAAATGCTTTCTGAGTGCGAGAATGTTTTCTTATAACTTGCGTTTAAATCGAGTTACATGTTATTTTTTAACTCGTATAATAAGAAATCGTCGATGTCATTAACGTATATATTAAATATAGCTTAAATGTTAATAATCGTCTCGATATCGTTATTATTAATTTATTACTTAATACGACATAATAAAATCTTTAATATTGCTTTTTTACGATCGCGGACTTATTAGTTTCATGTCGCGTTAACGCGCATTCATGTCGCTACGTGTTATAAATTTTAGCTTCGCTTTAATCACTTTAGTTACTAATATATGCAAATGTTTACTTATTCTTCACGTTTAATTTCTTAAACTTGTTTAATTTATGTTCTTCTGATTTAAATTCTCGTATATAATAAGCGATTATTATTACTGCGATGAGAACGACGTTAATAGAAAACGAATTAAAGAATATCTTCGTGTATGCTTAGTATGCTATTTCATCTCTGACTTTGCAGTAAAACTTCTGAGTCAGTACGTTCGTTATGATTCTCGCGCAGAATCTGTCTCGAGAAGTCTTTTCATGTTAATTAATGTTATAATATTTAATTAATACATATTTAATTACACGTAAAGTCGTCATTATTTAGCAGACTTTAAGCTAACTTCTTTCGCATTTTTCTCGTGAGTTATTTTTATTAATCGTATTCGCTTTCGATTATAATTCGTACTCGACTTAATACATTAAATCGTTACGTCTTAAAGATATCGTATATTTATTTATTATGAGTCTTATTAGCAACGAAAGATTTAAGCGTATTATCTTTTAAGTCTCTGCCTTCGTTAAAATGTTCTTTACTTCAGAACGTTTATGACCTGACTTTTTACTTAAGCGATTTGCGATCTTCTTTCACGTCTTTCTCATTTTCTTATTAAGTTATTCTTTTTTAACGTCTGATCATGAACTGCTGTTGTTATTAACATAATCGCTTAATATTCACGCAATTAAATAACGAGTACAAATCTTAACAATTAGCTCATGATTTACGATGAATTAACATTTAATTTAACGTAACGTCTTTTCTCATAAATATAATGTTATTAATTCTTAGTTCGCTTTCTTAACATTATCATCATTAAAACTAATTCTAGTATGTTTATTATTAATGAATTATAAAGAATCAGACTGTTCGATGTTGTATACATTAAATCTTTAAAATATCGTAATAACTTCGTGAAGATATTTTCACTGAATGCTTTAATAATGTTCGATTCTTTCTATTTTCGAATTAATCATTTATTCTTTTAAATCTTTAAGCGAGTTTTTATTTCGAGAGTGACACGTTTATTTTCGTTAAAGACTCTTCTTATAAAATCGCTGTCGCTTAAGTTTATTACGATCTCGTCGTTATCGTGAGTCTTTATATGTTTAACTGCGCTGCGCTTTAACGATGATGATGTCTTAAAGTTACTTATATAACGACGTCTTTTTTATAATATTATTTAATATTTTAATAAACTCATCATCATTAAGATTAACGTATTTTTATGTTACATTCGAGATAAGAATCGTTTAATGTGACTCGACAATGTATGATCGTTAAGAAAATTTATGCAATAAACGATTAAGAAAAAGAACAGAAAAGAATGTTAAATTACGAATGATTTTTTCTTAAATAAGAAGAGAATTTACTTTATTTCGAGCATTAAGAATGATTTATTTAACATTAATAAGAGTTCATTAAATCTCTGTCGAGATTAAACGAATCATAAGTCTTATTATTGAGTCTTAAGATTTCTTAATTATAACATGATCTCGTCATGTCATCTTATACTAAAAGTCTTAAGCGTGAACATGTTCTTTACGAGCATTTTACATAATTTCTTCAGTGATTAGTTACTTAAATCGAGTATTATAAGAAATTTAAAATTTATAATCGTTGTTTGCAGCAGACTTAATTGTAAAAAAAAAGCGAATAAACTCTTTCGAATGCATTTCTTTTAATGTTATTTTTCATTCGCGCTCGTTATTAATATATATTCTCGCGAATTTAGCTTAATCGTATATTATTATATCTGTAACACAGTCGTAATTCAGCTCGTTCTTAATTAGCTTTATAAATTTATCGTATTTCATGTCATCGATGCGAATTAAATTCTTCATTATTTCACGTTTAAGAAGATCTTATAATTTATAACATGTACTACGATTAAGATCGCGACTGATTTATATTATAATACTTTTAATTAATCTGACTAATATTAATTAAGATCTCTTGCGGCCTCGTTTGTCGCAGACGGCATAGTTTAAGATGTATATGTGTCTTTTTAATTAAGACGATGATGAAGAATTATACTTAAGATTATTTCGTCGTGTTTTTTTAACACTGAGTCGTTTTCTTACATTGTAATTTAATCGCTGTGTCACGAATATTAATATAAAATCACTTCTTAATCTTACGACATCGTTAAATATAATATGAAACTCGTGATATACGACTTCGAATGTTAATTTAAGAATCTCTTTTAACTTGTTTATATTTAGCTTTTGTTTTATAAGCTAAAGAGATCTCATCTGATTCCGTATTCGCGTCTTTAATTATATATATTCAGACTCGTTAATGCTGAGATCTTCTTTTACTCTGTTTACTAATCATTTGTAATGTATATACTCTTTGCATGACATCTTTAATAATGCATTCATTATATTAAACAGAAAACTTAATGTTTATTAAATCTTTTCGCGTCGATGATTAACGACTGCGCTTATTATAAAAAAACTTTAACGTCAGCGATTCATAACTTCAGAATTTAATTAATATTACACTCGCTACATATTATTCATGTGATAAATGATGATAGCTTCTAATAATTTACTTATTACTTAAGCTCTTAATTAGGCCTATGAAATACATATTAATTGTTTAAAGTTTATTACTAAGTCGCTCACATTTCTTTATAATATAATCGCTCGCGATTATTAAGTTTATTCGATTTTTTAAATTAATTCGTTAAAACGATTAACTTTAACTGACTAACTTCATGATATTAAATTTGTAGCTGATAATACTCTTGCGACGAGTAAAGCTTTATTTATTACGTATATTTCATACGAACACGACTCTTGTGAGATTAACTTTAACTTTAGTTTTCATCAGTTCGCAGCTGAGACTTCTATTCGTTAAAAAAATTTAATTAAGCAAAGTTAAAAGATGATTATATTTCTTAATTAATTAGTCGTGTAGCATCGTTAACTTTAATGATTCTATATATGCTTTAAGACATAAACGTAATACATATACATTGTTTAATTTTCGTCTGCGATGAGATTAAACTAGTTTTAAATATCTTCAGCTTCCGCGTTTAAAGTAATATTCTGTTATTCTTGTTTCTTTATGTAAGAAATTCTTTTCGTAAATCGAGTTATATGAATTTCAGTCGCTGAAGTTATTAATGTAAAAGAACTTGTTTTTATTTAATTCGCTACGGCTATCGTTTACTGATATAACATGCATACTTCTCAGAATTGTATGCGAATGAAAAAATCGGCTAGCTTTAAGCGAACGAGGATTTTTAACGTTATCTTTAAACTAGTGCTTTATCTTAATCATTTCATGCATAGCATGTTAAGTTCTTTCATTACGAAGTTTAAGTAGTTTAACGAGAACGTCATTATGTCGTAGCTTATTACTTTTATTATCTCGTCGTAACGAATTTATAATGAAAAGAATAAGTCGTAACTGATTAAGCAGTCGATCGTTTAGCAGAGTTAATGCTTTAATCGTCTCTTTCGATCTTTTCTAAATCATGACATAATTACGTTTTTAAATTCTCTTCTTTTCCTGTTAGTTCGATGAGTAATATATTTTATCGCTGATCAGATTCTTTAAGTCGTTAACGTCTTTTCCGTCTCGTTTTCAGCATTAAAGTGACTTATGAACGCTTACGTAGTATGATTTAATTTAGATTAAGTCTTTTTTCTTTTAATTTAATTCTCTGTCTGATACGAATTTTTCATTGACTATGTTACGACACTCGCGCACGAAGATTATTAACGCGTTAAAAAGCTTCTTCATGTTTAGAATTCTGATTAAGATTAATGCGTGACATCATAACTCTGAATTAAGTTCTGTTTCTTATATTTAATTACATTATTCGCGAATGAATGCGTCTTAAATTTTATAAAGATTAAAGACTCGACTGAATCGTGTTATCATAGCAGTTAATGCATGCTTGTTAATCTTACTCTGTCTTGTATTCTTATAAAGAAGAACATCTTTCATCGTAAGAAGATTTAAATGTTAAGTATTATAATGTAATAACTGCGTTTAAAACGTGTCTCGTTTATTAATGCGATCGAAAAAGATCTTTATTAAAAACTTGTGTGCAGCCTCACTGTGCTCTGTATTAAAATTATTAGCATTATCGTATCTTCGAATCTAACTTGCATAATGTGTTATAACGTGTAATTTAAGAATGTTAAAATGATCGACGTCTGTATTTAAACGCTCAGATCGTAAATAACGAAAAACGTTCTTTAACTTATTTAATCGAAAAAGCGCATGTTTAAGATATTAAAGAATTTCTTCGTCGTGCGAATGATACTGAATAAGTATTACGAAGTTTATTATTGCTCGAGCGAAGTAAATCGCTGTAAACGTTCTCGTAATTAGAAGCGATGCGATGATTAAAATAAATTAACATATAATTAACTTTCGATCTGTATCAGTTCATTACTTAATCGTACTATATTTAAAAAATCTTTTCATGTTTGTAAATGACGAAATGACGCGAAATCTTTAATTCAGTTAAGCTGTTTCTGATGCATCGTTTAAAGTTAATTTAATTTCTTTTCTTCTTTAACTTATACAAACGCTTTCGTTAATGATTTAACTGAGTCATAACATTAAATACGAGACGATTTTCTTAAATAATTAATGTAACACGTTTATTATCATTATCTCGTGAATATTAATAAATATATGTAATCATGCAAAGTTTCTCACTGAATGTATTTAAGCAGAATCATTCTCGATTAAGCTGTTCTTTCTTTATTACTTTTATTAATTTTTAATAAACGTATGCGTTCGAATTAATTATATCTTATTTAAATTTTCGCGTTCATGAGATGACACTTAACAGATAAAGTAATGTTAATTTATCTTAACGTTTATAATTAATATTTATTTCTCGTAATTCATTATGAACTCGACGATTATCGAATAACATTATCTTATTTTATTATTCGCGTAAAGAACAGAAATGTCGTTTTTAATCGTAGCTTTAACGATTGTTTCGTGTGAGATAATGTATTAATGCATAATGATACGTGTTTAACGTACGCTTAAATATGATTAATAACGTTATGTGTTAAATCTTTAACTTAATATCGTCGCCGTCATTGTTAACTATGAGAAGAAATCTCAGAAAAATCAGTCTCGACCGTTTTTAAACATGTCTTATGCGTCGACTTAGATTTTCTATCATTAAATATATAAATCATGCAGATAAATCGTCTTAATGCTTAATTAAGATTATCTTATTAATGAAAATTAACAGTAATATTACAATAGCATTATTAAGAAACTTTTTTTATGTCTTTCATTATTAATTAGCAG
>JAABUO010008900.1_pt1 | contig 11291 bp, 14 predicted proteins | sample 5559291 | NCBI WGS metagenome assembly JAABUO01 (sample SAMN10711878, study PRJNA513372) | rock metagenome | isolation source: Antarctica rocks | place: Antarctica: Victoria Land, Finger Mt sud | reverse complement strand
AGTGAGTGAGTGAGTGAGTGAGTGAGTGAGTGAGTGAGTGAGTGAGTGAGTGAGTGAGTGAGTGAGTGAGTGAGTGAGTGAGTAAGCGAGTGCCTGTGTGATAGCGAGAGCAAGTGAGTGAGAGAGTGAGTGTGGGAGTGAGCGAGGCTTTGAGTAAGTGAGAAGGCAATCATGTGAGAAGGAGGACATCTCTAGGCAAGGCAGTGAGCAACTGCATAAACATGCAAGTGCAGAGAATATGCAAGCTGGAGAAGAGTACACAGAGACTTGCCTGTAAGGCAATGACAAGCTTGCCAAAGGAGGTGAGCTTGAGTTCATCCCCAACAGGCTCAAGAGCTTGCAAGTACTTGAGCTGTTGAACGGCCCTGTCCAGCAGCTCCTTATCTGGCGCTTCCAGCCAGCAGAAGTTTTGAGCATCAATACCTGCATGGTATTAAATGAAGGTATTAAATGAAAAATGAAATGCATGCAGGTTTTAAATGAGAAATGAAATGCATGCAGAGGCATTGAAGTGGAGCGCAATCAGAGCATTTTCCACTCGCATACTTTGTAGCCGTTGCTGAATAGGAGCAAGCATGCCTGCATGCAACTGCAGCCTCAGCAGCAGATGTGCCAGCTACCAATGCTTCTGTGACCACTACCAATGCTTGCTGATATCACTTCAGATGATGGACTTGACAAAGCCACCTTGCATAAACAGATAGTGATAATAATAATAATAAGAGTAATGATAATAATAATAACAATGATGACAACAACAACAACAACAATAATAATAGTACCAATACTAATACCAATAATACTAATAAAATTATAATAATAATAATAATAATGACAATAACAGCCTGTCTCGCATAGCTTAGCAAAATAAGCTGTTAAGCAATTGACCGCAATCAACATTCAGCAGTGAGCAACTGGACTTGTCCTGCTGGCTTCCATGACATGTCACCCCTACATGCTTCATTCAGCTATCCACAGATACTTGCTGTCACATGCAACACCGTTAACACTGTGGTGTTAGTAGGCCTTACAGGGATGCTCAGAAACAGGCTGATCTGGAGAGACAAGACTTGTCCGGCACATACCCAGCTCATCATGAGCCAGAAAGCATTTAGATTTTCGTTACTATTACAGGCAACAGCACGCACTTGGTCTGCCAGAGATTTTGGACGCCATACAAAGATTAGTTCATTCTGCAATCATGATTGCAGACTCACCTAGCTGCCTCAGATTGAGCACTGTCAGCTCCAGGGGGCTTCTCAGAATCTCAGCCGTCTGAGAGGGCTGCATTGCCCTCATGTCTTGCTCTGAGTACAGGCGGTAGCAAACGCCGGGTGCAGTCCGCCCTGCTCGCCCTTGCCGCTGCTTGGCAGAGCTTTGCGTGATCCTGAAAGTCTGCAGCAAGCATTTGACATAGCGCTCACGACTCAGGTCTTGCAATAATCAGTGCCACTGAAGCATCCAGGCACAGGGCAATCATTGTGTCAGCAAGACTTGCACTGCTGCCAGCTTTACACTGAATGGCATAGTGTGGCCTTGATGCCTGTCTTAGCTGTGACCTGGCTTTGGAGCTGTGCTATGCAATGAAGGCTGCAGGCATACAAGAATCCTATGATAGCAGTACAGTGTTAACACCGCGATGCTTCAACACTCAGCGTGCATGAGGAATGACCAGAATAGGCTTGTTTGACAATGGGCAGCAGTATCAGATTGTGGTAGTTGGAGGCGTTGATGTCTGGGTTCTTCAGGGCAAAGCTGCAATGACAAAGCATAACATAAGGGGCTGTGCTCCCAATTTAGAGCAGCCAATGGTAGTACTCCAGAAGAGGATGAAGGGTACCTGTAGGATCTTCATTCTCTTCTGATGGTCATACAAAGATTCTTTAGTGAAGCCGGCATCCACAACAACCGTCACACCATCAATGGTCAAAGAAGTCTCTGCCACATTGGTAGAAAACACAACTCTGCGCTTGTCAGGTCTGCCCTTGGCAACTGCGTCCTTAGTCAGTTGAGGCTTCTGCTGACTGTACAGGGTCATGGGGATCACGTGATCCCTAAAGTGAGCGTACTGAGGCAAGTCGGGGTTTTCCAGCTTGTCTTTCAGGATCTTCTTGGCATTTCCCACATCGTCCTGTATGCACGTGAACAATATCAGGGTTTGTTGCCAACCTTAGTCCAAGTGAAGCACCTGCCTGCCTGCTCAGTTTTTGCCACTCATATGCATGCCAAACATGACATACAAAGATCACCATGTCTCATGTATGCCACCACATTACATGCATGCTGCCACATCACAAGCCTGCTTGAAGCTCATTATCTTTTGATTGCACACGTATCGGTTTGTAAAGTGCTTGTTTGCATGAATGATGACACCAACCTTGCATACTCTGCATGTGGGTGGCTGCAACCAAATTTCACCCCAGCTGGCACAAAGATAAGAAGATGAGATTAGATAGGATGCAAAAGCATTGCTATGAGGCAAAATGCCATGAGCTGGTTTGGCATTGATGTTTGCTGAACATTTCACCAAGGTACTATTGCCGGTATGTAACACAGGTCAAGTTCACACACCTGTCCAGTCAGGAAGACAAGCACATCGCCACCTCTGTACTGCTGAGCCGGTCCATCAGACTGCTTCTCTGCTGCCGTCTCATCCAGAATCCTCAGCACTGCACTGACAGCTGGCACAGCCAGATTCTGAGCGTCTGGGATACTCACATGTCTGACCGTGACCGGAAACATGCGCCCAGGGATTTCCAGACATGCTGCCTCACCAAAGAAGTCCCGAAAGAGTGCAGTCTCAATGGTGGCCGACGTGACACACACCTTCAGCTTCTTGTACTTGTCTGGGGCATCTCTCTTCAGTAAGCCCAGCAACACATCTGTGTTGATGCTGCGCTCATGCGCCTCATCCACAATGATGGCTGCATACCTGTGCACAAAGTCACATTGCATCAATGGCTGACCTTGTAGACTACAGGCTGCATCACACTTAGTAACCACAATGACAAGGCTTCTGCCGATGTGATGAGTCACCACTCCAGCAGTCACAGGGCAATGTGGGTTGATAACATGTCATGGGACTGCTTTCAGGTACAGCATGTGAGCCAGCGTTGAGTCAGGCAGCAATAGATGTTGCACAACACCTGACCACGACATTTGGCATTTGACAGATGAACAATGCCTTTCCTGTACCGCCAGTTACAACCTGAGGGCTCCTAGTGAGTGAGTGAGCGAACAAGCAAGTTACATCCTGAGTGCTCATTGTGAGTCAGTGAGCAAACAGATAGACAAACAAACAACCAAAGGAATAATCCGAACCAAGAAGAGACAAACCAAGGAGTGGACAAATGAGTGCGTGAATAATGCTTGCAGCAAGCCAAAACCTGCAGGGCACATCAAGAAGGGCACCATCAAGCACACAGTACACACCTGGGCACTTGAGCAATCACATTGTCTAACTCAAACAGGCAGTGAGCTTTACCTGCCAAGATCTGCTCCATTCAGCATCTCATTCAGCAGCACAGCCTCAGTCATGTACTTGATCCGACAGGTGTGCTCATTGAAGGCTCGATGGCCGCCAACATGGAATCCAACTACACCAGCCTGCTTGGCATGGTGTTGGTTTCCAGCAGCGTACTCAAACGCAACTCTGCCAGCTAACTCTTGAGCAGCAATCTTGCGTGGCTGTGTCACTATGATCTGCATTGCAAACATAGTTGACAGGTCGCTCTTGAGAATTGCGTCACCAAGCCTTTCTCGTGGGACTCTGCTCAAAATAAGGAGAAACGAAGCAGATGCCAGTCAAAGGTTGCTTTGCAGTGCACAAGCAAGCTCAGCAAACAAGCTGTCAGATCAAGGCTTGCCAAGCGGATGCTGATAACGCAGACCAGCTGCCACAATCTGAATTCACGAGACAGCTGATGCAGGACGCTGACACGATTGAAGACACTGCCTTAGTAATGTGAACACCCTGACCAAACCTTGAACCGGTCATCAAGCCCAGGTTCAAATGTGGGCTTACCTGTCCATCAATGCCACGCATGTCTGCAAGGTACTGCGGCAGCTGTGTAGACTTGCCAGACCCGGTCTCACCCTTCACCACTATGAACTGCCCAGCACGAACAGCCTTCTCAAATTCCGGGCGCACGGCCAAAGCAGGGAGAGCACTTTCCAAGCGGTAGACCTCGCGAGCCAAGGCAGCTCTGGTCCGTGGAACGTCCAAGCCGGCCTGTCACACAGCTCAGGCATGATTGCATGGTGCTTTGTTGCAGAGCTGCCCATAGAAAGCAAAGAGAATGACAATGCGTTAGGCAAATCAATGTAGAGAAGCCTGGGGTGCTCAGAGGTTGGACGCAGCATGCCCATGGCCTTTCAACTATTGGTAAAAAAAGATACTGGTTAGATATGCAGTATAGGCACACATGTAATCATAAGTCAATGTGCCGAAGTCATTCACGCACAGCACAGCACAGCACAGCACAGCACAGCACAGCACAGCACAGCACAGCACAGCACAGCACAGCAAGGCTCAGCACAGCCATAGTAAACACAGCTACTGTTCATTCACTGGCACACATGCATGCAAAATTGTTACCTTCAGAATCCTTCCCACATACTCTAAAAACACCTTGAGCTGCTGAGTCAGCTCCTCCTGAACTCTAGTGATGGCATCTTTGGCTTGCTTCAGATCAGAGGCGTGCAGTTGAGATGAGTCTTCTGACAGATCCTCCAGCTCTTTGCGCGCTTCATCCACCTTATCTTGGTGGCCAGTCAGGACAGGGATGATGCGCTTGTCCCAGATCTCCCCGAGAGCTGGGTGGTGTGGTAATGCATACAACTGCTTCACCCCATCCACAACCCTCGCCTCATTGCCCTGCGGATGTTGCGTAGTGTTCATACTGGTGCAATCACGGCATAGGTTGTATCATCTGGACAGAGTCAGCCATGAAGCAGTTAGGGCAGATTAAACACCTGTGCATTTGGGGACCCCTGAACAAGGCTGGGTCTCGAGACAGGCTGCGCATGAACACCAGCGGGCGGTGCATGGGCATTGGCAAGCTTTGCTTGAGCAAGGGGGGGTGTTGATGCCGGAGCATTCCCTTGCTGCATCTTCTCTCCAAAATGCAGCTCTGCTCTCAGATCACCAAGTTCTAGAGAGGCTGCCACAGACTTGAAGTGCTGAGCTGCTGCTTCTGCAAACCCTGTGCTGCTGAAATAGGCAAAGCCAACAACACAACTTTGTGAGATACCAGCTGAGGGGATGTTGACACAAACTTCCTGATCACCAAGGGACCTCAGTGCAGCTTGCAGCTTCTGCCCTGCTACTGTGAAGTCGTCAATTTGGTGCCCAAACCCAGTGAACTTCAGCATCTTGGTTGTTGGCTTCACAGGTGCTGCTGTAGATTTGACTGTGGCTAGCTGGCCATTATTATTTCCAGAAGAGGATCCAGCACGGTGATCAGTGGGGTGCAAGAATTGGCAGCTGCCGTTTTTCTTGCACTTCAGTCCAAAATTGCAGGGGCGCGGCCGCTGTTTGTTGTGTCTCTTGTTGCAGTGATACTCATTGCAAGTATCAACTAGGACACAAATCTCCTCAACTGGATGCCTGTTGGTGCAGCCTTTGATATTAAAGCAAGCTTTGCCATATTGGCAGCAGCCAGGTTCTGGCATCCCTGCGGCAACACACACGACCTGATTCGGGGTGTGCAGGTCTACATGAGGAACACTGCCAATGGTGTTCCAGAACGCAACATAATTGACAAACACAACTCGCAGCTGTTCAACAGCGAACGTGAACGTTCGGCTCGGAAATATGTCTATATAGTTGCAAAGCAGTGTTGATAGGCAAAAAACGCAACGAAGGCATGCTATCTTGTTTGACTACCTGACATAGCTAGCCGTACTGGATTAGAGGTGTCGAGTGCAGCGCCCTCGAGGAAATTCTTATAAGCAAAGACTTTTGAGCAGCGTTCAGATCGGTTAAGATCTAGCTGACGTCACATGAATGTGTAAGCTGAACTTAGCATGGAGCACGAGTCGATTGCAGCCGGCTTTGAGATAACACAGCGCAGGTCTTCATTACAGAGCTGTCTGTGGGATTTGCCAATCGACGAAAGTAGCCCACCTTTGTCAGCGTTACGGCGAGCGTTACGGCACTTTGCTGGAACTTGGAACTTGGAACTTGAACTGGATCTGGATCTGAAGGAATCATGCATCGATGAGCTTAAAGCACCGTTTAGCAAACCGAGCAAAGGCAGACCGACCGGCCTCATCAGTGGTACCAGGAGCCATCCCATGGCCAACACTCAGAGTACTGGAGGCTACCAGGATACTGAGTGGACGCTCATATTGTGGGACATAGGTATGCACTTCGAGATCGGACTGAGCCCTGTCAGTCGTACGCTGCAGCGATAACTATCATCCAGCCGGAAGATGCCCTGAGGATTTACTGAGCTTGCGTTTCGCTGCTCAGCTACCTGTGCTAAAAAGAATCTGAATCCCGTCATACGTTTGCAGAAAACGTCGCTGTCCCTGAGCAACTCAGAAACGCAAGAGGCATTCAGGCGTTGACTGCTGAATTGAAGCAGCAATTTGCTACTTCACGTGGCAAGGAGCTACACTGCATCAAGCTTGCCTGCCACTGGTCTCATCCCCGGTCACCGTATTCTGACTTGTTGGGCAGCTTGACTACATTGGGTGACGTAGAGGCTCTTTCATACCAGTGGCAGGGTCACGCAGACAAGATCCACTGTGCAGACAGGATGCTCAAACGAGTACGTCGCGGCCTTCCCCTGAGCGTATTGTTTGCATATGCAAGCCATTCCTGCACTCCCTGACAGTTATGCAAAAGCTGGCGAATGTGATAGGCAGTCCTACTGCATCCATTGACTTCTCATCTTCCTGGCACACATATCAATACGTTGTAGTCTGCTCTAGATGCCATACATATGCCACACTTGTGGGCTGCATATTTGAGGGCACAATTTTCTGCAGCTGCTTCAATCTATTGTGTACTGACCATGGGTCGATTTGCAGGCTGCAGACCGGTTCATGCGTCTAGTTGAGAGAAGGGGGGCCGGTGCACCTAGGCACCTGGTTGTTTTCATCACCTCTGATGCAGACTTCAGTGAGAACATTGCACAACTGCAGTCCAGGAACTTTACAGTCGAGGTGCTGTACCACAATCCCGTTGCCAGCAAGAAGCCTGTCAGTATCATACATGTTGCCAATAAAGCACATGCATGGCTGCCTTTCCTCAGACATCATCTGAAGAATCCAAGCCTGAGCCTGACATATGATCCCAGTCAGTTTGCACCTCCGCGACGGCAAAGTCCTATCAGGCAGGCCAATCAGCAAGTTAGTGCACCAAATGCCTTCAGAGGGCCGGCAGCACCCTCTCACCCAGCAATGCAAAGGCAGACAGACGGCTGGTTACCTTCGGTCTCAGATTCAGCTTCATCTGTCACAAGCAGCGCTCTGGTTCAGGTTCATGGTTTGGTCGAAGGCAGCCCCTCAATTGCTAGGCGGTGTGAGATTCTGTTGGCGCAGCACATCAGCCAGCAGGTAGCTGATAGCACAGACATTACAGTCTTGCATGGCTGGAACGGTCCTTTTGCTGTGCTTGACTTCAGCAAAGCACACCAGCCCACCCAGCAGGCAGCGAATGCAGTGGCAGCTCTAGACGGCAAAGAATGGTACAGCAGCAAACTGCATGTGCAGCTTTACAATGACGGCAGCGCAGCTTCTAGCAGCTCCTGTCTGCCCGCCGTTACCGTGCCAGCTGCACCACCTGTGGTTGCCAAGCCTGTCGTTTTTGTGGTCCCTCGGAGCAATAACGGACCCCTAGTCACAGGGTACAATAAGACAGGTGATGGCCATGCACATGGTCACAAGGGGAATGGCTATGGTCAGGGGAAACATTGGGGCACCAAAGGCAACTGCAGAAGGGGCCACCAAGGTGCCAATGGTTGCGTACCTATGCAAGGCCAGCCAGCATCCTCCACTGGCCAGATCCGCCAGGGCATGGAGCAGCAACACAGCAACCGCAGTGCTGCAGCCGTTGATGACATACGAGATCCTAGCAGCAGCACACAGCAGTGGCATATAGACAGTGATGTGGAGGCAGTTGGCACCATTGACCATACATCCAGCCCTGCCAGCAGAGACCCTGAAGCACCCACACAGAAGCAGCAGACAGCAAGCAGTGGCAATGATACCAGTGGAGACACTGAATTCCAGCATGAGGACAGCCTGGGTGTCCAGGATGCTGATGGTGGCCATGAAGCATACAGGCCTGAGGGTGAAGTAGCGTGGGGATTTGACAGCGCTTTGGATGGCGAGTATGAGCTGTTCACACCAGATCAATGTGTGCCACTTGAAGAACAGTGGAACATGCTGCAGTGCCTTGATCCTGAAGATCAAGCTATCTCAGACCACAGGTCTGTTCATGCCTGAGCATTTTGAAAGTTTGGAAGCATTTCCACTTTGCGTGTCTGGACATCATGAATGCTGCTCTTTCTGCTCGCAATGTTTGACAACAACTGCATCTTTTGCCAAACTGTGTTACATTTCTAAACGACATTGCTGAGTGCCACATGTTGCTGCAAGTGTCTTCTGCTGCTGTACAGATTTACAAATAGTCTTGTCATGCATGCAGGTACTTCGACCTTGTGGTGGATTATCAGCTTTGCAACATAGACCTTGTCGAGATGCTGCTCAGCAGTGAGTATGGGGGCGATGCAGCATGCAGATCTGTTTGGCGACAAGGATAAAAGCAGCATGCATGCCATATGGCATCAAAAAGTGCTTTGGATATGCTAGCTGTGTCATCCAAACTTGTTTACATTCATGAATGATCATCCAGATGTCCACATGTCACAATAGCTGCTTCTTCATCTGGGTCGCATGTCTGTAAAGCTTTGGTGTTGGGTGCAAGCGTTTACCATTGCATCTTTGACTTGTTGATACTGCTATTATACGCTATATAGCTAGCTAGCTCAATTTGTGGCCGCCTGCAGTTGTACTGGGATAATGTGGCATTGTGCAGCACACAGATGGACTTGAACAGCAGCTCGTCTGCAAGTGACTACGAATTTGCATAAAACAGACTCGCATACTCACCCTAGGGATTACATCAACGTGCTGGCACCAATTGATCTTTCACATACAAAGTGTGTTTTGAACTACACAGTGTCTTATGGTCAAGTCATGATATGCGGGACCTTGTGATAATCATATGATGCATCAGCTGATCATGAAAGCTCTTAAGTGTTGTGGTCGATTGCACTGGCTAAAATCATAATCAACATCTGATGATTTATTGCCACGTGCTAGCTATAGGAGCTGAACCTACACAAATATCTGCATTTTCAGCAGCTGCTACGATGCTTTCACGTATTGTACTCCATGCTGGTGCCTGGAATTGGGACCATATTTAGTTGGGAGATCTGCCATATGGCAACCGCAAACATGACCACTGCCCCAAGTCCTGCAGGATCTTGTGATCAGCTGTTCACCAAAGTGTCACATACAATCAACTGGACATGGCTATCATTTCATCAACATCACTGCCATTGAGCTAAACCTGGGAAACAATGACACTTACAGCTGCAAAGCTTCTAACCATTGTACTCCATGCCGGTGCCTGGAATCGGGACCATGTTCAGTTTGGGGATGGGGATCTGCTGTTCAGACATGTGAAAGTGGACATAGTCATGATAGTACATAATCATACAGAGCGGCTGACCAATTATGCAGAATGAAATCCAGAAAATGACATTGCCAACAAATGGCTTTTTTTTGTGCGCTTGAGCCACTCAGTGACTATCACCATTGGCACCTGCAAATCAGTTGCAGATGTTATACAATATGGTGTACAATACTTTGGTGCAGGAGTAGCATCTATGAACAAAAGCAGCAACATGATCCAGGCATTTCACCAGGCCCAGCAGATCAATGTATCCTAGAGGCTTCCATGCTTCCAGATCCAGTACTTAGGGGCATCACAATAAACAGCGCAGGTGAGCAAGACTGCATAGGTGAGCAGGATTGTATGAGTGAGCAGCATTGCATAGGTGAGCAAGACTGCATACATGAGCAAGAAAGCATCAAAGACACTGGTCAACTTGGGACGCTCATGAGAGCTGCGTGCCAGATACAGCATGCTGTGTCCAGCAATGTGTGTCAGCCAACAGGAGCTACAGCATATGGGTGAGAAGCAATGCATCTGCATGTCAGATTATGACGGCAACAGGAGTGGCAGCGTACTGCATCGCACGCCACAATCCAGCACAATATGCAGTGGCCAGTTGGTATGTAAGAGGATGAGACCTCACCTGAGCAAGCATGCCAAAGAAGGCGTAGCCCTTGATCCTGTGCAGAGGCACGGCAATCAAGACCTCATGGAATATGGCTGACACAAAGAAGGAAGCCAGGACCCCCACATATCTGTTGCCTGTTGTGGACTTGATGGGAATGTAAACGTGGCGGATCATCCAGTGGTGAACTGGCATGTTCCACAGAGTCCAGTACTCTCCTATGCTCTCAGCATTCCACCAGGCCTGCATGCATAATAATAAATAATAATAATAATAATAATAATAACAGTAATAATATCCAGTACTCTCCTATGCTATCAGCATTCCACCAGGCCTGCATGCATACATGCCCAACGTCCACATCTGTTCATTGAGCGCTGATGAAAAACAGGTTCATGCTATTGTGTTTGCAACACAGTGTAGAAGTGTTGCAACTGTACACGCAGTAATTCCATGGCTGATGTGCTGATGCTGTCAGGCGTTACGCACCACATGTCCCTGCCTGCATGTTTGATGCCTGGGCCTGAGTGAGTCAGCTGTGTTGCTTGGAATGCTAGTAGGCAGGAGGACAGTGGAGTGGAATGAACAAAGAATTAGAATACAGAAGTAGAGCAAGGCAAGAGAGCGAAAAAAAGGGGAAGCAAGAGGGAGAACAAACAACAGACGTACTGTGGAGTTTGGAGCCCTTGAGTCAAGGCATGCACCTTCAAGAGCGTTTTGACTTTGCTGAATATACCGTGACACGTTGGCAGCAGCAAGAGCATTTTGACTTGGCTGAACGTATCTTGACACGTTGGCAGCAGCAACAGCCAAAGCATGGCTGACCGCACATACTTAGGGTTCAAAATCATTACCTGAAGCAGTCCAAGGGGAAAAGCCCTGAACAGCAGGGCTACAGCAGGGCTACAGAAGGAGAATCTTACCAGGTAGAACTCCCTGTCACCAAAGCCAGTGAACTCCGCCGTGATGTTC
>JAABUO010008897.1_pt1 | contig 11292 bp, 7 predicted proteins | sample 5559291 | NCBI WGS metagenome assembly JAABUO01 (sample SAMN10711878, study PRJNA513372) | rock metagenome | isolation source: Antarctica rocks | place: Antarctica: Victoria Land, Finger Mt sud | reverse complement strand
GTGGATTCGAGCGGTCCCCGCTAATGAGCGAGATCAGCGCTTCGGACGATTCTGGTCATGCTTCGGCCGGGGATCGGTTGGGGGAGTTGTTCCGAGTTGGCCGGCCAGCGCGTGGGCCTTGCGCAGTTGGGTCCGGACGCGGCGGAGATCGCTGACATCGTTCGGGAAGGGGTTCGTGATGCCGCTCGGGACTTCGTTCGGGACTACCTGCGTGATGCCGTCCAAGACATCGTCACCGTGTCGACGCGCGATACCGAGCGACGCATTACCGAGCATATGGACGAGGCCGTTTTGGGGTTGGCGCAGGCCCTACTACATCGTCGCCCGGCGCTGGGAGCCGGAATAACCTCGGTGGACGAGGTCGCTGTGAACGCCGGGGTCTCGCTACCGGATGCGGCCCCGAACCCCGAACCGGCCCCGCCTCGCAAACCGCCCCCGAACTCGGAACCGCCCCCGAACCCGGCCACGCAAGCCTCCGCCCGCCGAGGTCGCCGGCTGCGTCTTTTTCGGCTGCGCTGACCGAGCCGGGGGAATGCTGAAGGCGTCCGACAGACTTGCATCGACAGAGCACTCTAAGTCCGTCGTTTTGCTTAGCCGGAGGAGAACTGTCGTGCCGTTGCCGCCCTTGGTCGAGCCCGCCGCTGACCTCTCCCGCGAAGAGGTGATGCGCTACAGCCGGCATCTGATCATTCCTGAGGTGGCCACCGACGGGCAGAAGCGGCTGAAGAACGCCAAGGTGCTCGCGGTAGGCGCGGGCGGCCTAGGCTCCCCGACGTTGATGTATCTGGCGGCGGCCGGCGTGGGCACTCTCGGCATCGTGGATTTCGATGTTGTCGACGAGTCAAACTTGCAGCGGCAAGTGATCCACGGTCAGTCGGACATAGGTCGGCTCAAGGCTGAATCGGCGCGCGAGTCGATCTTGGAGATCAACCCGCACACGCATGTGGTGCTGCATACCGATCGGCTGGACTCCTCGAACGCGCTGGATATCTTCGCCGATTACGACTTGATTGTGGACGGCACGGACAACTTTGCCACCCGGTACCTGGTTAACGACGCGTGCGTCCTGCTCGGCAAGCCTTATGTCTGGGGGTCGATTTACCGCTTCGACGGCCAGGCCAGCGTTTTTTGGGCTGAGCATGGACCCTGCTACCGCTGCCTGTATCCCGAGCCGCCGCCGCCAGGGATGGTCCCCAGTTGCGCCGAGGGTGGGGTCCTGGGTGTGCTGTGCGCATCGATTGGCGCCATTCAGACAACGGAGGCGATCAAGGTCCTCACTGGGATAGGGGAACCCCTCGTCGGCCGGCTGATGGTCTACGACGCGCTGGAGATGACCTACCGCACCATTAACGTGCGTAAGGACCCCGAGTGCCCGGTCTGTGGGAAGAACCCCACGATCACCGAGCTAATTGATTACGAGGCGTTCTGCGGGGCCGTTTCCGACGCGGCGAGCGAAGCGGCGAAGGACTCCACCATCACTGCCGCCGAGCTCAAGACAATGATCGATGCCGGCGACGACCCGTACATCGTCGATGTGCGCGAGCCGGCCGAATACGAAATCGTCCGGATCCCCGGCTCGCACCTGATCCCCAAGGGGGAGATCGTGGATGGCTCGGCGCTCGCCGCGCTGCCCGGTGACCGGAAGATCGTGCTGCACTGCAAGAGCGGGGCTCGGTCAGCAGAGGCGTTGGCTGTGCTCAAACAGGCTGGCTATTCCGATGCCGTCCATGTACAGGGCGGTGTGCTGGCCTGGGCCAATCAGGTCGACCCGAGCCTGCCGACCTACTGAACCGATGCCGCGTCGCGGCCCTCCCAGCGCCTCGCCCCGTACGGGTTCGGTCCGTGCCGTTTCGCGCCGTACCGCGTCGCCTGGTACGGCTTCGGCCAGCGTGGGCCTCGGCACCCGCCCGTTGGCGGTGACAGCGCCGACCCCGTTTGCCGTTCAGGTGCTGGACCTGGTGGAGCGAATCCCGCCTGGCAAGGTGATGACCTACGGCGATGTCGCTGAGTTCCTCGGTTCGCGCGCGGCCCGAGTGGTCGGCAATGTCATGAGCCAGCATGGCCGGGAGGTGCCGTGGTGGCGCGTGCTGCTCTCCACCGGACAGGTGGCGCCGTCTCATCCGGTGGAGGCGCTCAAACGGCTGCGCGCCGAGGGCACACCGCTGCTGCCGGGCGGGGAGCGGGTCAACCTGGTGGCCGCCCGCTGGGACGGTCAGTGAGAGCCCGCCCCCTCATCGGCGGGGCACCTCAGCCCGGTCGTGTGTGTCAGTGGCCTGTGCTCTGATCGGCGGGTGGCGCTCCGATACGTCCTTCAACGGGACCCGATCCTGCCCGGGGCCCGGCTCGCTCTCGACCCCGACCAGGAGCGGGTCGCCGCCCACCGCGGCGGCCCGCTGCTGGTGCTGGCCGGCCCGGGCACCGGCAAGACGGCGACCCTGATCGAGACGGTGGCCAGGCGGGTCGAGGCCGGGACGGACCCGGCGGGGCTGCTGCTGCTGACCTTCAGCCGGCGGGCGGCTGCGGAGCTGCGAGAACGGCTGGCCAGGCGCCTTGGCGGCGGCGCAGTGGCGCCTGCGGCGTGGACCTTCCACTCGTTTTGCCTTGCCCTGCTGACCGAGGAGCGTGCCAGGGAGCTGCCCGGATCCCCGCGGCTGAGGCTCCTGAGCGGGCCCGAGCAGGAGGTCGTCATCAGGGATCTGCTGCGTGGCGACGCCGACGACGGCCGACCCTGGCCGTCGCCGTTGAATGGCGTGCTGGGCACCAGGGGCCTGGCCGCCGAGGTTCGCGCGCTGGTGGCCCGCGCGCAGCTCGTGGGGCTGGACCCGGCCACGTTCGCAGCGGTCGCCGACCGTCCCGAATGGCACGCGGTCGCGGATTTTTATGGGCGCTACCTGGACGCCATCGAGGCACAGGGAGCCCTGGACTACGCCGAGCTGGTGGCGCGTGCCGCTTCGCTCGCCGCCCGGCCGGCTGTCTTGACCCGGCTGCGCGCCCGGTTCGCGGCGGTGTGGGTGGACGAGTACCAGGACACGGACCCCGCGCAGGAGCGCCTCCTGCGCGCCCTGGCTGGCGACGGCGGTGACCTGACCGTTGTCGGCGATCCGGATCAGTCCATCTACGCCTTTCGCGGTGCGGACGTGGCCGGAATCGAGCAGTTCCCGGCGCGATTTCCTACTAGGCAGGGCAAGCCTGCCCCGGTGATTTCCCTGCGGCACTGCCGCCGGTCCGGACCGGTGCTCCGCGCTGCCAGCCGACGAGTTGCGGCGGCGCTACCTCCCGCGCCGGACCCGACGCATCGCGCGCTGCGGGGGTGCGGGGCCGCCAAGGATGACCGGATTGAGGTGCTCACCTTCGCCTCGGCCGGCGCGGAGGCCGAACACATCGCCGACCTGCTGCGGCGCGCCCACCTCGACGAGGGGGTGTCCTGGTCGCAGATGGCGATTCTGGTTCGGTCCGTGACGGCGGCCATCCCGTATCTGCGTAGGGTTCTTGGTGGCTTGGGCGTGCCGGTCGAGGTCGCGGGTGACGAGCTCCCGATTGGCGCGGAAGCAGCGGTCGCACCGCTGTTACTGGCGTTGCGCTGCGCCAGCGACCCGGGCCAGTTAACAGCCGACCGCGTACGGGTCCTGCTTACCTCCCCCCTGGTCGGTGCGGATACCGCCGACCTGCGCAGACTGGGGCGGGCCCTTCGCGCCCACGCCCGCGCGGCTCACCCCGACCGACCACCGGAACCCTCGGCCGACCTGGTGCGCCGAGCAATGCTCACACCTAGCCTGCTCGGGCCGCTCGACGAGCGGGACGTGGGCCCCGCTCGCCGGCTCCTGCGGCTGCTAGGCGCGGCCGAGAGCAAGTTGGAAGGCGGCGGCTCGCCCGCCGAGGCGCTGTGGGCGGTGTGGGCGGCCAGCCCCTGGCGTGAGAAGCTCGCTGATCTGGCAGGTGGGCCTAGCCGTGAGGCCCGAGCCGCGGACCGTGACCTGGACGCTGTGGTCGCCCTGTTCGATGCTGTCGGGCGGACGCTGGAACAACGGCCCGGGGTCGGTACCCGCGCGTTGCTGGAAACGCTGGAGGCGCAGCAGATCCCGGCTGCCGGCCAGGACGAGCGGGTGCTGCCCCGCGAAGGCGTCCGGCTGCTGACCGCACACCGCAGCAAGGGCCTGGAGTGGGAGCTGGTGGTGGTCTGCGGTGTCCAGGAGGGCACCTGGCCCGACCTGCGCCCCCGCGGATCGTTGTTACAGCCTGACGCGCTCGGCCCGAACGGGGCAGAGCCGGCGCCCACGGTGACCCGCCTGCTGGCCGATGAGCGTCGGCTGTTCTACGTGGCATGCACCCGCGCGCGAAACCGGCTGGTCGTGACCGCGGTCGCGACGGCCGCCGATGACGGCGAGCGCCCCTCCCGCTTCCTCACCGAGTTAGGTCCGTTGCCGGTCGCGATCTGCCAGCGGCCACTACGACCGCGGACCCTCGCGGGATTGGTCGCTGCCCTGCGTCATGAAGCGCTCGACCCGGCAGCCACCGAGGCGGCGCGGCAGGCAGCCGCCGCCCGCCTTGCGCAGCTGGCGGCGGCCACCGACCACCACGGCCGGGCGCTGGTCGCGGCCGCTGACCCCGACCGGTGGTGGGGCCTGCTCCCGCGGACAACCGGTCGCCCGTACGACCCGGGCCCCCCCCTCGGGTTGTCGGCGTCGACCGTGACCGGCTTGGGAGAATGCCCGTTGCGCTGGTACCTCGCTCATGAGGTCCGCGCCGATGCCCCCGCGACGACCGCGTTGGGCTTCGGCAAGGTGATCCACGCCGTGGCGGACCTCATAGCCCGCGGGTTGCTGGCCCCCGACCCCGCAGCGCTCGCGGCCGAACTCGATCGCGTCTGGCCGGCGCTGGGCTTCGACGCGCCCTGGCACGGTGCCCACGAGCGGGATCAGGCTGAGCAGGCCATGACCAGGCTGGCGCGCCACGTCGCCTCCGTGCGGGACCGGGAGTTGGTGGGCAGCGAGGCCGACTTCGACATGGTGGTGGAGCTGGCCAGCGGTCCGGTTCGGCTGAAAGGGCGGATTGACCGGGTCGAGATCCAAGCGGACGCCACGGTCGTCGTGGTCGATCTGAAGACCGGCAAGCGCGCACCGTCCGGCGCCGACCTCGCCGAGCATCCGCAATTGGCGCTCTACCAGTATGTCGTGGAGAGCGGCCGGCTGGCCGACCTTCCCGCGGGAACGCGGTCGGGGGGCGGCGAACTGTGGCAGCTGCGGATGGACGGGGCCACCGCCGGCGATGGGCGTGGCCCCAAGGTGCAGCGTCAATCCCCTCCGCGTGACCATGAGGGGCTGCTCACGGTTCTGGACGCGGCACGCAGACAGGTGGTCGAGGAAAGGTTCCCGGCGACCCCTGGCCGGGCGTGCGGTAGCTGCGGGTTTCGGGTCTGCTGCCCGGCCCAACAGGAGGGGCGCGGGGTGGTGGCGTGAACGCCGAGAAGATCGGCACCGAGCTGGGGATAGTGTTTCACCCCCAGCAGCTGGCGGCTATCTGCGCCCCGCCCGGCTCCCCGGTTCAGCTCGTTGCCGGAGCCGGTTCCGGCAAGACGACAGTCATGGCGGCCCGCGTGATGTGGCTGGTCGGCGGCGGCCACCTGCGTCCAGAGCAGGTCCTTGGGTTGACGTTCACCAACAAGGCGGCGGCGGGCCTGGCAGCGAAGATCCGGGCCGGATTGAGCAGCTTTGGGCGGGGGAGCGCAGCGGCCGGTGAGCCGACTGTAAGCACCTACCATGCCTATGCCGGTCGGCTGGTCCGCGAGCACGGCCTGCGGGTCGGCGCCCCGCCCGACGCGCGGCTGCTCGCCGATGCAACCCGGTTTCAGCTGGCCGGGCAGGTGATGCGCGCCTATCGAGGACCGCTGCCCTACCTCGACAAGGCTCCGTCCACAGTGGTCGGTGCGCTGGTCGGGATGGACGCCGCCTGCGCCGACCACCTGGTGGAGCCCGCCGAGGTTCGGGGCGCCGACCTGGCGAGGGCGGCGGAGTTGGACCAGCACGCTGACCTGGTCGGCACCGATCGTGGGGTCAAGGGGTGGCACGATGGGTTGCGCGAGTGCGCCCGGGCGATGCGCGCCCGAGCCGAATTGTGCCTGCTCGTTCAGGCCTACCGCGACGCCAAGCGGGAACGTGGCCTGGTCGATTTCGCCGACCACATCGCGACGGCCGTCGCCATCGCGGGGCGCTGCCCGCAGGTGGCGGCGGGGGAGCGGGCGCGCTACCCGGCTGTCCTGCTCGATGAGTACCAGGACACGTCGGTGGCGCAGCGGCTGATGCTTACGGGCCTGTTCGGCGATGGGCACCCGGTCACCGCGGTAGGGGACCCATGCCAGGCAATCTACGGATGGCGCGGCGCTTCGGTGCACAACCTCCTGGCCTTCCCCACCCACTTTCCGCAGCGAGATGGCCGGGCGGCCGCAACCCTGTCCCTCGCGGTCAGCCAGCGCAGCGGCGGCCGGCTACTGATCGTCGCCAACCGGCTGTCCGCAGAGCTTCGGCAGCGGCACGCGGTGGCGAAGCTTTCCGCGCCGGCCGAGCGCGCCGCCGTCGGGCAGGTGGTCGTGGCTCGCCATGAACGATTCGAGGATGAACTGGCCTGGTTGGCTGACAAGATCCGCGGGGAGCTGGATCGCCCGGTCGACCCGGTCCCGCCAGGGCAGGTGGCCGTCCTGCTGCGGGCCTGGAAGCACGCCGGGGCGGTGCACGCGGCGCTGACCGAGGCAGGCATCCCGGTGGAGGTGGTCGGCCTCGGCGGCCTGCTCGCCCTGCCCGAGGTCGCCGACCTGGTGGCTACTCTCGAGGTCCTGGATGACCCCACGGCGAACGCCGCGGTGATCCGGTTGCTGGCGGGGCCACGATGGATGCTTGACCCCCGCGACCTTAGGGCTCTCGGTAGCTACGCGCGGCGGCTGGCCGGCCCCGACCCCGACGGCTCGGGCCGCACCGACCCCGACGGCTCGGGCCGCCCCGAACCAGGTGGCTCCGGCAGCGACCCGTTGCAGGACGCGGTCGCCGGCACCGATCCCTGCGATGTGGTCGCGCTGTGCGATGCGCTGGATGAGCTCGCCGGTTCGCACGTCGGCGCCGGGCGGCCGTCCGCGGCTGATGGGCTATCCGCGCAGGGGGCCCGGCGGGCTGGCGCCCTCGGCCGGGAGCTGCGGGTGCTGCGGCGGTGGGTCCCCGAGCCGCTGCTGGACCTGGTTTCACGGGTCCTCACGCTCACCGGCCTCGAGGTTGAGGTCGCGGCGAGCCCAGCAGCGGTGGGCGCCGGGCGCCGCGAGTCGCTGGGCGCCTTCCTCGATGTCGTCGCCGGGTACACCGCCGTCGATGGGGACGCCTCGCTGCACGGTTTCCTGGCCTACCTACGGGCGGCCGACGACTACGACCGAGGCTTTGACGCGGCGCTGCCCACTGGCGGCGAGGCCGTGCAGGTGCTGACGGTGCACAAGGCCAAGGGCCTGGAATGGGACGTGGTGGCGCTGCCCGATCTGACCGCGACGGTGTTCCCGAGCACGCAGGACAAGGGCCAGTGGCCCACGTCCTTCTCGGTGCTTCCGGTGCAGCATCGCCAGGACGGGCAAAGCATGCCGGCCGGCCCCGACTGGACGGACAAGGGGGGCCTTGCGGCCTTCCGGGACAGGTGCCGTCGCCATCAACGCCTCGAGGAGGACCGCCTTGGCTACGTTGCCGTGACCAGGGCCCGGCGGCTGGTGCTGGCCAGCAGCCACCTGTGGGGACCGACGCAGGCCAAGCCGCGCCAGCCGTCGGACTACCTGCTCACGCTCAAGGAACACGCCGAGGCCGGGAACGGTCGCGTGGAGCAATGGGTCGAGGACACGGCCGAGGAACGCAACCCCTACCTCGCCGGACTGGCCTACACCTGGCCGGCGCCGTTGGACGAGGCGGCCACGGCACGCAGAACGGCCGCCGCGCAGGCGGTGCGAGCGTTCCGCGCAGATCCCGCCGCGGCGATCGTCGCGAGCGATCGCGAGCTCCCCGGCCCTGACGCGGCCCGCTTCGCGGATTACGACGCCCAGATCAGCGCCCTGCTGACCGAAGCCCGAGAGAACCGAAACGATGTTGTGCGGGTGCCCCTCCCCGCCGCGCTGACCGCCTCACAGGTGCTCCGGCTGGCGGGGGAGCCCAACGCATTGGCCCGCGACCTGGTGCGGCCCCTCCCTCGCCGGCCGCTTCAGGCCGCTGCCCGGGGTACCGCGTTTCATGCCTGGGTGCAGCAGCGATTCGCCCTGACCCCCCTACTTGAACCAGATGAGTTGGAGGGCGCCGCTGATGCCGCTCTCGACGACGGCGAATTGGCCGTCTTGCAGCGGGCGTTCCTCGCTTCGCCCTGGTCTGACCTGCGGCCCCACGCGGTGGAAGCGCCGTTCACGATCGTGCTGGGTGGCCGGGTCATCCGCGGCCAGATCGACGCGGTGTATCCGCTTTCTCCCGGGGCGCCCGACGGCTGTAGATGGCACGTCGTCGACTGGAAAACCGGCCGGAGCCCGTCGGATCCGCTGCAGCTGGCCATCTATCGGGCCGCGTGGGCGATGCGAGTCGGCGTTCCGGAGCGGCAGGTGCGGGCCAGTTTCCTTGCCGTGCGCAGTGGCGAATTGCTGACCCCGGGCCAGCTGCCCACGAGCGAGGATCTTTCGGCCCTGCTTGCCTAGTCCGAGCGCCCGACTAGATCGTGAGCAGGTCAGCGCAGTACCGATTCGCGTTCGGCTAGGTCCACCACCAGGGCCCGGTGATCGGAGATCGGCAACGGCACCGCCCGCGCGGAGAGCACCGCCGGCCACCCGCCGTCGGCGAGGATGTGGTCGAGCTGCACCCACGGCGCGCCGCCCGGGTAGGTCTTCGATGACACCAGGGAGGTCCAGCGGCTGGTCAGCGCGGGTAGGCCGCCGGGCAGGTTGAGGTCGCCGAGCAGGATCCGCGGTGCCGGCAGTGCGCGCAGGAAGCCCACCAGCCGCCGCAGCTGGAGCACGTTCCAGCCTGGGACGAACGAAAGGTGAGTGGTGGCGATCGTGATCGGTCCCGAGGGGGTGTGAATCACCGCGGCGAGGCCGACCCGCGGTTCGTCCTCGAGCAACATCACCCTTCGTCCGCGACCGGGCACAAGCACCGGTGAGCGCAGCGGGGCCTTGGCCAGCCGAACCGTGTGCCAGGACGCGACAGGGAGCCGGGACACCAGTCCCACCCCGTACATGGGTTCGTTCGACGCAGCGCTCTCGCCGTCTCGGGCGGCTCGCCACTCCCCGGCCGGGGTGCCGACGATGGCTGGCTCGAACCGGGAGCTGACCGCCCCCACCGCGCTGGCGATCACCGCGGTCAGGTCCAGCGCCCCGGATCGTGGCTGAGCGCGGTCGACCTCCTGTAGTCCCAGCACATCGGCTGCCAGCGACGCAAGCGCATCACCGAGCTGGGCGCTGTCCACCACACCGTCGGTCACCGACCGTCCGTGCAGCAGGTTGACGGTGGCAAGGCGCACGATTAAACGCTACCGGCGAGCTCGCCATCATCTGGGTGATCTGCGGCGAGGCCAGCGGCTAGGTTGAACTCCGTGCCCGCCCGTTCGCTGAACTCCGCCCCGCCCCTGACCCGCACCAGTTTGGCCAACGGACTGCGGGTGGTGATCGCGCCGAACGCGAGCGCGCCGGTGGTGGGGGTGGCCGTCTACTACGACGTGGGTTTTCGCTCCGAGCCGGAGGGCCGCACCGGGTTCGCCCACCTGTTTGAGCACATGATGTTCCAGGGCTCTGCCCGGGTGGGGAAGATGGAGCATCCGCGTCTGGTGCAGGGCGCCGGGGGCAGCATGAACGGTTCCACCCATCCGGATTTCACCAACTACTACCAGGCAGTGCCCAGCAATGCCCTGGATCTCACGCTCTGGCTTGAGGCGGATCGGATGCGAAGCCCCGCACTGACCGCCGAGAACTTGACCAACCAGATCGCCGTGGTGCAAAACGAGATTCGGGTCAACGTCCTTAACCGGCCCTACGGCGGCTTTCCCTGGATCTGGCTGCCACCGGTGGCATTCGACTCGTTCCCCAACGCGCACAACGGCTACGGCGACTTCACCGAGCTGCAGGCATCCAGTGTGGGCGACACCCGCGATTTCTTTCGCCGTTTCTACGCACCGGGGAACGCGGTACTGGCCATCGCTGGTGACTGCGAACCCGACCAGACGCTCGCCCTTGTACGCCGGCACTTCGCCGACATCCCGGCCCGTCATACCCCCAAACGCCCCAGCTTCACCGAGCCGCCTGTTCGCGCCGAACGCCGCGCCGAGCGCATCGACGCGATGGCGACAACCCCTGCCGTCGCAGTCGGCTGGCGGGTGCCGCACCCCACCAAGGAAACCGAACTGCACGTGGCGAGCGTGGTTCTGGCTGAGGTGCTGGCCGAGGGCGATGCCAGTCGGCTGCAGCAGCGGTTGGTGTTGACAGACCGCGTAGCGATCAGCGTCGAGGCCTACCTCGGCACCTTCGGTGACCCCTTCGAGCAGCGGGATCCGGCGCTGTTCACCGTGACGGCGGTGCATCCACTGGCGGTCCCCGCCGAGGCCGTGATCGACGCGGTGCAGCAGGAGATCGACGCGGTCGCCGAGGTCGGTGTCACCGAATCCGAGCTGGAACGGGTGCACGCGCGGCTTCGGGCCCAGCTGCTTCGCCAGTTGGACCAGGTGCTGCCCAGAACCCTGCAGCTGGCCATGTTTGAGCAGCAACGCGGCCGCGCCGAACTCGTCTGGGAGCTACCCGAGCTTGTCGCCCGGGTTACGGCCGAGCAGGTCCGGGGCGCGGCCGGCCGGCTCACCGCCGACTCCCGCAGCGTGCTGGTGCTCCGAGCCGGGGCAGCCGCATGAGCGGAGCTGCGAAGTCAATGGCCCTCTCGCCGCGACCCGAGCTCGGGCCGCCGGCCCGCATCAAGGTGCCGACTGTGCGGGAAGCGACGTTGCCGAACGGGTTGCGGCTGGCCGCAGTGCGCCGCCCGGGCGTCCCGCTTGTCGAAGTTCGGTTGCGGGTGCCGTTCGCCGGCACGGCGCCCAGTCACCTGGCCAGAACGAGCCTGCTCACCGAGACGCTGTTCGCCGGAACCGAGCGGTATGACGCGCGCAGCCTCGCCGAGACCATTCAGGCGCTGGGGGGGGCCCTGTCGGCCGGCGCCGACGCCGACCGCCTCGCGGTCACCGGATCGGCGCTCGCGAGCAACCTGCGGCCGCTTCTCGACGTGCTGGCGCATGTCCTGACCTGCGCCAGCTACCCGGCGC
>JAABUO010008894.1_pt1 | contig 11294 bp, 12 predicted proteins | sample 5559291 | NCBI WGS metagenome assembly JAABUO01 (sample SAMN10711878, study PRJNA513372) | rock metagenome | isolation source: Antarctica rocks | place: Antarctica: Victoria Land, Finger Mt sud | reverse complement strand
TGGTCCCGTCAAGATACAGAGACGCAACCCAAAGTGCAAACCCAAAAGGATGTTTACTCCGAATTGTGACAGTGCAGCTGTTGACTCCACCATATGCAGTCTTCTTTAGTACTAAATACAAAGCAACACAAGGAATGAAAGGCAACATGAAGGACAGGCTTTCCTATTTCTGTCACCAAACAGGCTCCACAACAGCCCCAGCTGCTATCAGCAGAAGGCAGGAATGGAAAGGGCACAAAGAGCCCTTTCCCATCAGAGATCTGACTCCACCACATCCGGTTGCCTTTTGTGCAAAAGCCAAGTGCAATCTATGTTGAAAGGCAAGTCACAGTGCATCCAAGGCAAGACGAAGGGCAAACCTACCCTGAGCTGCTCCCATCGAAGGGCAGGATCCACCACCTCCAGCTGGCTCTCTGGCAGAGGCAAGCCGTGGTTCCACATCAGCCGCATGGTCAAGGGCTGCTTGCACCGGGCAAATCGGTACAGGACCTCATCCTGCATCACAATAGCATCTCATTGATATCACTCACTAGTCTTCAAGCTCTGGAGAGACAAGACTTGTCCTGAATGTGCTTAGCTCCTCATGAGCTGGAATTGTTAAATTGTTATCATTATTAGTCTTCATGTGAGACATACCAGTACGTGTGGTACCTCTCACATGATGCATCGTGACAGCATCAAGTCACAGCAGCTTGGCAACCCTTTGGTCCTAATTCGTAGCACTGGAAAGCAATTTGGTAAGTTATGCCGGAAATAGTGTTACACGGAGCTGCATCACAGATTGTGGAGCAACCCAGCTGAGTTACAAGGGACCACCTTGAGGTTGTGCCAATGAGATGCAATGCAAGAACTGATGTACACCACAAGTATGTGAAAAGACAGATGCAAGTAGAAATGCATGTTGCAACGTCTCCACAAACACAGCGTGAGTAGAAACAGAACACGGAAGCAAAATGCATGTATCGGCACATGACATACAGACAAGCTCATGGGCGCGCACATGTGCAGCTGAGGGAGTAGACGAAATTCACAGATAGTGTCAAGAAAGAACTCACGTGTGCATCTCCATTCTCTGCCTCACCATCAGATGCAATGGACAGCTCAAACCTCTCCCTGCATGCACAATTCCTGCTCTATCATCATACATATATCACACAAAGGCCCATGCAGTGACCCACTCAAGACTGTACATACCTGAGTTTGGGGGAGGGCATGCGTTTTAATGAATGCAATGAATGACTGTACACATATCAGGCCCCAATAGCTCACATGGACAAGCACATGACTGAGCTCCTTCAGCCCAGTCATGGAGCAGTGACCTACTGATGACCCCTACTGATGACCCCTACTGATGACCTCTACTGATGACCCCTACTGATGTTCAGTGTACACACAGCGGGCAATGATAATGTTTTTACATGATACCTCAGCATTTGAGCAGCACCTCTCAAGGTGATCAAGCCTGTCAGGCTACCAAGGTCCCGCTCAGGCAACTGGTGATATGTAACAATGTGTGATGCGTAATGCATGTGCAATTTGTGAAGCTGGAGAGCATCAAGACGTTACATCAAGCCGGCGATAGTGAGGTCAGTGCACATGCCAACAATCAGAAGATCAGAAGAAGAAGGGGAGGCGGAAGCAGATGCAATGGTAGAAGAAGAAGAAGATCAGATACTACTGAGGGCAGATCCTCCCTGTGGGACTAGGGCATTGGACTGACCCCTAAGGGGTTGTCGACGTGCACTGTCATGCCCTCAGGAGAGAACAATCAACACCATCAAGCATAAGAAGAAGAGCAGATGTACCTGGCACTTGCCATGACCACAAGAAGAAGAGGAGATGTACCGGCAGTCGCCACAAGCACAAGAAGAAGAGCAGATGTACCTGGCAGTCTCCATGAGCACAAGAAGAAGAGCAGATGTACCTGGCAGTCTCCACAAGCACAAGAAGAAGAGCAGGTGTACCTGGCAGTCTCCACGAGGACAAGAAGAAGAGCAGGTGTACCTGGCAGTCTCCACAAGCAAGACCTGGGTCTGGAAGCGTGCAGAGGTCCACTGGGACGGCTTCAGCCCTCTGTCAGCGATAGCGGCCATGTTGTATTTGGGCCATGGCTCATTGGTGATGTTGTACACCACCGTCATTTCCTGCACACCAAGATTGTGACTAGAAAAAAGGAAAAGAGAAGCAAAGACTACGCCTTCCGTGTTGATTGGAGAAAAGCCTGAGGCTGAAGTACATTGGTCGTCCCTGTGCGGACAACCACAACTGAATGAAGAACAGCAGGCAGAGTTGCTGAGGCTCTGCCCCACGCTATTAGATTTGTTGGCTGGCCAAAATCAGGCATCTTCTTCCTCTTCTTCTTCTTGATCTTCTTCACGATTCCCTTCCTCTTCTTCTACTACTGACCGCCATGCACAGATGATGGGCTCTCACATGTGTGACCAAGGACATGGCACCACGAAGCGACTGTCAGACTACAAGGCATGAAGGGTACCTTGACTTGGCGCTGGCGCCGCTCTGAGGAGGCTTCCCTACCGCGCGTGTTCATCACCCTCTCCATGCTTGCCGGCGTGAAGGTTGGTATCAACTGCAGACATAGTCACAACTTCACTTGCAGGTGTGGGTGTTGGTATCAAATGCAGACGTAGTTGGAAGTGTATTTGCTGGTGTGAAGGTCGGTATCAACTGCAGTAATAGTGACAAGTGCATTGGTGTGAATCTCAGTATGAATTGCAGTCATAGTGATCAGTGTGTATTGTCAGCATCCTCTCCATCATTCCGACACTGTTTGGCATGGGGTAGTAACTCGACAGGAAAATACAAGGAGCAGCAGCAGCTTGAACCGGAATACCACATTCAAGCATGATTGCGTGTTACGTCTGTAGGATCACAGGATGCAGCAAAGCATGAGTGTGAAGCTCCCTATCCTGTCAGCCTGCCTGGAGGCCTTTCTGGAGGGAGCTGACTTGCCTTGCATGCAGCTGATGCTGGTTGGCTAAGCCCGCGTTTCAACCAGCACTATTCTCATCCTGTCCAGCAGGTTGCAAATGCATTGCATGCAGCATGCACTGCACTTACAGACATGCAGCTTTGGTAGCAATGTGTTGGGAGACATACCTCCTGTGTGCGGTCAGAGCGTGGTGGCAGTTCCAGCGTGACATTGTTCTTTGACACCAGGCAGCACCGTTCAACCTGCACCAGTCAAGGCATTTCACTTTCCTTTTCTTTTCTTGCACCAGCCAAGGCACCCTGAGTAGCAGCCCTAGCAGTCCCTATGCTGCTTTCATTACACCTTATTGCTTGGCTGGAAAAGCAAAGAAAATCTGCTGAGGCCTGTACCTAATGCCTTGATGAATCAAGTAAAAGCCTGAGGGATATTAGCATGCAAAGATGAGGCCTGACGCACCTTGTGGGAGCAGCTAGTGCTGCCAGCCCAACAGGCCTGAGAGCTGATTCAACAAGGAGAGGAGGACAGCACAGCGTGCATAGACAAGAGGTATGGGTGTCGACATCATGCGAAGAAGATGAAGGGTGTACCTTGTAAGAGCAGCTGGTACCGCCCGCCCACCAAGCCCTAGACCTGATGCCGTTGCGCACAAACACAGGGTACTCAATCTGGGGAGGAAGAAGCTGTATGACCACTCTCATCTCTGACACCATTGCCACAGGTTTCTTTAGGGATGCATTGTAGTAGCCGCAGTGCATGACAGCGCACACAATGTCTGAATCGTCTGTGTACACGTCTGTGCCCCACACATGGCGTCCTTTTACCTCGGAGAAGGTTGCTTGCAAGTTTTGTGTTGGAATGCGGATCTGCACACAGACCAGGTTGTGTCGATGCTATAGCGAGTGCCAGCACAGCGTGTCTGAGGCTGTCAGTCTAAACACCTGCAATCCTGCACATGACATGCTTTGAACTCTGGAAAGCTTGCTTGCAAGTTCTCGGTTTCAAAAAGCAGGTCTGCATCGTGAGGGTTTGATTGTCAATGCAGTATGTGGCAGTGTATAAGTTGGCTGAGCCAGATGTTTGCGCCACTGCCATCAGCCTACAGTCTCAGCTTTAAGTCATGATCTCCATCTGCAGGACAAGCCATTGCATTCCCACAATATTGTGTGGGACAATAGTAAGCAGCTGAGAGATGCACCGCATCGGCTGTTTGTCTGATACAGTGGCTGCTGCGTGCTGAGCAGGCTGCGCTTTCATATATCAAAACTGTATCTGCCAAACTTCCTATGTGCAATGTGTCAAGCAGCGCAGTCATGGCAACACCACCAGCTGTAGTACCTGGACCAATGTGCCGCTTCCTGTCTGTTGGTACATCTTCCCAAGCTCCTTGAGGGCTCCAGCGTCTTTATAATACAGTGTTGGCAGCTTGTCATCTGCACTCAGAGCTGACTGAGTTAGGCCTGATCTGCCAGTGGCTAGGGTGCAGAATGACTACGATGACTAGGCAGATACAACAGGAAGGCATCAACCATACCTTGACTTTTCCTCACTGCTCGCCTGGGTGCTCCCTTCACTCTGGTGCGCTTTGCTGCTCTGCTCTCACCCTATGTGCAGCATGAAAGCAGGTCAAGCGTGGTCTGGAGGCTATACAAGGTTGATGCAGGCGTCAAACTGGTGCAATATCCATCATGTTGCCTATGCTGCTCTGCCTGCCCAGTTGAGGGCACCCAGCACAGCTGCCTGATGTGGCCTACTGGAATTTTAGTATTATTTGCTCAGAAACTGCTAGCAACCTGGTGGGCTACACTAGTCAGCCCATCGGGATCCGACAAGGACTGGTGACGCTGCGGGAAAGGCCATGTCGCACAAGCAACAATTCACGGAATGCTAGGCACGGACACATGCTGATTAGCTTGACGGCGTTGCGTTGATTTGATGTGCTGACGACAAGGTTCCGGGTTTAAAGCATTGTAGAGGTAGGTTGACCCTCACGACAGCATCAAGATGCGCTGCACTGATCTCAGCATGGCATGTTCTCATGCCAAGTGATCACCTCATCACTGTCATCTGCGCCGGGGTCGCCGACGTGGGCTGCCTGTTGTTTCCAGGCAGCAATCTCTGCTGAGTTTGAGTCAGGCTGCTGTCTTTTAGACATAGCCACACCCGTTGCCGGAAGCTAGATCTCCTGTTGACAATAAAAGCCTGCTTCTTGACAGCCAATTCTATCTAGAGGGGCCCCTTTGATGGTGGGCGCTGCTATTCGTGCTGGACTTGATATGAGACAAAACGCTCTAATCGAGTTCACGAAGCTACTCGTCGCTGGGGAGTGATCGCACGACTACACATGAAGTTGCCGCCGGACTCTGCTCACAATTCGGAACGTTGCTTGCGCTGGCAGCGCTTGTAATCGGTGTTTGCAGCGCCAACACCAGGAGTTGACTCAGGCTCAGGCAGAAAGCGTTTGAGCTTTCTCGACGGAATCGCAGTCGATATTCTGCAATCCCGAAAATGCTACTTTAAGCCCGAAGATAGTTACGGGCTTACGGTACAAATGCTTTTTGTTACAGGTCCAACATTTGGTTTCGGAGCTCGGACTTCGTTAGCTCAGTTACCGATCACTGACACCGGAAGCTCCACGTTAGCGTCACATCGTCCCCATCAGCATGGTTTCTGCTGCGCGTCGGGCATTGCTGCGTTCTTTTCAACGCTTTGCCGCTTCCCATTTCCTCGAGGCTGAAAGATCCTGCACACTATGTCAAAATGCTAATTTCACTGTGGTGCCTGCTCAGCTGCAGAGCAAGCAGCGTCTTACGCGTGAAGATACTGTTTGGTATAGATGGATCGCTGCAGGTGTGTCAGGTTTCAGCAATGCTTTGGATGTGACATCGAACTGTGCACTCAAGCTCCACACACTTGCAGGGGCCACTTTGGTTGCAGTACAAATGACCACTCCAGCACAGGCCAAAGCAGAGGTGAATTATCTCGAGCAACTCACGGCTTTCCCTGGGATGTGCACCAACAAGGCACACTGTTGGCTTGCAGGATCCACCCAAAAATGTTGCCTCATCTGGACAACCTGCTGCCACTGAGACAGGTAACAGGGGAGGTGAAGCTAGCACAAGCACGTCAGGACCATCACTGGCTGAGCCAACTGGCAATGACCACACAGCAAAATGGAAGATCTACACAAGCCTAGCAAAGAAATTAGTGGCTCAGGTACCGTCGCACCTCTCTCGTTGTTCTGCCTGTTGAACCTGTGCTATCACTCTGTAACTGCACTGACAGCAGCAACTCTGGTGTTAATTGAGCCCAAGAGCCTGTGCACATGCACATCCAGTCACAGCATGGAAAATGGTCCACCACATAGTAGGCCTCTCAAGTCTATGCACCTGGGGCAGGTTAGGCTGACTTTGCCAGACAGCTGACATCAATGCACGCCCCAGCATGCATGCAGCAATACATGCATACAAGGACCGTTGAGCTTTGTCAAAAACATGGGCAGTCTCCATGCGTGCTCCCGACAGTATCAGTCACTCTGCAAAACACTGCATGAAGACAATAACACAGGTTACAGATCTCTGTACATCCGTGTCAAAGCGTAGGGACGTTCCAGTGTAAGGATGCACACCAAGGTTCCTGCCTGCTTGTAGAGGAAGCTGGTGGAAGCTGAGAAGTATTTGAAGCAAGCCCTAGCAGAGGCCAAGCAGGGTTTTGGTGAGGATGACCCCCATGTGGCAGGTGCCTGCAATAACCTGGCAGAACTCCACAGGCTGAAGAAAGACTTTCACGCCGCAGAAGTTCTGTATCAGGAGGTCTGTACTGCTAGCGCTGCTGCTACTGCCCTCATAGCAAATGCTACCCATGCTGCCATGCCAGCTATTGCTGATGCTGATGCTGCTGCAAATGTGGTTGCAAATGCTGCTACTGATGCTGCTGCTGCTGCTGCTGCTGCTGCCAGCAAGTCTCAATATGAGATTCTCAGGTTTACGTGTGCTTCAGTCACATTGTGACTGCTGTCTTTTCTGGATTTGCTTCGCGTTCACAGTGTATTGCCAGGACGGGCGTCGGGGTTGGGCTTATGACAGGGCTGCATGTGTATGGCTCTCAGCTGACACCCTCACTGCTCTGGGCCTGAAATGTGAAATCTGCGATCTGGGTGCAGTGCATGAAGAAGATGCGGCGATGCTTTTGAGACGAGGATATCAGGGTCAGGGTTGCAACAGCCCTGGCATAACCTGGCAGGCCCATACGTGGCCAAGCTAACCTCTGCTGCTGTCCTGCGTCTAACCTGCAATCTTGGTGCAGTGCGTGGACAAGATGCAACGGTGCTTTGGAGATGGGGACATCAGGGTCGGAGCAGCCCTACATAACATGGCAGGCCTGTATATGTCTATGGACCCGCCAGACCTTAACAAAGCAGAGGGCGTTTTCAGGCAAGCCCTAGATGTAAGCCTCCAGACCTCCTTCTGTGTCAACTCACCTGAGTCAAACAAGCAGCAACAACTCACCTGAGTCAAACAAGCAGCAGCTCTTTTGAAAATGTGGCACCTTGGTAAAACCAGAGGCTGTTGTCAAAAGGCCTAGATGTGAGCTGTGTCATTTGCTCAGGGTGATCTGCAAAAGCATTGTATCAAGTACGCGCATGGGCAGGAGCCCATTGTGTGGCCTCTCACACACGCTTTAGCAGGCAAGGAAATGCACCATTATGCATGCTCTCAGACAAGAACCGATTAAAGTGGAGTCACCGGCAAGGAGAGGATATACCACGGCAAAGGCAATGCCAGCTTTCCATCTGTCCTCCTTGGATGCAGTGTAGCACTGCTTTTGCTCATCTACATTGTTGCTGATTTGTCTTGACTTGAGCTGTGGCAGGTGGGCAGACATGCTGGTCATGCTGAATGCTACAGGCTTGCTAGGTCCAACACGCCACAGCACCCACAATACTGCACCCTTGTGTCAGACAATGCTGTCACAATTCTGTATGAAAGGTGGCAAGACTCTAAATGCATCTGTAGGTCAAGAGGCGTGCAGTGGGCGAGAAGCATGCAGAGTATGTGCAAACCCTGGTAGCCTTGGCCGAGCTGAAGAGGAGGCAAGGCAGCACAGCAGATGCATTGCTGCTGTTCAAGGAATCTGCAGACGTATTGCAGCATCAAGATGCCACCTTTTCAGCAAGTGATGACTCCTCTCACTTGGTCATGTCTGTGCTCAAAGAGTCTCATGCTCTGGTGTACTTACACATCATGGTGGTGAAATACCAACCATGAGTAGTTCACACACATGTTTATGTCACTGTTCTTGCTTGCAAGCTGCAGCAGAAGGAGGGAAGGTGCCCAATTTCGCTGCAATCACAACCGGAGTAACATGTAGCTACTGATCGACAAGTCCAAACACTGCATGTGAGAGATGCTGATAGAATAGTTGGTAGCTAGTCGGCCCACAAGTTCTTCCCAAGCTGGCTCACACCAGGCATATATGGCTGAAAGTTAATTCGTTCGTTCGTTCGTTCGTTCGTTCGTTCGTTCGTTCGTTCGTTCGTTCGTTCTTTCGTTCGTTCGTTCGATTATTCTTTCATTCATTCAACATGTGTCCTCCTGAAGGCTCGCGTATGCAGCCCTGAGTAGCCAAAATCCATCGAGGTCCTGACAGCACATTGGTCAGTTCATTGAACATGTGTCTTCCCCCAGAGCCGGGTGTGTACAGTCATTGCTGACAGCGACTCATGGCATGCAGGCAATGTACTGCAGTACACCCAGCTGGCGTCGGTCCTCATGGGGGCAGGGCAGTTTGGCGAGGCAGAAGCCCTCCTGAACCAGCTGCTGCTTCACGTGGAGACTGTCAAGGTGAGAGCTCTGTTGATGCTGCTTGATGTTGCACAAGAGTAATGAGTGTTGTGAGGGCCAACAGGGGCAGGGCAGAAGCGCTGCTGGACCAGCCACTGCTTTCTGTTGATCATGTTGGGGTAAGAGTGCATGTATGGTGTTTGATGTCTCACAAAGGTAATGAGTGTTGTCGGTAACATAACAACTTGTTACAGCTGACGGGGCCAGAGCACTTTGACAAGGCAGAAGCCCTGCTGGACCAGCTGCTCTCTGTGGAGGCTGTCAACAACATGATGACTCCCTCTTGTGACTGTAACTATCTTAACACAACCGTGATGACGCAGCATGACCATCACCAGAACCACCATCACAATCACCATCTAATCACAATCATAACCACCACCGTAACCACCATGGTAACCACCACCATCACCACCATCATGACTGGGTTTGTCTGGTGCAGGGGGCTGATACCTCTCACGTCGAGTGCAATCACCACCACCATAACCACCGTCAATCATTGTTATAACCACTGTGGCAATTGGGTCTGTCTGGTGCAGGGGGTTGATATATACTCATGATTCCTGCAATCACCATCATCACCACCATCATAACCACTGACATGACCACCACCATAACCACTATGATAAGCACCATGGTAACCACCATCATGACTGGGTTTGTCTGGTGCAGGGGGCTGATACCTCTCGTTATGACTGCAGTCACCACCATCATAATCACCATCATAACCACCATCATCACCACTATCGCAATTGGTTTTGTCTGGTGCAGGGGGCTGCTTTCATTCATGATCACTGCAATCACCATCATCACCACCATCATAACCACCATCATAACCACCATCGTAACCACCATCATCACCACCATCACCACCACCATCATAACCACCATCGTAACCACCATCGTAACCACCATCATCACCACCATCGTCACCACCATCGTCACCACCATCATAACCACCATCGTAACCACCATCATCACCACCATCATCACCACCATCATAACCACCACCATAACCACCAACATGGCTGGGCTTGCCTGCTGCAAGCAGCTAATACATATCACAGTAACTGCAATCACCATCTTCACCACCATCATCACAAGACCCAGAAGTGATTCAAACAGTGTCTGCGTCATAATTGGGTTTGCCTGATGCAGGGGGCTGATCACACCGATGTGGGCCTGGTGTGTCAAGAAACAGCTCTGCTGATGGAGCGCACCAAGAGGCTGCCACAAGCCAGGGACCTCTTGCAAAGGGCCCTGGACATACGCGCTGTAAGTGTGTCTTACCTACTCAACGCATGTTGAGCTGTCAAGAAAGGATCTTGTTTTTGGTAAATGCAGCATGCCAAAGTCCTGTGGACAGTGGGGACGTTTGTTGCCTCTGTGACAGATCTGTGCTGCGTTATCAGCTCAACACGTGTTAACCCTCACAGGGCACTATTCAGGGGTGTACTTAGGTGACCCTTAGGGGAGGACACGTGATGATTGAGCGACTGCAGTGCTGAGCTAGCTCGTTGACCAGAGTGGAAATACAATCTGTGTCGCCCTGTGATGCCCTCCATGACCATCTCATTGTTTTGCAGGCCAAGTATAAGGACTCGCTGCACCCTGCCTTGGTGGACCCCCTCTTGGCCCTTGCTGCTGTTGAGCTCAGACAGTCAGACACCGCCAGCTGGCAAAGGTACCTGCCCCTACTTCGTACAGCTGCGTCCAGTCATTTCATGTATCATCAAACATGTGATGGCTCCTAGAATCAGGCGTGTACAGTCCTGAGTAGCTCCCTGTAGGTGGTGCTGTTTAGGCACCTGCTTCATACTGCAGCAGATCATGCACCTGTATGCATATGCACGCATGCATGCACACATGCATGTACGCTTGTATGAAAGCACAGATGAAGAGCTGGATGGCCAAAATCAGAGTTCCAGGTCATGATCAACTGTAAGATGGAGCCTCCTTGTCAGTTAGCAACCTCTTGTCCTGAGTGGTGAGTGGGGACACTGGCGAAAGACACTTGTAAAGGTCTCTGTGTGTGGTCAAATGCAAGTCTAACAGGATAAATGAACACACATGGCTGTTAAGAGGCATTGCTCTGTGGCACCTGATACGGTTACAGCAGTACTTTTAGGGATGCCTGAAAGGCAATCTGCTCCCGGCTGAAAGGCAACCTGCTCCCATGCAAAAGGTAACTTGCTCCTGTCTGAAAGGTAATCTGCTCCCATCTGAAAGGCAATCTGCTCCCATCTGAGCTGCTATACACGACCCATGTTGAGGCCTTCATCATTCCGTGTCTGCTGCGTCTGCTCTTCAGTGGCCATCTGCAAGATTTGAAGCAGGCAGAGTGACATGCGCTGTCGACTTGGTTGCAGGGCATTCAACATAGCTGGCAGGGCACGTGACATCATCCAGGGCAATGTGAAGTCGCTGGAGTCTAGGTTTGCCACAGCAAGGCCAGGATGGTTCACCTCCCTGCCAAGCCTTTTCTCCTTGTCCCCAGCCAAAGC
>JAABUO010008893.1_pt1 | contig 11294 bp, 10 predicted proteins | sample 5559291 | NCBI WGS metagenome assembly JAABUO01 (sample SAMN10711878, study PRJNA513372) | rock metagenome | isolation source: Antarctica rocks | place: Antarctica: Victoria Land, Finger Mt sud | reverse complement strand
CATAAATGTCAATTACCTACGTGCAAAGACAAGCAATCATGCAATCACACGATTTCTAGATGCTGCAACTGTCAAAATGCGCACTTCGCAAATAGCGCAATGTGCAAAACATATCAGGCAGCTCAGTTCATTAGCTCTCAAAAAGATCATCTAGTCATCAAATTGTAATGAGTACTACGCTCGAAAGTTTGCAAAATAACGCAAATGACGAAAGCTTTGCAAACACGTTGAATATTCGAATTCTACAGCACAACTGCGCAAGATCAATGCAAATTATGCACGCATGCATGAAATTTGCGAAAATCAGAGCGAATATTGTCATACTGCAAGAATCATGAATGAAAGACGAAAACATAACAATTTCGCACTCATCGTTTATATGCATCAAATCAAATATTCAGAACGCTCGAGTCAGAGTACTGATATTTGTAGCGAAAAGCGCAAAGAAATTTACATGCACATCAAGATCAGACATAGTCAATAGCGAAGACATGCAAGCGATATTGATAGCGAACGATAAAATTCAGAATAAGATTTTATTGTTCAATATTTATAATGAAAAGTCACAAAACGCAGATGACGAGCAATTATATACGATTGAGCGAGAGTTAGCAAAAGTCAAGCTAAACTCTGAGCAAAAGATTATTATTGCAGAAGACTTTAACGCGCATCATAGATGGTGAAATGCAAAGATTGCAAATTCTATTAGAACAAAAGCATTAGTAAATTGGGTAAATTTACATAAGTGCAACATGATTAATACATCTGATATAAACACATATTACAGCTATTTCGAACGATCAAGCTTGATAATTGATTTAGCTTTTGCATCAAAGAATATGCAAAACTACATCAAAAACTGGCATGTAGACGAAGATGCAGACACAGAGTTCGATCATGAAGTAATTCTATTTACAATAGTTACAAAAAAGATAAAGTTGGTCGAAAATTCGTTGAACGCGTCATACAATCTGCAAAAAGTCAACTGAAAAGACTTTGATGAGCATTTGCAAAAGGCGAAAGACAAAATGATTGTCAAGATGCAAAGAATCACGAGTTTAGAAGCAAAAGTCATTTATTTGACTGAATACATCAAGAATACAGTGAAATTATTTGTATCTAAACAACAAATATGCGCAAAATCAAAATTCTGGTGAAACAATGAACTCATCGAAATGCGAAAGACGCTGTCGTCAAAAAAGCGAATCTGAAAAAGATGCAGAAATGATGATGCATGAACAGAGATAGTGCAAATGCGAAATTCGTATCATGATGCAATAAAGCTGATCAAAAACCAATTCTGAACCAATTTTTTGAACAACGTCAAAGAGAAAGAAGTGTTTCAGACATACAAGTTTACTAAATCACGTCTAATCGAAAAGCTATTCTCGATACAAAACTTGCAAAAAGAATTGAAAATTGAATTCAATGAAAAGTGCAAGGCATTTCTGAAAGCAATGTATTCATCATCTTCAAAAATTCAAATCAATGAAGAATTACTATCGAACGAAAGTATACAATGATCAAGAGTTATCGAAGGGAAAATCAAGCACGCTATTAACTTCTCAGCACTCAGGAAAGCACTCGAATCAGACAATATGTCATTCGCAATCATACAGCGAGCGTACAAAAGCATATTGAAAATCTTCAATTTAGTGTACTCAGATTTGATCGAAAACGACTATCATTCGAAAATATGACGCGAACGCACGAGAATTATTCTGAAAAAATCAGACAAGTCAAATTATTCAATTTCGAAGACATACAGAATTATTACGCTGCTAAACTGTTTAAACAAAGTAGCAGAAAAAATAATAGCAGTGCAACTGTCTTACACAGCTGAAATTAACGACAAGCTGCTGGATTTTGATCAAATAAGAGACAGAAAACAAAGATCAGCTATAAACGCAGTACTAAATCTAGTACATGATGCGCAAATGACGAAAAGTCGAGGAAACACGCTTATCTGTCTACTGCTAGATGTCAAAGAAGTCTTTGATCATGTTGCATTGAAGCAACTAGTCAAAATATTGATTAAGTTGAAAATATCTGTCAACTTAATCAATTGAGTAAAATGTTTCTTACAAAATCGAATTATTGACTTAGCATTTGACGATGAACGTCAGAAATCAAAGAAAATAAGCACAGAAATATCACAAGACTCATCTATCTCATTCATTTTATTTCTAATATATATTCGATACTTGTTTTCAAAGATTCGCGCAAAGATCAAAAATCTACAGTCACTCAGCTATATTGACGACGTGACGCTATACATTGAGGGAAGAAATATTGACAAGAATGTGAAAATGCAGAAAAACGCAGCAAAAATCGCTTTCACATGAGCTAAGAACAACGCAGTGCAATTCAATGACTCGAAATCTGAATTGATACACTTTGAAAGTCACAAGACGACATTCAATCAAATGATTATTCTACTCAATAACACGATCATAAAATCAAAGACATGCGTACGATGACTAGAAGTTTGACTGAATCGAAAGCTCAACTTCAAAGTTCATGTGCAAACGAAAATCGCGACAGTCATAAGAACGCTACACTTGTTGTTTAGATTAATGAATAGCGAGTGAAGACTAAATGTCAAATTAGAAAAGCAGTTATATCTGACATGCGTTACATCTATTAGCGATTATGACGTTGAAATATGGTGAAATAATCAAAAAGCTACTTAGTCAAATTTCGCAAACTGCAAAACGCTGCATTACGAAAAATTCTGAGTGCGTTTCAAACATCATCGATAGATGCTATGCAAATAGAAGTCGAAATTTCGTTGATGAAGATGCGATTAGATCAAAAGTGCAAGAACTATGCAATTTGAATAGTTGAGTTATCGAAAAAACATTCTATCAGAAAAAGAACATCTATTTCGTACTCATTTCAATACTTTATCGAATTGAATCTAGATCTGAATGCATCGAAATATCTGAACTGAAACAAGACGAAGGTGAATGTATCTTGAAAAGCTAAGAAGTGCAAAGACAGACTTACGCAGATATATCGAATATTGAACAAAGTGCAAAAAACACTGAATTCAATAAAAGAAATCGAAATTTCTCACTTCAAGAAATCGTGAGGGCAAGAAATCGAGCATTTAGCAGAACTTCGAATCGAATTTGCAAAAGGCGAAACTTACGATACGATCAATACACACTATAGAGAATTAGAAAGAATTGTCAAAAAGGCGAAAAACATAGTGATGTATATCAACGCATCGCAAATTCGGGAAAAGATAGCAGAGATCGAAACAGAAATCGAAACAACAGTGATATTCACGCATGAACTCGTCAGATTCAGCAAAGCGACAAGCGTTTCTGACAAAATAATCACAACGAAAGCGAAACTGCAAGCTATTAGCGATGCAATCGTAATATGCAGCGAAAAAGCACTCAAAAACAGCGAAATTTGACTGTACATGAACAGTCAAATGACTTTGCAAAGACTAAACGCAAAGAGTAACGTTAATTCGAGATTATTCGATGACATACGACAAAACTTGATTAATTTGCGTCAAAATCAGTGTCAAATTTGCATACAGTAAGTATCGAGTTGCAAAGACATCATTGAGAATGAAAAAGCGAATCAATTGACCAAAATTGCTGCTCAAGAAGTATCAGTTATCGGCAACACGAAAATAATCATCATAAGCTTCGTCAAAAAGCAAATTTGCAAAGAGACGAAATTACAATGGTTAAATGTCTGAAACATCAGTATCGAAAGCACATATCGAATGTGAATCTAAGTCATAAATCACTAAAAGAGTTGAAGAAAATCGATAGACTAACGTTTTCAATCTTTATTCAGCTGAAAATGAAACATGACTATTTCAAGAGCTATTTGCATCGATTATCAGAGAATAATTCGAACAAATGCTATGAAATATGCAATGCGAGACAAACGTCGAAGCACTTACTGCTGAACTGCAGACATTATAGAGCAGAGCAGATAAAGCTTAAGAAAAAAGCTCAGCTTAAAAACACAAACACTATATTGACACTGTTCATCATCAAGATTGAAAGAATTGCAACATTAAAGTATTTGAAAAATACTCGAATTGCAACGAGAAAATGACTATTAGAAACGAAAGAGTAGAACGCGAAGAATGTGAAGAAATGAAGAAAAACGAGAGTACGATTGCGAAAGTGTGAGCGAGAGCGCTTGTATGCACAAACTATTGATGTGATTGATCAACGAGAAGATATAAAGCAGCGACTCTGATCAGATTACATGTAACGTAGCACACACACAGCGTCTAGACAGTGTCATAGTCATAGACTGCATGCACTTAATGAAGAAATAAAAAAAATTGATAACATAGTGTCAATTTTATTGTTTCAATAATGTGAAATCATCATGTAGTTAACAAGTGATTTTCTTTCTCAAAGAGTTTTGTTCATTTGATACACATAGCATAGTTTTTCTCATGAGTTGAGTCTAAATTAATGTCATAAAAATGTATGAATTTAAATCAAATCAAATTAAATTAAATTAAATCAAATCATGAATTTCAGAAAGATAACTTTGCTATGATTGAAAGCATATTTCAACAGCTTAATATACAGTTAATATTTCAGTAATGTGTGAAGAATTTTGCACATATGCTTTCAATGCTGCTTTTTCATCTCAAAGTATATTAAAATGTCATTCAAATATATTATGCAGCAAATATTCATAAATGACTTAAGTGTATGATTTACATAGAATTAAAAGATTGCAGAAGCATTTATTAATTTAAAAAGCATTATCTGATATTTAAATTAATCATAACATGTATAAAAAGTCGTTTTTCATTTATTATTTTTATGAATTTGAATGCAATGATAAATGTTGCAAATATCAATTTTAATAAAGTGTCTTGCATGAACAAAGTAATTCAATGTTTCAAACAGTAATAATAATGAGTAATTGTTCTTTACTGTTATTTCATTGAGATCATAATAGTTCATGCATAAATGAAGACTTTTATTTAACTTCTTTACAAATAATACAAATGTTTCTGCAAAACTACTTAATGAATGAATTCATTTCTTCTTTAACGCGCTGTTTAGATAGTTTCATATTACAGTGAACTCATTTCATGTCATTTTATAAATAAACTTGATGCAAAACATTTTGCTTTTCATCAGATCAATAAAATGTTTCATTTGATTATATATAAAAAACAATCACAATGCGCGCAAAGCAAATTTTTGAAAAGAGCAATACAATCAAGACAGAACGAATTTAGAAGATGAATAAACAACGATGAATTGCATGAACTGCAGCAATGCTGATTCAGAGACGATTGCAAGCAACGTTGACTCGTCACGAAGAAACAGCAACGCAAGATTGAAAAGCTTACGCAATGATAAAAAGTATGTTGCTAACATTATTGATCTTCTAATACAGACATCAACGTTAGAGAAAGAGAAGAGCAAAGATCATTCATGAAAAGAAGTAGCAGTGAAGCTGATGTGACGTTTTCAAAACGATTCAGAAGAAAAAGACAATGAGAATCAGAACGCGTTCATTGCGAAGAATGTACAGAAACTGAAGACATTCATACAACTGCTTAGCAAGCAGCTACAAACACAAGATAGCATACACTTCTCATCAAGAATCACGTCATGAGCGAACGTGATAAGAGAAGAAGTAACAACAAAAGAGCAACACTTCAGAAGTGAATTGTCATCGCTTTGTAAGAAATGAGAAATCATGATGAAGATAGCAGAAAGAAAGAAAATAGAGAAAATACAAAAGAAATCTATTGAACAGATTTTACAAGAAATCACAAACGTGTTGACAGCTCAAAGAAATCTAATCATGTTTCTTTGCAAGCTTGAAAGCGAGAACATCATACTTCATGCAGTGAGTTCAAAGACTTGAGCAAATCTGAAAAGATCTCAAACATGAGCAAAAGAAATCATGAACTCAACGCGTATAATGCATCAAATCTTCGCTGTGCTAACACATGAAATACACATCACAATAGATACAAGCAATCAGAAAGTGATCATTAAAAGATTGATAAAAGATAACATAAGACTTCATGAGAATCTAGAGATTTTAAGAATAGTCTGACTCAAGAAAGTAGTTGAAAGTGAAAAGACTTACTCATCGCTCATCGTAGAAATAGCAATTGAAGCGATGATGAATCGACTAATGAACGAGAGCATGCTAAACTTGTATCAAGAATGCTCATGCAAGCTGTTTGAAAAGAACTGTCACATCACTCAGTGCTACAGATGCTTCAAATTTGATTATATGATCAGATTCTGCAAGAAGAAACAACGCTGCGTTAAATACACAGACAAACATCACATCAAAAAGTGCATGATGTTTTTAAATAAAAAACGTTGCGTCAATTGCAATGAAGATCACGAATTCTAAAGATGCATCTATCTCAAATGACAACAGCAGATGAAACAGATGTCAGAAATCTACAGAAACAGATCGATCAGATATTTGAAAGCATTAAAATACAATCATGCATCTCTCTCGCTGTTTCTGAACTCTTTAAGCTCAATGAATTTGTTGAGCTCAACAGACTTCATAGATTCAACGAATTCTTCAAGCTCAGCAATCATCATGTTGAAAACACGCAATCGAGACGTTGAATCAGCATGACAGACGATAGAAGTCAAGAAAAGATGAGTTGATTTCTCTTCATGCATGACTAGCAACTCAAATGAGACGACATCTGAGCAGACTCAGAAACGCTCAATCAGAAAGTGCAAAAGATTCTCAGTGATTAAAAGCATACAAAGAGTCTTCTCAGCGCAAAGTCAACAACAGCTACAAATAACTCTATGATAAAACAATTCTTTCTACAAATTCTACAGTATAACATCAGAAAGTCATTAAAGATTCAAGAATCATTCTTGATCAATAGAGAAGTTTGCAAATTTAACATAGTAATCATACAAAAGCAAGAACACAACATCAATGACTTGCAATCATTTAACTCAGCTCACAACTTCTTTCATCTAATGAAAAACTTGTCACTTCAGTTAAAAACATGCATATATGTTAATAAACACTTAAGACTCAATCAGTGAACAGTAAAGACAGCTGAATCAGACATCTGCTCAATCAGAATATTAACTTGCAACACAAACTGCAAAACACAGATGTTAAGACTTTTAAACGTTTATAACTCAAGCTCACTATTCATCACATTCACAGAGAGATTCTCAACTATTTCTCGCTTGAATGAACTACTCAAGAATGATTGCAAACAACTAGTCATAAAAGACTTCAATCTACATCATTCACACTGAGAAGAACAAAGATGCTTCACTCGACATATGATGACTGATACTCTACTAAATATCATTACAAATGCAAGATTGAGACTACTGCTGAAATCAAGCATAATCACTCGTGAGACTTACAATCAGTTTACAATGATAGATTTAATCTTTAGCAGCGAGAAAATACAGTCTATGACATGCAAGTGCGAAGTATGAATCAATCTACATCAGAAATCAGATCATCTTTCGATTATTACAAAGTTAAATCTATAAACAATCTCAGTGCAGCTCTTGACTCGTCGACTCTGAAAAAAATGAACACAGAAGCATTAAGTGCTTATCTGCAAATACATCTCTTGTCAGATTACTCTCTGAACAGCAAAGCTGAAATGAATGACAGAGTGACAAAGATCATCAGAGTACTACAAGAGATTATTGAGAAGTTTACTCTCTGAGCAAAATCATCAAATTAAGCAAGAAACTTCTGAAATCAGAGCTGCTTCAAAGTAGTAATGAAATCAAGATAACTGCAAATCATATGAAAAATGCAAGACACATTAGAAGTATGAAACAAATATCTGAAACACAATGATCACAAAAACAAGATCATCAAACAAACAAAACATGCACACTTTAGATCACAGATGCATGAGCTAAGTGACGCATCAAAATCGATACGATGCTTTGCAAAATGAATCAGAATTGAAAGTCAGTTATTTAAAAAGCTTTCTCAGTTTTCATCACTAAAATGAGATGATACTGATCACATGATAACAACGTTTGAAGAAAAAATCGAGATGCTGCAAGAAAAATTCTTTTCTTCATTCTCACAAGCAGACGTCAGTGACATTTCAAATTCATTCATATCTTTAACAGTATCATCAGATTCACGCATTTCAGAGAATGAGATGAAGTGAGCAATTAAATGAGTAAAGATGAACAAAGCATCAGACATTTCTGAAATCTCAAACAGAGCACTTCAAGCAGATCTCACAGAACTGATCTCAGTGCTGACGAGTCTATTCAATGCATGCGTGATACACAAATATCATTCAAAGCAGTTCAAAAAGACTCAAACAATAGTGTTATGCAAATCAAGAAAAAGCGACTATATTGACTTGAAAACATATCGACTCATCGCTCTGCTTGATATCATAAGCAAAGCTTTAGAATCAATTATGATCAAAAGATTGAGTGATATAATTGAGACTCATCACATGCTTTCAAATGCTCAAATGAGAACGAGACACAAGCGATTCATGATCTCGATATTAGATTTACTAGTAGATCAAGTTCACATCATGTGAGACTGCAAAATCAAGTACGTGATCTTCATGCTAAGTTTAAACATCATCGAAGCATTTAATCAAGTCTTGCACATCAGATTGCTGCACACATTGAAAATGAGAAGAACATCGAGCTACATAGTTGAATGAGCATGCAGCTTTCTAAAGAACAGAGAGACGTCGCTAATATTTAATGAGCAAATGAGCACTATGTGCAAGATTAATGCAAACATATCTCAAGAATCTTTCATTTCATTGATTTTCTTTCTATTTTTCAACGCAAGTTTAATTGAAAAATGCAAAGCATTGAAAATCAAAATCGAAGTGCTTAACTTCATAAATGACATCAACATTCTAGTCCATGACAGATTTATTGAAGAAATTTGCAAAACATTGAGCAAGACATACAACGTCTGCGTGAAGTGAACTTGAACTCATGACACAACGTTCACATCAGAAAAATATGAGCTTACACATTTCACTAGAAAATTGAGAAAATTCAACATGACAACTAGCATATAAATAAAAAGCTCAATGATTAAGTTGAAGTCAGACGTGCAAGTTTCAAAGATTCAACTGAACATGAAACTGCAATGAGACGTGCATCTTTGATAGATAGAAGTGAGTCACGTCACAAGAATGCTTACGCTTAGTCATCTAGAAGTTTTTACATGAGAAACAATCTTCACAAAAGTGAGACAAGTGTACTCAGCTGTAGTGAGATCAGAAATTGCATTCGAAGCATCAGTTTGACATCAGCGCGACAAGAAGAAAGAACTGTCAGACAAAGAATGCAGACTAGAAACTCTGCAGAATCAAACTCTACGTCACGTTGCAGAAATATTCAAAAGAGTAAGCATCAAAATGCTAAAAATCGAAATGTACACAAGCTTGCTGCATGTTCATCTGAACATGCTACAGAATAAAGTCACATTATGCAGTCAAGTCAACGACAGAACGTAAGAGATTAAATGAGCATGTGAACTCATACATGCTCAACTGATAAGAATTAATCATCTCATCTTTCGCTTCTCTGTCATCAAGAAAGTAGTGCTTCTGAATACATTTATTCAAGAAGACGCAAAAATGCAGTCTAAATGCAGATGATTTGATCTTTCTATGATGATTTTAATAAGCGATAGCATCGCAATAGCACTATATCACAAAGATCAATGAAAGCAATGATAGAAAAAATACAAGAAACGCATTGCAGACATCAATGCAATCTCAGCACAAAGATTTCATTTATTTAACAAGATGATAAAGATGTGTGATGATCTTCAGAAGATTGAAAGCATTCTTGCAATTTACATCAAAATTGAACGCATAGATCTTAACATTTATCTGCACTCAAGAAACGTTTTGAGCAAGAATAGCTTGCGATGCAACTGCGAACGAAGTCATCAGACAGCGAAGCATGTACTTATGCACTGCTCAAACTGAACGCATCTGCGATCAAGAATGCTACACAACGTCAACTTCTTAAACTATCAAATAATCATCGCGATCACGAAAGATCTTAAAGCAGCAGTGAGAATAATGATGAAAACGAAGCTTCTGAAGCAATTTAAAGTGACTAGAACACTCATTCTCTAACATGCAATCAACGCAAACAAATTTGATACATAGTCTTAATCTTGTCGTTTCAACTGCGTGAAGCAGTCGTATAAATAATAAGTGATTTTCTACCTCAGAGAATTTTGTTCACTTGACACACATAGCATAGAGTTTCTCATGAGTCAATCTAATCGATATCATAAAAGTGTATGAATTTATTATTATTATTATTGATTATATATATTAGACTGATTATGTTGAATCGAGTACTCAAGTTTAAGTTGAATACTCAACTTGAAAAGTATCAAGTTGAATTGAAATTTTTTTGAAAAAATGTTGAGTTGAATTGAGAAGTTGAATCTGAGAACTTGAATCGAGTTGAAAAGCTTGACTCAACAATTCAATTCAAAAACTCAACTTGACTTAACAAGATATTAGATAGATGTAAATAGCTTGATTGAACAGTTTACATGATTTTTCTTCATGACTTTCTATCATGTTTTTCTGTCATGACTCTCTATCAAAGTCAAACGATCTTCATGTTTTCTTATCATGACTCTTTATCAAAAAGATAATGCAAAAAGATAATACAAAAGTCAGAAAAAAAATTATATTTAACTTTTTTGACGTTAAGTTCAAGTTCTTGATGAGTCAAATTGAATTGCATCAAGTTGAAAATATGTGCAACTCAACTTAAGTTGAGTTGAAAATGTGAGTAACTCAACTTCAAATTAAGTTGAATTCAAAATGTTAATTCAAAACTTAACTTGATGATTAGTTTAATGTATATTTAAACTATTAAAAAGAATTTCAGAAAATACTTTCTTGAAATTTTGAATAGTAAAAAATATTTTTGATTCTTCAACTTAAAGTGCATTGCATCTTGCAATTTGATGATCTGCATTCTGCAATAAGTCATTTGTAAATAGCAGTTGATAAAACAAAGTTATATAAATTTCTTCTTTTTTCTTAGCTGTAAGCATTATCAGTTCAACAAATTTCAATATTTTACACAAATTAATTTGTATTTACTTTGTATGCTGAGTACTGTTTTCTTAATACAATCAATGATGTTTTGATTAACATAAACTTTTGAAACCACGAAAACGAATTACTTAAACTATCTAGAGACAGAGCACACCATCGGCATGATGCCCGCGCTTCATCCTGACCGTCAGGGGCAGATGAGAAGCGCCGCCGG
>JAABUO010008892.1_pt1 | contig 11295 bp, 14 predicted proteins | sample 5559291 | NCBI WGS metagenome assembly JAABUO01 (sample SAMN10711878, study PRJNA513372) | rock metagenome | isolation source: Antarctica rocks | place: Antarctica: Victoria Land, Finger Mt sud | reverse complement strand
ACCTATGTAATCAAAGCAGAAGCCACTTTCACAGCGGCTGTTCAGCCAGCTAGACTCCAAGTCTTGCTTGTGGCAAGCACAAGATCCATCGTTCAGGGTGAAACCATCTCCAGCGCCGTAAAAAGTTGCCCGGCCAAGCGGTGAACTAGCCGAGGCTTCCGCTTGCGAGCAAGTGCTTCCGATCAAAGTGACCACCAGCACCACGCTAGCCCACGCTCTGGACCCCGCTGGTGAACAAATCATAGTTTGCGGTGCTGCGTGAGTAATTTTCTGCCAAGGCACTGTGTGATCCTTGCCAAGGCACTGCGAGCCTCCAGTCCGACAGTCGGCCACCACTTGGCAGGCACCCTGGACTGCGGCCGATCCGTCCAAGAGTCAGGCTCGTGTCAACGAAACTAACAAAGAGGTAGCAAAAAACTTGGACGGGCCGAGTAAGCGTCACGAAGGACTTGTGACCGTGCTGTGCTACCGTTCAAAGTTTAAACGAGTTCTAGTTGCCGCTCGATAGCAAGCCAGACCAGGCCTCGTGAACGTCGATACCAATAGACTCAAGCTGTACTGGCAAAAGTTTGTTGTACGCGAATGACAGCTGGGCAACCCGACGCGCATCCATCTGTAGCTACGGTCCATGCCAGCTATCCGCTTAGAAGGCCTTGCGAAAGGCTGATACAGTAATGTTGGCTGTCACGTGCACCTCATGTGCGACACAAGACTATTACCAATTGGCAATGGTAATAGCCAGTGCAACGTGTGGCATTTACGAGCGCTGTGCGTGCTTTCATACTTGCTTTACCAGGTGGCATCAATCTATCATGCCGAGTAGCACCTGTCAGCTGCAGCAAGGCAAAACTCGCTCACCACCTATTACACAGATCAGTGCACAACAAGTGCAGGCTGTTTGCATCATAGGCCTGCAAGCTTGTCATCATTGGGCATTCATTGCATAGTATAACACTGCACATATGTTCGTGCTCCGGAGGATCCTTCTGCTGCGTGGATGCTACCGTGTGACGTCAAGGCTTTAGCAACATACGCAGATCAGAATCCACACGACCTCTGTCGCAGTCAAGATGCTAATACAGTCAGAGGACCCTAGGCAAGCATGCACCCGGCCTCTACTCCAATTGGCAACACCAGGGGATCAAGGATATGACAGACCTTACAGGAAATGCAAAAACACTGCCAGACTGAACAGCCTCAGCCACATGCGCTAACACAATTGGTCAGAAGCAATCACTGGCAACAACTCACTGTGCACATAGTGATGCACAAACACAATGGCTCTTGCAACTCTTATCACCTACCCATCGGCAGACTGTTTCATCATGTGACGTGCTGGCAAACCCCAGCAGATCTGCAGTTTCCTATGCTGCAGGCTGCTGTCTACAACCTCATGTGTTGTGTGTTGCATTAGGCATTGGCTAAGATCATAGGTATTGTTTGCAAAACTGTTGGTGTTAGCTGATACTACCATTTGACAGTGCTGACCGTACAACTTTGCCTGCTGAGGACTCACACAGCAGCCTGACAATTTGTCTTCTGCATGCTGCTACAAACTTCTTGCAGCGCAACCAGAATAGCAACACGGTCTGCGTTTAAGGAATTCAACATACACCATGTTTGCAAAACAGTTAACTATTCTCCCTTCAAGTGCTTGTGTCTGGACAGCAAGGACACTTCTTATCAAATCAACTAATAGTGCAATTGCTGCTTAGTGGCAGGGCCCTGCACAGGCTGTAGGTGGCACTGTGACTGACCACCTCTGTTTTCTTGTTTCCTAGCCTCCTGTCTGAGTGTTCTTTTCCCACTCTGAGCGCAGGCTGAAGTCAATTAGATCTGCACATCTAGCTGCTCCAGCCGCTAGTACACGACACGCTGTTATACTGAGCAGCAACATTGTCTCCCTTGTTCAGGGGCAGTCTGGCGTGCTTGACAGCTCAAGCATCTCAAGCTGCGGAGTGTTTGCACAAGATGCCTGTTATTCATGCCGAGGTTCAGGGTGGGAAGCTTCCTCTTTGTTGCGCATTTGCTGCCAGCAACAGCTTTGCGTGTTGATTCTGCCGGAGTCAGAGGGCCCAGTATCAGATCCTTGGCAGCCTGTGTAGGCAATAGGTGACGGAGGACAGTATCCGTGTTCAGAGAACAGCAGCGGCAAAACCGGTCAGGTATGTACCCATGTTCGTTCCATTTGGCGCCGCGACACCAACCCAGACAATGGCACTTGGCGGAGCTTGTGGTGTGGATAGATTTAGTCAACTGGGTCAACTTTGTCAGCGAGGGGAACAAAGATCGTCAAACGCAACGCGTGCTGCATGCGCAAAATCGTGAGCATTCCAGACTAACATCAGCATCATGTGAACGACTGCTGGCATCCAACGCGATCTTGCATTGCCGTGATGCGAGAGGTGTGATCTACTGCACTGATCTGCCTCTCCGTGAGACGCTCCTACGCAATTCGCGACCCGCCCGCGTCGCGAATTGCTGTGGAACAATGGAGGACAAGCTGAGGAGAGACTTGCTTGACAGGTAGCCGATCAACAGAAGAGGCTGCTCTGGTACCACTGCCTTTCAGACAACTGGATACGCGTCGCTCAGGGTCAAGGCATATGAGAGCAAGCTAGCAACTCTCCACATCATCCACAGTGCTGTGCAAAAAGAAAACGAAGAGTTGAGGACTGAGCTTGCGCGGGCTCAACCACCTGGCAGTGCAACTGATGAAGATCTTGCGGAACTGAAGGAGGAATTCAGCAGAAGGCTGGGCTCAGCAGATCAGACAATCGCACGTCTGCAGGCAAGCCTGAGCACAGCAACTATCATTAGCATGCACAGGCTGTACCACAGACACCTTGATGTTAGTGTCAGCATGCTAATCCTCCTTCTATACAGGATGAGAAGGAGCGTCTCAAGGCCCAAGTTGCTGCAGCAAGTCAGAGCAGCACAGCAAACTCCAGTCAGTTGGTGGACAAGCACACCTTCATTGCAAGCTTGCAGGTCAGCAGCATGTAGTGATCACCAGGTCCTTACCTCACTCCATGTGTCACTGCTAAGTGCACTATGTGCTTTGAACATTTCATCAAGCCGCGCAGCGTTTGATCAGGGCATAATCACACACTGTGACAAGAGCCCAATCACGCACACAGCCGTTCTGCTGTCCAAATAACGGATGTGTGCATGGCCCATATTGACATGAATGATCATTGTCGCCCCCTGGTTGGCTGAAGGTGTAATTCCTCATCCTTTCTCCTCCTCTGTAAGGTTTGTGCTCAAACCCTTAAAATGCGCACTCAGTCATTTTGTTTTGCAATCATGCTAGAAATAACCCTGAACTCTTCATGACTGACACGATGCCTAGACTGGAACTTCTAAGCTTGTTGTTTTGCTACGTGGCTTTGGCTGACCCAGGTCAAAATTAGTAATTGCATACATCTGAACTTTGAAACATATTGGTCCACTACCACCGGAGTCAAGCAATGGTAATGTGGGTGCTTGTGAATGATGCTGTACAAGATCAACTATCACATGTACACCACCATGCAGACATGCAGGGGCTGCTCAACTTCAGGTATGCACAAGTTGAGTCTGTCGCATTGTTGACTCTCATGCCGAACCTGTTGTAGAGACACCGCATGGTACATACAATGTAACTGCGTCTGTAATGGTCTGCTCAGGAAGAAGGCCTCAATCTGGCTGAGCGCAATGATGAGCTTGCAGTCTCAGTGCGGAGTCTCAGAGCTGCGACTCGAGACTCAGAGGCTGAGCATCAGAGAATGACGAGACGAGTGCAGCAGCTTGAGAGCCAGCTGGCAAAGGAACAGGAGAAATATGCTCAGACTTCACGAGCTGCTGGTGAGCAGGTAGTCCGTTTGTGTGTACAACATATATGCCAATACATACTTGCACAATTTTCACTTGTGCAAGATGCTTCGCAAGTTTAGCTACACTAGGACAAACATCATCTGGTCATGCCAGCGACTCTGACGCCGTGGTACTGTGCAGCAAGTAGATGCCCAAACAAGTTTTACACTAAGCATCTGCTCACAACATATCACAACTTGATGTCTGCGCTGTGTTAAGCAGCAGAGTGCTGTCAGCCAGCAAGTTGCACCTGCGCTACCACCACCCTTGAACCTTCCAGTTCCTCAGCGCATCACCGATAGCATCATCCGCCGTACCTGTCACTTGTCAGGATGCATGCGCTTTCCAAGCATTCATTGTATCCCTTGTAGATGCAAGAACTGGAAGCTCAGCTTGAGTCAGCCATCTCGCACTCGGAGCGCCAGGTGGCAGCTGCCCAACGCCAGGCAGCAGAGGCAATACAAAAGGCTGAAGCGGCTGCTGCCAGGGGGGGAGCAGAGGCAGTGGCGGGCTCTGTGGAAAGGGAGACAGCCATGAACAGGAACCTGGCAGGTCTAAGGGCTGAATTGGAGGTGAGGCGAGGAAGCTTGCCTGCGGCAGACTTATGTTTTGATGATGCATCAATGGTGTGACATTAATCATACAGCTCAATTAGTAACCACCAGCGTCATCAATCAGCTGGCCTGACTCTCATTTCTAGAAATGCCTTCGTTCATTCGGCCTTGCAGGAACATTCAGCTCACTTGCAAGTTTGCTAGTACATGAATTCAAACTGGAGTTGCAGCTGCACGGCTGAACACGCTGAAAGCTGGGCCCGTAACACGCCACGCCAAGAAGGAAGGCGGATTGCCTGTAAGGCCACATCTGGTCCTCTTCCTGTCCCTGCTGGAGGATGATGTTCATGCGGCAAACGATGCTAGCTGTGCTCAATCAAACTGCTGCTGTCTCCAACCATAGTTGTGACCCCTTGTTCTCCCATGGAAGCTTGGCTAGTGTACACTTTGTGTGGTATTTTGATCGTTGTGCACTCTGTCTTCTAATTGTGTGGTGTTCTGGTTGTTGTACACCATGTGTGGTGATTCTGATTGGTGTAAACTATGTGTGTCACGCATTCTAATGGTGTACACTGTGTAGGCGGCAGAGGCTAGCTGGGCCCAAAGGGAGGCCACCCTGAGGAGGGAGGTGGGTCGCCTGGAGGACCAAATCCACACCCTGGAAGCTGAGAAGGCTGAGCTGGCTGTCAGTGCATCTGAAGCCACCAAGCCTTTGCTCAGGTTGTGGCCTGTCTCTCGAGCTGCCGACTGTGCAGTGTTGTTGGTACGCTGACTGCCAAAACAGGACCTCAAACAGCGCAGAGCAACTCAGAGTTGTATGTACCCGACCCTCAAGGAAGACACCTATTGACCGAATGAATGAATGACTGTCCAGCCTCATCAGCAGCAACATCAATCTGCACTTCAGCTTAGTGCCAGGTTGCCTTGCAAGACTGCATTGATTGTCAACAAGCTCCAGTGCTTCTCGGTCCTTGTCTGAGCAAAACATGCTTGCATGGTCCAGCCTCCTTGGGTCTGTGTGATGGAGCTGAATCTGTGATGGAGCAGTGCGCAGACAGCCTTGCTGACACATAGGTTCTCACCAAAACTAAGTGTGGAGTTGCATGCTGATTAGCATCACCAGCTTACGGTTGATCATCCTCAGTTCCACACAGGATGAATCGTCACAAGAATGGTTGCTAACACAATGGAGACATTGATTAACATGCATCGTCTCATCTAGCCCTGGTGAACTAAGATCACACCGTCACAGTCACATGGTGTCTTGCAGGCAGCTTGAGTCAATGGCTGCTCAGGCGGCTGAGGAGCAGAGAGCCACTCAAGATTCAGAGCTGAACCTCACACGGCGACTCAGACAGGCTGAGTCAGCTCAGGCAGCTGCCACAGAAGCTGGGCGCCAGAGCGCCGGTCAAGCCCAGAGAGCAGAGGTTTCTGCCAGTCTAGCAAAGCAGGCACTGTTGAAGGCTCAGGCTGGACTGCAAGAAAACAGGACCAAGCTACATCTTGAGCAGCAGAAGACTGCTGAGCTGCAGGTGAGCCGGACAGCAAGACTCAAATCTGCTTTGCCAAGTTGTCTTCAGCACCACTGTACATTGTATACCTGCTTCAAAGCACTCAGTAAGCAAGAAATCAGTGACAGGCTTCAGATATTTGCAAAACACACACTGATTTCATGATCTTGTCATGGTTGTATAGCTGTCAGCTTCTTTTTTGCAGGGTGACAGCAATGCTGTTGCTACCCCAGTCACAAAGTTGCGGGATGTCCTGTGAGACCTCAAAGTGTGCAGTGCCTTCAGGACTACACACACTAGCTGCGCTCACTTGACCACAACACATTGATTGCATGCACCACTTAACAACAACGGATCACGCTGATTGCAACACATCAACACACATTATTGTTGACAATTTCGACTGCCCTCATACTGATGTTTACTCAGGACTGTGCGTACCTGACCCTAGGCTGAAGACATGGTATCGAGTGAGTGATCCATGAACCCTTTGTGCAGCACACATTTAATTTAGTCATGATTGGCCTATTGTACATGGCATATCCAGATGGTTGCCAGCGTAACTTTACATTCCTGCCAAGGGTAAGGCCCTACCCCATGAGAGGGCATCGGCTCTTGTAGCATACATTCTGTGTGAGTGTGAGTGTCTGTACACAGCCAAGGTAACAAACAGGTGAAAGCTTTTCTGGATCCACTCGGGCACACTCACAAGGGACACCTTTTTTCAATTACAAGGTCATGTGTGATGCGCTGAGCGTCGAGTGCCAAGCAGATAACAGCTTGATTGCTCAGGCTCATGTAGATAGCTGCAGGCTTATGCCAACCCCAGTCTGTGGCAACCTGAGTCCCTGTGTCTATAATTTGTTTGTTTGCTGAATGCTTAGCCACAGCAGCCTCTTCATTCCCCCACACAATATACGCACCTATGCAGCAGACGTTCAGCAAGCATGCCAGCTGATGCCGACCGGTCAGGGGCTGCAGACTTTCATTATATCTGCCTTGCTAGCACAGCAGCTCAGGCTCATGTACCTCCTTGACTTGGCATGTCATGCAGGAACGCTGCAGTGCCATGGAGAGACAGTTGCAAGCTGCCTTGGCGTCAGCAAACACTGCCAAAATGGACCACAACAGCCAGCAGCTCACACTGCAAGCTCAGACCCAAGCTCTGCAGCAGCAGCTCAAAGACCTGAGGTCAGAGCATGAGCAGCTGCATGACAGGCTCAAAACTTCCCAGCCGACGTCCTTGGCAGGTCCGGTCAGCAAGCCTGTTGGGCGACCATCTGTCCTAAATGGGGTCAAGGGTTTGCTGCAGCGGCTACATGGCAGCCAAAACGTGCAAACTCTACTGCCTGTTTCAACACCGTCCCTGGTCATTGGTCAGCGGCAGGGTGGTGCAGAGACCCCAAAGTCTGTTGATTGCCAATCATCAGCGTCTTCTCACATGCCCGATGACTCATCCTCTGCTTTTGCTGCTGAGGTGGCAGGCCCTTCCAAGCAAGGAGGGGATGAATGGGACGAACTGCTCAGGTACAACAGCAAAGGCACAGGTTTGAGTCATTCTGCAAACAAGTGTGTCAAGATTCCTATGGAACGTCATCCTGTTGCTGCGCCAGCCACTCCTAACGCCATCTGCCTTCCCTGCAATACAGCTGTTTTGTGCTGAAAGAACGTACTCGTCTGACACAGCTCATGGCATGTGGACAAGGTTACAGAACTTTCATATTGACAGACCAATCTTTAGTGTATATAGTGATGTGTAATAAACTACAGAGCAATGCCAACAACATGGCTGATGCGAGAGCAAAGGCTAGCACAGGTTCCAGTCAATCAATCAATCAATCAATCAGAGAAAATGCTGCTACCAGACTGAATGGATTCCTACAGGTCTATGTCAAGCGGCAAGCAACCAGGTGGTAGGAATGGGACAGCAACAGCAGGGCGCATTGCCAGCTTGGAGCGCAGGTTGCTGACATCTGAAGCAGCTGAGCGGCGTGTTCACACTGAGCTGTTGAAAGCTTGTGAAAGAGCTGAAGCTGCTGAGAGGAGTGCTGCACAGTCCAAGCAACTAGAAGAGCAGATGCAGGTGCTTGCATTGGCCTCTACATCAGTGCATGCAGGTTTTGGTAGACAATGGCTGTGTAGCTGAGCGCGACTGCTTGCATCATACATTCAATGCAGGGAGTGAAGGTATTGTATTGCTATTTTGTTATATGGGAGTTGGCAAGGAGGCTTTTGGAAGATGTGCAGTGCAAGTGCATCTGGTAAAAGGAGTTTTCTCAGTAATAGTGAACCCCATTTCGAGCATGTGCTTCTAAGTACTTGTGACTCTGTAGCTGTGCATTCTGCATTGAGTCACCCTCATGGCTATCACGTCTGTCAAAACCTTGTTGTTCTGAAAGGAAATCAAAATCTGACAATGCTGTTCTGTTGACAATGTATGTTGCATGTTTCAGGAACAATACCAGAGATACGACACTGTGCTTGAGCTGCTGGGAGAGCGCAACGAAAAGGTCGATCAATTAGAGGAAGACATAGCAGAGATGAAGCAAATTTTTCATGAACAAATCAGCATGATGGCAAATCAGCTCAATGCCAAGAACAAGGCTCATGGAGGAATAGGTATGTCAGCGTAGTCCATGTGCACAGTAGATACCAATTTGCCAACCGTCTTGTATTATGAATACAACTGGCCTTGTTTGATGACTTGTGCGCACAGTCTAAGCAAATGAACCTTCTGGACTGTATTGCAAAGACGTCTCTGAGCAGTCTTAAGTGCCTGCAGCTGTACATTCTGCAGGCAAGCCTTTGACAAAGTGTTTGTTCAATGCAGCATAGCGCTTTAATGACCAAGTATGACTTTGCTGTACATCTGTTAGTACCCGTGTGATGATCAGGTCATCAGCAAAGCTGTGAACAGTTAGTGTCCGTTGATGCGGCAATATAAGATAATCATGAGAGGCATGCCTGGACAAGAGAGCTTCACAGCTGGTGGTGTTGAAACAACACCATTCGATTTTTATAAGTGAGGCCAGTGGCATTTATTCCTCAGCTTTCTTGCCTGTCTTCTTGGGCAAAAGGACACTGTGAATGTTAGGGAGGACACCACCAGCAGACATGGTGACACCACCAAGAAGCTTGCTCAATCCTTCATCATTGCGGACGGCCAGCTGAATGTGGCGGGATACAATACGAGTCTTCTTGTTGTCACGAGCTGCGTTGCCTGCCAGCTCAAGGACCTCAGCTGCCATGTACTCCAGCACAGCTGCCAACAACGAATGAAACCTTGCTTGTCATTTACTTTGCCATTCGCCATAGGATTTTAGCAGACTCTCACACGAACGTCACAGATAACAGCAATAAGTGCAAGATTGACCACGGTTCAAGCCAGATACGAAGTCAGCAAGTTTACAACAAGCTTCACGCACAAGATAAAGAACTCACCAGGTACACTGGAGCCCCAGCTCCAATGCGGGTAGCAAACTTGCCCTTCTTCAAGTAACGAGCAATCCTGCCCACCGTGAACTGCAGGCCTGCCTTGCTGGACCTGCTGACTTGTTTTTTGCCAGCTATCTTTCCCTTGCCACGGCCTGACGTGGTTGACGATAGACCGCGCAGATGGAGGGACTGAAGCTGTACGAGTAGTGGCAAGTGTCGTTGGCAAGACACACCGGTGTGATGGGTATCACGGTGTGCAAGCTCGCGCAAAGTGTACAATGCTCGGTCTAGTTGAGTCTGTCAGAATAAGCATATTACAAGGGCTGCTCGGTCAAGTGGATTTAGGGCGTTACTGAGGTGGTTTGGTTACGGTTTCGGCGGATGAGCTACGATCTTGATCGCTTTCTCGATAACAAATGGTGTTATGTTAACACCACCCTCTGCTCCAAGGGTACTTGCACCAATTTGGCAGAATTGCTTGACATTTGCAATACTACATCAGTGCACACCACGTCAGAGCAGATTGCCTGCCAAACAGAGCAGATGTGTGGTCCACAGAATGTGGTGATGTGAAATACACTACCGTGGAAACAAATGCCTAGCTCTTACAACTATCTGCATTGTGTTGCAGACAACTTGAGTGCACTGTGGGATTCTTGTTGAGTCCACTCCTTCACAAGCAGTGCATGTTGCTGTGCTGCGCAAGTGACAGGCTTGCCAATGGGAAGCTGCTGGTTTGCTGAAGGCCTCTCCACACTGCACGCTGTCATGCTGCTGCATGGCCACTGACATGCAGCAAAGAGGCCTTGGTTTGGAAAGGGAGTATCATGGCAATGATATGGTGATAGAGAAGAGGCCCGGCCAGGTGACATAGTAGTACCAAAGACTTGAATATGTCTTGCAATCTACCTTGTCAGGAGGAGTTCACATCTTGCTTGTAGTGAGAGGCTTGGAATTACTGCATATATCTGCTTGCTACGACTGACCAGCTATCATGACAGAGAACTTGCCCCTGGGACACGCAGCTCACTGCTTTTCACACGGCATAATGCAGCCGGCAACAATGTTTTGTGCTTCACATGTGTTTCATGAGCCCAAGCGCGCTGCTAGCACACCCAGATGTTGCAGTGGCAAAGCTGTGAGGCTTTTGTGTCGACTCAAAACAAATGACGCGAAGTTCATGTAAGCTATGGGCATTTGTCAACATGCTTACATCAGTCTCAATAGGTCCCAAAATGCTACTGTACCATCAGTGGATGTTCACTGTGGACCAATGAGTGCAATTGAGTGATTTTGTGGACTGTGCACTTGTGGTTGTGAAGAGTTGTTAAACAGGGTTGCGAGCATGCGCACATTCAAGCAAGACATGCGGGCATTGTTGTATAAAAGGTTTTGAACATCTTCCCAATTTCCTGCGACAATAACACCATTTAAAGGTATGAATCAGTACGGTAGTAAGATTCTAGGCAGATGTAAACTTGTTCACAGCCTTGGTACCCTCTAACACAGCATGCTTGGCAAGCTCGCCTGGCAGGATAAGGCGCACTGCGGTCTGAATCTCGTGAGAAGTCACAGTGGGCTTCTTATTGTATCTGGCCAGGGAAGCTGTCTCAACTGCGATCTTCTCGAAGATGCCAGCGATGAAGGAGTTCAAAAACTCCTTCATTGCTCCTTCTGAACTCCTTCATTGCTCCTTCAATTTTGACAAAAGCTTTGGATAGCTTTGGATAGCTTTGAAGCCCTTGGCTACTAGTCTGGCCTTGTACCGCTCAATGTTGCCCAAGGCGTCCTGCTTGCGCTTAAACAGCCACTTGGCTGGAATTGGTTTGACCCCTTAAGGCTGCTGCTCCAAGGTCCATGTGCTGTTCTCTCGCAAGGACGTCATTTCTTCATCCATTGCAAGCTTCCACTGAGGTGCATCTGGAGCCCGCATTGCTTCT
>JAABUO010008889.1_pt1 | contig 11299 bp, 9 predicted proteins | sample 5559291 | NCBI WGS metagenome assembly JAABUO01 (sample SAMN10711878, study PRJNA513372) | rock metagenome | isolation source: Antarctica rocks | place: Antarctica: Victoria Land, Finger Mt sud | reverse complement strand
TACATATGGCGACTTGGGCTGCGAGACCGATGACAGTGGCGGTGATGGAGGACGATACGAGGGCGGAGATGGTGGTGTGGATGTCTGAGGGGTCGGAGGAAAGGAGGGACCCGAAGAGCAGGAGGACTTCGCGGGTGCCGTGGGCAGGGGCGTGGAAGAGAGCCGCGCGAGCCATGTCGAGGGCGTTTTGCAGGCTGGGGCTTCCCTTTGGTTCCTGATCTCTGAGGGCTTGAAGTTTGCTAATGTGATCGTTTGGGTTGCCAGACATATCACTAACTCGGACGGCGAGACCATCACGCATGCCGATGATACCGAGTTGGGAGATGGGATTTTGCTCGAAAAACTCGGTGACAAATTCCTGGCAGAAGCGCAGAGTAAGGAGGTAGCGTGTTGGGCGGAGATCTTTTTCAGACATGGCGGAGGAGAGGTCGATGACGAGGATCAGATGGCGAATAATGCCTCGTTGGAGGGGAGTGGTATCTTTGAGGAGTCTGGTACGTTTGAAATTCAGTAATCGCTCTATGTCTTCAAGTAATTTTATGAGATCCATTGTTCACCATGATGGCTCTCACCTCTTCCTCTTCCCGGCTTCAAGTAGTCCGTCGACTGTAGAGCTGATGGTGCCGTCCGCACCTTCCACTACATTCTCCCATGTCCGAGTGACTTCCCATCCTCCGCCTTTTTTCCCTTGGCCGGTGGCTCTTGTCCCTACGCCTGCTCCTCGTGTTATCTGGTGGGCTTCGACCTCGTCGTTGGAGATGTCTTGCACGTATTCTTCGTCGGATTCCACCATATTGAACGAGGTTCTTCTAGGTATATCATTGGGAGCAGAAGAACCTCCAGGAAGCAGCCAGTACAGAGCTAGATCTTATTGGCCGGCCCTTCATAACATTTGCACGTAGCCAGGGTCATTATGTACAACAAAAATGCTTGCGGAGTTTGAGAGATTTCGTCCGCTGCCCTGTGAGGTTGACGTCAAAATGGCTAGCACGAAGGGTTCAAGCGAGCTCTTTCACATGCGATTATCAAACAATTCAGAAGTTAAGCGTTTGACGGTTTGATGGTATTTCCATTGATTGAATAGTTATGCTGATTGTTACACAGTCCTCTGGTATAGTTTCCCTCGCTCATTACTACAGAATTTAGCTAGCCTTCCGTATGTCGAGCTTTGCTCTGGCTTTCTCTCCCTCCGGCGGACCATCGCGGCCGGCTTTACTAAGATGGTGCAAAGCTCATCCCATTATCTCCTTCAAACATGCCGTCCCATCTAAGGAATATTGAGTAAACTATCCGAGAAAGCGGCGCGCTAAATGTACATCAATCATCAATTACCATGAAACGAAGTTTTGCAGCGGATCAACCACTACTATGTATAAGCTCCTGAAGACGCTGGCATTGGCCAGTCGTCCTCGGTGATACTCGACCAGAAAACCCATGTCATGATGACGGCGAGGAGGGTGAATAGGGTTTCGAACATTGCACCGTTTATTTGATGATTTGTTGAGAGACATATGTGGATGCTGATGACATATTGGAATATTTGACCGATTGCGAAGAGTAATGCAGCTGCCAAAAGGTACACTGTATACAATTAGTGATGGTTGACGGTAACAGTACGATGTGAGAAAGGCAAGGACTAACGCATTGGCTTTCTCTCGCCCAGTACTCTCAGTACGAGGAACGTTTCTAGAAGGAAGAAACCAGCCAGGAAAACGAGCGGCGCCAATTGATATAGCACATAAAGACCAATGTTTCGATTGGGAAGATCCAGACTCGCATTAAAGTGTCCCGTATACTTAAAACCAGTGTCGAGTGCTATGTATCCAGTACCAACGAATAGAGCAATAGCGGAAAGAAGAATTAGTCCTAAAGATAGTGGTGTGCCATCATCTAAGAGTTGGTAGCCGACGATCCCGTTCAGGAACAGCACCCATATCGTAGCAACAATTGCACCCAGGTGCACAGCTGTAAAGCCCTATAAAGCTTATAAGCATAGCCCGCAGACAAAACAGAACTTCTAGCACATACAAGTCTGACGTTGCGATTCAGCGGAAAGCCACCAACTGTAAAGATCTCGCATATCGATACGATAATATACCCGAGTAGAAACAATTGGAATTCCCTAATGATTCTTAGTATCCCTTGGTAATACTTCCTTAACGATATATTGCATACCTTCGGCCAACTGCAGCCTGCTTCCTCTCCGCTCTCCATAGAAGAAAGAGGGTTATCAAGATCGCTAATCCGCAGAACAATATCGAGCCTTCATCCAGTCAGAACCGTTATCTTCGGTTCTCCAGGAGACTTACCCAAGTTTTCCAGATGTTTGCCGTTACCAAGTGTGATGCCATTGAGATCACAGCGCCCGAAGCCACTTTCTCCTTGCGTTCGTGATTCCGAGAAGAGCTGTATCAACAATCAGTAACTGAGTCCCATGATCATGTCCAGCCTGACATGCTGGGATGAGGGAGCAATCCACATACATTGCAGACTGGGAGAGTGGAATCGCGGCAGAAGTTCTAGCAGGTACATGAGAATTAGCGATTGTACCGTGAAGGAATGGTCTTGAGTCACACATGGAAATTCCCAAACTGTGTAGAGCCCATGTTGAAGGTGGTGGGTTTTTGCGTTGCCCGTATTTCTCCGACAGCCTCCCCCTCTTAGACAAAACTTCTAGAGGTGCGACAACCGGGTTGGTTAAGTATTAGATGTCGCAGCAGACGCAGCGTCACGATTCAGCGGCCAATTGGAGGCACGCCAGATATGGCGGGCTGCCAGCGACGTATTTTTGGAAAGTTGATCGTTGCCCGAAACAAGAAAACGCGAGCTGGCCAGCGATCGGCAGGGCGACTCGGGGAGTCGGGTTATCCGAAGCCTAACTGAGTTCTCCGCAAGAAACAGTCGGTTTTGCTTTGCGACAACGGATTGTTCAGTGCCTTTTGAAGATGGCGTACATAGTAGTTGCAGGAGGCCTTGCAGAAGAAACCAGCTTGGAGATGATGGCTGTGGAGAGAATTGGGATCTGAAGGGGCGTTTAGCAAATCATGGGAAATTACATTAATTGCGCGCATCAGCTTGAGGGTGAGGCTGCGGGCCTTTGAACAGGGCAGCTTCCTTACCATATGATACCGTGTTAATTACCACCTTACTCCTTTGCGTTAGATCAAAGGTCTAAGTAGCCAGTCCATAAATGGATAAGCGGGAAGATCGACTCATTATCCACGTTCCTTCCTCTTTGAATTATTTTTGGATATCCTATACGCTGGGTTCTCGGATCTACAACGCTTGCAGTTTCACTGAAGATTGACATGTCTAGATGGACATCCGGCATTATGATGAGTTCGTCTGTTCATCCAAATTTACACTTAAGGCTGTGTACCAGGCGAAAGAAGTCAAAGAATCTTCATGGATATGGCAATCTTTCACGACATGTCTGTTTGACCAGCAGGACCTTTGGAATATAATTGATCCACCAAGGCTAAGAAACGTTGATGCTGCGACGTGGACAATTTTTCTGTCTTTGCGAATGAGCACATCTGCGGATATTTCAGGTTGCCAAGTCTCTTACTTGCTTTGACCCTTTCTCATTGAATGTCACTGCAGGTCTGTATCGCCTTTTCGGTTCAGGCTTCCTCGAACTTCTCGTCTTCGACCTACTTTCAGCTGTATGATGAAAATTATTCACTGTGACCAGCACGAGTCACTCAAATATGTCCAAAATATTCCGGATCCTTCTTAAACGTGAAGCGGGGGAATAATGACAACAAAACTCTATCTGAAACACCAGCAGCAAGAGTCTCGGCTTGAACATAAATGGTCCCATCCTCAAGACGTTGCTGGAAAGCTCAGCGAGAGAACAGTGTTTGAGGGCATATATGTGTGAATGCTATGATACTTAGTTTTGTGGTACAACACCAGAGTGCCTTACGGAGAACAACTGTTGAGACTGCGGCATTGATATTTTAAAACAGGGCTTCGAAGACGATGGAAAATCCTACTTAGGCTACATGAGACTCGTAGGATCATCATAGAATGATACTTGAGTTGAGAAGGAGACCTCCGCATGTCGACTCTGATAGCACCTACAAGAATAAGCTGATCGAGTCCAATTACCATATTGAATCAGAAAAGTAGCACCCTCTTCTTCTGAAATATAACATTTACAATGGTGACAGCACGTTATGATGTATCAATAACAGACTTCTTTGACATATCGGCTGTGTATTTCGATGATGTGAATTTGAGTCTATTGAGTTTCGCGACAAGGAGGATTCATTCATAAACATCCACCTAAATCAGAAACCCAGCAAGATTGCCAAATCTTTTGAAATCCTGGCTCAAATTTAAGATTAGAGTCTAAGGAATCTCAGAGGATTCGGGCGAGGGTAATGTGACTCAATGTCTCTTGAACGGTAAAATGAAAATCTATATTCGTCGCAAGACTTTGAGCATCACTGTCCAACGTGCCTTATACTTGTGATGAAAAGAGTGTAGAATAGACATTTCCCAGAGACAAAGGGGATAGCTGTACAGATCGCAGAAGCCTTTATACGCAGCCATACTCGTATAGCCGATTCCTCTAGGTTCGACCGATAAGTCTACCTATCTCAGACTAGATACTATGATCAAGAAACGATGAATAACAGTAGTCGGTGAAAGCTGTACATGGAATTCACTACTTGGCTGCATTAAGGATGAGTTTCGGTGATTTTTGATGGTTGGCCTCTCGATGATGGGAGAAAGAAACAACGGTGAGCTTTATGATGAACGAGTTTGCAAACTATACAGGTTAAAATTCAAACTTTGATATAAGTTGATTTTCCTCTGTACAACAATGACAGTAGTTGGGTCATGATATTCAATCGAACTCTCTCGGACTTCAATCACGGTTCGGAACACCGAGTTAACCTTTTGTGCTAAGCGTTCGTTCACGAGTCTTTGGCTTTATCTTACCAGAAAAAGTCTTTGAGAGGACAGTAGATTGGATAGATAGATGTCCGCATGTAGAAGGCGTAGCAGTCAATCCTACTCGTAAGGTGACACGTATTTTTGTCGGATGATCGATCAGGGTCCAGTAAGGTATTCAACCCCCGGCACTGCTTGAACTTCGTTTTCAACCACCGCTACCGCTACCTCACTGTTCAAGTCTCGTGCCAAAGTCCACCGTCCACATTTCAGCACCTGCAATCTAATGCGTGACCCACGTTCTACAGGATCTAAAAGACCCTCCAACCAGAACCTAGGGTGCATCCCTTAGGAAATCTCTGCTGATACATTCCAGTCCCCCACACTGTCATTTCTATAACCCCAAACCCAATCTAGACGGGCTGCTACCGGTCAGCCCACAACACCGGCATCATTCCTTCCTCAACCCCTCTTAGCTCTGTGACCGTCCCCCTTCGTACTCTTGCATCCACCAGATACCCGAGGAACGAGCACTCAGCCTCACTGCTTGAGTCGACCAACGAGAAACAGGGTAGTCGGCGTTCCTCCGACTCTGCGGGATCGGATTTTTCTCTCTGGAGTGATACAGGCGATTTAGCTGAACAACTCGCAGACGAAGAAGATCCCCTGCAGATTGATATCCGGGGGTCCGTCGACAACGAAGCTCCTGGAGCTTCCAGGTCGAGGCCGCGAGATCGGCCAGCCAAACGCGTACACTACTCACGGCAAGACCATCTCCACCGCAAGAATACCAATCCTGGAATCAGTAAAGAGGCTATTCAGATTCCCGCGCCCTCTCCTAGGCATATCAGTCAAACCGAAAAGGCCATCGCTACAATCATGTCGGGGGACCGGCAAGCCAGCCATATGCATGGCTTGACGGGGAAGCCGCTCTTGTAAGTTCCCACTGCGATGAAGTACTAAGGGCAAGTGCTGATTGGGGGCAGATATTTTACAAGTGTATTTGTGTCATTGGGGGTGTTTTTATTTGGATACGATCAAGGAGTTATGTCAGGAATTATAACGTAGGGCGACCTGAGTCCTTGTTTCTTGATTAAGGCTAATCAACTTGGATGGTGTACAGGGGCTCATTCTTTAAAGACTACTTCAACCAGCCGACAGCAGCGGAGATCGGGACTATGGTAGCCATTCTCGAGGTTGGAGCATTTATTGCATCTCTCTGTGTGGGGCGGATAGGTGATATGATTGGTCGCCGAAAGACTATACTGTATGGCTCAGTTGTATTCTTCATTGGTGGAGGCATTCAAACATTTTCTAATGGGATGCCTATGATGATGGTCGGACGCATCATTGCAGGTCTCGGGGTGGGTGCTCTATCAACGATTGTCCCGGTCTACCAGTCCGAGATATCACCCCCTCATAATCGGGGCAAGCTCGCTTGTATTGAATTCACTGGCAATGTCAGTGGATATGCTGCGAGTGTCTGGGTGGACTACTTCTGCAGCTTTATTGAAAGCGAATGGTCATGGCGTGTGCCTTTGATGCTCCAATGTATCATGGGCGCGCTACTATTCGTAGGCAGCTTCATCATTTGTGAATCTCCAAGGTTTGTAACCAGTCACTACTTAGAAGATTTCCTGAACATCCGTTGACCTCGTTTAGATGGCTACTTGACAACGACCACGATGAAGAGGGTATTGTAGTGATCGCCAATCTCTATGGGGGCGGAGACATCCACGACGATAAGGCCAGACAAGAATACCGTGAAATCAAGATGAATGTGCTTCTCCAAAGGCAAGAAGGAGAAAGAACGTATACAGATATGTTCAGAAAATACTACAAGCGTCTCTTCATCGCTATGTCTGCACAGGCCCTTGCCCAGTTGAATGGAATCAATGTCATCTCGTACTACGCGCCGCTTGTTTTCGAATCTGCCGGCTGGGCCGGTCGCTCGGCCGTTCTCATGACAGGTATCAACGCCCTTACATATCTGCTATCGACAGTCCCACCGTGGTACCTCGTCGACAAGTGGGGGCGCCGCAAAATCCTTCTTTCAGGCGCTATTGCTATGATCCTATCGCTCTCTGCCATCTCGTATTTTATCTTCATCGACATACGACTTACTCCCAAATTGACCGTTCTTTTCGTGATGATATATAACGCCGCCTTTGGCGCCTCATGGGGCCCTATACCCTGGCTGTACCCCCCCGAAATTCTACCACTGAGTATCCGGGCTAAGGGGGCTAGCTTAAGTACGGCGGCTAATTGGGCCTTCAATTGGCTCGTCGGCGAGATGACTCCAATACTCCAGGAATGGATCAAATGGCGGTTGTACCTTGTACATGCATTTTTCTGCGCAGTAAGCTTCGTACTTGGTATGTGCACCCTCCAGAAACCTTCTTACCAAAACACTGGCTCATGTGTGCCAAGTATATTTTCTGTACCCCGAAACAGCTAATGTTCGTCTTGAGGACATGGACTTGCTGTTTGGTGATGCCACCACCGCTATGCCAACACCTGCTCAACATGCCGAGGTGGAGTCTCTAATGTCTAATGTCGGATCACCCGTTCCCTCGCTCGATATTCGAAGGGGTGGTCCTGGGAACCTTGGCCCGGACAGTGCCATCCCGGGCCTTGACATCAATCCTCCAAATGTTCCCATTGAAGATAGGAAGCCTGAAGAGCCTCGCTCCGAAGGCATCGGAGGCTGGATCTCGAGGATGACCAATCGGAGTAAAAAGGATGGAAAGCCCAGTAACGGTGATGCTGGGGTATATAGAAGGCTGGACCAAGATAACGACTGAGGGCGACCTCGCAGCTGCATCGGATGATGCGATTTTGAACAGCATTACAGGACGTTGCACGAACTAGAGGGCGTAGAATTCTTTTGGTTGAATAATTCTTAGGTGTCTGACATAAAGCGCGATTCCCAGCATCGGACGAGGTTCGTTGGCTAGCATTGTATTTAAATATTGATAAGATTTAAACGTTCACACCTTTTTAGTCCATGTTCAGGTTGAACCCCCCGAAACATTTAGTACAAAACTCCAGTGAGAGTACGCTCATATCATGTTTGAGGCTTAGACATAGAGGTTTTCGAGTTAATGGCGAAGATAGTTTCGGATATTAAATCGACGAAACTGGACTCTAAGAGTTGCATCTGTAGATTAAGCAGGTTGTTTCGTAGCAAGGCACAATTTACTGCACCTAGTCAAAACCTAGAATGAATCACCATAGAAGCAGGAGATTACAGACTTGAGTCTAACGGACCCTATATTCGAGTTATCACAGTTTCGACAATTCAGGCGCCAAATTTAGATTAGCGCGAAAGGATGATCTGCTGCGCGCGCGGAGGCGCGGACTTTTTGGCGGAGAAGCTGAAGCTGACAACACGTTGGCCATATTTTTTTACAGCGTCCGACCGTAAAAGCGGGAGTACATTCAATCGTTCGAAAGACACAAACTCCCTCGATACACTGAGTCCAGCTGTATCAGTTCCACCGTCATGACCCTATGAGCCTTTCGAATTGTATCATTCTCTACACTCTTTAAGCTCCGTTCACCCAATTCCCCTTGCTTGAGTGTTGAGGCTTTCTCCGATTGTTACCCCTTTCAATGCTTAGATCCATTCAAAGTTGAATACTATTTCTGGGATTTGGGCTTCGGTATGGCGGCGAGCCACGCTACTGGCGCAGCGCAGGATGGGTACGATCTCAGGCGGAGAAACGTCCCTAGCCCTACCAAGAGCAATGGAAGCGTTACCTCTCCACAGGCCGAGATTGATGAAAAGAAGTCCCAGAAGGTATAAACTGGTCCATCTATTAGACAAGATGATGCTGACGATGACTTCCTCCCTCCACAGCCTCAGTCATCCTTCTTATCGATGCTTGACGAATATGAGTTCATAATAGCACCTCTAGTTTTTACAGCCATATCATTCTTCACAAGGATGTATAGAATAGGCTTGTCGAATATAGTGACCTGGGACGAAGCCCAGTAAGTCGAGTCTCTGCACGCCAGCGCCCCCCGTTTCGTCTTCAACAACAGGGTAGCAGCTAATACCTTTCTGACAGCTTTGGCAAGTTCGGGTCACATTACCTCAAAAGAGAATTCTACTTCGATGTCCACCCCCCTCTGGGTAAGATGCTGGTTGGGCTTTCCGGATACCTCGCTGGCTACAATGGCTCGTTCGAATTCAAATCAGGCGATACATACCCAGAAGAAGTCAATTATACTTTTATGCGGCTCTTCAATTCTACCTTTGGTGCACTATGTATACCCGTGGCATACTATACTGCGCGAGAGCTGAATTTCAGAAGACCGGCGGTATGGCTGGTTACCATGATGGTGCTCTTTGAAAACTCATATGCGACCATCTCGAGGTTCATTCTCTTGGATTCCATGTTGTTGTTCTTCACCTTCACTACAGTGCTCTGTTGGGCGAGATTCCACCGACTCCGGAAAGAAAGCTTCTCACCAGAATGGTTCATATGGCTTTTTCTCACTGGGATTAGTATTGGATGTGTCTGCAGTGTTAAAATGGTTGGGCTGTTCTGTACAGCACTCGTTGGACTTTACACCGTTGAAGATCTATGGAACAAATTTGGGGATCTCAAGATGCCGAGAGTAAGCACGACATGTACTATTAACAACCTTAGCTGACCAGTTGCAGGTTGAACTTGCCTCGCATGTTGTGGTCCGAGTGGTTGGCCTCATTGTAGTCCCAATGCTCGTCTACATGTTTTCGTTTTACATTCACTTCCTTATCCTGGAGAACAGCGGTCCTGGCGATGCGCAGATGAGCTCCCTCTTCCAAGCAAATCTCAGGGGGACCGAGGTCGGCAAAGACAGCCCCCTTGAAGTTGCTTATGGTTCCCGAGTCACACTGAAGAATATGGGTTATGGCGGTGGTCTACTCCATTCCCATGTGCAAACCTATCCTGAGGGATCCCAACAGCAACAAGTAACCTGCTATCATCACAAAGATGCCAATAATGACTGGTTTTTCTACCCAAACCGAGAGGCACCCGCATATGACCCTGACGGAAACCTTACTTTCGTGGCTGATAAAGACGTGGTTCGATTGATTCATTCTCAGACCGGAAGGAATCTCCACTCTCATGCAGTCTCAGCACCAGTCACCAAAGGTGATTATGAGGTCTCCTCCTACGGTAATACTACGATTGGCGATGAAAAGGATCACTGGACTATCGAGGTCCATGACGATGCGGCATCCAGGGACAGATCAAAGATCCGAACTCTGACCACATCCTTGAGATTCAAGCATACATCTCTCGGTTGCTATCTGCGTGCCGGCAACGTCAATCTCCCTCAATGGGGCTTCAAGCAGATCGAAGTAACCTGCGTAAAAGAAAACAAACAATCAGATGTCTATACGCACTGGAACGTTGAATCCCACTGGAACGAAAGACGTAAGTTTCTTTCTACCATTGCCGCAATGTCAGCAACTAATGTGACCTAGTCCCCGCTGGTGAACCTGGCTCCTACAAATCTCCCTTCCTCCGCGATTTCATGCATCTCAACGTCGCGATGATGACTTCCAACAACGCTCTCGTCCCCGACCCAGACAAACAAGATGACCTTGCCTCCCAATTCTGGCAGTGGCCCATCCTCAACGTCGGCCTCCGCATGTGCGGCTGGGACGACCATATTGTAAAGTACTTCCTTCTCGGGAACCCCCTAGTCTACTGGGGCAGCACCGCCTGCTTGCTCTCCTTCGGTGCATTGGTAGCATGGTACCTCGTCCGCTGGCAACGCGGCTACAACGAGCTCAAAGAAGCCGAAATCGACCAAATCCACTACGGCGGCATCTACCCCGTCCTCGGCTGGGTCCTGCACTACCTCCCCTTTGTCGCCATGGCACGAGTCACGTACGTCCACCATTACTATCCCGCACTCTATTTCGCCATTTTGACAACTGGCTTCATGGCCGATTGGGCGACCCGCCCGCTGGCGAGGAGAGATAAGAGGGTTGAGTGGGCAGTTTTTGGGGTGCTTTATTTGGGGGTCGTGGGGCTGTTTGTGCTGTTCAGGGCGATTGTGTTTGGGATGGAGGGGAGTCATACGCAGTGGAGGCATTTGAAGTGGGCTCAGAAGTGGAAGATGACGGATTAGGGGGAGCTTAAGGGAGTTCTTCGAGGGTCTGAAGATAATAAAAAAGGGTGGTGTGAGCTTGAGAAGAGGCTAGTGGGGGCTAGAAAAGGGGTTGAGTGGGTGGAGGGAGGGATGTAAGAGGGGTATGTAAGATCAGCTTGGGAAGGGTTTAGGTATTCCGGCTTTTGTCGGTATTTTTTTCCATATTCTTCGGAGGGTTGCGTCTGGCGGTACGTGTGGTCAGGGCGGGGAGTCTTTACTTATATGCCTTGAGAATTTG
>JAABUO010008888.1_pt1 | contig 11299 bp, 18 predicted proteins | sample 5559291 | NCBI WGS metagenome assembly JAABUO01 (sample SAMN10711878, study PRJNA513372) | rock metagenome | isolation source: Antarctica rocks | place: Antarctica: Victoria Land, Finger Mt sud | reverse complement strand
TTCAAATGTCATAATTGCAGTTGGCAGTCATTGGCCACGCTCAGAATGGCCAACTCACATCGGCCAGCAAAGTTGCTTGCAAGCCCAGATCTGGTGTGTAGCTCACAGTCAAGGTTGCATCCTATGTGAACAGGACTTACTGGAGCTCACTGATGCTGAGATTATGGCGCGTGTGACTGCAAGAAAACCAGCTGCAAAGCTTGCAAAGGCTGTTCAGCACCTACAGCGCACCTGGTTGCAGGTAAACTATTCTGCAGTTATCGCAGCCTGCCACAACATCTGGTAGCAAGATGTCTGATAGCAGAAACCTCACAGTCAAGCTTAAAACATCAAGTATGCTGTGAACATCCAGTAACACAGCCTGCATGTCGGTTTACTGCGGTGCCTCAGGTCACGCCATCTGGACCACAGCCTCTGTCATCTTCCACTGACGGCACCAAAGTCACCATTCTCAGAGGCACTGCGTCCGGAGTCATCAATGTCCCCATTGACACCGCCAAGCCATCAGACAGCATCAAAGCATCTTGGGGCCCATCAGTAGACACACCAACTCCTGAGGCGCACCTATCTCAGTTTGAGCGCAATGCAAGTGTGCCCATCCCGACACCATTGGAGGCAGATCTTGCTGCTGAAAGGGCTGTAACAGAGGCTTTGGCCAAAGAAATGTTTGACTTTGGGACTGTCATCGACAACCCTCTAGCTGGCAGCAAGTCTCTTGGAGGGTAGGAGTCGCAGCCTTCTTGCCCTTGCATTGCACCTGATCAAACCTTAGCGGTAGACAGTGATTGACATGTAGACAGTGATTCGTGAACCATACTTACAAGGGGCAATGCATGCAGGCTCTCATTGCTGTAGCTTGCTCAGCTCCAGCATGCTTTGGACTGCAACTCAGCTGCACCTGCTTCAATAAGGGCGCCTGCACTAACGTACTGAATGCCACACTAGGTGCTGATTTGCTGAGGCAAGGGTATGGCGTCTGCACGGGTGCAGCAAGAGCTGCGTTCAACATGCAGTGCATGCCATCATTGTGTTGGTCAATTTGCTGCTCTACTACTTCATCAGTGTCACTTTTTGCAGGAGCACTAACACATCTCCAGGAGCAGGTGGACCAGGTCACACAGCGACCATGGCCCGTTCAGCTTCCATGGCTCTTGCGGCACAAGCAGCAGCTGCAGCCTCGTTAAGGCGCCACACCCCCCTCACCCCAGTGTCACCCCCCTCACCTTCTCACACCACCCATGACTACACGCCTGGCAGCTTCACATACAGCGGCAGCATGAGTGCAACGCCTGAAGCTTTGATGAGCCGCCGAGCTGAGCTTGATGGCACAGAGGCTCTGAGTGCAGGTGAGCGCTGCTTATTGGTCCTGCTTGTGGTCCTCTGTATTACAACACCAGTAGTTACAGGTGTGTTAGCCGTTTACGACACTGCAGATTAAAACCATTTGAACTGTTATGTAAAGTTCAATCCTGCATATCAGCTGCCGTGCCAAGGCTACAGCAAACACAGGCAGTGCTCTGCCGTCAACTGCATGCAAGATGGCTGTTGCAGGTGCAGGCGTGCCACAGGCATCTGCCAGTCATCAACAAGCAGCTGCTCATGAGCAGCAGCAGTCCTTCACTCCTGAGAGCCAAGCTCTCGCATATGTAGTGGATGTGTCTGCTGAAGAGCCTGCTACTGCTGAGGAAGCATCCACTGTTGAGGTTGACGCAGCATCTGCGACCATTGACAGCACTGCTGCAGAGCAAAGCAGCCAGCAGCAGCAGGTAACCTTTTCTTTTGAACTCCGTGCAGATCCAATTTGCTTCTCATGCATAAGCTGCTGACTGCTATTGGACAGAGTGATGCATTGCATAGAGACCAGTCAATGTCTGGACCTGAACATCATGACTCCAGTTTGCATGTTTCTGCAGAGCGCTCATCTGAGCCCAGAAAGGCAGCATGATCAGCACAAACGCTGGCAGTTGCCTGGCCTGACAGGCTCTGATGCAATAAAGCCTGAGGAGTGGCAGAATTTCTGTACCAAAGTGGAGCAACCACTGCCCTTGGGTGAGATCCAGCAGTTCATTGTTAATGCCAAGTTGCCATGATGACCTGCTGCTGTATCACCTGCTTTAACAAATAGGGAGAAAGGTTATGTTGAGGTGCAAGATGTCAATGATGTGCTTGGCAGAAGATTGGTGCTGCTCATGAAGTCATTTTACAGTGGGTCTCACCCAGCATTGTGTGATTGCTGCAGATGATCCTCTGCCAAACAATGCAGACGTGCTGCAAAACAGAGCTGATCTTGCTGAAGATGAGAACAGGGATGAGAGTGATGTGGCTGCAGCAGAGAGGGCCTATGTCAAGTCCCTGGTCAAAAGGTAGTGCTGTCTTGCATGTCTGTCGCGTGTTTAGATTCAGCAGCATGTTGATCATGAGAGGGCCAAGACAAACCTGATGCAGGATGACACATCAGACATTGTTTAGGCGCCTTGATTGCTGAGCGGCAGGCTATCATGGTTCTGTTGCACTAAGACACATGAAGGTGCTGTACAAGCTGTTTGAGCGTGACATGCAGGTTTGAGAAGTCTGTTGGTCCAAACTGGCCAGCACGCCGATCAATAAATGCCATTGGTGAAGACAATGGAAAGGAGAACACTGAGGCTGGCAGGAGCAAGACAGTTGGGCCAGATTCTGCTGGCCAAGGACAGTACCTCGTCTGCACGCCTGTACCAGACCAGCCTCAACTGTAGAGGAGCTCAGGATCAGTTGTAGACTAGGCCACACCCAGTTGTGCGCAAAGCCATGCATGATTTTCAAGTGTGATGCGTGTGCAGTGTATTTGGCTCTCTGTATGTCACAAGACATTATTGGTGTCTGTTTGCTGGCTTTGAATGATGCGCTGGTTGACGTCCTGAAATTTAATTGTTGACATGTCACACAAATGGTGTGCATACGATGTCATGTATGAAGGATACAAATCATAGCATTGCATTTTCAACAATTGCACAAACTGCATTGCCTACTCAGTCAGCGTCTGAGCATTAGAAGGCAGTGTTGTCGTTCAAAAATTACGTGGATGTAAGAGGAGGTGAAAAGATTGTAATTTCTGCATGTCTGGTCAACCTTCATGCTGCAGCTACTTGTATCTTCTTCCCAGCAAGGGTTTCAATCTTTCGCTGTGATTCTGTGAGCATGCTCGGTACCCACAATTTGCCAAAGCCACTTTCCGCAACCAGTGCTAAATCGTTGGGTCGCAGAAGGTCACCAAGTAGCGGCACCTGGCGCTTGACAAGCTGCTTTGGTATCAGAACAGCACTGTGTAAGGCCTGCAAATTCCGCACTGTCAGCAGGTCAAATGGGCACGCGCGATGCCTTTCGAAAGCTGGAGAAGAGTTTCCTATCAGGCCAAAAAAGCGCTCCGATTGGGAGCTAGGACCTGCCTTTGATCTTTCACAGGAGCAAGCTGTGTGCATGCAGCTGAAGGTGATGGATTGTTGAGCACCAGCACTGTGTGCTAACATGGCTGAAAGTGAGTGTACGGTCTCGACACATCAGCTGGAACAGTCTCTGCTTGCAGGCACTGCAACAAAATGACCTGCCAACAGCTGATCACGGGGTTGAGGTGCTATATCGCTTTGCAGACTTCGACCCTTTTGCAAGGAGCTGCTATTTTGGGTGAGCCGTTTACCTAGCAATGCGTGCGGCCTCCAACTTGGCTCAAGCGCACCTGCCTCCCGAACAACTTCGGGAATTCTTCTAGTACGATTGCTTGGCTTCATAGTAATCAGCGGCAAAAAGACATCTTGCTGTGCAGAGTCAACAGAGACCTAGGACAGTTTGAGCGATTCAGACGCATTTTCCATACACCATACTACAGTGTCCTTCTGAGTCACCTTCATTACACCCCCCTCAGCTCTCTGCAGGTGAGCAAGGTGCTGCATTGTGGAAACGCACATGTTCACCTCCTTCTGTAGTCTTACCCAGGCATCATAGGTCTTCCTGTCCATGTTATTGGATTCTTTGGTCATGGCACTGATTTGCCTACAGGTCTCTGAGCTGCAATGGAAACAGCGTGTCTGGGTGAAGGGCTACAAAGGAAGTGAGGAGGGTGTATTTGAGTTTTTCATGGTCAAGCGCCTTGGAGGCAGATATGATGGAACCTGGTTCACACGGCAGTTGACATGTGATGGTTGTCCTGGGGGCACATTGTCTGTGTAGCATATAAGCTGTCTCATGGTCCAAAGAACTATTTTTGATCACTGTCAGGTTACAAGGTCTGTTTCTGCACGTGTATTATTTGCGTTGACTAAATCATTTTGGTTCCTTGTACCAGTAGGCTAAAGCGGGTTTGCGGGCAGTTTTGCACATGTATCTGAGGCATGCAAAGTTACCTTACATGTATTGTATCGTGCTGTTGTAGATGAACGTGAGGCAAAATCAGGATGGAAGCTGCACTTAGCTCCACAGTGACCAGCTATCTCAATAACGCAAGTGTTTGTATTGGTACAGTACGTCCTGGCATGTGCTACTAGTCCTTTTTGGTTGAAAACATGTAAAGCAGAATAAACTGGAGTCAAATCAGGATCTCCAGTCGACCTCATCAGTTTTCATGGTGCCTCCGCTCAGCCCTGCAAGGCATTGCAAACCTAGTGCGTAACTGACTCATGTCAAATACAGCAGTGAGTGGCTTGCAACAGGCTGATTGTTTAAATTGCATTCAGCAGTACCAAATGTCAACCATTATTGCATGCTCATGGCAGAACAACTCATACAGTGATGTCGCCTGCTGTCTGCTGCTTATCTGAACATCAACTGTTGCATACCCGAGATGAGGTTATTTGCTGCTCCCTGCTCCCCATTTGCGGTCTGTTCCATCCCCCTTGATGTCTGATGAGACAGCTGACCTGCTGCATTACTTGACATTGAAGCTACTCTGGGCAAGTCTGCTGCCGTGGAGGCTGTCAGAGAGCCTCCTGTCCTGAGGTTGCTACATGTGCGTCTGAAGCCTGCTGCTGCCATGCCCAGGAAGATGTCAGGTGCAGCAACAGCAGCTGCGACCCTTTCTGACTGCTGCTGTCTGGACGTGGATGCCCCACTTACGGTCCCTGAGTTGGCTTCAGACTGTTCAGCAATGGGTGACAATGCTGCACCACCAGACAAGCTTGCAGTGTGACGCAAACTGAGCCCTCCAACTACTGCATTGACAGCTGCTAGGAGGTCATGAGTGCCAGAACCTTGTGGCTTGATGCCATGCAGAGCTGCAGCTGTGTCACTACCACTGCTGCTAACTGCTGCTATGCCACTCCCAACAGCACTATTTGTGTCAGCTGCTATGCCGCTGGCAGAGGGAATTGACGCCCCACTCAGCATATTGTCAGCATGAGAGCCTGAGATCGATGCCTGTGATATTGAGCCTGAATTGGATTCAGGTGCTTGGCTAAGCACAGCGCCAGACTGAGTGTCCCTAGGACTAGCGGTGATGTGGGAATTGCTGCGTGACAGCTGTGCAGGGTTGATCTGAAGCAGCGGCGCATCTCTTTGTCGCATGGAAGTCATTGTGTTGACTGCAGGCTGCACTACTGCTGCACTTGCTGAAGCTGTGCCATCAGGTGACCTCTCAGCTGCATTGGAGATTGGCAACATCGGGAACATCAGATCAGGCTGTGACGTAACGCCAAGAGACCCTGCAAATCCTGCAAGGTTTAGAGGTGCTGTCAATCCTGCACTTCGTGCACGTATTAGGCACAGACTGGGGTACTGTGTTCCTTGTCAAGCAGAGCTGGTCTGCAAGACAACATGCAGATCTGTGAAGGGGGACAATGGTGATGAACTACATCCCTTTGTGTCTTGACTCAGCAGTGCAACGTCAAGGCAATCAGGTGACACACACCTGTGGGATCTGCAGGTTTGCTGCTTCCACTGGGCGCCACATTTGGTACAGTCTGACCGGCGCTGACACCAACAAGAGCTTGAGAGACAGCAAGCTTGCCAGCCAGCTCTGCTGTGCTGCCCCTGCCGGGTGGGCTGCCTGGCCTGACAGGAGGGAGGGGCGAGGGTGCCTGTGCCATAGCAGCTGCTGCAGCTGGCTGCTTGGAGGACTTCTTGCTCTGCTTGGTGATTGACAGTCTTGGTGTTGGCACCTGGGACCAGCGACAATGCTTGATTCCAGATGCAGATGCATTGAATGCACCATTATGAGAGCAGCTGTTAACATATGGACAGCTTCTGGTGCACACGGCGGCATGCAATGTTTCAGCAGTTGCCCTGAGCAATGCCCTGACATTCAAGGCATTGAACAGAGCAGCCAGAGTGCTCAGCAAGGTTGAAATCAGCAGTAAAGACGGAGGTCAACCTCACAATCCTCATCTGTCATGTGTGTTAATCATGTGCCTTCTGTGCATGACCTCCTAACCAAGCTTAAGTTGATGCAAGGGAAATATGGCAAGCAGCTGCACTGATAGACTTACTGGTGACGCAGGTATGCTGGAAGCAGCCAGGTCCCAGATCTCTAGCATGCGCGCAGTGCGGTACCGAATCTCCAGGTGCTCTGACACATAAGACCGCTTGAGCAGCTTGACTGCCATCAGCGTCCAATTCAGAAGAGCCCTCTGCAAGCAAAGTACACCTGTGCATCCCATGCTATAAAGAAACGCTGAGAAGCTGACAAAGGCAATACACACTCACAGAAGGAAGCTGTCGTGCTTGCTCTACTGAGGATCCAGCCAGTGCGTTCACGCTGGCAAGTTGCTCCTCTATTGCAGCTTTGCTGCACCCACAAAGAGACACTGAGCTTATATTGCCAGGTGTGCAAGCAGCAGCTTGAAGAATGCCTAGCAGTCAGGGCGCTTGCCTCAAAAACAGTGAAGATGATATCACTGTGATGTTAGTCAGCTGTTGTCTGTTCAAAGGCTTACGGCTGACGGCTTTGTGCAAAATCTCGTCCTGCAGAAAATGTTGGATGCCTTCATAGCATAGTTCAGTGCGGACTAGCCAGAAATACAACGACTTCATACCTTGAGCTTCAACAACTTCGACACTCCTGCAGAATACTCTTCGAAGTGAACTTTGGTGGCTGCTATCTTATTGGTCAGGTCTTGAAACACCTTTACAGGCTCGAGCGACATGCTTGGTGACACACTGCGACGCCTGTGCTCACGCCTGGAATGGTCCTTGCCTTCGATACTAGTAACTCTATGCTCCGGAACAAACTCGTCGCGCAGAGGCCGATGTCTGGGCAAGAGTATGTGAGGCTTCGCTCAAGGCAAAGGCAGGGTAGGGGTTTAGTCATATAGCCTTAGTCATCACGATTTGATCTGCGATGTCAACAGGAATGTGCTGCAGTGAAGCGCAGAGGCACCATCGATCGCCAACCCTTTTAAAACTTCAAAACAACACAAGGGCAGCGCACGAGCATCGTGTCCCATGTGTGCCCATTACCCTCCCTGACGTTCCCAGACGTTGATCTCAGTGAATCAGTCTCCTATCACTATGGACGTCTTCAAGAAGGGCGTAGCTGTGTCGACTTGGCAATGCGCACCCGACAATGGCCTTTCGAACTGGAGTCAGTGGGCCAAATCAAGATGGCCATTTCAATGGTTTGGGATGAAGCGGGTGAAAGACTCAATCGATGACACTCCAGATTTCTGGAACAGGTTCGTCCGGAGTTGCAGTTGTGATGTGCTTTGCTGTACCACATGGCTTTGCTCGAACCCGCCTTGTTCAAGTCAAACTCAAACGAAGCTTGGCAAGCCTCTAGGTACAAAGAAGATATAGAAAATGCCAGGAAGCTGGGCTGCAACTCTTTCCGGCTTTCTTTAGGTCAGTCATGCAGCTAGCAAGCAGCGACTGTCATATGCAGGTTTTGTACGAATGGCTAGTGTGCTTACAGAGTGGGCAAGGATAGAGCCTAGACAGGGGCACATAGATGAAGATGCAGTCAGGAGGCAAGCAAATCTTGCAGTTCCTGTGTCGCCATTGTCGATCACTGACGCATGTGCTGAACAGAACAGCAAGATGAGCAGTTGCACACCTTCATGAGAAGTCATTGTGCATGCAGGTTCCTTGACATCTTTGAATGCTTGGTGAGTCACACCTATAAAAAGCAGCAGCACTTTTCTTGTCATGGCAATGGTAGCTGCTCACTCCAGCAACACCATCAGCTATGTGCAGGACCAATGCATGTAGTTGATGCTTCTTGAGGCACGATGGCAGCACTGCAGGAGCAAAACAAGATGGAGCCAAGCGTGTCCATTCATCACTTTGTGCATCCACAATGGTTTGAGGAGCTAGGTGGATGGACCAAGGAGGAGAACATAGAGCTGTATGTGAAGTTTGCTGTTGAGGCTTTCAAGAGATTTGGCAAGCATGCCAAGTTGTGGTCCAGCTTCAACGAGCCCACAGTATGTACAGTCACCCCTGCATGCAGGCAACTGATCAGCCTGGCACACAGTATCTCACACAGCGTGTCCAGGCACCAATCATAAACTGTTGGTTATGCAGCTGACCATGCATGCATAACCAGGGTCAGGCATGCATGGTGAGCTGCAAATGATATGGTGTACTAGTAAGACTGGCATTCCCTATACAGACTTATGAAGCACAGGCTCGGACAATTCCAGCTTGTAACTCGGTGCACAGCTTTTGTCTCGCATCCCAAGGAACGGAAGCAATGCCATGGCCATTGAGTGCATGAGTGCACGACGAGTGCATTGTGTGTAATGCAGGCACTAGCTACAGGTGGGTATATAGCTGGCAACTTTCCTCCCGGCAAGATGTTTCATTTCAGCCTGGCAGGCCAGGTATTGATGAATCTGCTGAAGGCCCACTGCAAAGCCTACACTGCCATCAAGGCGCTGCCCAATGCCTCTGGCACCAAGTTTGGGCTGACGCATGCCATGTGGAAGTTCAGACCAGCTGGCAAGGGACTGCTGTACCTGCCTGCCAAGTGAGTCTCCCTGGCATCTCTGTGAAGAGAATCATTTCATGATGACTGCCTATGCAGTGGTCATGAGTGTGGTACGCCAAATTATCTCAAGGCGTATGGTTTGCAGTTACTTTTATCACTGTCAGTTTGGAGCACCCTGTTTGCTAGCCTTGATGGTATGCTTCAACTATGGCAGTACGTGCAGCATGGTTGGTGCTGGCATGTTTCACATCTGGGTGTTCATTGGTGGCCCAGGCATGTTGTGTGCTGACATGCATTTGAGATGCACCAACTGAGTTAGCTGCCCTCTGCCCTCTCAATCAGCCCTGTGTATGCCTTCTTGTTTGTAGTCTGTTGTCTGCAGAATGTCAGGATGACTGATATGCAGGTGGGCGTGTGCGTGGGGAACATACTGCATGGGATGGGATGTAGTACAGAACTGGATGCTAACCGGCCACTTTGAGTGGAGGGTACCCCTGAGGGGGGTCATGCACACCTGGCAGCACAAAGGCGGCAAGCCCCCTATGGACTGGTGGGGTATCCAGTACTACAGCAGGTACACCTCCTCTTCCATACTGCATCTTGCAAGGTCTACAGTGTATCCGCTGTCGCCTCTGCTTGTTGTCTGCACACTCACTGCACTGGTGGAGTGCTCAAGTTATTTCCAAGCCGAGCTTTTATCTCACTGTCCAGCAGCGGAACAAAGCTGCAAAGTAAATGGTTCCCACTCAGAGTCAACACAGTAAACACAGTACAAGAAGCATGCTGACGCAAGATCTGACATGTAGCTCAGCAGACAGGTAAAAAGTCCTGTGAAAGTGCAGGCAAATCACTGCCAGTTGGCTGGCCAACACTTTGTGTCGTCCCAGCTTGCTTTTCTGCTTCTGCTCATGAGCATACAGCCAGCAGCTCGGGCCGCCTTTACATCAGAAGCATTGCACTGTCTGCACGCACCCTGCACCTTATATCACTAGATTTGTTCAATGTCTGCTTGCTGGTGTGCTTCAACACTACTGTGTGTGAGTTACCCCTGCTGGCAATGAACACGGCCATGCACCGCGCACTCAAGGTGTGACTGAGTGTTAGACACATTTTGCTGAGACCTCTTCAGTGTTTAGGCGCATGTACAATTGGTCTACAACACTTGGGCCTTCCTATGGTCCAGGACAGCAGTAAATGACATGTTCCATCGAAATTTTTCATAATTCTCAGTTGTTGTCTGTTGACTCTGCTGATGAGTCCCAGAGACAAAAGATGTGGATTGAGTGAGTGCAGGCCCACAGTGAATTGGGCAATGCAGCCGACATGCCCCAAGGGAGAGATCATGTCCCTCATGCCATATGCCAGCGACCCAGCAGGCCTTTATGAGTGCATCCAGCGTTCCTCAGAGTTTGGCATCCCCATCTATGTCTCTGAGACAGGCTTCCCCACCTTCAATGATGACCACATGCAGACTATGCTGGACAGATACCTCAAAGAGGCAAGACCCTTGCTGATCAGAAGTTGCGCTTATCTGTGTCTGTGACTGAATTTCAGACCCGAGGCAGCCGCGCTGCTTCAAAGCAAGCAAGTTTAAGGAATTGTTTCAGATCCTCTGTTGTTTTTATCTGGGATTGAGTCCTGATGCTATTGCAGACACATGTGCATTGCAGTTGTCAGAACCAGTGCAGCATGCAAAGCAGATGCGCTGATGTAAGGCATCGTAGACATCAAGGGCTTAAAAGACGTTCCATGTGCAGATTTTGCGGGCTATAGGAGATGGCATGGACTGTAGGGGTTACTACATCTGGACCCTGGTGGACAAGTAAGCAGTCCACTAGGCTGTGTGGCTACTGCTCAATGTACATTGTGTCAATGGTTGCATGCCTGCCAATGTACAGCAGCGTCCAGCAGCTGACATGAGCAGATCCTTGTAGCACACACATCAGCATGCACATTCAAGCCTTGAAAAGGCACATCGGCCCCTCAACTTCTATAGAAAAACAGGGTTCTTTTCAAAAGAAGTGGTCTCTGTTTGTCAAAAGGACTGTTCAAACTCGCCATGCATGTGTCTGGATTTCAGCCTTGGTCTAGCAAAAGAGACTCGGGTGCGCCTGCTGCAGCTTTGAGTGGGCTGAGGGGTACACAAAGCCATTTGGGATGTATGCCTGGCGTCCAGATGGCTCCAAGGACAGAGAGCTCAAGGTACAATCTGGCTGAGTATTGGATGAAATTGAGCAGAGTGTGGAATGTGTCATTGGCTCAAATGTTCAGCGGTCCACATCTCATGACTGAAGTGGCATCAGCTTTTTCAGGATCAGGAGCAGCACGCACGCATGCCTGTGCCTTTTTGGCATATATATGTGCATTCTTTGCAATGTCACGAGAATGTCGAGCCATTGCTGGATCATT
>JAABUO010008887.1_pt1 | contig 11299 bp, 23 predicted proteins | sample 5559291 | NCBI WGS metagenome assembly JAABUO01 (sample SAMN10711878, study PRJNA513372) | rock metagenome | isolation source: Antarctica rocks | place: Antarctica: Victoria Land, Finger Mt sud | reverse complement strand
TGAAGGAAAGCACCAGGAAAGCCAGAACAACTGCTGTGAGGGAATTGGCAGACTGGCTACAGGCTGCCCATGCAACATGCAGGAGGACATTGCTGACAGCCACCCCGGAAGATCTGCTGGTGTATTTTAATTGCCATCAGAAAGCTTGATTAGGGTGCCGCTATCCACATGATAGAGCTGTAACATGCAAGGCTGCAATGCAAGCTGCATGATCTTCCTGAGGACCATTTGTGGCAATGTGTTCAACTTGCTATCAGCATCCAACAGCCACTCTGACACTGCTGTATTACCAGAAGTAGCAACAGCAGCACAGGTCAATATAAAGAAAAACACCGTTTGATTGATCAACACCATTGGAATTCATTGCAATCATGGTAGTGGCTGAAGCAGTTCTGCATCTTGAACTGCGCAAGCTCTAATCACAATGCAACACTGCACATTGAGTGTATCACATGTGCAGTGAATGTAACAAGGGTGATGAGCATTTGCACAGACATTGACTACAAGAATGCAGTTCATGTTGTCAATGGCAGGGCTTGGTGGCATGTGAAGACCGCAAACTTATTGATGATGCATGCCCATCAGGACAGCTGAGACCTGTGCCGACTTCCTGTCATGAAAACCCCGCATAACACTTGCTTCAACTCGTTTGACGCTCTCAAGCAGGAAGTCAGCATGGTGTGGAAGTCTGAAGATGGCACACCTGCCGACAATGAGCACATCAGCTTGTTTGTCATGACCTACATCAGCCATGCAAGGCAATACAGACCCCTGCTAATGGCTGACTGCACATACTAAAGTCAAGGTACCTTACTTGATGCTCATGACTGGTGTCATAGCGCAACTTTTGTGTCCTCAGCAACAATGACAAAAAATTACATGCAATGCAGCTTTGATGATTGCTTATGACCTGTTTCATAACGCAACCATTGTGTCCTGATCGACATTGATACATGCAATGCAGAGAGGAGGATTTGCAGCCTCTAGCTTGAGGCTTGGGTCAAGGCTGGAACAGGTGGGTCAGAAGCTAGTGGTGGTCAAGACTATGCCTTTCACCAGATGCTATGAACATCTGCTGCACGTATACATTCTGCAGCTGTATGTACCAGTGGCTGAGTTGCATGAAAACAAATCTGCAAAACTTCTGGGTGCAGCTATTGGCATACGAGCTGTGTTGTGACATAACACCATGCATAGCATTGTTGAATCTACATGCTGTGCCGGTCAGCCTGCCCATGGCATATCAAGACACAACGACATGCTACTCAATTGCCAATCTCGTTCTTGAATTCTAAGTGGTGCAATGCATCTCCATGCTGCTGTGTACCTGAGCCTGAACATGCGGCTGTCCTCCAGTAGTGTGCAGACTGATGTCCATGCTGAGTGAAACATCTGAGAAGTGATTGCAGACAGCCGTCTGTATGTCTCTATCTCCTCCTCTGCCTCTGCCTGTATCATGGCCTCTTCATCTGAATCCATGTCCGATGCAATGTCTTCTTCCCAATCAGGCAGAATTGCCCCTCTGAATGCAATTTCTACAGATTCTAGCTGAGTCTGAGTTGAGAGAGCTTTGAGTAGACTGTCCACTGCAACAGCATCTGCTACATGCAGCGAGCAATCATCGCTTTGTTGTCCTGCAGAAGCCAACCATCTTGTGAGAGTGTATCTAGATGGCTGAGGTTTGTGATGCTTCAATGCTGTGCCCCAAGGTGGAAACACAAAGCATATGTGTGACACGGAATATAGCAATTTGCATTGTACGGCAGTACAAAACATGGCGCAAGTTGACACATGACCTACATGTTGCGTCCCATCTGCATCTCTTCTTGAGAAAGAGGGCATAATTCAGATTTACCACTGTTTATGGTTGCAGGTGGTTGATGCATGATTTTAGCCACAACATGAAGCGTCAATTGTTGCACATAAAGGTGTACGTGGAGGCTGCTCTAAGGGACCCTTGACCGCAATGCCAATCATAATACATGCTGATATGAGCAGCTTTGCGAACAAATTCAATTGCAAATGCATATTTGTACAAAAAATTCTGCTGTAAACAGGAAGCAGAACGACGAGCATGGACATGTGGGACAAGGTTTTCAACAGAGCATCAACAAGCATGAGTTAGACATCAACACCATGCTAAGCCAAGTTTCCAAGCTACTGCTGAATGATGTGTCAATGTTTCCAGGCCTTCCAGGGTGCATAGTCAAATGCACCAGGGTGCAAATCAAAAGAACGCTTATGTATGAGTCCTGGTAGGCCATGCTTCCTGCTGGGTGACTCAGACAAAGACTTGTCTCACCATAGACAGAAATGCTCCGCAGATTCTGCTTTTGTTTCAGTAGTTCTGCCAGGCACATGACTTCACTGGCCTCAAAAGCTATGGTCAGCTTCTTGCCTTCTTTCTTAGCAGCACAAGCTATCCTCATTGCCATTGCCGCCCAATCAGTAGAAAGATTCCAGTAAGTTGGTGCAAGTCTGCGTGAAGTGGTAGGTCCAGCCAAGCGAGTCACGGCCTGCATCACCATGACCATGTCGATTCCACATGTGCGTCAATGATATTTGCTGCATCAGGCAACCTTCCTGACACTGTCATCAATAGCAAGTTACAATCATTGCCAGACACGCCATGCTGTATTGTCAATATGCTGGTGCAAAGCTATATAGCGCTAAAAATGCGCGGTGTTTGTGCAATTTGGTTTGAACATGCTGTGGCATTCTTGAGAACTTTTTCACAGGTCAGGCACATGGGTCAAGTTCTCTGTGAGCTATCCAAGCCTTGAATCACCATCATTGCTTCCAACTGTACATTGTGTAGCCTCTTTGTATCTTGGCAACCAAAATACTGCAACTGCTGCTTGGTAAAAATCACTTCTGATGTGAAACCCTCACCTGCAGGAGCAATTTGCTTACTGGCCATATTTGCTTGCGTCGAATGCTGCCGCATACTTAATGCTGCTGCATACTTAATTTGACCTTCAACTTACCTTGGGGCATGTGCCCCATCTCACCCTTGCAGCAAAGGCTAAGAAGCTGGCACTGGTGACTGACTCCTGATGAGTGAACCTGCCAGTCCTGCTTATGAGCAGGCAGGTATACGGTGCACGCTTCACAAAAATACTGCTTTTCAGCTGATTTTCCGTTGCTGGGGTGATTATAAGTTGCCAATACATTATCGCTCTGCAAGCGAGGCCCCAAACTTTTCTGTAGGTGAGCAAAGTCCTGGAGAAATTTGGTGTTCTGCTGCCTGCCAGCCAGTTTAGGGTGCCGTGGGAGGATAGGTCGGCCGTGTATCGACCGGAGGCCGTCTAAAGCAAGTTGATCTTGCTCATTCAGACCAACAAATTCGACGTGAGTATCGGCCATTCTTTGACCGTTGATGGAAAAGCACCACCCTGCTTAGCTTGGGTGGACAAACAACAAATCAAGCCAAACTTCTCGTAACGCTAACATCATGCAAAAGCTGTGGCCTCTCGTGCAATTTAAGCCTAGCATGACAGACAAAGAGTGCAGAACATATTAAAGACAGTGTGATGGCACTGAAATTGTCCTCCTGCACGAAGTTTGCACCTGCTCTCAAGCCCAGCAATCTTAGCTCCCCTAAGCCATTATCACTGCAAAGCCGGGCACCACGCACCTCTCAGCGCATTATGTCGTCTGCCGCGGGAATTAAAAAGGGGCAGGAGCAATTTGTCGACGATAAATCCACATATGGGGCTCTGCAAGGCGTCAAGGTTGTCTGCGCTCAGTGTTTACCTCAGCGTAGCTACAAGCTCTGTGTGTGCTTACTTTGCAGCGTGTCGCAGGCTTGGCTCGTCTCTGAGCAAAAGCAAGTTGACGTGGGTTCCCTTTGGAACGACGACGATGTGATGGTGCTGGTGGCTGCACGCAGTATGGGATGACCCTTCTGCCAGTAAGCCTGCCAATATGCATGCAAGCAAGCTTGCATGCGTACACCGTCTGCAGGCCCGAGACGGCGACAAAGAGTGTGTGCGAGTTTCAGCCATTACCATGATGCGTTTGCAGGGAGTTGGCAGGCCAGCTCCGTGAGGAAGTTGTTCAACAAGTGAAGGAGAAGGGTATCAAACTGTACTTGGTTAGCCTTGGACCACCAGACAGGGGAACAGAGTTTGCCAAGCACACTGGTTTCCCTGAAGATCAGCTGCTTGCAGACCCTGAGAGTGCTGTGTATGAGGCACTATCTCTACACAACAGCGCCCTTGACACTTTTTTCAACCCTAAGGTGATATCAGCTGCCCTTTGTCTCAGACGATATCACCATGTCACATAAGCACCATGATGGTTGCCCAAGTATGTCCTGTCGCGGCATTGCGTTCTGTGACGTGACTGAACAGCCAAAGCATCCACATTCTGTTAATGTCTGAAAGAGGTCTGACATATTTGCAGACCCCTTTGGCCTTGCTGGACCGAGTCAGGAAGAACGGAGGCAAGGAAATTCGCAATGTGATGAGCAACTGGAAATTCTGGATTCCAACCAAAAAGGGACAGGTGACACGTCTTTGCGTAGTAGTCAAGAACACACTTGTACAAAAGCAGTTGCACTTGTCTTCCTGCTACTTTCAAGCAATGTCCACTTTCGATGTGTTCTCAGTCAAGCTGTGTTGATGCTGCAGAGCACACAGCAAGGAGGAGCTTTCATCTTCAAGGGCGAGACTTGCGTTTGGCAGTACTTTGACCCAGCAACTGCTGCTCATGTCAATGCTCAGCAGCTACTGAAGAGAGCGCTCAAGATTGCTGGCAAGAACTAGCTTATTGATGCATAGCTGAGTGTGCAAAAGGCCAGAATAATGTCAGCACTAGGTGCTTAGCTGATGTTATTGGCATCAATTATATCAGCTTCTGCAGCAAATAAAGGTCTGCGTTGGATGCATGACGGACTGTTCTAAAAGCACTGATGACAGTGCATGGATCTGACCTGAGCTTTCCGTTGTAGTCCTGACAATGCACCAGGACTGCTGTTGTTGTATTGCCAAAATTTGATACAATTCGTGTTACTTAGCTACTGTGATATTCTGCTATTTGATGTAAGTTTAAGGCTAGATGTTCAAAACAGCTAGTGAAGCCAGTTACATCCTTGCCTGGATCCTTGCCAGGCCACTTCTGAAAGCCACTACACATTTCACTATGTCTGACTACTCTCTCTACTACCCCATATTTTCGCAACACAAAGTACATATCTGCTTTCTCCCGTGATCTCGTCCTGCAGACGACTCATTGCATGCGAATTTGAGTCCATTATGCTTTCTCCCTATGGGTCCTTGCCCAAAGTCATATTGCTATCACATGCACTACGATTTTTGCTTTTGGTTCGTGTATGTTTGTGGCGAAAGTCATTGTTTGTACTGCAGAAACAAAGCTAGCCAGCCGTAGATGCATTGACCTCAGGTTGGAATATGTCAGACTTGCAAGGCAGCTAAGGCTTTGCTGCATTCTGCAGCTTCATTGGCTTCTCCTCTTCTGCGATGTATGAAGAGTAGCTGCTGCAAAGCATGTGTGCGCTCAGCTGTAGTGGCAGCATCTGATTGGACTGCCTGGTACTGAGACTCCGCTTGTACTAAGTCTCCCAGTTCACACAAAGCATCCCCTAGCAGCCCCTGTGCATGTGGTGTATCCTTTATGACCAAAGACTGCCTCAGCACATCCCTTGCCTTATCATACCTGAGCAAAACAAATCTGCCTCAGATGAGAGGCCCTAGACAATGCCAATTGCCGGGTAGACTATGACAAAGACTGCAAAGCACGCACATGTTCTGAGCAAAAGCATTTCTGGACACTGCTGGTCCTGTGCTGGCGGTGTGGTGGGACCAGAGTTATCTAAACTGTGGTATACAGACCTATCAGAGCACCATATCAAGACCTAGGACTCCAAGTCTAAGCATCATTTGTGGGCTGAGACAACGCATGTGCACAAATGACAACTGACCTTCCAAGGGTCATGTACTGCTCGCCAATCTCATCCAGCAGCTGTGTGTTGCACAGCTCACATCTGAGAGCCCACATTGTGGCCTGCTCTGCCTCGGCAGCCTGGTCAGTGTAAAGTGCCAGCAGAGCCAGGTAGCCCCACACCTCAGCATGCCGGTTGTTCATGACATTGGCCTCCATGAGGGCCACATTGGCATTGTCATAGTCTTGCAGGCGAAGGTAGGCGATGCCGGCGCCCAGCCATGTAGAGGCACAGGGCCGCACCGCACAGGCCTGTTGCATCAAGGTGCTGTGTCAGCAGAGCTTGCTGATTGTAGACGTTTATCTGGACAAATTGTCTGTGGCTCATGCGACATGGTTTGAGTTACATGCATGCGACAGGCATTGTCATCATCTGTGAAAAGCAATGCAGGCGTAGGCATCAAGCAACTTGCAGACTGTTACCAAGAAGCAGTAGCTGTCATGCACCTTGCTGTATGGGTGTCAACAAACTCAGACACAAGCTCTCGTTTTTGAGCATGCGGATGTGTGCGTTCACTTCAAACTGTGCTGTTGAACAGGGACATCAAGAGAGAGAGAGAGAGACATTTGAGACATGCAATACAATGTAATATACCCTGTTCTGTCAGCACTTTTGAGCTTCATTCACCTGCAGATACACATTTCTGGCATACTCAAACTCGCCCTCTGCCAGGAAGGTGGTGCCCAGCCTGAGGTACAGGTCCAGGGGACAGGAGGTGGGGCCTGCCCTCAGGGCTCCCTGATACTCCTTGGAGGCCTGGCTGGCCCTTCCTGCTGCCCAGTGCAGGTTGCCCAGAATGATGCGTGGCCGCACATCCTCTGGATCAGCCGCTCTGGCAGCTTCCTTGGCAGCCTCCAAAGCACCTGTACAAGTCTCATCGCTTTTCAATACAGGCAGAGTGCTTTGCCACTGTGCAAAGACTAGCATCAATGGCCAGTCTGAGCCATAAAGGGGAATGAAGTGGTGCACAAACACTAGACTGCGTCAGAAGTGAGAAGGTGCTGCAAAGACTTCTCTGCAGGCGCAAGCTAAAGCCTGGGGCAAAAGTCTGTGTTCTTGTTCAGAAGTGTTCACACACTCTCACAGACTATGTATGAATGACGTACCTGTTGCATCGCCTGTAAGTGAGGCAGCTTTGCTGCAGCAGAGGGCCATTTCCAGGCCGGGCACCTCTTCATCTCCCTGCCCCTTACCTGCAGCCTGCAGCGCTTGCTGGGCACACTCCCCCAGCTGCAGGTCCAGCAGCAGCAGCGCCACCTGCCCAGCTACATCTTGTCAGATGTATGCTGCTAATGGCTGCTACAGTGCCAGATGTACCAGACCTCATTGACCATTCATGTTCTTGCAGTCTATTCCAGACATGCCGTGTCTATTGCTGATGGCTAGGTGCGGCTAGTTTGGCTGCAAATGCCTAGGCCAAGCCGTTGGAGTTGTGCACGGAGTGCATGCAGGTGCTCTGGTCAGAAAAAGAATGGTAATAGCAGAGGAAGATACTGTGATGCCACACTCACTTCACCTCTTGAGTAGTGTCATCAGCGCAACATGCATGTAACACAAGGCTTGATGATGTTTGGCATTGCTAGTCATGGAGGAGGTCATTGCGTTGCAAACAGACACAAGGGCTGAGAAGCTCCCACAGAGTGACTGTTCTGCACATGATCTAGCAACCAATTTGCAAGACAACAGGCTGTGGGAAAGCTCACAGACAGACAGTGGTGGGAATGTGAAGTGAGCAAGGGCTGACCTGCAGGTAAGGGTTGCCAGCCACGCTCCTCCTGTTGTGCACCTTGCCAAGCCTGCGCATCTCAAAGGCAGCATTCCTGTGCTCGGACACCCGCCTGGACGCCATGCTTTCGTACACCAGACTCAGCAGAGCCCAGACAGCAGCATCATCAGCTGCAGCTTCTTTGGCAGCATGCAAGACTGTCTCTGCCTGGTCTAAATAGGCAGCATCCGTGTGCAGACCCAAGTGCCACAGTAGGGCTGCCAGGGCTAGCAGAGCCGCCTTGTGGCCCGGCTCTATGGCCACAGCTTCCTTCAGACACTGCTCCGCCTGGCCTTGCTTGGCTGTGCGCAAACAGAAGGTACCATAGTCATACCACACCTGCAGGAAGCCGTGTGTGTGTGCGGTGCTACTAACTGCAAAAGCCTGCTTTGCAAGGAGGCAGTGGCCATCATACTTGAGATGCTGACCTAGCGGCGCTGCCAAGAAGAGCAGTGCAATCGGTTGTTCTTGACGGCGGAGGATGTGTACAAAGACCAAATGGGGGTGCTCATGCTCACTCAAGTCAAAAGCAGAAGGGAAGAATAAGTTGAGAGAGTGAGCAGGGATGTGACCTGAGGGTTGGCAGGTGCAAGGGTGCGCTCCTGGTGGTACCGTTCAGCAGCAGCCTGGTCCCCTGTCAGCTCTGCTTCATCAGCTAGGCCTTTCAGGACTGCCAACTGGTGCCTGGTGGGCCCTTCAGGACCCTTGCTGCTGCCCTTCGCTGTGGCTGCTTTTGCCACAGAGGGCTTGTTGGAAACGAGCTGGTTGAGAGCCATGTGCATGTCTGTGGCTAGATGCATGTACAGCTTGTTGTACAGCTCCTGCAAGCCCAGTACACCCTGTAATCTTCATTGCACAAATGCACCATTTGCAGCGATGCTTGACAAAAAGGCAACCATCCAACGAACAGGTTTTCTTTGTGAAGCCTCATCAAACAGGTGCTATGCAATGGGCGACTAGTAAGCTGGTTCCCAATGTGCAGAACGCATGTGCCGACACATGACATGCTTCAGCAGGTGATGTCTTGAACAGGTTGACAGCTGAAGAGATGACTAGCAAGGCAGAGTCTCGCCTGCATCTCTTCTCTGCCCATGCCTCCAGACTTGTGGTAAGAGTCCTTGACAATGCCTATCACAGCTGCCTTCAGCTGCTCCTTCAGGCGCAGGTACTGCCCATTCCTGTTCAGCTCAAACACAAGCTGCTTCCGCCGGGCAGCTGCCTGATGGGGATCTGCAGGGGTGCTGTCGCCACCCTCCTCTGCCCCAAACATCTGCACAACATGTTGTGTAATGTTGCCTGTCTGTATCTAGCATGTCTACCTGCACCAGTGGCTCACATGTGGTGCACCATGCAGTCATACTCATCATCACTCAAGCTGGTTACCATTGGTTACATTCTCATTTTGCATACTCAGCGGCTGAGTTGTTGCATGGCCACCTTCGCGCACTCCACTCAGCTGCTCAAACTACTACAGCAACTGTTGTCGTGGTGGGCACTTTACAAGCCACCTGCAATGAGAGTCACCTTGTGATAATCTACTGCCAATTGCTTGACTGCTGACTGGACCTGAGCCTGGAACACCTGACTAGCAGTGGGCTTGTCCTCCATCTTTACAAATTGCCTCTTGGGGATGAGCTGCCGCAAAGAGACAGCAGGCATGGGGGGAGGCTGCCAAGGGGGGTACAGGGGTTCCTGCAGCTGCAGGATGGCAGTGATGGTGGTCTGAGCCCTGGCCCAGGCACAAGGAGGGGGGCTGCCATCTGTGGAGGCTGCTGGAGCCTCTTCAATGGGCTTCGCCTGCATGCCATATGCCACACACTGCTTGCTGGGCATACACAAACATAAGTACAGACAGACAGGCAGATTAGCATGGTGAGTACAGGAAACCAGCAATCATTGCTGGTCAATTTTGAACAGTGGGGCAGGCACATGGACACAACTCTGTGCTCGACAGCTTTGCAGTGCTTACTGGGAGGCACACAAAACATAATACCATCAGACAAAAAATGCCATCAACTTGCCTACATTGACTGGTCATCAGCCCAGAGCAGTATACTGCATGTTGCATAAGGGCCATGCGTTCACACATCATGCCTGTATATCTCAAACACATGAGAATATGCCTTTGCTGAAGCTGGTAAGCAGGACACTGGGCATACTACCTTGGGGTTAGCAGGGGGGTCTGGGCGGGGCAGACCAGGCTGGGCCAGGCTGCCGGCCTGCTGCCCTTCCAGATAGGACATGCTAATCACAGCCTGCAGGTTGGCCACCTTCTGACCAGGTTCTGACAGCTGAGCTGCCACAGGCACAGCTGCAAGGCCATGATATGCCTCAAAGGCTGGGTCTGTGAGTGCGTCTGTGCCGGGGCCTAGGAAGCGAGCCAGCTCAAGGTACAGAGGCTGGCTTGCTTCGACTGCTGCCTGACACAATGACATGAATGCGCTGTGTTACACAGTCTGTGTAGCTGAGTGCATGGTGAGTGTATGATACTGGTACAAATGACACAGTTGCTTGTGTCACGCTCAGCCATTGAGTTGTCCAACCACTGTCTAAGTGATACAGTCTACAACATAGCTTGGCAGATGTCATGTTACTACAGGACAGGCAGACAGACCTGATCATTTATCCAAACAATAAGTTGGACAGCAAGTCTGAATTGTTTGTTGCCATGCTGCACAGACAGAGAGTTGGATTTAGTCTTTGAGAAGGACCACCACTGCATGCACAACAGACGCCAGGACCCCATTTGGAGCAGAGGATTGAATCACCTTGAGGCTAGCAATAGCAGTTCCAGGGACAAAGAACCTGGTGGGGTCAGCTGCCCATTGCAGCTGACCATCTTGTATGGAGGCTCCAGCAGGGACCAGGCAGACAGGGAGCCCAGTGGGGGGGCTGCTGAGGTGCAGCCCACATCTTACAGTCAGGGCGCCACCTGCCAGCATTGAGATGATGAGATTGGGCTAACAAGTCTGGGCATTGTTGTACTGTGCTCATCTGAGACAGCCATCCAGATGACATGTTTACTTTCCACCCCGGTAGCAAAGGAGAAAAAGCAGATGCAGCAGCACAAATTGGCTTGATTGCTGGTTGTCTTTGAAGACACACAGAGGGCATGTGCCAGGCATGATGCTGCACACAAGAAGCAGCTGTAACCAAATGAAGCTAGATTCAAACATGTTGGGAGCAAAGCAATATAAAGATGCTGGCTGACCTGCTGCTGTGGCAGCGGCCTGCAGAGTGTCAGGCAGAGGCCCTGCAGACTGCAAATGCAGCTGTACCACTTGTGCGCCAGCTGCCTGGTCTGAAGGCACTAGGGTGCAGGGTCCCAGGGTAAGCTGAGACAGGTCCACCACTCCAGGAGGTGGTGTGGCTGGGGCCCCCTTAGCTGGGGGTTTGCCAGGGGTAATCAGGGGGTCCTCCCTTGGTGTGCCCGTTTCCTGCAATAGCTGGACCTACAGCACAGAAAAAATGCATTGACTGTATATGTTTGTGCTCTTGCAGGCAGTCTGCAGATGCACATGCAAAAGCAGAAGTCGTGATGAAATGCTGTTCCTCTGCTCATTGTTCAA
>JAABUO010008883.1_pt1 | contig 11304 bp, 11 predicted proteins | sample 5559291 | NCBI WGS metagenome assembly JAABUO01 (sample SAMN10711878, study PRJNA513372) | rock metagenome | isolation source: Antarctica rocks | place: Antarctica: Victoria Land, Finger Mt sud | reverse complement strand
ATGTTCATTAGTTTATAATATTAAGAATTTTAAAGAAAAGATACTGAAGCAGTAAAAAGAAACAGCGTGTAAGCATTAAACAGAATAATAAGCTACGACTTAACTAAATAACGAAGCTGCTACATATAATTATTAAGCAGCTCGTCTTTATTAATAAGACTTTTTTTAACGAGATTACAGACTAACGTCATTAAGTTTACGCATTAATTAATAAATCAGCTCGTTATTAAGTCTTTAAAAAGAAAGAACATTTCTGAAACGTTCTTTTAACGTATATAATTAATAACTATTTATTCTGTATTAATAATCGTGAAGATTAATTTAATAACGAAGTCTTCTTTTAATGAATATTAAATGAGCTGTTATTTCATTATAATGTTTTTTCAGCAGCTTAAAGTGTAATCGTTATAAATAACGTTAATATATACTGTAACGCTCGTATCGAGAAACTTATTATCTTATACGAATGTAAGATACGATATCTGTCTTTATATTCGTTAAATTTTAATCTTATTAAGCTTAATTTTAATGTTTTAAAGATCTGAGTTAAAAAATACTCTTATGAAATATAACTCAGCTTTAAGAACTTTTTTAATGAGTTTTTACATTATGTAGTAGCTAGAAGTCGCTGTGATCGATCTTTAAAGCAGCATTTTAAGCATAGCGTTAATGATTATATATTTAAAACTAATATTAAAGCGTTAAAAAGAGAACTGAAAACGAATAGCATAAATTTTAATTTTATTTAAATTTAAGCTTGTTTTATATATAAAAGATTCTTTGCCTAACGTCATTAAGGCTTAAAGATTTTAAGATCATCTTTAAAGCTTTTAGTTATTTCATTTAAAACTTTTAGCTGTATGATTATTTAATTTATAAATAATGTAATATTTAATATCTTTTTTAAGTCATTAATGTTTTACATTTAATTATTTATAAGTCGTTTTACTTCATTAATAAATGATTTAAAAGATAGTTAAATAGAATCTGATTCTGCAGTACGTGTGTTGTTAGTAGAAGCTGGCTTTAACGCGTGTAAATTGTTTAAAAGATGGTTTAAAAAATGATTTGTGAGATAGTTTAATAAATAGTTTGATAAATGTGTTGTTGTTAGTAGAAGCTGGCTTTAACGCAGAAGATTACGCGTACAAATGTAAAAAAAAACACACAAGTTAAAATCTAAATAAAAATTCTAATCGCACAGCGACGCTCAAGCCCGCTAACGAGCGCTCGAAAGCATTCTTAAAGTACTAAAAGCGGCTCAGAGCGACTTTAGTGATGATCGCAAACTTAAATGCTATTAGTCAGGTTGAAATTTGCCGATGTGTACAATTTTCATTTATTGATTTTTTATTTAACGAATTTTTAATTTACAATTTTACGAGTTTAAGTTTTGTTACTAAGTTCATGAAAGGGGAGTGGAATTCAACTACGTCGAGAGAGAGATCTGATTTGAAAAAGAAAAAAAAGGGGGGGGAAAGTAAGAAAACTAGAGGCGGTGGACAAGCAAGTGGCAGAAATTGCTATGACGCTTGCGTTGTCCCGCTCGCTCCAACACCACACCGGCATTGCCACTCCCACCACCTCCAAAATGACAGACTCCAACCCCCTCATCTTCTACGACCTCTCTTCAACCATAGAGCCCCGCTCCTACGCGCCCAATCCTTCCAAGGCCCGTCTTGCGCTCAGCTTCAAATGTGTACCCTTCAAGACGACCTGGGTCGACATCCTCGACATCTCTGACGTTCGCAAGGGGCTCGGCTGCCCGGCCACCCGTAAGTTCGACGATGGCTCCGACTACTACACGCTGCCCATGCTGCGGGACCCGGCCTCGGGCAGGGTCGTTGGCGACTCGTTCGACATCGCCAATTATCTCGAGGACATGTTCCCGGACTCAGGTGGCCGCCTTTTCCCTCCGGACTCCACCCGCACCGGACTCGACTACGAGAGCCCGAACAAGGACACGGCATTCTTTGCGCCCCTAACTTCCAACCAGGGGTCCAAAAACGAGGCCTACGCAAGGTTCAACATGCACGTCGACGCCACCTTCACCGCCCATACGGTGCTCGTCGGCCAGTACCTCCCCTTCAACCCGAACACGGCCGAGGCCATAAGAACCCTCTTCATCAAGCGCGCAAACCTGAGCTCCTGGGATGATATCTCCGTTCAGGGCGAGGCAAGAGAGCAGCTCAAGGCGGCGTTCAAGGTGGCGCTGACGTCACTGGCCCAGCTGTTTATGGTCCACGAAACCGGACCGTACCTTGAGGGGAAACAGGCTACTTATGCCGACCTGATCGTGGGCGGGTGGCTGAACATGCTCTCCGCCACCATGCCCGAGGAGGAGTGGAAGGATTTCAGGACGTGGCATAGTGGAGTCTTTGCCCGGCTGCATGATGCCTTGCAGGAGAACTATTTCGAGTGCAAGTAGAGGATAGAGGGTGCTATGGTTTCGGCTATACATGGACTAGACTAATTTCTCATATCTAGCAAGGTTATCTAATTTAAGCCTCAATCGTAGACCAAAGAGATGCACTGCCATCTTTCTCGGGGCGTTCTGTGAGGGAAACCAAAATCATGATGCTTCAAGGACGCAAGTGCCATTCATCACGATCAATGTTTTTTTTTTGGCGGACTTGTGGCATCATTTGGAAAAAAACACTAACTTATATCATTAGCACGGGGTCATGCCAAGGCACGACGATGGCGGGACAACGGCAGCGGGTACGAGATAGCGGCAACGACTATTGCAAGGATAGACAAGCGTAGCGGGACATTCAAGGCCTTCTAATTATATCTATTTGCCCGCCTATATGACCATTTGCGCCGAAGGTGCGACGAAGACCAACTTTCTACTGTGACTATAACAACAGGTCGCGGCCTGCGCGAGCCTGCCTGCCTCAACCACATCCGCGCCACTGGGGCTTTCCATGCAGAAGACGCCGAGTTGAAATCTTGATCAGCATAAGGCAGATTTGTGTGAGATCTCTCGCCTTTAATAGCCACGATGAGCGAAGCCTTGCAAGCAAAATACCGTGAGGAGGCGGGCGAAGCTTTTGCGGCTAAGCATCGATGGCCGTGTGTCCAAGTATGCTCTCTCCGATCATGCAGGGTTGGACTGGTAAATTTGCAAGGCACTGAACAGAAGTCTTGAACATGATGAGTGTTGCAACACCGCATATTTGGCGAAGTAGCCATCTTATTCCGGAACGGCTTCATTCATTCGGTTAGAAAGTTCCCGTGCTGACTTGTGGTCATGATCGTTCCGAATACCAAGATCGTGATTATCTAAGCATTCTTTTGTAGCTTAGCGCGGTGGGGACTTGCACTAGCTCGGCGTTTCATGAGAAGTACTCCGCGTTCGCGATAATTCGCAGTGCAGCCATCTTTTCATCAAAGACCTGGCGGCTATATAACGAGCCTGGATCCTCTTTCAGTCCTTCTCAGTTATGGCTAAGCGCCGAGTATCTGCAAGCGCTCAGAGAGGACCGCGGTCTTCTTCCTCTCACAGAATAAGTACGTCCTGTTCAAAGCCAGCGATGGCAGTCCGCTAACCCTGTGTGTAGGAAAGCAGACTACAAGCACGCGCAAAGCGAACCCACACAAAGTCCGCAGAAGTGCTCGCCTGGAAGCTCTATTACAACTTGAGGGTAGGAACAAAGGAAAGGAAGCGGAGGCTGGCTTATCGTCGAGGGCTGGAACCTCGCAGGATCAAGCGGTAGGTATCTCTCTGGTTCTATTGCTGGCTATCTGCTGATCATGACCGCGTTCCAGCAAGCCAGTACTTCGAACAACTCTCCCTTGAAACGAAAAAGAGGCCAGGAGGCTCCTTATTCCTCGAAAGATCCGCTACCTTCGAAGCGGTCTCGAACGTCGACTCGACACACGACTCAGGGACGACCACAAGAGACTGAAAAGCACACCAGCACAACTGTTGCCGACCCAATCCAGAGCTGGGTACTGAACGAGACGTGGCCTCGCGAATATTTTGAACCGGAAGATCAGGCGAGTGCAGACACTTTGGAACGCGACAGCTGGCAAAACGATATGGCGGCACTGCCACCTATTCCGGACGTCCAATATATGGAAAGAAATGGGTTCAAATATCCACTGCCTGTGAAAAAGGCTCCTACATCGCTTCGCCGAAAGCAATCAGATTCGACCCTGGCTGGGTCTAGTGACCAGAAGAACAGGGAAAGCAAGAGTACACCATACCGAGATTTACGTTACGCCACATTACTTGCCGCCAAAGGGAGTTACATGGACAAGTCTGACTTAGGTATTGCAAACACGAGCCTAAGCAGTTATAAGACCCTATTGAGCTCGGAGCAGACTATCCCAACCGACTCGCTATTTCGAGACGACGTGTTCGAAGCAACATGTCGCAGTGTTCAGGACAGGAATGAATCTCGGATCATCCGCAGTATTTCGCCATACATTGTGCCATCGGCCGAAGATTTGGCGATAATGGGCGCTGCCAAGTTGAAATGCTTGATCGAGAATGTCAACGAAGGGTGGACAGGGAGCATCCCGGTACAGGGACCCCGACCGCAGCCGGATTATTCTGTTGGATTTCGACGATCGGCCTTCTCAGAGGAGCAATTGAACAGGCTCGACCCGCTTATAGGCAGCGTCTTCGACACCTCGTTCTTTGTCGCAACCTACCGGATGTACTTCCCATTTCTCACTTGCGAAGTCAAGTGTGGCGCTGCGGCTCTCGATGTTGCCGACCGACAGAATGCCCATAGCATGACGATTGCTGTGAGGAGCATCATCGAGCTCTATAGAGCTGTGAAGCGAGAAAAAGAACTTGACCGAGAGATCCTCGCCTTTTCCATTTCGCACGACCATTGCGCAGTGAGAATTTATGGTCACTATGCCGTGGTCAATAACAGCGAAACAACCTTTTACCGTCACCCGATCAAGAAATTCGACTTCACGAGCGAAGAAGGCGCAGACAAGTGGACTGCATATAAGTTCACCAAAAACGTCTACGATGTTTGGATGCCGACACACCTCGAACGAATCTGCTCGGCTGTCGACCAACTACCATCGAGTCTTAACTTTCAAGTTTCTGAAGGATCTGAAGTGCAATCTGAAGCGGCAACTGGTCTGTCACAAGACATGGGGAGCCTTCTTTCAGACCCAGATAATGTCGACATTGTTTCGCTGGAAGATGATGAGCTGAATCCTATTCTGCAAACAGCCACCCCAGACACCTCGGTTTCTAAAGGAGTGGGCCAGGGGGCAGCCAAAAGGGCGAAGAAACCTCGCATCACAAAAGAACAGACAGGCAGGCGAAAAGAATGACGAGTCCTCGAACAAGCGGTGGAAGGCGGTTGAGTAAGACTACATTTGTCACACAATTGTCGTGTCTCAATAGCTTGCTTCGCGTCCTTGAGAACTGGCAGTCCTTTACTAGCGTTCTCTTTGCAACCTGGTCTTTCGCTACATAGAGCATTTGAGAAACAGCACCATCTCTTCATAAAGATTTCAAAGATCCCGCCATCTAGTAGACTGTGACAGGAAAGATCAAGTACTCTTACCCAGCCTTCAAGAGCACGATCACGCAGCCACAAAGGTCATTGGAATTCGTGCTGGACATGGCATAGAATACAGAGGTCGTTCATACCTACTTCTATCGTGTGGTACTCTTGCTCAACGCTCTCTAATAACCTGTTTGGTTCACCTTGTACTATACAGTCTTATCGAACACTGGCCTTCTATGCATGTTGCTCATGGACACCTGTGCATTGCTGCCGATCCGAGTACTGGCGTAGGTATGATATGCTTTTAAGAGGGGACCAGAATGTTCCGCGGCGACAGAGTCGCCTATCTTGACTGCTGAATAGTCTCTAATCTCCGTATTGCTAAAGCTGCTCCTTCGCATCTTTACTTTGGACTTCCTTGGCGTCCTCAATCTGCATCAGCCGCAATATAGCTTTTAATTCAGCCACCGATATCAACGCCTCAAGATCAGTGTAACAAATTCCTCTCTCTTGTACAATGCCCATTGTGCTCTTTCTCCAACTCCCACAGTTTTGGTTCTCTTTTGCTGCCGATCGATGATGGTTTTCAGCTTTGAACGCAGTCTCGCGAGCCCCGGCGTCTGTTGCAGATCTGGATGTGCTTGTCTCGAGTCCAGAATATCAGCATAATCCTCCGCGTCTTCTCTCGCTCGTTGAAATAGCCTGGCTATCTGCTTCAGAGATTGAGGGAGAAAGAGGTCTGATTTATAGATTCTGCGCATGCGTTGGTTCCTGTCTGAACCAGGAGGCCGGCGGTCACAACGCCCTTTTCAATGACCAACACTCCCTGAACGTATCCACATAAGAAAACATAGTTGTGCCCTGATTATTACACAAGATTGTGCTCTTCGTTCATGCCTTGAACGTCTTCGGTATAGCAAACATAAGTTGGACACTCAGCAGACTCTGGGCTGCTGCAGCTAGGTAGGCAGCAAACGAGCTCCACTCTGCGGGAAGCGTGACGTAGAACACAACCGAAGCAATTGAAGATAGACTGGTGATGGCTAACCAAACCCAGACCCAAGCCCAGGCAGTATTGAATGAAGAATGCTGCCATAGCGATCTACCCACCACAAAAACGCCGATAATCTGGATCAAAGTGCTCGGGATCAAGAACCAGAAATTGGAATCAACTTTGCCCACTTGGTGGTCAGAAGCCGTCCACCCCATACCAACGAATGGCATTGTAGTGATGGTGGAGATTAGTGTCAGTGCTGTGATGGAGGGATCTTGCTAGACTTTATTTAGGTGTCTGCTTTTTGGCGATGGGATTAATAAACATACCTCTGATTCGAAAATTTTAGACGATGTGATATCCTCCGCCTGACTGAGATTTTTTTTACCTTGAGCTGTGAGCGGAACATCTACCAACAAATGGTATGAATCTCGGCTTCGCAACTTTTGGGGGAAGGTATCGTCCAACAGTCCGAGTAGTAAGTCCAATCTGCGACTAATACCATCCATGACTGACTTGTGGGTTCCATTTTTGATGCTGGAGTCCTGGAGATCATGTAGAATGAACCGACTTAACGACTCCAAAGCATAGATGATTAGCCGTACAAAATCATAAGATGGATCTTTAGTACGATACATTGCCGAAAGCCAGTCGAGAACTACCTTCCAGTAAGGCAGATCGTATTGACATGCAACGTAATACTGAAGGTCTTCTGACGGATGATGGAAGAAAAGCTCTGTTTCTGGTGATGTCATTACCATATTCAGTCGAAACATGTCAGTGCCTTCCATCAGCTTTTGTTGTCTTCCTTTGCAAGCCAGGCGGAATCTTGCGACCGAAAGTTCCGCTACAGTATGATCCAAGTCTGGTGCAAATCGCTCCGCAAGACTGACCCGGCTGATTTTGGCCAAGTCGTCATTCGCGTATAAACAAGCTGACAGTATGCGGTCGATTAACTCGAAATTTCGCGCGATTAACCTTATTTGCATCTGCTGATTTCGCGAAATATCTGACCATGAGGGCAAGGGCTCTCGAATCAGAGACCCGCGAGGTAGCACTCCATGTGGTGACCTCTGCCCTCTACGTTTTTCGGTTGCCATGGATGGCAACGATGTCTGAACACCTGTGGTGGCAGTTTGATTGTCTCCATCGAATTTTAATGTCTCTTCCGAATCAATGCTGTGATCTGCTTTTGAAGCCTCATTTAGCACCGTCGAAACCGATCGTGGATTTTGCTGAACGAGAATGAACGATCGATCTTCCATGTCATGTCGTGGCACCAGTGACTTATGCCGTGACTGCACAACAGGTAATCGAGTAACAGTTTGGGGAGATGTCATGGCATCTTTCTCAGGTTGTGGAGCTGTATGGGGTGGTACAATGTTACCGTCACTGATTTCTTCTACTCGACTTGCGAAGAAAGAGCCCAATGTATGTACATCAGTGCTCGATTTTTGTTCGTTGTCCATATCTTCGATCGCAAGACTCAACTCCTTCAGAGGGTTAGAGCTAGCTGTTGTGTGAGAGGGAAGTGGACTCCGAGAAGGATGGTTCGATTATTCTATCGTCGCAGTCAAGAGTAGTATCGCGGTGGACCCTGCCGAGGATTTGCCTGCGGACGCGGCTCCGCAGGCAAGGCACTCCCGCGCCTCTCCTCCTCTTTGTTCTCCTCAGGCTGAACAACCAGCACGGTCTTACTGCATTTACTTACCATCATCCACCCTGGGGTGGCTCGAACGAAGAGTCCTTGTTGGAAGCTTGTTGGGACTGCCTACGATCTGGTGAATATCGGCTCTTACAAAGGTTCTGTTTACTCGAAACATGTGTGGCAACCCTCTCGCCCAAGTATGCCACACAAACCAGAATGCACAAATTCGCGGTAACACGAGATTGCTGCCTGGCAGCGCAAGTGGCCAAGGTAGACGACGATCTTTCTCGAAGTTCAAGTCCTCTTTTTGACTAACGTCAGTCAGGACTGGAGATCTCGAGTCGTCCCGAGTTCGACGCTTGTGGCTATTGCTTCCACGAGTTCATAGATCGAGGCGGATATGGTATTGTCGCCTCAGTCCGGCATCAGAAACACCCAGGCATCCTATATGCTCGCAAGCAGCTATCGAAATCACGTATCCAACGAGCAGAACTTGAGAAAGAAATCGCTCTCATTCGTAAAGCAAACCACCGACATGTCGTTCACCTGGTCGATAACTACGAAGACAAGAATTGGTGCTACATTGTCATGCTCCCACTCGCGGCTGGAAACTTACACGATTATCTACAACACATGAATACTGAGCGACCGAGGGACGAGGAATCTTGGGCTTCCTTTGGGAGCCAAAGACTACAGTTGTATCGATGGATACACTGCCTGGCCGTCACACTTGAAGAACTCCACAACCGAAATATTCGACATCGGGACATCAAGCCACAAAACATCCTCATAAGTGGGAGTAATATTCTTCTTACTGACTTTGGTATTTCGTTCTCCATAGATGGAGTGACTAAAGTCGACCTAACGACGAGTACCGGTACAGAGAAGTATGAGCCGCCAGAGGCTTTGCAGGCAAGCGGTGACGACACATGGGCAAGATTCAGGACTGGACGACTAGGCGATATGTTCTCCTTAGGCTGGGTGATCTTCGAGATGCTGGAAGCCCTGTCACGCCCACTGTTAGGAATAGCAAAATTTCCACAGATGCGGAAACCCTACAGCATCCTTGTCAACGATCATAATTTCATCTCTCAAGTTGGAGCAATAAAAGAACATGAGGTATTGATCAGGAAGCTCTCCGAAGATTATCGATTCTCTGGCCTCGCAGAAGCCCTTCTTGGCACTGTTATGTCCGATATGATGACTACGATTCGTTATCGGAAAACTTCAGAAGCCATGGTCGAGCAGTTGGAGAGGTATTTGATACGCTGGCATGTGCCATTGTTGGATTGTTGCATACATCGATCTGGAGCGGAGATCGACGATCGTGCAATATCTTCAAGACCGTCAGATTCTGATGGTTGCTCCTACACCGGGAGTGCGTTCGTCGGAGAGAACCATTCCATTCCAGATAACGCAAACGATCACAGCATGACATCTGCATCTCTGATGACAACGGAATCGACAAAGGTACATTCTGAGCCTGAGAAGTACTTTTCTTCCTTGCCTGAGTCCTTGAGTAAGGCGCTTGGAACCCCAAATGATGCGACGAAAGGGAGGCAGACGATCAAACCCCTACAAGAATCCCTACGAGAGCTCCAAATCACTGAGGAGTTAGTTCGCATACCGCCTTTCTCACCCTTCACGAACAACATCACTGCGTCTGGATACTATCCCCCACAAACGCAACATCCAGGTCTTGATATGTATGGTCTCCTTGCCCTGGTGACTTCGCAACTGTGGGTCTCACTAATCTCTGGAACCCTAGCATTGCCTTCTATGCTAATCTGTCTGTAGTGATTATTACTTCTCTATTGATAACCTTATTCGCGATATATACTTGAGAAAGCACATGGACTCTCGAGGCTTTGTCTCACTACATGTCATCCGTGGTTATGAACGTATGGCTTCTATGACCGTATCCCTAGGGATATTGTATATGGCTGCATCTCAATCCAAAGTCGTTGAGATTCGACAGGGCGATTATGGCGAAGCTCGCGTTCGAAGACACGAAGGTTGGGAACAGTGGGTGTTGGCTATGGAAGAACGAGACCCAGCTGCGCGTAATGATGGACCATCAACTCAATCATATAAACTATGACGGCCTAAGTATGGCGTTTCTGCTGACTTGTAGAAGATCTCTATCATCGAGGGGTTGCGCTGGACCGTTCCGGATGCGACAAAGGTCATGCACAGGCTTATACACCGGGTGCCTTCATGGTTATGGGCCTCACTTAATGGAAGTATCAATCGACACTTCGAGGAGGGCGAAGCCGAGCATTTGTTGGTTATCATGGCCATGCCCAGGAGGCGGTTCATTGGTGTCATCGAGCTCGTCGTTGATCAAATCGTGCTTGAAGTTGGAGTCGTAAGACGATCTACCCTTGCGTGTCGAGTCGATACGTATCGAATCCCTTGCTAAGCTGGTTTAGCGATGGGACGTCATCTCAGTCGATCGCATGGCCGATACCTACGCTATAATACTCCTGCAGAAGAAGCTGGATGAGTCCATGAATGAGCATGATCTGGAAGAGCAGGCGAGTCTGTTGGAGTATACACCACTAGCGATCGTGCAGGATGCGGCGTATATCCAGCGGAAAGGAGCAATATATAGTGCGCAGCGGTATGTGGAAGCATTTCAGAAGAACGATAGACAGCACACTAGTCTTCTCTAAGAAGCAGGCAACCTGCGTTGAGATGCCGAAGCGGAGAACCCAACTATTATTACGTTGGCAGATATCATTTAACAACATCCGAGAGAATGGCCAATGTCGGCCAACCTACTATCATTGATGAGCTATTTTGATCAACAAGGACTACCAGAGTACGTTTTGAAGGTCCAACCATGGGAGGAAGAGATCCGCCGTTTGAAAAAAGCCAAATCAAGACGATGTGGGAGACGATGAGAAGAACGAGTATCAAGACACTGACAAGGATCGTTCGTCTAAGGCAAATGATGACGACACGTTTGAAGATGCTGTAGAGCGGCTGCGAAGCTATTCACTTTTGTCGATTGGAAAGGATGGGCGGACATTCGAAATGCACGCACTCGTACAGCTGGCTATGCGAAAGGGGCTCAAAAAATATGGAAAGGAAGAGAGATGGAAGGCGCCAATTTAACCAGAAGCGGAATGCAGTTTTTCCCACCGACGATCACAAACATTGGAGCTTATGCG
>JAABUO010008882.1_pt1 | contig 11305 bp, 11 predicted proteins | sample 5559291 | NCBI WGS metagenome assembly JAABUO01 (sample SAMN10711878, study PRJNA513372) | rock metagenome | isolation source: Antarctica rocks | place: Antarctica: Victoria Land, Finger Mt sud | reverse complement strand
GCTGGCCTGCACAACAGCTATGCTGAGTCGGAGGCCATGGCCATGGGGCCGGGTGCTCAGCTCATGGCTGCTTCTGTGGACCCCTCCCACTTTGTGACGAAAGGCTTTACCAAGGGCAAGCGCCAGCCTGGGCGCAAGGCGCCACGTGCTCACCGCCTCAAGAAGACTGGCCGGGTGAGGCATCGGTCTCTTCCTGAAGATAGCTGCTTAATGGCAATTGTTGCAATGGCATTGGCCATCAATATTGCAGTCATGTAAGGCAAAACTGAAAATCTTGGTCAACACATCTGCCTTCAGCTTCCTTCTGAGGCAACAATGATTATGATTGGGTTCATGCAGGCATACCCTCCACCAGTGGCTGGGGGTGCTCCTGGTGCTGCCAATGCTGTCTTCAGTGGTCTGAACAGCGAAGAATGGGAGTTGTTCATGGTGGAGCTACTAGATCGCATTGATGGAGCATTAGAGGCTGGACAGTGGCAGCAAGATGTGAGGAAGGGCAGGGGGACACATGCAATGCAGAACATGGGAGTCTCATGCCCACGATTCTAAGAGCCAGATTGAGCTGTCCCATGTATGATAATTTGATTGCAGGTTGCCGTAAATGTATACTACATGTGCTTTTGTATATTGTGCAAATGAACTCTGAGGATCCAACATGTTTTTGAGCAATTGCAAGTTCAGAGAGACAGTCGTCGCGGCTGATGTCAGATATTTCATTGAACAGCTGTGTGATGGGTTGTGCAATCTGCTGTCTGTACTGTTGTGTGAATCCGGGTCAGATCCCTTGAGTCTGGCCGTGGTATCATGTAACTAAGTTGCACACTAATTGGGTTACGGTAGCTATTGCATGGGAATGGGTCTCATGAAATCTCATTCAATGAAGCAGTCAGCACTATCAACCTGATTGAAGGAGGCACTGGCAACACAGTCAAAGTAACAGTAGATGACCCTGCCCATGGCCTGGCTTTGGCCCAGGCATGACCTCAATTTCGTTGAGGCACTTCTGTGTTACCTTGATAGATTGGATCTCAGATACACATTCCCAAGGATGCCGTGATCTGCAGAGCCTGATAACATGCCTGGATCATGGAGATATTGCGGCACATTATGCAGTCATGCAGGGTCGTGTTAGGCTGCGCGATGCATTGAAATGCATCTCAGAGGCTATATTTACAGTTATGGTAAGTAGAACCGCTGACTTGAAGGCTGCTGAGCAATATTCGTAGCGTCTATTGCTGACTATTAGGTCAAGGCTGCCAGTTGTGACGGCCGGCAACGAATGCAAGCTGAACGCATGTAGAGCTGAGGTTGTGTCAGTGGTTATACCTATATCAGCACTTCTGTGTTGTGAGGGTATGCTGTATGCGTGGCAGTGTCCTGGCATGATCTAAAATAAATCAAAATGGGCACCAGACCTGCAATGCGCCAGATGTCTGCATAACTTCTGAAACTTGAACAGGGTGATACAGTACTCCATAATTCTCGTGATTTTCAGTCGTTTATGCACACACATTTTTTTTCATCCTTCAACACTAAAGCCTTAGTAACGCAAGAGCGACAGCACCCAAATTTGGTATCCTTCAGCGAAGGCATCAGCACACAGAGGTGTGGCAGCACCCAAACTTGACGACTGGTGTGATCCTTGTTGTGCTGAATAGCCTCCTTCTTGCAGTGTTCAACTTTGCTGCCTTGCAAGCTGGCAGCTGATTTGAGCGAGTGTCTTCGACCCACACACCATGCTGCACCCTGCCAGCTGTTAGTGGTGCCTTTGCTGACCTTGAAGGCTTGGGCTTTGTGGGTGGCCACCATGCTTCATTATCCACAGTGTCCATGGCAGTCAAGCTGTGTGAAGTGCTTCTGTACAATTCAGGAAGTGTGTCTAACAGCGGACGTAACCTTGCAATAGCTTGGCGCCCCACAAGAACCAATTCTGGCCTTTCAGAGATGAAACCAACAGCATCCTTTCCCAGCCACCCTGTGGTGACCCAAACAAAAACAAGCTCTAGGACACAATCTGGCTCAGCCTCATTCCACTTGTTTTCAAGCATAGCCTCTGTGTCGCTGTGTACCATATTCCAAACATAGTTGTGTTGAGATGACACAGTTGAATCAGATCACATTGTAACCAAGGCTGAGCTGATCAGTAGTATGATGTTGTGCTCATAATAGACATGTGAGCATTGCAGAATGATTACAGCATTGAAAGCAGTGACGATTAATAACTGCCTGCATCTTTACAACCTTGGTCCTCTTGCTGCGTGCAACCAAGGCGTGCAACCAAGGCGTGGCTAAGAGTTAGATGCGCGTTTGGGCATCAGCTTTGGCAATGCCATGGGCTTATGATGGGCACCAGCCAGCAGTGCTTACATTGATCAAGTGCATGCAGATCAACAAGATATGGGCCAATGTCATCACAGACCCACAGGAGTAGGCAGCTGTGATTCAGCAGCTGTGCTGTGTTATGCACCCTAGATGCTGTTGCAAGATGAACACTGCTGTGTCCTATCCAGCACACAATGTGACTCACTTGAGATTCATCAAATACACACGCAGTGTATTGCATCACACTGCGCTATATGTTTGCCTCCAGTCACCTGTCGACGCAACCCTGAAGGTCGTCGTAAACATTCTTGAGCGGACCAAGGCGGACAGTGTCATTGCTGGCATGCTTCCTGCACTGTATGGTGACCAGCTGGCGAACCCCTTTCTTGGTATCAATGACAAATGCGAGGTCGCCTGCTGGAGCTTTGCCACCATGTTTGGCACGCATGAGCACCAAGTAGCCCGTTGCCATCCAATCTGGAACATCCACAATGCCCTCTGATGGCTGCATGATGAAGTTGTGTGAGCCAGGTTGAGTTTCGATAGCCCCCTCTGCCCTTTGGCAGCGACGGATGCCTTTGGATTGAATGCCTGCACCACACGCCATTGAGTTGCAACCATGCCCCTCATCCAGTCAGCGCGCCTCACACTCCTTTCCCACCAAGAAGCCATTCCATCAAGAAGCCACTTTTCCTGGTGAAATCCATCGGCTGCTACAGGTCGCTACCTGACTGATTATGCAAAATGAATGTCACAGGACCATACATGATTTGGACACCAATCAAGCATTGTGCAAGGGTCTCATGTGCATTACATGCAACAAACTGCACACTCACAGCTCTGCATATCCTTATGTAGCAAAGCTCTGATGAACTGTATCCTACCTACAGCATAGCTCAAGCAAACTGAGTGTGTTGCAAATGAGCCTGCAGTCAGATTGCAGTCTGCACATCATGGATGAACATGTCATCCTTGCCAAAGACAAGCAATGCCTTTCTTGAATGGGCTTTAGTAAAAAGGAGGCTTGAGCCAGCATGCTGTACACTTGCCATAGTGCGTAGGGGAGCACAGCTAGCAGCATGCTCTGTCTATAAGGGTTGCTTGCACCCATGATGTCCGCTGCTAGCCCTGCTATGAAAGATAGATGCCAACCGCAGTGTAGGCTGCACAAGATTGTGACAGGTAGGCATGTTTTCCCACCTCTGAACTTTTGCTGGAAGGCTTGTGCCGGCAACATCGGCATGAGACACAGCTGGTCTGCATGCCCATCATCTGAGTAGGGTGCACCTGGGAAAATGTCAGCCCATGTACATGTCAGGTACCTGAGCAGACATGCATGCTCTCATGTTGTTGCTGATACATTAGATCAGAGGCATGCCTAGTATCGTGCAGGCGAGCAGACTGAGCAATGACCTCTACTTGCAGTCTGGCTTTGTGTGCCAACAGAAGTGCAAAAGGCCTTCTGCAAACCAGGCAGGAAAGTCACTATGCAGCTTGCTGTGGCCCCACTGCACTATGTGGTTTGTTAAACCACAGATGAAGAAATGCTGAGACAGTACTTACTGGTACTACGATGTCCTGACACAGCAAGTGGATCCTGCAGGACAGACTGACCGCAACTGGACGCTCCAATGAAATTTTAGCCAAATCAGTCTTGAAGGAGATGGCAAAGCCTGACTCATGGCCGTTATCAGGGGCCGCCATTCTGCCCACAACTGCTGCTCACTTACTGTTTGTGACAGGAAGCATACAGTAGTGATACTATGCTTTCAGCCGTGCGGCATTGCACAGTACACGACGTTACATGCAAGTGAAACAGGAGGGGGACGACGTGCTGTGCTGGCAGCATACTCAAGTGTTGCAGGCCTGCTTACTGTATCTTGACAGTATCAAATGGCTGCAGGCTGGACAACAGGTGGCAACAATTGTCACGGTACTTGACAGGCCTGGTCCAGATAATGCCACTGGCCATGCTAGCCTGTCTGAGCCTCGTGCCATCAGTCAGAATGTATGCCTGAGGAATACAGGCTGATGTTAGTATGTACAAACTCTACTTTATATGGGTGAAGCGTCAGCCAAAAGCGGGAAAGAAGTGCAGCCTCTTACCACGCGCTACACAGCGCAAGCTGCCAGCAAAATGGGCAAATGCACATTGCACAACATATAAAATGAGAGGTGTCCAACATAGAGTAAGGCTTGGCAAGGCAAGTAGTTGCACCTGCTGCCCACACCAGATCAGACTCCTGTCCTCACTTCCTCTTGTCGAGTTCCTGAAGCCTCTGATCACAAAGCAGCCAAAGGATCTCCAATCTCGTCTTCCCTAAAGAAGATATTGGACACTTTAAATCAGTGCCAGCTGGCAGCAAGCAATGGGCAAGCGGGCGGAGTGCGTGTCCAAATTTAAGCTGTGTCAGAATGGCTGCAAGCTTTGCATTGCAAAGCAAATAGCACAAGTGGACCATAGAGAGCATATCAGTTCCATGACCGCCTGTAACCAGGTGAAATGATACCGAACTCCGACAAGATTCTCGGGGTTGGTAGATGCCTCAACGTGCTGTCTCAACCTGCCAATGACATTTTGTTCAGAGCCCTTGTTCAGAGCACTTGGGGTCAGTAAGTTGTCATGAAACGTGCCTTTCGAGTCACCTAGTCACCACAAGCTAGCTCAATAATGAAGTCTTCCACAGAACTGGCTGTGTACAGGTAGTCTGGCTCAATCCAACCTTCCTCTTCTGCGTCAGCAGGCAAAAGTTGTCGTGCTTGCTGCATTACAGCCTCAAAAGATGCACGGGACGCAGTTAGAGGACGGTACTGCATCTTATAAAGACACTGGCGTTCAATATCTTCACAAGTAGCCCTCGTGAGTGCTGGTAAGTGGAGATGCAACTGTGAACAGGGCATTGCAGCAAATTTGGCTGTATCGATGATGATCGATGTGACTAAATCTCTTTCGTATAATTAAGGGTCTGCCGCACCCTGGCTGAGCTTGCTGCAGCGAGCTTGCCCCAGCTGCGCTTGTTCCTCAGGAGAGCTTTGTCACAGGTCTTGCCGTGCGGAGATTTCAAGCCTTGCTTGATAAATTATTGTAGCTGCCGCCGGTCCCGTGCGTCGGCCAAGTACACCTCTGTTTTCACGGCGATCAACTGCCTTTCGACTGAGATATCGAGCAGTGCCAGACCCTTTTGCGTCGACCGGTCTCTTGGACAAGACAGCATGTCTTCTAAGAAGGGAACCACGCTTCCCTTGGACCAATTCCTCAAGCCGAATCCCAAGATAACAAACTGGGCAGAAGACGAAGATTTCGATGCCGACTGTAAGTCGCATGGTACTTCAGTGACGTCTTTTGTACGCAAAGGTGCTATTGACATCCATTTGATAGAGTCTTGACCCTCGTTTGTGCTGTTGTTATCAGTGCCAGTGTCGCCCTTGCCCACCAGACCAGGACCTTCCCCTGCGGCAGAGCCTGCCCGTGAGGCCTTCAAGTCGTTGCCAGATGTTCCAGATCAGCCTCCGTACAAGGTCTACATTGGCAATGTGCCATACGAGCTGACTGAAGGAGACTTGTCTGACCTGTTCAAGGAGCTTCAGGCAAGATAGATTGAGCTGTGCTCACTTGCTGTCACTGAATACGTGACTGGGTGCGATTTGAAATGGAGTGTGCATGCAGATTCGAGACACACACTTTCTGACACACCGCGACACTGGCAAGCTCAAAGGTGTTTTTGTGGAGTTTGGCTCCAAAGACGGGTTGCAGACTGCTCTGCAGATGAACGGCACAGTGAGTGCTCTTTGAACGAACCAGGATTCCTTGGTGCTCTTTTGCTCTGCACTGCAAGAAGCATAAGCTGATTATGTTGTGCAGTCGGTTTTGGGCCGAGCATTGAGAATTGACATTGCTGAAGCAAGGCCAGAGAGGTCACGAGGTAAGCAGACATGTGCTTTGGCATTTGAGTGTTGTAAGCAGGGTGCAATTGATATGCTGTGACTATGTATGCGATGCTCATCAAGCTGTTTGCTTGTTGGATTGGCATGCATTCATAGGACGGCATTCTGCCTAATGACCACAGTGACGTGCAGTGCCTTATGTGCACACCAACCTAAGTCTTGTGCAACTGCAAACAGCAGGTCTCAGTGATTATCAACGCAAGCTGCCCTAAGTACAAGTGGTTTTTCAAAGTGGTTGCAATGCAGGGGGGTATGGAGATAGGGAGCAAGGGGGCTATGGCTTTGACAGGCCAGACTACAATGCTGGGGACAGAGGCTCTGACAGGCAAGCTCATCATGCTCTACTTTCACACCTTGCTCTTCAGCCTCAATGTAGGTGAGGATAATCCTGCGCAAGATGCTCTGCAGATCAGTCTACAAAATCGTGTACATTTGGCTTTATGCATTGTGCATCATGCAGGCTTGTTATCTGCCAGTGCTTGTTGCCATTGTGCCATTACCACCTGGTCTCATTGCATGTGTCGGCATGGTCTTTTTGAGCATGAGGCTGCACCCTAGCAGGTCAAGGGGAGGCGGTTACTCACGTGATTATGAGTCATCAGACCGAGGTCGTGGCGGCGGTGGCTTTCGTGATGACAGGGGTGGTTTCCCAGACAGGGGTCAGGCCGATAGGGGTGACCGCCGCGGCTTTGGCAGCAACTATGAGCATGATGACAGACGTGGGGGCAGCTTCCGAGACCGACCACGTGGTGATTATGGTAACTTGCTGCCCTTTGTTTCTGGTCTCCCGCACTGAGCTTGTGCACAGTCTGTCATAGTTCCTGTTGCCTGTGTGCGTACAAAAGGCAACCTGTGTTTATGCGAAGTTCTGTGTCACTGACAGCATGGCACAGACAGCAAAGGCTGTGTTGATTTTCTGATTGTGCTTCATGAACCCACAATGTTGTGACAGCCATGATAGACACAGACTGATGACTGATCACTGCTGCATTGTGTGTGCAGGTGGCTTCAGTGGTGCTCGGGATGAAGGGCAGGGCAGGTGGGGCCGAGAAGCCTCAGCTCCTGTTGCTCAAGTACCTAGCGAGGCACTCTCTGGTGAGTCCATTCATGTTCATGCTGCAGTCGCGTCCGTTACTACTCTCAGAGAATGCATTTTCACTAGCTCCCCTACTGCCTCTGTCCTTGAGGAGCGTGCGTTGCTAATGCCATCACGTAATGATCAAGTACCTCTGCCCAGGTGCTGTGAGCATGTTTACACTCAGAACGTTTTGTTTTCAGAGCGTCACAGTGTGTGAAAGTTATACCCACCACATCCATGTAATCGTAAACATGTAAATGTTGATAAGACTGACACGCAATTGAGGCCTGATGTGTGGACTGATACTGGTGCATCAGGGGCCCCCAGGGGGTCTGATCTGTCACCCCAGCAGGATCGGTCCATCAGCGAGCAACGCAGCAGCCTGACACTGCAGCGCGCCCCCAGCTCACCCTCTGTCACCTCTGAAGCTGCCAAGCCCAAGGTCAGCTACAAAGCTAACATGTACACCTTGCAACACCTTACATTCTGTTGGGAGCTTAGACTTTGCATGTCTCATACCTGAGGGTCTCAGTCTCGCTGATTCATTTATTCACTTATCAACCAGAATCTCTCGGCCTAGGCTCAGGTACATACAGTCCTGGGTCACTCCCTGTACGAGGTCCAGTATGAGTTTCGCAGCTGCTCGCCCCTTGCTAGTCATCATGAGCTATTACATCTCCCTAATGTGGAAACACGTTTCTACTGTCCCCAGGCGGCTCTCAATTTAGGTTTACACCGTGGAACGGATGTCTCTCTCGAAAACTTAACGTTCCTGACTCCCAAAAAACTTGCATGCCTCTACTAGCGCCTGCCTTCAGCAACTGCTTACTTGGACAGCATGAGTGATGAGATGTAAACACGGACCTTCATGCCAATATGCTCTGTGTTGAGGGTGGAGATGGAAAGCCTCACCTTTGTTTCTTGGAAATACAGCCAAGCTCTTTGTCCATGCAGTCAAACCCATTTGGGAGCGCCAAACCAGTTGATACAGTGGCCAGACTGAAGGAGCTGGAAGAGCGTGATGCCAAGCGCAAGGTATACCCACATCCTTAGGCTTTTCCCTAAACCCTAATGGTGTCTGTTGTTCCTGAGGGCATGACAATGCATGTTGACCACCACCTGGGGCTCAGTTTCATGCCCTACTCCTGCAGTAGGGCATGGGACTGAGTGCTGGCCTTTTGAGTTTGATCCGTCCTTCTACTCAATTCACATTCTTGTACTCAAAGATCCCTGCCCTTTGCAGGCTGAATAGCCTGTAAGATCGTGCAACTACAGAAGCAGCAGCGGTTCCAGGAGAGTGCTGTTGTTTCTGGCCTTGCTGTGGTAGCACAATGTGCATCACACCTTATGACCAGCTTGCTCCTTACACTCGAGGGAAGGTTGTCAGCAAGCAATGAGTCATGCTGTGTGCAGGCAGGGGAGGCGCAGAAGAGGCGTGAAGCTGCTACAGCAGTTGCTGCACCTGCTCCTGCTAGTCAGCAGCCCACTCAAGCAGCTCCAGTCAAGATCCTCAAGCCCACAGGTGCTTCTGCCTCAGATGCTGCTGCATCTCCATCACAGAAGCCAGCCTCGCAACAAGCACAGCCCTCCTCACAGCAATCACCTCAGGCTAACGGCTCTGCTGCTGCGCCACCCAAGGCAGCTGCTTCTTCAATTGCAGCAGCAGCAGAAGCTGTCATTGCTTCTGCACCAGCAGCAACTAAAGCAGAGGCGCCAAGGGCCCCAGCCTGGGGCAAGCCTGCACAAGCCCCTGCTGCTGGTGGCAAGGCTCAGGGCACTTCCCACCAGCCCTCAGCTCCTGCACAGCCAGCTTCAGCTCAGCCTGAGCAAGGCAAGCCATCAGCATCTCTGTCTGAGCAGCCTTCAAAAGCAGAGTCTGCGCCACAGCCTCGGCAGGCCAAGCAGGCAGCGCAGCAGCAAGCTGGACCACAAGCAGTGTCTGCAGCAGCACCCACAGCAGGACAAAAGGTCAGCAAGGAACGCTCAGCAGCTGCTAAGCCAGAACGAGTAGCATGGGGGAAGGCGTCTGACAATGGGCCAACAGCAGGGCAGGCGCCAGCCAGCACCCAGCCAAATGCATGGGGTAAGCCCAAGACCCAACCAGTCCCCACCTCTCAAGCCCCGGCCCAAGCTCAGCCTACGTCTGAGAGTCAGCCTGAAGCTCAGGCACGGCCTGAATCTTCACAAGGACAGTCTCAGGAAGATGAGAAGCCATCAAGCAGTGCACAGGCTACCCCTGCAGCTGGCCCTGCTCATCCCAGCAAACAAGCACCACTTTCCACAGAGCAGACCGGACAGGAAGACAGACAGGCTCAAGCAGAGGGTTCAGCCCTGGGTGCATAGCCCCCATCAGAGAAAGGGGTTACTCTCCCTTTAAATCATCGGGCTCAGCCCAGGCAGCAGCATCAGCAGCAGCAGCATCGTCAGCAGCGTGGTCAACCACGCCGGCCCATGTCTGTTGCTGCAGCCACTGGTGACAATGCACCTACTGCTCCCACAACCTCAGGGGACGCATCTGCACAGCAGCCTGAGCAGGACAGTACTGGTCAAGATGCAGGTAGGTTTTGACCCTCTGCCATTTGTACGTTCAGCCTATTGGGCATTGTGTTCTCAACATCTCAAGCACGCATGCTGTAATCCATATCAACTCTGCAAACGGGAAGGTACTACCAGCTTGCCAAGCACTGCTCAAAGCATGTCAGCCATTAGGCTATTGCTGCTGTGCCAAAGGCATATGTCACATGTTGCACATGATCTTGTCCAGGATGCTGGTCATGGTCATAGTAATGCAGCAGTCTGCAAAGGTTTACCACAGGATACACAAACGGTTGGATTGTAATTGCTATGTGGTGTGTAGCAGCAGACTTCCAGCTCTTTGCAGTCATGCTGGCTATGCTGAGAGAGGTCTTGTTGGCATGGTCATCACCGGGCAGCAGTAGCACATACGTTACTTGCCTCAAGTCATTGCTTGTAAGCTGCAGGCAGTGTCCTTGTGTGGCTGTAGGATGGGTGGAGGTGAGCAGCACACGCAGCAGTGGTGGCCAAGATGCTGCTGGCTTTGTGGAAGCAGGCAGGGGCCGGGGGAGAGGCAGGGGTAGGGGCAGGGGCCGCTATGACCAGGACAACTCAGCAGGCAGGGGCTCTGGTGACAGGTTTGCTGGCCGTGGTCCAGGTAAATCCCTCCTTTTCTGTTCAAGATGCTGCAGGCCATTCCAGAGGCACATGCACCTGCTTGACTGGCATTGGTGTTTCTGCAATTGCATGTCTGGTCCACTGCACAGCATGCGACATGACTTGTTATGTCTCTACACTGGTCACCTGCATGAACACTGCTCATCAGGGCAGCATCAGAACAATGATGCGACCAGCAGCCACGTTAGGCTGGATACACAGCGCATGGTTTTCCATGGTGAACAGACATTTGACAGATTTAACATGAGACAAATACCCAACACAGGGCGGGGCAGAGGAGGCAGGTATGAGGGGTCATCCCGCAGTGGAGGCCGAAGCCAAGGAAGGGGCAACCAGTATCACGGGCAAGACAGGAACTCACAGGCTCCAGTAGCTCCACCCCCTGGCCTTCACCAAGGTACCCTACTGCATTTTTGATCTCTCTCTCTATCTCTGCATGTCGATCATCTTCCTGGTCGTTTTGACTGGTCCAGCAGGGATTGTACTCAGTATATACTACTACTTCAAAATTTGTATGTTGACAATCTTTGCAAGTCTACCTTGCAATCCTGGACTGCAGCAGGGGAAAGAAGCTGGAACTGATGGGCTTGTCTGTTGGCATTGCACATCATTATGCTCATGTAGAACTTCACAAATGGGTTGCGACATCTGTTGACAGGGCTGGCACCGGTAGTCCTGCTCTAGGTGAAGAGACATGAAAAGCCACAACTTGATACCTGCAGACAACAAGGCTAGCGCTGAGGAGGGGTGGGAACAGCCCGGGCGGCA
>JAABUO010008881.1_pt1 | contig 11306 bp, 7 predicted proteins | sample 5559291 | NCBI WGS metagenome assembly JAABUO01 (sample SAMN10711878, study PRJNA513372) | rock metagenome | isolation source: Antarctica rocks | place: Antarctica: Victoria Land, Finger Mt sud | reverse complement strand
CTAGAGAGCCTATTTTGTAAGTGTGTACAGCGTTGCGACGATCGAGGAATACAGGGATCCCTTACAGGGCAGGCTCTTCACTGCGTTCAGGATGACGACGTATCCGTATCCCTGTTGTCATTCCCGGAGGGAATCTGAGTTTATTGTTATTCCCGGTTCTACACCGTCTGTAATTTGCCCGTGCCTGAGATCAGCATGCGATCACAGGCACGGGGCAAAATAGTCACTCGTCAAACGTTGGCTGGGACGCGGTCAAGAACTTCGTTGAAGTGCTTGCCTTTGCGAGCGGCGGCGGCACCTTTGTGCAATGCGTAGCCGGCGATCAACGGCAAAGCCAGAGTGGCCTCTGCGAAAACCATCTGCTCCTGGTTCAGATCCACCTTGCCCCAGGAACTCGCTTCCTTGAGGGTAGATCCCGAGAGTGCGCCGTCGCGCGAGTCAGCGACCGTGATCTGGACGGCGTATTTGTGCATGGAGGCTTCAACACCGAGGATGTCAGCGGCTACGACGATGTCCTGCGCAAAGTTTTTGGGAACGCCTCCACCGATCATCAGAAGTCCGGTCGTTGGGTTTTCAATCTTCAGCTTCGTGAGTTCATAGAAGTCCTTGGCGGAGTCGATCGAGACCATCGGCTTTCCCTGGCGCTCATGTTGATGAGCTACAAGCCCAAAACCGGCAGAGCAGTCGGAGAACGCCGGGCAGAAGATGGGTACGCCCTTTTCGTAGGCCGCAAAGACGATGGAATCGGGGTTGCCGGCTGCGGGAGTGCGGCCATGGTCGGCCAGGTACTTGCCCATGGCCTCAATGACCTCGCGGCTCGAGTGTGGGCGCGGTTCGAGCGAATCCACGATCTGCTTCAGTGTGTCGTCGCAGATGCGCAGTTCTTGCTCGTCGATAAAAGTGTCGTAGATGCGGTCGATCATCAACTCGCGTAGCTCGGCGTCCATCGCGCCGTACTTCGATTCCTCGGGAGCGAGATAGTGTTTGTAGCCGAGGGCTTCAAAAAAATCCTGATCGACAATGTTGGCACCGGTGGAAACGATGGCGTCCACCATGTTGTTGCGTACGAGGTCTATAAAGATTTTCTGCAGTCCGGCCGAGATCAGCGAGCCAGCGAGGCAGAGGATGACGCCGCATTCGGTGTCGCGCAGCATCTCTTCATAGATGGAGGCGGCGCGGGAGAGATCGCGCGCGGAATAGGCCATCTGGCTCATCGCATCGACGAGCGAAACGACGTTGTGCTGCATGAGATCGATCTGCTGAATCGGAGTTTTGAGGAGTTCCTGTCGGGTTGCCATGGTCCTTCAAGGATAGCAGTTTGACTGAAACACCGCGGGAGCGCGGCTATACTGCGGGCATGACGAGAAGACCCGGCGGTTGGGCTCGGTTTGCGGCGATGGCGGGACTGGCACTTATGCTGCTGGTGCAGGAGGGTTTTGGCTGGGGCCGGGAAGGCCACATGCTCATCAACCGGCTTGCCGTGGAGGCCCTGCCACGCGATGTGCCGGAATTCCTCCGCTCCGCAGCCGCGCAGGACGCAATGGAGTACTACGGGCCTGAGCCGGATCGCTGGCGTTCCCCCACAGAGCCGGAGTTAAACGTAGCCGCAGCACCCGAGCACTTTCTGGATATGGAATGGGCGGACCTTGTCGGAACTCCGTTGCCTCGCCGCCGCTACGACTTTGTGCGCGCGTTGGCCTATGCCCAAACGGCACATCCAGAGTTGCCCTTGACGCCAGAGAAAGTTGGTCTACAGCCGTATGCGACCGACGAGGGATACGAACGTCTGAAAGCCGCAATGCGGGAGTACCGAACGCTGAGTGCGCAGCACAAGGACGTGCAGCCGGTGGAGGGTGAGATTCTGTATCTGGCGGGAATTCTGGGCCACTACATCGCTGACGGATCGCAGCCGTTGCATACGTCCGTTCAATACAACGGGTGGACGGGGGCGAATCCGCATGGCTACACAACGCTGCACACGATCCACTCGCAGTTTGAAACGACGTTCGTGAAGGCCAGTGTGCGGCCGAGTGACGTACGGCGGCTGGTGCCACAGGCCCCGGTCGTCATCGATGACGTGTTCACGCAATATGTGCAGTATCTGCGCAAATCCAATTCACTTGTAGATGAGACCTATCTGCTGGAAAAGAGCGGCGGGTTTGAAGGCACTGGCAATGCGCAGAGTAGAGCGTTCGCGGACGAGCGTCTGGCGGCGGGCGTGACAGAGCTGCGGGACGTAATCTACACGGCGTGGATCAAGAGTGCTGATCCTATCCCGGCGCATCGCTACTGATCCGAGCCGGAACGTGGAGTCTATTTGAGCGCATCAGACGCTCGAGCATAGGGCGGAAGATAAGGGCAAGGACGGGAGTGAGGATCAGCGCGAACGCAACCCAGACGATCAGCGCATGCCACTCCCACATCCAGAGCAGCTTGGTCGTGGCCCAGGGATGGTGGCGTGCCGCGTAGAAGAGGCTGTGCTTTTCAAGCGGCAGGCCGCCGGTGTGGAAGAGCAGATCGCCCAGGCGGATGAACACCAGGAAAAGTAGCAGCTCGACGGGATAGACGAGGTGGTTGGTGATTTGCGAGGCGATCAGGTTGAGCCGCAGTAAAAACGCAATGGCGAGGCAGGCGATAGTCGTCGAGCCCAGCAGCGGGTTAATGCCTACCGCGACCCCGACGGCCAGCGACCATGCCAGCTTGCGCGGTGTAGCTCCCACGCGCAGCAGGTCGAGAAGCGGTTGAACTATCTGGCGATAGCAGAACTCCTTCAGAGATGAAGTTCGCACAGGCTGGTCGAATTGTGTTTTCACTTCGTTCATCGCAGACAGCGTTTCTGCCAGTGTAAGAATAGATGCGATGCGGCGGATGCCGCCTTTTCGCGGGGGCAAGGTGGGATTTCTGCGGTCCGTCTGGTACACGGTCAAGTTGTGTGCGTACTTCGTTCGATTCGGCGTCGAGTTGCTGGTGCGTCGTCCGCGGACGCGGCAGGCCAGGGCAGAGTGGCTGCATCGTTTCTGCGCTTCTGCATTGCGCGGCTTCGACATCGTGGTTTCGATAGAGGGTGAATTTCCTCAGCACGGCGCATTGATTGCGAATCACCTTAGCTACCTGGATATCGTCGTCTTCGCTGCGCTGCATCCTTGTGTTTACTGTGCCAAGGCAGAGATGGAGCATTGGCCGGTGCTGGGCTGGATGACAACCATGGCGGGCACGGTATACATCGCCCGTGGACGCGGCGGTTCTGCGTTGAAGGCGAAGAGCGGGATGCAGGCCGCTGTTGACGCTGGTCTCCCAGTCGTGTTCTTCCCGGAAGGCACAACGTCGAATGGTGACGAACTGCTACCGTTTCATTCCGGCCTGCTGGCCCAGGCTCTGGGGGCAGGAATGCCCGTGACAGCAGCATTCATCCAGTACAGCTTCGACCGGAAGAACGCAGGCGCGACTATTGCCGAGGACGTGAGCTTCTGGGGCGACATGCCAATGCTTCCGCATATCTTTCGGTTTCTTGGATTGCGTGGCATACACGCTACGGTGCGCTTTGCGGAGCGGCCAATCGCCTTTGTCAGTGACGCGAAGCGTCGCAAGTCGGCAGCGCGGGAGGCACAGGCAGCGGTTCAGGAACTCGCCGACTCAGACCGCACTGTTGAGGTCTGACGCGTCGGTCTGAAGGCGCGGAAGAATGGCGCGGAGCAGCGCAGCGAAGCGGGCTGCCGCCCGGCGACCTGTTTCCATCACCTCTTCGTGATGAATCGGTTGGCTGGTGACACCTGCGGCGGCGTTGGTCACCAGCGAAAGCCCGAGCACGGCCAGACCCATGTGCCGGGCGACGATCACCTCGTGAACAGTGGACATGCCGACCATGTCCGCTCCGAGTGTGCGGAAGGCACGAATCTCGGCAGGCGTCTCATAGGATGGACCAAGGACGGCGACGTACACACCTTCGTGCAGGGTGAACCCCTGGGCGGCTGATTCTTCTTTGGCGATCCGGCGCAGGCGAGGTGAGTATGCTGCCGACATGTCGAAGAACCGCAGACCTGTGTTCGCCGACAAAGCAAAAAGCGCTTCATTCGGCCCGGCAGCGGCATTCTGTCCGGTCAGGTTGATGTGGTCGGAAATGGCCACGATCGACCCTGGAGCGTAGACAGGATTGATGCCTCCCGCCGCGTTGGTCACGATCAGAGTGGAGACGCCAAGCAAGCGGAGAACGCGCGTAGGAAAGGTGACCTCCTCCATCGAGAAGCCCTCGTACGCATGAACGCGACCCTGCATGACTGCTACAGGAACTCCGTTGATCATGCCCAGGAGCAAATTACCGGGATGACCTTCAACACTAGGCCGGGGAAAGTGCGGAATGCCGGTGTAGGCTATTGAGACTGGTGATTCGATCTGGCTGCCGAAGTTGGCAAGTCCCGAGCCGAGGATGATGCCTACTTGAGGTTCAACAGGCGCAAGGCTTCGAATGTGTTTGACGGCTTCAGTGACGCGAGCGAAAAGATCCGGTAAAGAGCTCATGAAAAGACGTCCGTTTAACAAAAGTTTCTTTTGTATATTTTCAACCGGGCCTGCGAACGCAGGTTCGCGGAGGGGCTAAAGACAAGACTCGCGTTGATCGAGTTGACCAGCGTGCCCGCCAGCATAGCACGTACACCTACCGCGTATGTGCGTGAGGTCCTCGTTACCCGTTCACTGAAGCAAATCGTCTTCGCGCCCGATACATGACGTGTGGACGATCTGGTTAAAGAGTTCCTGGCGGAGAGCCGTGAGGGTCTGGACCGCATAGATTTGTGCCTGACTGCGCTTGAACGGCGGCCCGCCGATACAGACCTTCTGGGCGAAATTTTTCGCGCTGTCCACACGATGAAGGGTGCCGCGGGTTTCCTTGCCTATCCTCATCTGGAACGGCTGGCGCATAGCGGAGAGACGCTGCTGTCAATGCTGCGCGACGGCACACTGAAGGCGAACGCAGGAATCATCGATACTCTGTTTCAGCTGATGGACCGTTTGCGCCAGATAGTCGATGTGATCGAACGGATTGGACGCGAAGGCATTCGTGCTGACGACGATAATACGGCGATGATCTCCACGCTGGCGTGTCTGCTTGCGCCATCAGAGGAGCAGCTGGCTCCAGACCTGTTGGAGTTGACGGTGCAGGCTGGACTGGAATTCTCGCCGGTGGTCCCGGGCAGTGCAGTGCCAGACCAGGCGAATGCCGTTGAAGGTAAGGCGTATGCGGAGGTTGCTAACACACCAACCCGAGCGCAGAAACAATTAAAGGTCAGCCGCTATGCAGAGTCCACCGTCAGGGTCGATGTTCAGGTGCTCGACCGCATGGTGCACCTGGTGGGCGAACTCGTTCTGACCCGGAACCAACTCTTGAACAAGCAGACCGACGGAAGCAAAGCCTTGCAGTCTGCCGAACGATTAGACAGCCTGACTCAGGAGCTGCGTCAGACGGTGATGCAGGCGCGTATGCTGCCTCTGGCGCAGTTATTCCAGCGCTTTCCACGGATGGTTCGTGACCTTGCCAAGGCTTGCTCGAAGTCGGTCCGCATTGAGTTTTCCGGGGAGGAGACAGCCCTGGACCGTAGTCTGATCGAAGCCATCAAGGATCCGCTGATGCACACCTTGCGCAACGCGGTGGATCACGGGATTGAGGCGGAGTGCGAACGCTTTACGTCCGGCAAGCCGCAGGAAGGTGTCATACGCCTGTCGGTGCGGCAGCAGGACGGGTGGGCCATCATTGAAGTGCGCGACGATGGCGCCGGGATTTCCAAGGACCGTTTGCTTGCACGGGCCGTTGAGTCTGGCCGTCTCAGCGGCGAGCAAGCGGCCTCCATGACAGAGCGCGAAGTCATGGACCTGGTCTTTGAAGCAGGCTTGTCTACCGCTCCGCACGTGACCCATATCTCTGGACGCGGCGTGGGCATGGATGTGGTGCGTTACCAAGTGGAGCGCGTAGGTGGCTCGGTAGAGGTGGAGTCGCAGCAAGGCGTTGGGACGGTGGTGCGTCTCCGTGTTCCGCTCACGCGGGCGATTGTTCCGGCATGGATTGTGCGCGTGGGCGATTGCAGGTTGTGATTAAGCCGGGCTCCCGTAATCCGCCAACTGGGCGTGTACTCGGGGGCGACCATTCTGGGCGACGGCAATGTGGCATTGGTTGCTGGACATGCCCGCCATTGCCCATCGCGCAGGAATGCGTAACCAGGTCCGGCGCACGAGTGTGGAGGTGAAAAGGCTGTCGCCAGTGAACCCGTCATACCGGGTGCTCCGTGCAGACGCCGCCGTAGGTGAGTGCTTCGGTCTATTGGCAGATCAGGCTATCTTCTGCTTGTTAGCAATGCCGAGCAGGCAGAGGACTCGACCGAGTTGTTCAAGGCTGAACTCGACGCGGGATGCTACTTCTATCGCCCGGTCACGTTGGACCCCGCCAGGTCGTAGAGGACAATCAAGCCAACCTTTTGATATGGCGCATTCGCTAGTTGCGACATGCCCTCGCCGGAGTGCATCGAACCGGATATGCTGGCGGGAACGATGGCACGTGGAAAGCGAACGGCGGACGGAGAAAATGCGGCTGAGGCGGCACTGAGGCTTTTCCATCCTGTCACGGCGCGCTGGTTCCGCGAAGTCTTCGATGCACCCACTGCTCCGCAGATTGAGGGTTGGCCAGCGATTGCACGTGGCGAGTCGACGCTGATTTTGGCACCGACCGGGACCGGAAAAACCCTCACGGCGTTCCTCTGGTGTCTGGACCGTTTGATGCTGCAAACGCCCGCGCAAGAACAGCGGGAGCGTGGCTGCCGCGTCGTATACCTTTCTCCTTTGAAGGCACTCGCTGCCGACGTTGAACGGAACCTGCGCTCGCCTCTGGTGGGGATTGCGAACCTCGCCAAACGCGAGGGCGTGCAGGTGCGAATGCCGGAGATCAGCGTCCGCACCGGGGACACCTCACCGAAAGACAGAGCGCGCTTCAACCGCCATCCAGGCGACATTTTAATCACGACACCCGAGTCGCTGTACCTGATGTTGACCAGCAATGCGGGTGATCAACTCCGCACCGTGGAAACCGTGATCGTAGACGAGATTCACGCTCTGGTGCCTAGCAAGCGCGGCGCGCATATGGCACTGTCGCTGGAGCGCTTGGAGGCGTTGGTGCGCACACAGCGGCCCAACACGCGTTTACAGAGGATCGGCCTTTCCGCCACCCAGCGGCCACTTGAAGAAGTGGCTCGCTTTCTGGGTGGTGCGGAGCCCAGCACTGAATACGTAACTAAGGTTGTTACAGACCTGCCGCAGGCCGAAGCAGCCGGCGCCGAACTTGCCGTCTCCCTGATGGAGACAGCGCGCGACGAGCTGGAAACGAAATCCGGCGGACCACGTTTTCGTCCGGTGACGATCGTGAACGCGGGTGCGCGCAAGGTGCTCGACCTCAGGGTCGAAGTTCCCGTTGAGGATATGGCGAAGCTTGGCGAGATCCAGGACATGCCCAGTGGACCGGCCTCTCAAGGCCCCAAGCGCACGTCCATCTGGCAATCCATCCATCCGCGTCTGCTGGAGATTATTCGTGAGCGCACATCCACGCTGATCTTTGTTAATGCGCGTCGTGTCGCGGAACGTCTGGCCGGGGCGCTGAATGATCTTGCAGGGGAACCGATCGCACGCGCGCATCACGGTTCGCTGGCTGCGGCGCAGAGATCCGAGATTGAAGAGCTGCTGAAAGCTGGGCGCATCAAGGCGCTCGTGTGTACGTCTTCGCTGGAGCTGGGAATCGATATGGGCGCGATCGATCTGGTGATCCAGATTGAAGCGCCGTCCAGCGTTGCCAGCGGAATGCAGCGTATTGGGCGCGCCGGGCACCAGGTGGGCATGCCTTCGAATGGGATTATCTTTCCCAAATATCGGGCCGACCTCGTCGCCTGCGCAGCAGTCACGCGCGCTATGCATGAAGGGCATGTGGAGTCGACGCGCTTTCTGCGCAACCCGCTGGATGTGCTCGCGCAGCAGATGGTCGCGACCATTGCGCATCCTCCCGTTCTGGCGGACCAGCGCAAGCTGCTCGAGGCGGAAGAGGGAAGCGGCGGCGGCATCTCCTACGAGGCGCTACTCGCGTTGGTACGCAGCGCGGCTCCGTTCGCGGCGCTCAGCCAATCCGTCTTCGATGGTGTGCTGGACATGCTGGCGGGGCGGTACCCATCCGATGAGTTTGCCGAATTGCGGCCGCGCATCACCTGGGACAGAACCAGTAATTGGCTGACGCCACGGCAGGGCGTCAAAAAGATAGCAATCCTCAACGGCGGCACCATTCCCGACCGTGGCCTCTATGGAGTGTTCCTCGCGGGCACGGCTGGCAAACCGGTGCGCGTGGGCGAACTCGATGAAGAGATGGTCTTCGAGCAGCGCCCGGGCGATACGTTCATCCTTGGCGCTTCCACCTGGCGCGTCGAGGAGATTACGCATGACCGCGTGCTCGTTTCTCCGGCGCCGGGCGATCCAGGCAAAATGCCGTTCTGGCACGGAGATCAGGCGGGAAGGCCGCTCGAATTCGGCAGACGCATCGGCGCGCTCGTCCGCACGCTGCGAGACATGCCGCGCAGTGTTGCCGTGACTACGTTGACGTCGGAGCACGATCTCGATCCGCAGGCGGCCGAGAACGTGATGCGCTACCTGGCGGATCAGGAACTGGCCGCGGGTGCGGTGCCCGACGATCGCACGATTGTCGTCGAGCGGGTGCGGGACGAGCTTGGCGACTGGCGCATGTGCTGCCTGACACCGTTCGGGTCGAAGATCCACGCGCCTTGGGCGATGGCTGCAACCGCTCGCATCCGGGCCAACGGCGGACCTGAAGTGGAGACGATGTGGTCCGAGGACGGCTTCGTGCTGCGCTTCCCCGAAACCGACGAACCTCCCTCTCTAGACCATCTGATTCTCGAGCCAGAGGAGGCGGCGGAGCTGGTGCTGCGGCAGCTTGGTTCAACGGCTTTGTTCGCAGCCAAATTTCGCGAGAGTGCATCGCGTGCGTTATTGCTGCCGCGCCGCCGTGCGGACGGGCGTACACCGTTGTGGCAGCAAAGAAAGCGTGCCTACGATCTGCTGAGCGTTGCCAGTCGCTATGCAAGCTTTCCGATTCTGCTGGAGGCCTATCGCGAATGTTTGCGCGATGTTTTCGATATGCCTGCGGTGATGGAGATCATGCGCTCGATCGGCAACCGCAGTCTTCGCGTGCAGACCGTCGACACGCGCACTCCGTCTCCCTTTGCGGCCGCGCTTCTGTTCAGCTATGTCGCGAATTACATCTACGATGGCGACGCCCCGCTTGCCGAGCGTCGAGCGCAGGCCTCGTCGATCGACCAGGACCAGCTACGTGAGTTGATGGGCGATGCCGATCTCCGCGAACTGCTCGACCTCCATGCGATTGAAGAGACCGAGGAGCAGTTGCAGTGCCTCGCGGAAACCTATAAAGCGCGCACGATGGATGGCGTACACGATCTGCTGTTGCGTCTGGGAGATTTGTCCCGTGCAGAGCTGCTCGCGCGATGTGCTACGCCAGAGGTCGCGCTAACTGTTGAACGGCTGCGGAAATCGCTGCGCGTGCTGGAGGTTTCCGTTGCAGGCGAGAAGCGGCTTATCGCTGTCGAGGATGCTGGGCGCTATCGCGATGCTTTGGGTGTGCCTCTGCCGCCGGGCCTGCCGGCTGCATTCCAGGTTGCCGTGGCAGAGGCTGCGCTCGACCTGGTGCGGCGTTTCGGACGCACTCATGGACCATTCACCACCAGCGAAGTTTGCGTACGCTTCGGATTCGCAGCGGAGACGGCGGAGTCGCTGCTGAACCGGCTTGTACAGACCGGGCGCGTAGTCGAAGGAGGCTTCAGACCCGGCGGAACTCACCGTGAGTGGTGCGATCATGAAGTGTTGCGAACCATACGCAGGCGCTCGCTGGCTCGTCTGCGCAAGGAAGTGGAACCTGTGGAGCAGGCCGTCCTGGCGAGGCTGTTTACACGCTGGCAAGGGGTTGTGCAGCCCCGGCGCGGTCTGGATGCTCTGCTGGATGTAATTGAAAATCTGCAGGGTGCGCCTGTGCCCGCGTCCATGCTTGAGAGCGAGATTCTACCCGCGCGTCTGCTCGGCTACAAGGCTGCCGATCTAGACACATTGATTGCAGCGGGCGAAGTTGCCTGGTGCGGGTTGGAGCCGATTGGAGAGAAGGATGGACGCATTGCACTTTACCTTTCAGAGAAGCTTCCTATTCTGTGGCCGGTGGGCCGCTCGTCCGCGCTGAAGAGCGATGAAGAATCCCCCACGGCCGAGCGCGAAACCAAAATCGTCGGGTACCTGCGCGCCCGTGGAGCTTCCTTCTTTCAGGATCTGCATGAGGGGACAGGAGGTGGCTATCCGGGCGAAACGCTTGATTCCATCTGGAGCCTGGTCTGGCGCGGGTTTGTGACCAACGATGCTTTGCACGGCCTGCGTGCGTACGGCGACCGCGCTGCTTCAGATCGTGGCAGGAATGCCAAACCTCAACGAAGAGTGCACAACCAGAGCGGTTTTCGTTCGCGGCGTACAACCCCGCCAACTGCGCAGGGACGGTGGTCCTTGAACGCGATTGCCTTCGAGGAAGGCCGCTCTGCTACGGAGTGGAGTCACGCGATTGCACAGCAGCTGCTGGCGCGCTACGGCGTGGTCTTTCGTGAAACTGCGCATGCTGAAGGTCTGCCGGGCGGCTTCTCCGCAATCTATGACGTAATGAAAGCGCTTGAAGAAAGTGGCCGCGTGCGGCGTGGGTACTTCGCCGCTGATCTGGGCGCGACGCAGTTTGCGATGCCCGCAGCAGTCGATCTGCTGCGTTCCTTGCGTGTGCACCGCGATGGCGACAAAGCGGAGATGCTGATGCTGGCCGCGACCGACCCTGCCAATCCGTATGGCTCGCTGCTGAAATGGCCTGCAGGTGGCGACGCGGGCTCTTCGCTGACGCGCAGTGTGGGGGCGCGCGTTGTTCTGTGTGATGGCTCATTGCTGGCGTATCTGCGGCGCGGCAACCCAAACGTGCAGGTCTTTCTGCCGGAGGAAGATCCGGCCAGAACGCAGTCGGCGAAGGCTCTTGCAGAGTTTCTTGTCGCGCGTGCCCAGATGGATGGAGGCATGTTGCTGACCAGCGTCAACGGCGAGCCGGTGGCTGAGCATTGGACCGCACGCACGCTGCTGGACGCAGGGTTTGTGGCGGCCCCGATGGGCTTCAACGTGCGCCGCGCGCTGCCTGCTCTGCCGGGCGCTGGAGTGGCGCATGCCTGAAGGCGACACCATCTATCGCA
>JAABUO010008878.1_pt1 | contig 11307 bp, 12 predicted proteins | sample 5559291 | NCBI WGS metagenome assembly JAABUO01 (sample SAMN10711878, study PRJNA513372) | rock metagenome | isolation source: Antarctica rocks | place: Antarctica: Victoria Land, Finger Mt sud | reverse complement strand
CTTACAAGCAGCTTCTGTAAGTGCAGCTTCTGTGTTGCACTCAATTTCAATCGATGCTTGGGCAGCAGATAGCAGTGTTACATGATGCTGCTGCGGAGTCTTCATAGATTGGATCCAGGAGTACATCCTTCAGATGCACTGATCTGCAAAGCTTGTGAGAAACTCTGGACGCGACGTACGATACATGTAAATCAATAGGGTGTGTGGTTGCTTCGGTGTGACAGGCTGTGACCCTCATTGCTATGCAACTGAGACACTGTGCTCGCAAATTCAGTTAAAGCTGCTGATGGCGTATGCTGTGTTACGGTTTGACATTGTGCAATCAAGGGTATCCATCATAAGGTATTTGTGATTGTGTGAAGTCTACATCGAACCGCATACTGTTTTGCCCGCTGTTCTTTTGCATTTTGGAGACTTCTGTACTGTGCTCAGGTCACCTGTTCCTCAGCTCTTCTCCTAGCAGACACTTGCCAAAGACGGGATTGAGCCCATGAAAAGTGCAAGTGTTTGACACAGATCGCAACCTGAAAGTTGACCATTATCTGAACAGGCTGCGCCTTGACACCAGTGCAATGGTGCAGATAAAGAAATAAGACAGGCTGTTTCACTGCAAATCATCATCCTTATGAGCAAAACCCTGCTGCAAATCCAATACTATCACCCACAACACAATGAACTACAAGGTGGACGAAGCTGCATACATGACTGACACACTGTTCAGACACTCTTAAACCTGCAACAGACTTTACAACACGTCTTTGACAAGTCGCATGTTCTTCTTGTCCCCTTCTCGCCAGATGTCGCAGCGCATAAAATCAGTCACCTGCAGTACAGCTTTATTTACCGCCTGCTTTCTGGCTTTGGTGCCCATGTGTAACATGCAACAAGCCTTGCTGCCCAGACAGCTCTGCCTGCCCAGCAGGCGCACAAGCCAGATCAGCAGACTTTCATTGCTGAGGCTATCTACAGCTGATCAAGTACATAACATGCTTGCAAGGATAAGCTAGGAAAGTACTCACAGTGTTGACCTGCCCAAAACAGAGGCCATCATGTAAGCCAAGCAATTGACTGTCAGGTACTCAACGCATTTAGGGTTGAATGTCCTGTTGAGCAGCCTTACCTTGTTAGGGTCCTTGTCCTCCTGAAGCTGCTTCTTGAGCTCTCGCAGCCTGAGCATGGTGCAAGGGCCATACTGCTTGCTCTGCAACAACAGCGCAGCACATGTAAGGCAAAGCAGATCAAGCGTCACCAGCAAATGCTGATCGACCTTGCACAGCTGGCAACAAAACATTACAAATTGCTCACAGAGAAAATGGTTTGTGGACTTGTGCTGACAACTTCAAATCTAGCTTATTGCACTATGTTATGCAACATTGTACATCTGCATCAGCTCTGCAGCATTTGCCATACAAGCACTCGCCTTATCAGCATAGATCCATTCCTTCTTCACGTCCTTATCCAAGTCCTTGGATGCGGCGCTGATCTTGCCATTGCGCAAGCTGCTTGCCTTGGCACCAGACTTCTGTGCATCTGGAGAAGACTTCGCTCTCTGTGCATCAGACAGCTTTGACTGCTTTTTACTGGTGCCATTTGCCATGCGCGACTTCTCTGGCGACCTGGTGCGAGACCGCTTCTGCCCAGATCTGCCACCAGAGGGCTTGTCATGGGTCTTGTGACCATCTGCTGCTGCGCCAGCTTGGTTCTTGCCCACTTCCCCGCCATCCCTTCTGCTGGAACCAGGCTGTCTTTCTGGCTTGGCTGCAGCCTTGAGCTCAGCGGAGCGAGATGGCTTTTGGGCCTTGACGACGTCATGCTGTCTGGTGGACAGGGATGTGTCCTGCTTTTGCTCTGCACACAGCAAATCTGCACTTCAGATACAGAGACAAACAGACAGACACAGACAGGAGCAAGGTAGCACAAATGTATGTTTACACATGCATGTGCACAGCGTCAGCTACACGCAGATAGACACACAAAAGATAGTACAGATAGACGTAGGGTTGCACAAGGACAAAGCTGGGCTGAGCAGGCAACGAGACATGCAGCAGCACTCAATTCTGTGCATTGCGCAACTCTTTGCAAGCGTGACAGGACAAGCCAACACAAACAGCTTGTGTGCCCGTGTTTTGACATTGACACTCAGCACCATGTGCTCACCAGCAGCCTCTTTGCCAGTCGACTTCTCTTTGGACTTGGGCTTTGGAGGAGGGGGAGGCAGATCAGTGCCATCGAACAAACCCCCAGCAGCCTCATCACCCTCCTTGCCGTTGCTCTGATCCTGCCTCTTTGCATCATGCCTGTCAGCAGCACCACACCCTGTCAGCAAAAGCCAAAACACCAGCAGCGCGCCCATACAAACCCTCAAAAATACAGCTACCATGCAACTTGACATGCGTTGAAAGTCCCAGCTGATCTGAATCTTGTCTGAGACTGATCACTGAGCCTGACGCGGACACGTGATGTGGCTGTGCTGACAACTGTACACAATGTACAGCTAGCGCCTGTTGTTGCTGCAGCATGCCAAATTTGGCCAGCATCAACACCAATGCAACCTTAGCCATTGCACGCACATGACAGCTGTCAAAAGGGAGGCATGATTATGATGCGCGTCCAGCAGGCTTACCTAGCAGGAGGAGGGGGAAGATAGCCCTCGGTAGAGGTGCTGCCAGGGAGTGCAGGGGGTGGGGGCAAATCTTGAGATGCACCACAGGCCGCCTCTCTGCCTGATTGGGCCTTGCCTGCACCATGCCAGCACTTTCTAATGTTGGGTGTGCTTACAAAGACCTTATTGGAAGAATGTGAAACAAGAAGGTGCCTGGTTTGAGCACTGATATGCCTCTCAAAGCAGATATCATGCACGGAAAACAGTGCTGAGAGAACAAAGAGAGCAGATGCTGGTGAACCAATTGTGTTGCAAGAACCACTCCCTTCTGCTGGCTCCCTTGAATATCAGAGTTTGCATGCCTCATCACTCTACCACATAATTCTGCGAGACATCACGGCTCTGAGTACATGTCACCCCAACAAAAGCTGCATGATTGACATGACAAAAACCGAGTATACGGCAAGGTTACAGTCCTCACAGGGTGAATTCACCCCTTAGGCATGAACAGGAGCAAGCATGCAGAGGAGGCCCACCCGAGCTATGCTTGTCAGGTAGTGACGCCCTTCTCTTTGGAGACCTGTCACGATCAGGTGATCTGCTACGCCGCTTCTGTCCAGCCTGCTTGGCTACTACGACTTCCCGTCTAGTGCCTGACCTCTCGCTGCCCTTGCCGGCCGCAGCTTTTGTTGGTGACCGAGCTGGCCTGCGCTCATGTGACTTGCTGTCCCTGACCGTGTCTGCTTTGGGCTTGGCTGAAGGCGAGGACTTTGCCTGCTCAGCCCGTGCTCTACTGGAGACCTTGTCATCTGCAACAATCAGAAGCTGCGTCAGGCAAGCTCAAGGTCTCAATGTCAAGCCTTGTCAACACGCTTGCACTGGAGGTGTTTGTAGACAGCAAAAGTGGATGTACTAGACTGCTGTTGCATAGGACGCAAGACATGAATGCTTATTTTTCAAATGCTGCTGCCTGGCATGTGCTTGATTTGCATTGAAAGCTTATGTTGCAGCACTTCTGACAGCAAAACAGCATGATTGCATTGTAGCACCTGACTTGACCCCCTTGTCCTTTGAATCTGCAGTGGCAGCTGGCCCCTCCTTCACCTTCAATTTGGCTGCATCTGCCTTGCGGTCTGCCTTCTGCTGGCTCTGACCCATACCTGACTCCCTTACACCTGAGGCTTGATCAGCTTTAAGATGACTGCTGTCATGGTGCCTGCTGCTAGGATCCTTCTTGCTGTCATTGGGGTTTCTACCCCTGCCAGGGGAGGTGCCTGGCATCTTGAGAAGGGCATGTCTAGGCTCTGAATGATCCCTGTCCCTCCTGTCACTGTGGTGGTTGGTATCCCTCCCTGATACCTCCCTGCTAGACTGGTGTCTGCCTTCAGCTGCTTGGGCTTTCTCAGCGGTGTCACCTGGCTGCTGGGGTGCATGGCCACGCTGGAAGGGTCTGTCCTGGGGCCCCCGGGGGATGGCAGGAGCTTGCAAGCACCCTTGCTCTACATTGAGCTCTGGCGAGCTGTCACGCTCAGCTTCCCGCTTTGTGCCACTCTCTGCCTCAGGCTTGGGCATGACAAGAACAGATGCCCGACTGGGCTTTGGCGCCTCTGAGGGCTTTTCCTGCAAGGTTGCAGATATGCTACTTGGAGTATGTACCTGAAATGATTGTGATCAACAAATGACTGGTGACCTTGTACATTAGCATGATAGTATCACTTTTGAGGGATCCAACAGGTCTGTGGTGATGTAGCTCTGAACTTGTACATGACCAATGTAGGGTATCAAACGCGAACAAACAGAGCAACGGCTGCACCAAATGCTTGCAAACAGCTGGTGGCAAACTCTGTTTGTGCAGTCAGCAGCTCAGGACAAGGTCAACATTAAGCTAGTCATTGAGCTATTGTGGGGACTCAAGCAAGTCAGAACCATACCTGAGCTGCAGAAGTAGGCCGTGACGGTGGAGGAGGCAGTTCAGAGCGTGCGGTATGTTCAGGGTCTGCATGTTGAGGCGCAGCATTTCTGGCCGCTGCCTCCATGGCAAAGGACTTGCTGGTCGCTGCCAAAGGGTTGCCTGCAGCACGCTCTCTAGGATCTGCCCTGTCACCATGACGCCTGCTCCTGTCTCTGGGCCTGTCACCATCCTGATGCACCCCCAGCTCACACTCCCTGTATCTGCAGCTGAACTTTCCTTTTGAGCAGTCTTACATGCTTAGCGGTGGTTGCATGTGCTGTGTTGGATGACTCATGCTGAAAACACTGGCAAAAGAACAACGGTCATGTGCAGAGCTTGGGCAAAGAAAAATTGCTGTCAGCTGTACTAGTATCGCTTACAACACTTGTGACATGGATGGGCTCTGCAGCGGCCTTACCCTTTCACTACAAATAAGTGGTGGTACAAAACGAGATGCATCAGCAGAGCAGCAGCAGACTGCAAAAGAGCGAGCACGGCAAACGTCAAGATGCATCCCAGGTGTAGGGCAGGTGGAGTTCACCTGTATCTGTCGGCCTGATCTCGTCTGCGAGGACTTCTGTCTCTTGGAGATGCATGCCTTGCAGCAGGGGGAGGCGGGGGAGGCGGTGCACCGCGCCATGGGTCTCTGGAATGCGCACGGCCTACCACATACTCATCTGCATACCTGCACTCAGGACACACCAGCATGTGCACGCCAACAAGTTCCAACTTACACAGCAACACAGCCTTGCAGGGCTGCTATAGGACGTGCATGCAGTAAGCTGTCCCTATGCATGCAGACAATGTGCAGTAGTACTGCGCTCTAAGACAGTGAAAGAGGCTTGCACAGTTGGCTGTCCATGATCTGCCAAGTGCGACTATGCCCGTCAACAAACACATGCTTTGCAATGGCCAAGGTTCAATCAAGCTGAAGGTATGCATCCTTCTTGATCCAAGCTGCTCACCTAGGTGCCAAAGGATGACCATCCCTATCCACCCTAGCATCCTGCCCATCCCTGTAGGACCTGGCAAGAGGTACCAACTCCCTAGCAAGCCTGGGGGCATGACTTCTGGAAGAAGGATGAGCCTCTTCCCTGGCATAGCGTTGCTCAGGATATGAGCTCTGGCGTGTGAAGCTGGCAGACGCGCGAGGAATGTCTCTCTCTGGTTTGGGAGCTTCTCTCTCATAGTGTGCATCAACCCACCTGCAACAGGCAGGGTAAGCAAATGAAATCAATGCTGAATGGATGCAATGGCTGGCTTGATGAAAGTATGTGCAAGCAGACATCAGGGGAGCAAGGCAGCAAGCAAAGGAGCAGATGGGCCATCAATTGCAGGATCCTGTGTAGGATGCTACTGTAGGCTGATGGGTATTGATAAGCAGGCATACTCATGTAACATGTTTACAAAGCACAAGTGCTGCAATGATGCATTCATACCTGGTGTCTACGCTTGGCTGACTGTCCTTGTAGGCATAATATGGAGGCACATCTGGGTGTCTGGGAGTGTCCCAGTTGGCCTGATGCCTGACATATCCATTGTGCCCCACCTCCACAGATCTGGTACCTGGGTATCCACTGTAAGGCTCCCGGCCATACTCATAAGGTGGCTGTCTGTGGTCTGGCACCCTGTCTAGTGCAGCAGCATGGCCAGCACTTGCATAACCAGCTTCCCTATAGGCAGGCACTCTGTAGTTGGGATGCTGTCTGTCATGCTCACGGTAGTCTCCATATCTATCATCCGGCCTCTGTCTGTGCTCCATTGGCGCTGCAGGTGGGTATGGCCTGTATGGCTCAGCATCAAACCGGTCTGCTTCCCAGGCAGTGTCTGAGTGCGTGAGGGGAGCCCTAGCCCTGGGACCAGCCTGGGGGACTTGAGACTTGAGCTCAGGCCATACACTGCAAGCATGGCTAGCAGGGCTGTGGCTTCGCTCAAGGGGAAGCACAACCTGTCTGAAAGGAACAGGAGAGCGAGGTCTGTGTGACAAGGATCGTCCTGTGGCAGGAGAGCGTGTCCTCTGAGGGGAGCGATGAACAGCTCTGTCTGGCCTGGAGCGCCTGCATAGCAGTGCAAAAAGTCACTATCGCAGTCATATGTCACAAAGCTTGCTGGTTTGCGGAAGGTGGCAGCCTTTTCAACAGACTGAAACTGAATCCTGCATCAAGATCAATCAGCAGCGTGCCTGCTATGCTGGTATAACACAGAAATAGAGAGCCAGACATGTATGACTAACTTGAAGCTTGCGTACTGACCATGGTTGAACATCACAACAATGCTGTCCTTTTTGTCTCTGGAGTGCAGTATTTCTCGACATCACTCTTTGATGTCTGCAGCATGTCATGCAGGTCCTTGGACAACAAAAAGTGTAATCACACCACCTGTCCAGAGCTCTATCTGCCTCCAAAGACCTGGGGACTGCTGTCACTCTGCGGCCATCAGGTGAAGGCCTAGCAGGCCGAGGCTGATGGTCAGCAGGTGAAGCTTCTCGGCGTCTAGCAGTGTCTCTACGGCGGGGGCTTTCATGATGGCGCAAAGTCTCCCTGTAGGGGGCTGCTTGATCATGGCGGGAAGCCTCCTGGCGGCGTGAGTGCTCCCGGTGAGGAGCACTCTCATGGCGAGAGCCTCTGTTCTCCTGATCCTTGTCATCCACAGCCTGTCCAGACTTTTCATTCTCGGCCTTCCACACTTCATAGGAAATTTTGGCACGTGCCTTGCGCTCAGCAGCATCCTTGCTGCTAGGCCTAGTATTGTCAGCCTTGAGCTGGGGTGGTTGCTGTGACCTGTCAACGCAGAGGATGCTCTGAGTGTGGAATTTGATTGTGCATACCTGCAGCTTGCAGCATCTGTATGCTGCTGCTGCTGCAGTGCAGCAGGAAGCTAATTTGATCCCAATATGAATAGCACTATTGCCTGTAGCACTAGAGGTGTAAGCACTAGCGCCATATGACATTAGGCTGCTGCAGTTTTGAAGTCATGGTTGCTTGTGTAGGTCAGATGTGCTGAGCTGGACAAGCCTCTGCCAGGAGCGCACTGCTCATGCTCCTGCGATGACTCTAGGCTGGCACTGAAAGGGAATGCATGTCGGGGATGGGATGTGCTGAAGCTGTGTAAGGCTGGTCAAGTAAGCAGCAAACAATAGCTTGTCTGAAGCCACTGCCGCTCCTGCTTGGTTGTGTGAAAGTGCAGTTTCAGTTTGCAAAGCATTGCGCTTGTACAAGCTGTCTATCATACTCTGCTGCATTGAAGCCTGCGGATGCCCTCCTGCTGCAGCTGCGCTCTCGAGCAAGAGGAGAAGAGAGGAAGTGTGGTGACATGACCTGCTGAGCTTTGTGGCCTCAGCAACAAACCTGGAAGGCGGGGATCCATCGTAAGCTGCTGGCTCAAGTTGGCCTGCCTCCTCGTAATCCAGCATTTCGTCTGGCATGGAGAAGTCAAGGTCGGCCGAGGCTGCCACCGCGGCTTCGTCATCCATGCTGTGCTGCAGGCCGCTCAAACCCCGGACACTTCTTGTCTTGGAAAGATCTGGTCTGCGAAAAAATCCAGGGACGTCTTAAAACAGCAGGGCGGCATGTCATACGACTTGACCAACAAAAGACACACCATGATAACATACATAAAGAAGCAAGCAAAAGGAAGAGAAAGATCTGCAAGCTGGCGGAACACAAAGTCACCTTCGGCTCCTCGTAGGACGACCGTGATTCGGCTCTTTATACGTGCGTTGGTACTCCGCGCTATGTCGTATGAGCAACACGACGAAGTATATGTGCAGGCATAGCTGTGTGCCAAAGCTCCGCAAACCTTGTTGGCCAACCTTTCCGCTGGGGCCTGTAGCCTAGGGGCCTTAGCAAGGGCGCTTCGCATGTGCCCTCGTCACGCCCAATTCAAGCAAGGCTTCAAAAAGTGCCGAAAACCTCACTAGACTTAAGGCATATCTCTCAGCGTTAACAACTCTCAGCGTTGACATTTGTCAATCCAATAGCGCAAGCAGGACACCAGATAGGCCTTTAGTACCTGCCTACAGAGTCTCATTAGAAGCTTCTTGCACCTGCAACCAAGTCAAGCTCGAGGCGTGACATATGAGGTTCCAAGGTACTTTGCATGTATCGATTTGGCAAATTTCCTGCGTGGAGTGACAGTTGAACAACCACACTGAGTATGAAGGTCAGATAGATAGCTATAGGTTAGACAACCGATATACCTTACCTAAATAGGTTAGACAATGGCACCATCATACAAACACGTGATTGGCTACAAGGGTACATGCCAACAGGAGTGAGAGCCTTGCAAACCGACAGCTTGCGGATCTTGCAGCACTACATCTGCTTGTTCATATGAAAGATGAAATTGCTCAACCTCATGGTCCACAGGTTCAGTCTTTGCAATTTCCAAATTGTGACGGATGGTGGAAGGCATTATTCGCTACGTTTCCACTACTGTCATGTTTCTCAAAAGTACATATCAACTTTGAGAGTTTCCATGTCGCCCTGCGCAAGGGGTGCTTCACCACGGGCAAAGTCGCTGTTACTGTGCTGTCATCTCGAATGGTATGTGCTGTGCAGATTCACCATGCAGTTCATCACTATACTATCATAACATGTAGGCTGCAAGCAGGCAGAGCAATGCTGCATACTATCAGAAGACACCGGTCATAACCTTTTGAGCGGCTGTGAAATCTACTACCTGATATCGTGCACCGAATCAAGCTGTCTCTTTGTAATCAACACCCTGTAAAATGTCTATTCTAGTCAGACTTGTACTCAACGACGTGTACATGCCTGGCAGACTTTATCCAGTTCCTCATCCAAGGTGTGAGGTACTCTGTCCTAGGTACAGTCAAACGTTCAAGATTGGTACAAGCAGTCAAGCATTGCCAATCATAGCCATTGACCCAAATGTAATCTTTGTCAGAAGACCGAAAAAATTGTGACGTAAGCTACTAGGTAGCACAGGAATACTGTATGCATCAATGGGATACACTGATGATGCTGAGATGCCTAGTTTTGTCAAAGAATCACAGTCCTCAATCTTTGAATTTAGAACTTGGTGCAAAAAGTGCCCTACCCCTAAACTCAAAGCAGCGCAGACTACGAGGTAAGAAAAGCTCACAGTCAGTGTGGTGAGGGGCATCTACATACTTAAGGACTAGTGAGGTCAAAGAGCAAGCTCTGCAGAGATCTATTTGAGTGAAGCAGAAATATTGCAACCGAAGGTCTTGCAAACTGACAGCTTGTTGATCTTGCAGCACTAGATCTGCTTGTTCATATGAGTGATAAGGCTGCTTGAATCCACAGTTCGTAAGATGCAGAACTTGCAAAGACTGACAACTTGACAGCAAATGCTGCATGCCCTGAACAACTGCAGCAGCATGCAGGACAGACTGAAAGACTACACGAAGCTCAACGAGGAAGCAGGCACAATGTGGAAGACAAGACAGAGACATCACCTCATCTAAAGTCAAATAGTTCCTATAGACTCGCACCTTATTGATGCCAATAGCATGATTGTGGTGATACACTTGAACATCTTGCACTTCAGGAATATGCAAAGCTGTCAAGCGACCAAACAGATTGCAGCCATCAATCTTGAGGACTTTCAAAGCAGGCCCTCCATGAAATGAAGTGAAGGCAGCAGAGTGAGGCAGGTGCTCCACATTTCCAGCCGCAGATCTTTTGAGGTCAAACCAGGTACTCTCTGCCAAATTGAGAGACGTTAATCTTGACAGCCATGTCAGATTGGCAGCGTTGTCAGCTGCGGCGTATATTTCACTCTGTTCAAAGCTGAGACTCCTCAAATGCATGAAACGTGTCAGGCTGCCCTTATCAAGAACAAGGTAAGCGCTTGTCAAATCCAGGCATGTCAAATTTGCCAAAGTAGTCCCTAGCACACACTCCACACTGGGCGATACATCACTTCGGTAACAAATGTTCTGTCCATCTATCGCAAGCTGTTCCAAGGTGGCAGGACACTGGCGCATGCTGTGTATGATTGCATCTGCGCTGTGAAACTCAAAATTACTGTCTTCGGCAAGAACCTCCAAAGTCTTGAGCTGTCTAAGATGCCGGAGGTCTGCAAAGGCATACTGCTCATTGGCTGCATGAACATTTGACGTTGTCACTAAGTGCTTGACCTGTGCTAGTGCATCTGTGTGCACATGCAGCAACTGAGCCCAGGACAAGTCGACGTGTAAAAAGTCACACAGCAGGGGTACGGATGGGATATTCCTGCTTGGATTTGCAGATGTCAAAATCTCCTCCTTGGAACGGTGACCAGCAGTCAGTTTCAGTTCCCCCACGAAGCAGCGTGATTTGAAAAAGCTGCTCATTCGCCAACTGTCTGACAGGTGATGTGAATGCAGGTGAAGAGACTGTATGTGGCTGCTGTTGACTGCTGAGCGCCAGCTTTTACAGGCACAAGCTGCTGCACAGTTGTCAAGTGCATTGTGCTGTGACTCAAACGTGCGCAGTAGCAGCTGCTCTGATAGATCAGCCCAACCTGTCTGTTCTTGCATGACGAATCCTGCACACCGCAGCACAGCTTCAAAAGACCAGGCCAGCGCGACATTTTGCGTGTCCAGACGGAACCAAATTCAATGAGGAAGTACTAGAGTATCAACACGTCAAAAAAGAGATAGTAGAGTGTGGATCAAGCACGCACCGGTGAGCTGCCAAGCTTACAGCTCAAGCTTTCAGCCTTACAGATGTGAGCAGAAGTACAATCAGCCTGCGAGCATTCAGGTCAGACATAAGAGTACAGA
>JAABUO010008877.1_pt1 | contig 11307 bp, 15 predicted proteins | sample 5559291 | NCBI WGS metagenome assembly JAABUO01 (sample SAMN10711878, study PRJNA513372) | rock metagenome | isolation source: Antarctica rocks | place: Antarctica: Victoria Land, Finger Mt sud | reverse complement strand
TCACAGCTGGTTTCTGAGCTGACTGCTGAGCTGGCAATCGGATTTGCTGCTCAGCTTGCTGCTGAGCTGGATCCCGAGCTGATGCCTCAGCACGCTGCTGGTCTGGCACTTGCTTGGGTTTCTGACCAGCCTTTGGAGCCAAAGGTGGCTTCTGGGCTGACTGAGCAATAGGCAATGTGCTCTTGCCATGGAGGCCTGTATGCCCTGTGTGCACAAATACACCGCAATTCAGCAGCGCGAACACTTGTGGCAATAACGTCACCATGCTTACCAATCAGACAGGCTAGAGGGTGCCTTGCTTGTTGTACTCCAGTGCTGTGTACGACAAGCATACGCTGAGCTGCAGTGTGATGTTACAGCCATGACACTTATTGCTATAGTGCCTCAGAGGCATGCACAGGCACGAAGGGCATGACAAGGCAGATAGAGGTCTGCAAAGACCTTGGGGCAGACAGACTGACAGACAGATGAACACAGATAGGCAATTACACAAGTGCTCGTACAAGCACAGACAGATCATACACTGCAGGCTCAGGCAGACAGGCAAGCAGGCAGGCAGGCAGGCAGGCAGGCAGGCAGAGAGACAGAGAGACAGACAGACAGACAAGCTGATTGCCTCGAGACGCTGGCACTACAGGCGCGAGTCTGTCGGTCATCTGTGCAGGCGCTGCATTGGCAGTGGCATCTGACTTGCCCAAGTCACAACTGTCAGCTGGCTGAGGCTTTCCACTCAGTTGGGCCTGAGCAGCAGCTGCAGGCAGCTCACGGGCCCCCGAGGTTGCTGCTTCACCTGAAGTGAGTGTGGGCGCAGCCTGTACAACATACAGCTGGGTGAAACACAACTTCCAATGCTCTTGTCATGCTTGATACCATCATGGACCCTTCATATTTCGACTCTGGATGCTTGTTCACCAGCAGCTTGATATGTTGCCGACAGCATGCAGATCTGATGTGCCACACAACAGTTGTGCAAGTCGCACTGCTGCATACTCTGTAGGACTTCTGTCTTTGTGACATGTTGCTGCTTGCATCTCAACGGCACAATTGGCTGCATCATAGCTAGCTGTAGACAAGGTTGTGCATGTGGCTGTCATCATGCAATTATGCAGGACTTGATCCAAGCAGCAATACCTGTACAATGTGGGAGGCTGTGCCTTCCTTGACCCTGGACTTGGCTGATGCCACCCCTGATGTGGGCCTTGTCTTGGCTTGTTCAGGGTTTGCAAGTCCTGGCTCCTCAAGATTGAGACAACTCGCTTCAGCAGCGTCCGTGGTTGTCCTGACTTCCACAGGTGCTGCAGCCTGATCGGCTGCTGGCAGCTCAACTGCGGCAGAGGCCTGCATTGCATGCTCAGCAGCGCTGTTCTTTGCCTTCTCACACATGCATGAGGGCCATGAAGCTTCTTTGCATTGTATTGGACAGGCGCAAAAACCTAGTCACTATCGAGCTATGCATTACGGGGCTGCCAGACAACTGTTGGCTGTACCTTGCAAGACGCAGTGTCCAGACCCAAACCTGTCCCTTTTAACACAAGGAACTCAGGGTACATAAGAGGGCAAACAGTCAGGTACTGAAGCATCACCTGCTGAGCTGTGAGCTCTCTGCCTTGGGTCTGCCTACCATGCATCTGGGGACTGCTAGTCGATGCCATGGCATCCCTTGGTTCCTCAGTTGCAGCAGCCGGGCGTGCTGTGTCTGACCAGCATGCAAGGTACGCAGCAAAACGCTGGTCGTTAGGGGCTGGATGGAGTGCTTCCAGGAGCCAGCTGACTGTCTGTGTGGCACAATCATGTGGCAGGTCTTCAGGGTGCACCAGCTGAAAAGTGCCATTGACATTTGCTACCTTGGAGGACAGCCGCATCCACACAGGGCAAATCAGTGACTTACCCCGCAGTAGTCCACCAGCAGTCATTGCCTGCAAACAAGCACAGCAGTTGATGGTTCAGCAACATCTGTCTTTTTTTGTTCATCCCACAGAAGCACAGCTGTCACATGAACATTCGTAAATGACCTCAGTCAAGTTGAGTACATGATGCATGCAAGACCTTTGCTCTAAAGCTTGCAGCACGGAACAAGCAGTCAATGTAACAGAGCCTGAAAGACACATCTTCATGCCTCATGGACACATCCTGGACAAAGCAGCATACAAAGACTGTCCATCAAGCGCATAGCGGTAAGTGTATCTTGTGCAGACTCACCACAGCAGGCATCCATGATGGAGGCAACAGATCTTGAAGTTGCTTAGCTAGGCCTTTGATGCGGAATTGTATTTTGCTGATCTGTTGCAGAGAGGCTGTCTGACTTTCAGTGGCTGACGCATGCAACAGACCGCCGTGATGACCTTGTTTCAACAGCAACAAAACCTGATACTCCCAATAATGAGCTAAAACCATGATGTGAACAGCCACAGACTTAGGATCTGCGCTGCCTTGGACAGCTTCAGCTAGCCAGCTTTCACACTTGTCAATGTATCCCTGCAAAAACCAAAGCAAGTGAGATGACAAACACAAGAGAACCAAACAAGAAACAACAATGTCAGCTGGACAGTAAAGGTAAAAGTGCAGCGCGCTTGGGCCTGAAAAGATATACACAACCAGGCATCCAGGCATATATACACAATCAGGCATTAAACATGGTAAGATGAAGTGCCAATTACAATCTGCTTCCCAATGCAGAAACTGTCTGTGTCAGGGATTGTAAGGCTGGTGGTCAGGGCAGCTAGCTTTACTCGACTCAAGAAGTTATCTTCCCAAGCTGGTTCCTGGGGCTCCTTAGGAAGCTGAGGCGCTGTAATGCTGGGCTGCGGATCAGCCTGTTGTGCCATTGGAGCGTCAACCTGCAACAAATTCAAGGCATCATTGTTGACCATGTACTACATGTGAGTCAAGATTGGCTTGCTGCGGCACATGAGGCTTTGATGTAGTGGCACTTGCCTGTCACACTAAGCTTTTTGCTTCCGCCAGCAGCTGTTGCAAATGACTGTTTCATGCAAAGCATGCACTCTGCAGCTTGATGCAGATTCTGAAGGTTGACAATAGCTTGAAAACCACATATGCAACATGATAGTAGCAACAAAGCCATGGTTCCAATGATGAAAGCATACCGTCGGTGATTGGTGGCTACGCTGCCTATTGGCTGCCAAGTTGTCAGTGCTCTGTGATGGAGTCACCTTCCTCTTCTTCCTCTTGGGGGCATCACCTGTACTGAATCCAAGACCATCAGTGCCTGGAACTCAAAACCAGAAACTGAAATGTGTGTTACATGCAAGGTATCTTACCTCGCTGCAGTCCTGCAGTGACTGAGCATCAACAGCTGATGCATAAACCTAATGGCAGTGACTGTGGACTTACCAAACACAACTTAATGCAGCAAATGCACCTCAAAAGGGCTTGTGTGTGTTGCAAATCAGAGCAGGCTGCAAACAAATCCAAACTATAGCTGGTGTGCGCTGTCCCTTGCATGGTGGACCTGCTTGGTAGTATACAAGTTCAATGTGCCAGCATGTCAAAAGCCATACCTGATGCAGCATGCTTGGCAGCCTCTGTTGATCCCTCTGCCAGGACTGTGTGCTCAGGCTGTGGATCTGCCTGCTGAAACACTGGCTCTGTTGTCTGCATGCACCATGCATTAGTCAAGACGCAAATGCATGTTGGCAAAGGCTACAAATCATGCAGCAGTCAATCAACCTCTTGTGGCTACAGGACTGGTGCTTGTGTCCAACTGCTGAATCAGATGACACATGTAGCTGGCCCATATACAGTCAAGAGGGTGAGACATGACAACAGCAAGACTAGGTTGTGGGAGCAGTCATGAGTCGGCATGAGCAGTGCCTGCCTGCAATGACTGAGAAGCAGGCCTGTTGTCGATCCCCTGGCTATCAAGCACCCCTGTCTGTGAAGCAGATCTTGTCCCCTTTTTCTTCTTCTTCTGTTTGCTGCTCTTCTTCTCCTCTGGAACCAAAGCTGTCCCTGACACAGGGGCTGAAGGGCCTGCAATGAGCAGAGAGCAAGGTCTGCCCAATCTTGCTATGCTCAAGGCATGCTGTAGGATCACAGAGTCATGTGATCAACCCACAGTTTACGGTTGTCTGCCATGTAATCAAAATTATGCCTTGTTCTAAAATTTCACAAACACAGCAAACTGCCTGATTGGAAACGAGCGTTGCTTGTTGGATCCACGAGGACAAACAGCTTCACACTGCGGCACTGAATATGTACAGGTAGCGTAGATGCACCATTGACAGAGCTGATGTTTATGAAGCATTACTGCACACTTGCCACTTGCAACAATGCATGCTGCAGTCTGCACTGTGAGTCTATATGATGGCACGCAGCCTGGCGCAGGAGCTGTACCTGCTGCATCACAATCAGCAGGATCTTTGCAGCCCTCAGCCATCTTCAAGGCACATTGAGAAGGTGCAGCAACTGAGCCAGGAAGTGCGGTGACTGCTTGGCAGTTGTCCCTGCTGCTGTTTGGCTGGGAACTGCCTGCATCGAGAATTACTTGCTGTGCTGCTTGTGATGCTGATGCTGTCATGGCTGTCTGGGGTGCTGCAACTAGTACCGCTGCTGGTGCAGCAGCAGCAGCTGCTGCTGCTGCCATGTTGCTTGGTGCAGCTCTTGTACTTCTGGCTTTCTTGGCCTCTCTCCTCAATGCTTTCTGCTCCCTGCGCCTTGACTTTGCGGCAGCTGCATCATCAACTATCGGATGCTGGTCATCAAAATTTACAGCAGCGTTCCGATGAGGCTCATGGGGTACTGGAGATTGATCAGCATGTCTACGCTTCTTGCTTGGATGCCTTGGCGCATCATGAGGCCGCTGGGTATCATTAGCTGTGTCTAATTTGCTTGAAGTGCTTGTCATGCTGATGGGCGATGAGTGCCTATGACTTATGCTGCATAGCAGCAGCTGCTGCCTGCTGGGTTGCAAGGGTCAGGTCAGGAAAGCATGCCCAGCACAAAACTACTGTCACCCTACAGTAAACGGTGTCTGCTGCGACTCTCTGCACGCCTGCAGTGCTAAGCAAATTAAGCAGCCGCAGTCAGCCTTGCGCAGGGAACACAAGATAAGTACACGAGGTTGCCTGACTGACCTAACACCAGAAGACTGAGTGAGACAGCTTACACAGGCAATGCGACAAGAGAGCAGCCTTGCACTGGTGTGCCCACCTGTTGAACCAGCGACCGGCCCGTGGGTCGGAAGCGTGTTGCGATCAGCCTGAGTACACCAAGCAGCTGAGCCCGAGTTGGCCCTACGGCACGTCACGCAGACAATTGAACAATGAGTGTCAGACAAATCCACGCCGGGTTACTGACGAGATAATCTTCGCCTGCCATGCTCGAAGCCATTCAACGGCGAGAGCACATTAGCAGTGCAGTGATCAGGCCTGCAGGACTTACTGCAAGAGGTCTCAGGAGATCGTTGCCGTCGGCCGATCTCGGAATTCAGCAACAGGTAAAGGTGCAACAAGTCCAAATATCAATTACGCCACGAAGAGTTAAGAGTCGGGAAGCACCGCGATGCCCAACCTTTGAAAGGACTTTTATTCTGACTGTGACCTGTTCCTCATCTTCCTCTTCCCCAGACGTGCAGGCTGTACTTGTGTGACACCAGACAGCTGCATATTAGACCCTAGACTTGATTTGGCTTGACAGGTGGTTTGACAACCGACAAAGACTCAAAGAGCCTGGAAACAAGCACATTGGGACATCAATATTGAGAGGTCAAGCAACATGTCACAACCACGAAAATAATGATAGGCTTCGGTTTCATCCAATCTTTTGTAGAGGTTTTGTTTTACAGAGGGTTGCCAAAGGTTCATCTGGCAGCAGATTGGTAGCTGACATGTTAATTGATCGTTGCCTCATCCCCATTGTTAAAGTTTTGAAGTTGTTGGAATGCTTGGGGCTATTCTCGTGTGACATTGCGTGCCATCGTCAACTTTCTTTCTTAAATTCTGACTGGATTCTGACTCGAGTTAGGCAATCATGTACACGTAAGTAAAGACTGCTTGCACTTGCAGGCTGCCACCAGTCAACTCTGGGCCCCTGCTAATGGATGGCACACATGTGACACCTACTAGTAGCTCTTCAGCCCTGCTAGGTGCCTTTGATGCAAGCATCCCGACATTGCATCATGCCAGCTTCTTCGGCAAATCCCCTGCTGATAGCCAGCGCCTTACCTTCCTTGCTGCTCAACTGAAACACCTACAATGCCTGGGCGGATTGAACAACGTGTGGGGGCTTGCATAGGTTGCTAGCACTATGAGAACGAAGCGCGGCTGAACGCTGTCTGATCCATGCTGAAACTGTCTCACTGTTTTGGAGTCTAGTCGCCTTTTCAGCCCATGCCGAAACTATCTGTAGTGGACCACTTCAGATAGGTCTGATCGTGTCTGTTTGTGCAATATCAGACAGGTCTGATTGTGTCTGTTTGTGCATTATCAGACAGGTCTGATCGTGTCATATCTTTTACATCAGATAGAGTCTGATTGAGGCTGATACTCTCATCAACTCTGTCTAGACCTTGTCTGAAACAGGCAAGTCTAGGCTGAAAGCGGGCTGCTGCACCGGCTACCCTGTACCTAAGGTTGTCTAAACTGCATCTGCCCCTAGTCTACTAATCTAAACTCTGTACATGTAAACATGCACTCTGCCTAAGCAAAGGTGCATACACACTACAAAGGAAGATACATACACACTACAAGGAAAGGTACAAAAGGTAAGTGCTGTCACACAAATATGACACAAAGCTGCAAGCAACAGGGAGCACCAAGCCTGTAACGCAAGACACCTAGTTCATAATACCAAATAGCATAGCCAAACATGCCAGACATGCTTGCGGAATACATGACATACGCTGAACGCTTCATAAGGCCCCAGCAAACTTCTGGTCTTCAGGGATGGTGCTGAGGAAACCCTCACACTCATGGCTACTGTTGCAGACCTCATTATTGCATACAGGCTGGCCCATCTCAGTCTTTCTCCTGCACAAGAGAAGCAAGTTGGTGCACTGTTGGCAGCATTGTAAGCCCAGCTCCCGGTTACCAACAACGTTCCCTTGCACATACAGTTTGTACAGTTGTGTGTACAGGTGTGATGCATCTGGTCCCTTCAAGAGCAAGCTACATGTCAGTCAGCTCATTTGCAAAACACCTTTACCTGGCAGCTGACTTAAACACCTCACACGTAGCAAGCAACCTTAGCTACATGCATCACAGACATGAGCCAATGGCTGTACCTGGCTTGAGTAACTCTCAAGATCACCTACATTGCTGAACTCACTGTTTGTGCCAGAGTGTTCTGACTCATTGATCTCAGCCTTCTTCCTGGCACCTGTTTTGCCTGTCTGCTGCCTCCGTGTCCTGGCCGCTTTGGTCGTGCCCTTAAGTCTTATGCATGACCTTGGTCTGCCAGCTTTGCTAGCCTGTGCCTTGGGCTGATGGGCTGACAATGAAGGAGCCTTGGAGCCCCTTCTCCCTGCTGAGCTTTCTCCTTGGCTGGCTGCTTTGTGCACTTCTTTGCAGGCTCATCACTTTGCCCTGGACGATGGGCCCTTGCACGGTTGTCTCTACCCTCGGACCTGTTGGGCTGCTGCATCATCTGCAGTAACTGCAAGGCAGCAAAAACTCTCTTCATGCAAACTACTAGCAAAATTATTCATACCAGCAGTTATCATTTGCTTTGTGAGGGTGTACGTGTCACAAGTGAAGTGCATAATGAAACTACAGCAGTCAACCGCTGCATATGCAACAATGCTGGCATGCAAACAACAATAAGTATTCACAATCTTGAGCTGTTACTTGGCCACAAAGGTATCTACAGCAGGCAGTTGACACTTGGTTGAAGCAAGTGTGCACCACAAGACTGCAATTCTGAAGCTGAGAGAGCTGCTACATCAGTTGTACATTTCATGCGCAACATTGGCTGTGCTTGTGCGCCTGTGTGCAGTCATGCAGCTGAAGGGTCATTTTTGGTTGCTGTATATGCTCCTGCATACCTTCCAAAGCTATGGCAAAAAGAAAGGCTGTTTTGCAGCTTTGGCAGCAGCAGCTGCAGCTGTGGCAGTAACTGTGGAAGCTGCCATGGTGTAGTTTATGTGCAGTTTCCACCAACGGTAAAAGCTGAAGGAGTCACTTACTTACATGGTGCTCATTGGAGGGGGCTTGCATTGTAGAGCGGCTGCTGCTCCGCCTGAGGCACTGCTGCCCTCTGCAGGAGTTACAGATTGCTTGGCCTGCAACCCGTCCTGTATGTACATCCACGCTTGGCAGTGAAGATATATGCAAGTCAGTGTGAATGCATCAAGTTGCACCACAGAACTGGTGCTTACTACTGCACAGCAAGGCTGTTCAACAGGGGAAGGTGCTGCTCTGCATCATGCATATGAACATGTGCATGCACACACTGCTAGTTGCACAGCATGCTTTAGTGTAATACACTAGCATCGAACTGCAAGTATCCGGTGCTATATATGTACCCTGTGATGCATATGTTAGCAACTACATGTCAAGATTTTGTAAGACCACAAGTTATGGACACACTGCATATGCCAAACATTTTATTTCATCCTACAGTCACATGTATCATGAACAAGCATCCATGCATTGTTTTAAAGGCTTGGCTAGGCTTGGCTTTACCTTAAACATGGCTGAGCCATCCCCCAAAGGTTTCTCATCCTGGCATCTCTGATCAACCTGCAGCAGCAGCACAAATGAGCATGCTGAAGCAGTAAGTTCAGCTGCAGCATGTTGTGCCCTGGTCGAATTGTCTTGACTGTCAAAGCACCGCCTCCTATCAACATGGCAGCTTTGATATGCTGCTTACAGACAACAATGCTTCTGCTGATCTGGTGAGTTGCTGCATTGAAACATGTTGTGAGGAGGCTGCAGCAACAGTGAGCTAGTAAAATTGTACAATTCAGGTGACTCAACATGCCTCACAGTCACATGCAAACTTGCTGTAGCACAGCTAGAACTTTGTTACCTGCTAACATGCGTCACAAAGTCTCAAGTCAGCACTGGCTGCCCTGTCCTCAAAACAAATCATATCATCTGCAACAACAACAGGACATGATCCTTTTGTCTGGTTACATCTTTCTGCCATGTCTGATGTCCATCAGGACACTGTTAAAAGGTGAGGCATCAAACGCTGGTAGTCGAAACCTGAAGATTCACCTGAAAATGAGTATACTGTATCAGCTTCAGAGGAAAGCACTGGAAATGAGCGAGAAATGTGGCGCATAACCAACAACAGGCTACAGCAAGCGGCCCATGTTAAAAAAGATAAGACAGTTTGGCAGAAAGGTTGAACACACAAACAAATCAGGTTGAACACACAAACAAATCAGGGAAAGAGCGTATATATGGACAATACTCGGAAACTGCTCCCAAGTCTGATGCGCCTGTGGAGCAGCTATATAATACATGGATACCGGCGCTGATACTCTGCAGTATACTCTGCAGGACAAAGAAGTATCAGCCAAAACCAAAGCTGCAAGACAACAACGCAGGAACTTGAGATGACAGGTTTCTGCTCATGCAGACTTACTTGTACAGACATAAAGAAACAGCAAGTAAACAGTGGAAGCTGAAGAACAGCATCACCTCGCTGTGCTCCCATTAGGCGCACTCGTGCCTCGCATATAAATTGTCAACTGGCAGGCACCTTAACTTGAGTTGTCATGGCTGAAGGAGCAAACACTACCCTGTACAATGCCTGTAGAGCAATTGTCTGCCGGCTGTCATTCAACAGCTTCACCTCACGAATGGTCTGCATTTCCTTTCCACGCTCCCACGCCGGCCATCAGTACAAAGGTAATTTGAAATTGCCCTCTGATCAGTAGACAATGGCCGCCTGAGTAGCTGTCCTTTGGCAGATTGCTGCACGCTTTCTGCACACGCAAAAAGCGTGCGTCATGACATACACGGGCGAAAAGGTGCGGTTTGACAGGCGACCTACACAACTTGTCAAGTTGGCGTTAGCAAAAAAGGCGCGGGAACATTTCGCATGTTCAAGAAAACCTAACGACCGAACTGTAATCCTAGCTCGCTGCCTTCACATCTGTGCGACCTCCATTGGGTCATGGCCGTTGTCCTGCTCGCTTGTGCAATATAAGAGTCTCGAAGCAGCTTGAACCACATGAGGGTTTTATGCTGTTGTGAAGTCGGTGCTGCACGCAGCCGAAATGTGATCACGTCTGTAGACTTGGTTTGTGCGCCCATAGCCGTACCTCCTGGTTCAGCTCCCGGGACAAACACCAAAATCCGATAGTGAACACCCGCTTGTCCCACTACCCACCTTCTTGCCATCCACTACTGGGGTTATCTGAAGCATATTGCTCCTGTTCACCAAGTACGCCATGAGCACAGGTACTTTTGAATTGCTTGCTGACCCTCCTGGAGAATTGGTTGCAGAAGTCTGCTGACAGTTGCACCTCTTCCATGTAAGAATGCGCACATCACATGCTTTGTCGAAATCAGCAAATGCTGCAACTCACGTTGGTGGGCAGCTGCTGCAGCAACAATATCTACTTGCAGCGAAGATTACCTGCAAGTGGTGTGAGCCATGGCAACATCATGCCATCTGTCTGTCAGTCAAGACTGTCAGAGCAGAGCACTAGGATCTGACAGACCCTGATCAGCTCATGAGCAAGATGATGGCTTCTGGGCTTTAGCTTTCTATTCTGGTGCTGGGGCAAATGATTTGCACCTACCAATTACAAAGTACACCTCTGCTTCAGTTATAACGCATTCTACAGCAATCTTACTGTTTCCTTTGCTGCGTACACTGCAAGGTCTGCATGAGTCCTGGATAAGCTGAAACTGTGTATGACTGCAAATGACATGGCCATTCTCTGGACTGAATGCACACACGCAATCCCCAGGTCGAGTTGGATCAGCAGCATACTGAACAAGAGTTGTCATCAGCAGCATGTGTTGGTGTTACTGTGGGATCACAGATGGCATCCAGCACTGCCTGCCAATTGAGTAAGACCACATGCTGAATCAGCTCTGCAGTGGCTAGAGAATGCCATGTTTAGCATCTGTTACTGGAATATACACGTTCATCTGTTCTTTTCCATAGTCGTGAATTCTGATATTGATTGCCGACACATGTGCAGCATTTCATTGTGCAGGCTTTGTGCTTGTGCATGCTGGTTGCTGATGGTGGACCTGCACATCACTGGTAGGCTGCTGGTAGGCATGGGCAAGAAGCTGAGGCCTGTAGAGCTTTGCTCTTACACTCTGGCATGCAAGTGTGGCAATGAGTTGATGTGCTCTATTGTGCACAACAACAAAGCCAGGT
>JAABUO010008876.1_pt1 | contig 11308 bp, 11 predicted proteins | sample 5559291 | NCBI WGS metagenome assembly JAABUO01 (sample SAMN10711878, study PRJNA513372) | rock metagenome | isolation source: Antarctica rocks | place: Antarctica: Victoria Land, Finger Mt sud | reverse complement strand
CAAAGAACAGTTGGCCAGGATACCATCAACTGACCATGGCTTCAACGTTTCCGTGACCACATGGGCGCTGCATGTGTGGTGCAAGCTTGCCTAGACCGTCGCAGTTTGTAGCAGCAATCACTGCAGACTCAAGTGCCTTCATGCTTTCTCACTATGGAGCAATGCAGCTGATCCGAAGTTCACACATCTTGAGACCCGCAAGTTGAACTTATATCAAATGATCCAACTAGAAAACGAGAAAACTCTTATTTTGAAGCACTGCACAACATGCACAGTACATACTGGCGAAGCACACCTGAGACTTGTGAATGCACTATCTGCAAAAACCTAGCCGAGTGGGCTAGAGTCAATCTCGTCTCTGTTGAAAGCCATCATTTCTGAGGCATCCACTTGAACATGTACACGCTGCCTGACATCAAAGTCAGAGTAGTAGTTGGCGTCATCTTCTCGCCTCACATGCACCTCCACTTTCTGCAACTCACGCAAATGAGGTCACAGGACAATGCATGACACAAGCCAACAGACTACAGACAAATGCATCGTTGCTGTGGCAATCAACAACCTGCAGGCAAGGTGAAGCCAACTAGCAACTGTAAGCTAGTCTTATGATGCAGCAGACAACTCCATGATGCTTGCATGCAGTTGTCTACTTGCTGGCAGCTCTTATGTCAAGGACATGTGCATAAGGCAGGTGTCAATCATGCATGTATGCACTATTGCTCTGTGACAAAGTGTCTGTTTTCAAAGCGACCAATTGCAGAGAGCAATACCACATCATCATCAAACACCAAGAAGTACTTGACAAGCCAGCCCACATTCAGCTTGTCCACGATGGTTGCAGGGCATGTGGACTTGGTCTCAGGAACCTCTCTCATGATCAAAACTGTGGGCTGGACCATCACATGGGACTTCTCTGTCTTCATGCCCATCCTCTTCACAAACTATAAGTCATGCAGATGCATGTGTCAAAAGCCATGTGATGTGATGGGTGCATCAGGTGCATTGTCAAGGGTATGTATGGAACTGTAACGATAATCCAGTTTTTGTTATATTATATAGACATTAAGGGCAGCTACTACCAGGCCCCTGCCAATGCATGCTGAATACTGCATGCATATATTCACCCCAGTTCCTGGCACTGACAGACAACCCGATCTAGCAAACAACAACGGAACAAGCTATGGCATAACGGGTGCTTCCTGGTAAATTCAGGACCTCAACAAGCTGATGTGCGCGCTGCCTCAGACATCCAGGAGGACAAGGGCTGTTGAGGACAGGGGGTGATGCAATAAATGTGCCCTCTGTCGGAAGGGAAGGGAAGGGCTGACCTGGCTAGTGGAAGGCAACTGGTTGACATCAGCAATGAAATTCATGACAAAGGGGGTAGCAGGCCGCTCCAAGATCTCCTTTGGGGTACCCACCTGCTCAATGCGCCCCCTGCAGCATGGACATAAACCCAGTCTTGAGTCTACCACTTGAGTATACAGGGTAAACATATGGTTACATTGCGTACTGCCAGAAGGTCATAATGTCAAACATTTCATCCAAAGTCGCCACATCACTTGGGTTAGCTATGTCAATAGACAGAGTTGATTATAAATGTGTTTATTTTCATTGAAACAGCCGAAAAAAGATGTGCACTGCCCTTGATTGTGCCTGTCAGCTGCAGGCTATATTGTCGCTGCAGCTAACTGGAAAACTCCTAGGCTGGTCAACAAGACATCCTCCTGCTGTTTTGCTGCGTGATTGCAATCAATGCATCAACTGTTGGCAATGTACTTGATGACTAAGCTCATGGGGTCAGCAAAAGGTCTTGTGTGATGAGATGGCAAAGGCCGTTATGAAAGACTTTAGTCTGATTTGAGGTAAGCCATGGGGCCAACTCAAGGCCATCATTGACGTCACAGTTGACGCTTGCAGTCTTGCTTTTGCCCATGCCAACTTCTACTGGTATTATGAGATGATGAGCATGTTGTCAACATGACTGGCCGTTGCCAGGGATCGTGTCAACACCTGATGTTGATGATGACGCAGCAATGAGATTGCAATGAGTCATCTTGACACCGGATGGTGACGCGATGACAAGGTCGCAATGAGTCATCTTGACACCTGATGATGACGATGCTCGGATAAGATTGCAGTGGTAGCTGACCTGTTGAAGATGACCACCTTGTCTGCTATGTCAAAGGCTTCCTCCTGGTCGTGTGTTACCAGGATACTTGTCACACCCACTTTGTGGATGATGTCCTTGACAGAGTCACGCAAGGACTTGCGCACCTGGGCAACAGCAAATGGCACAGGTCAAACCATCACATGGCATGGGTCGAACCAAATGTATTACGTGTTCTTTTGCACATCATGGCCTCATTGAGTGCCTCACAGGAGCCCTTGTGGCGTGCATAAAAGTGACAAGAAATCTCGATGAAAAACAAAGACAAAAAACAAAAAACAGTGGAGTAAAACCAAGTGAAACTGAACAACACCAAACAAAACAAAACAAGAGAGGTGAAATGAGGTAAAGTAAGAATGATTTGCAATAGCGCTGACTTGCAGACTTGCGGGACAGTTTTGCACTTGAAAGCAGCAACACATCTGTAGGAGCATGCTGTCTACGCGAAGGAGTGTGTGGCTGTGACAAGACACATTTTGCAGCTGATACCCTATGTCAGCACTGAGCCTGTGACTAGCATTGGTCTTGTCAGCCGTTAGTATGAGAGCTGTGCAACATACCATGTCATACAGGCATTTGCATCACAATATGCATCACATATTCTGTTGGTGCTGGCTCACTGCACATCACATGCACACCTACATCCTTCAGTCAAGCTAACTCACGTTCCACCTCAATATTTTTGTCAATGCAGCGCCATCCTGATGACTCACCTCGGGATCAAGGGCGCCAAAAGGCTCATCAAGAAGAAGCAGCTGGGGATTGCAAGCTAGGGCTCTTGCCAGGGCCACTCTCTGCCTCTGCCCTCCTGACAGCTGTGGCGGCTTGTGTTCACCATAGCCTGGCAGCTCCACCATCCTCAGTAATGCTTCCACTCTACAAGCAAAATTCCTTGTTGGATTTTTCTGTCACACTTGCCAAACTTTGCAAGGTTGTGGCAGTGAAGTTGACCTATTGGGGATCAGAGCGTATTTCTAGATCCTTGGTAGGTGCTGACGCTCTTGCAGACTTTTTTTATAATGAAAACAAGCAATGGCTGGCTGCATGGTATACAGATGCAGGTTGTATGCTGTACACTGTATATGCACATGATACAGTGAGCGCAGTGTCTGTACATAGATCGTCAAAACCTGCTTTCCTTTCACAAGGAGGGTTGCGATATGCCTTGGCATGAGGTGTAGTATGCGTATACGTGCATACATTCAGGCTTTACCTTGCTTCTTCATCTATGTCCAAGTCCTGTATTCGAGGTCCAAAACTGATGTTGTCAGCCACTGTCATATGTCTGAACAGCGCATAGCTCTGGAACACCATGCCGATCTGCCTATGCTGGACTGGAATATGCGTTGCATCCTGGTCTGCAGGACAGCAAGGCAAGGGACTGCAGAGTGTTTGTTGTACACAAGGCGTATGTAGAGTTGGCATTCGCATCCTGATGCTTGCTCTTGAAACGAAGGCTTACAGCACGCCAACATCTCACTGAACATGCTAAAGTAAATGCTGCAATACTGGCCCATGCTGTATCATAACCCGCAAGCACTGGGGCTTGTTAGTAGCCGGTCAAGATAGCAAGGCAACTTACAGCAAGCAGATGCCCAAGACCCTGCACGGCGAGCTATCAGTATGCACAAACAGGGGCAGATGCAAGGCGGCATCATCTGTCAAACAGCAGTGGCACCAAGAACGTCACCTCCAAAAAAGATTTGGCCATCTGTGACAGACTCCAGGCCGGCTATCAAGCGCAGCAGAGTAGTTTTGCCAGACCCAGAAGGTCCCAGCAGGGCAATGATCTGGTTGGCAGGGAAGTCTAACGTAACGTCCTGAACAGCCTTGAACACTGTGTCCTTTACGTAATAGTTCTTGTACAGATTCTGCACCTGTGTCAAGTCACTCGACAATTTTGGTGACAACGTTGCATCAAAAGTTATGTGCGCAACTTTTTGCCAAATTGATTGGCAAGATTTGGATATGGTGTCTCACCCTGACAGAGATGCCGAGCTTTGTTTCCAAAGGAATGCTGTCCATGCCAGATGTAGACACTTCTTCATGTTCCTGTAGACACCATGCATGTCAGATGTCTAACGCCTCAGCACAACACAGATTTGCAGTGTGTTTGCATATCAGAGCTTGTTTTGTATTACAGACGTAATAAGAACTTCTCAGCATAGCGGCACCATGCATCAGATGATGCCACTGCCCTCAATAATACAAATTGCATTCAAGATACTATGCTGCACCACTGGCGTGCTGTGTCACCTGGCCAAGCCCCACTGGCCTTTCGGCCTCGACAGTTTCAATAGGAGGTGGAGCACCTAAGGTGCTGGCTTGCAGTAGCACAGGTCGTTTGCTGGGCAAGCACTTGCCACGGGCTTGTGGCCATTGCACGCCAGAAGACGTGGACGCCCTAGAAGAAGTTGGCCCTTGTCGCAAACGGCAACAATATGTGAAGGAGTTGCTGTGCACACTTTGACTCAAGGACTGTTGCAGCATGCTGCCTGTGTTCGGCTTTAGTATGACTGCATTTATGTGAAGCACGTATTACTGTTTGTCAAACCTTCCAATACAACGCTGCGACACACAATACTCAAGTACCAATAGAATGTGAACGCAACGTTGTACTACAGAGAATGCATGCCGTCCAGTTCAAGCTGTCGCTGTGCTCAGAGTGCACTATGATATTGCCACACTGCTAGAGGCTCAGACATACGAACGCGTCGTGCGTCCAAGGGTTGATCGGAACACTAATGCGCTCTTTGCGAGGATGCGGCCTCACGGCATTAGCATGCAACATCCCCGCCGCTTGATCTCCCGCACGTTCCGCCATAGCAACAGCGCTCACAAGAGGAAAGTGTCGCATTTTGAGCAGGCCAGAGCAACTGGGGATGTGGAAGCATAAACATCCTATTCCATCTTGTGGTGGGCATCGAGCAGTGCTAGACACGCCAAACCTGGCTGAACCACTTTGCGTGTCTCTGATCTGTACATGCGGACATCCCGTCTGCGGAGAAGTCTGCAGAAGGTGGTCGACGTCAAAGACAGCGAGGTGAAGACGTCTTCTTGAGCTTGCCTCATGACAACTATGGAATGTTATGCTCAAGTCGGCGGTGTTGCAGGCTACCAGTCTGCTGTCAGGATTTGGGGCACTCTTTTGTGTAAGTGAGCTTACTGTGCATGCGGCATTGACTGCATGTGAAATGTCACGCCACTCCAGTTGAGAAAAATCCAACCTGTCGCAGACTCTTGGAACGTATTTCTTGTTGCTGCCATTACGCGACGAAGCAGGCTTGACTCTAGGTAAGCAACCAACCGTCACAACACAGTCCGCCAGGGGATCATGAGAAACGGATCAAGTGCACCAAGCTGACTGCAGCAACAATCAAGCATCTGTGGTGTGTCCAAACCATGCTTGCACAAGAAAGACTTAGCTATGTCAGACGCACATTCGCATGTTATTTATCAAGTGCATTGATTGCATGCTGCAGGCTTCGACCTGTGCAAACGATGCTTTGATTAGTGTTGTCTTCACTTTTGCTGTGTACCTAGGTACATCAGGTGCTTTGGCTGCATGCTGCAGGCACTGACCTATTCCCAACACTGTTCAACTGCTCCTTGATTCTTACCATTATAGCAACCCCCGTTGCATCAGCCTTTCTCTCACGACCTGCTGTCAGGAGGTGACTCAACACCTGCATGCACTGCACCAGCATCATGTCGACCCATGTACAGGCTTCTAGTAATATGTCACACTTCCTATCTGTGCATTCTGGCCTAACTCTGTGGGGATCCATATATTTGAAGGCCCATGCCCACCTGCATAATGTCAAATATGAGACTCAGCATATGCGCATACATTGGACATGCATGCGTATCTTGGTCTACATGCATCTCGCATGTCACAGTCATTGTCAAGGTCTGACAAATGAACCTTTTTCCGTCCCCAACTTAAAAAATACGCACCTATAATTATGACCTAATCTGTAGCATACATGTGTGGCAAACAACAAAAGTGGGCACTGCAGGTCATGTTCTGTCCGGCAGCTGTTCACCTTATTTGCTTTCTCCATACTAGGTGCGCTATGCACTGTCACTGTCTGCATCAAATGCTTGATTCTGCCTGAAGGCATTGCTGCAGTGCCATAGGCTGCAGCTGCTGCTGCAATTGCTGCTGCTGTTGCTGCTGCTGAGATTTCAGACTGGACTTGCTGACAACATGAAAGTCAAGGCAAGCGTACAAAATTTCACCAGTCTTGAACATGCAATGTCTTGCAGCATTTTTTGTTCTATACCACGCTGCATTATGGCACCCAACACCCGTCAAAGCAGCTGAGGACATTCATCGTCAGCTGCAGCAACACACTGCACCAAGCCTTACATCAAAGTCAGCCACTTACACAGACACAGCCAGTCAAGCCAAGACCGGAGACCCCAACCTGACCAGGGGTCAAAAGGCAGTGCGTGTTGCCTTCTATCTCTGGTTGAGCCTATTGAATCTATTGGCAACCTCCACACTGTGGGCAAGAGCAGCAGATGTCTTTGACAGCAGCGCTGCTTCAAGGCTATTTGGGTTTCTGGGTGCGGGTGCTACCATAGGTATGGTATTGCATATACTCTGCATCACATCTGGATTGCAAGGCTTGAGTTTATCTGCCATCTGCAACGCACCTGAGTGACACAGCTCAACAATGGCTTCTGCACACAATCTGAGTCAAAGCTGATTGTACAGCTTGTCGTCGTCATCATCACAATATGTTTGTTGCATCAACTATGCATGGATTTGTTTTGAGTCACGGGCTCTGCATTCAACCTGCCCCAGCCTCTGTTGTGATATACAGCACAGTGTCAATTCTGATGTTGCATGCATCAAATATGCTTTTCGAAGATGCAACATTGAGGAACGACCATATCTGCATCCACCAAGCTATGCCCTCAGTATTCAGATCATATGTGACGCTCTGTCAGCCAGAACCATATGGCATTTTGAAATTGAAGCTGTTGAGGGTCCTGCCAGTCACACAGGTCTAGCATGCGCTCAACCATGGTGCTGATGCAGGTCAGTTAGCAGGGTCGCTAATAGCAGCAGCCTGGGCTTCCATCCCCAGCTTCAGCCTTGCTGGGGGTCCGTCATCTCACCCTGATGGACCCCCCTTGCACCCCTGCTGCTGTCTGCTGTTCTGCTGGAGACAGCAGGCCGCATGGCGGCCAGCATGCAACCTACTCATACCTTTGAAGGTCTCAGCAAGAAGACTGAACCAGAGAACGACTACGCACTAGCAATAAGCAGGCGATCAAACTCAACACCCCTGCCAAGTCAGAGTCAGAGTGATTTCTCCCGCCCTGGCTCTGCCACAAGAGTTCCATCACAGGGTACTCATGGGTCCATGTGGGTCACATGGGATCTGAGTACAGTCAGACGAGGCTTGGCTCAGCTGCTTGAGGGGTTCAGGCTGATTGCCAGATCAGGCTACCTATGTCACATGTGCCTGCACTTTGTGCTGCAATACATTGTGTCAACCTTCTTCTACTTTGAGAAGACTCTGGTGGTGGCTGGCGGTGGCGGCACTGCATCACAACGGGTGGCCACCTTTGCCACCCTGAACAGCATGTCAGCAGGAGCGGTGGCCCTCATCCAACTCACTGCCACGGTAAGGTGGCTTTGCTGCCATTGTGAGCTGCTGCTGTTAGGACTGAACATTGCAGTTGCACTGCTCACCTTGACATTGAGCTGACCCATGAAGACATGTTGGGCAGCGTGCTGGTAGCATACAGTTGCTCACAATGGTGTACAAAGCTGCATGTGACAGCTGGCTGTTGAGACTCCATATCTCTGACATTGATGACAGTGTAAGGCGTCATGCTGCCTGTCACAGGGACACATGCTGAGCAAGTTGGGTGTGGCCTGGTCACTCACAGCTGCACCACTGCTTTCAGTCTGCCTCATGGCAGCCACAGCACTTTATCCCAACATTGTCACGATTGGTCTTGGGGAGATTTTGCGGAAGGTGACACGCGTTTACATATGCATAGAGTGTTGGTAGATGAAATGGTACTAGCATGCGCACGCCTGCAGTTAGTGTGTGGATTGTGCCAAAGTGGCACTTGAGGACGCAGAGGAGGTGCCCCTGCACCGCTATATGTCTTGTGACCCGTGTAGAATGGTTCACGGTTCATACGAGCTGGTACATGGGGTCCATGTATGGGTCAATTACATTGGCCACTACCATTACCACCCACTGACCACTGGACACCAACAGAACAGCACCAGTTGACCATGTCAAGAGGGTTGTGCCTTGTCTCAGCAACCTTCTTCTCTTGAGCCAATGTTACTTGGCATGCATTTATTTTTAGACTGACCTTTGCTGTACTGCAAGCAGGTGATCAATTACAGCTTAGCAAGACCTGCAAGAGAGATTCTGTACACTGTCATCTCAACTGAGGAGAAGTACAAAGCCAAGGTGTGCATTGACACAATCATCTTACGCATGGGGGACAGCATTGGTGCGGCAGTTTTCAAACTGCTTGACAGCCTGCTTGGGTTTGGTCCGGCAGGACTGGCTGCTGCGGCTGTCCCTTTGTGTATAGCTTGGAGCACAGTGGCTTTCCGTTTGGGCAGGAAGCAGCAGCAACTATCAGTTCAGAGGGGCTGTGACCAATGACTGTATATGTTGGAGTGTTGGTCGATGAAAAGAACATGTCACTCTAATACTTAAGCGTTTGCATGTTGTGTGGCTCGCGTCTCATGCTGAATTGCTGCTGGTGTTCGTTCTGTTACACACATGTCATGCATAAACTTACCGCTTGCAGCAATATTGATGGGATTGCTTACTCTTGAACTGCACATCCAAGAGTGGCCGGCTTGACGCCATCTGGAACGCTCTTGTCTAACTCTCACGCTGACCGTTGCAACAGGTGCATTGCTCCAAGCAGTAAGATTATGTATTTGTCTTGTGCAGGAATGCAGCTGCATCAGCAGCTTCTGTTCTGGTTTCAGCCGAGATTTCTTTTGGTCTGATGGTGATGCTTCTCATGGGCATCGTGTAGTAGCAACGCTGAAATGCTTTGCGCGTCGGACAGGACAATCTGCTTTCACAAGTTTGCATACTGTCCACGCGCCTGCTTTCAGCTTATGCTTCTGTGCACGTGTTGTAGCTGTAGCCTCGCGGCCAGTGATGCTTCCTGTATCTTTTCAATTCATGGGAATCGGCGAGGGTCAGGCAACATTTTGTCGGCAAGCGCTGCCTGCACTGGGCGTGAAGTCGTGCAGCTGCAGGTGGCTCAGTTCCTGATCCCATACATCAACAACTTTACAGGTCAGCTAGCGCAGAGCTCGCCCTGATTTGTGTCACCGTTGATTGCTTGTACTGCGTCGCTGCCACGTATCACGTCCTGTTGGGTAGGCAATGGGCATATCTGCCATAACGTACGAGTGCCACTTGCATGCTTTTGTAGGTGTAAACGTCACAGTAGTCACTGCCAAAGATACATATATCTCAGACTCCAACAGTCAATATTCAGCGTTGTTTGCTATTCATGATGTCAACTTGACAATTCACGACTCCTCTTTCACAAACCTCAACTTGGCGGAGGTGCAAGCTCCTGTTGCACTGGACCGCAGCGCTATTACAATATTGAACACAGAATTCTTGAACAACACAGCCCCTCTCAGTGGAGGCATAGCCTCCTCTGTGATGAATAACTTGACTCTGTCCAACTGCACGTTTAACAACAACTATGGTGAGTCAGATGATCTGCTGGTGTCTGCACTGAGGCATGACATAGCAGCTCCTCATCACAGCTCAGCTTATTCTCGCTGTGAAGCTTGTCCCTACCTTTACATGCATAAGCAATTCCTGCAGCTTGAGTTGCGATTGCTGCAAGCAGGAAGTCAGGCTGGAGCTGTGCTGGTCAATGGCTCAACAGATGCCTGCAGCAGGGGCACTGGAAACTGTTCCTTAACCATTCACAACTCAACCTTTGCCAACAACATGAACACTGCTGTCTATCTGGTCACAGATGGCTTCGACTTTGACCTCCAGCGTAGCACGTTCATTGGCAACTCAGCCGCGGATCAGGGAGGTGCTATTGTCCTAGGGAGCCTCCAATCCAACAACACCAACATATCAAAGCCTCTGAAGGCCACCCTGACCGCGTCAACATTCAGTGGCAACACAGCGGGCAAGCAGGGTGGTGCAGTGCTAATCTCAAACCAGGCAAATCTACGAGCATTCATTTGCACCTTGACAGACGTATCAGCCTTCAACAACTCAGCTGGTCAGCTGGGTGGAGGTTTCTGGTATCAGCAGGTCAGCACGCTTCAGATTGTCAGCTCATCATTTACACAGAACTTCATCAGCAACGGCACTGAAGGTGCAGCGGCAGCAGGAGCGTTCTGGATCACAGCTTCATGCGCAGCGTCAGTGAACGCACAATCAATCTACAGCGCTGCACCCTTTGTTTGCTCTCTCGCCATCACCAACAGCAGCTTCAGCAACAACACAGCGCCACTGAACGGTGGTGCCTTTGCGTCCCGACTTGATGGATATGCTGTGGCCATCAGTCAGAGCACCTTTGCTGGCAATCAGATCACAGCAGCAGGTGGTGCCGGCGCAGCATTCAGTATGACTCCCTTGATCACTGGTGGTGGTCTCAGCACACTGCTTGTCATGTCCCAGTCCAACTTCACAGGCAATGTGGCTTCAGACGCGCTTGGGTGCCTCAGTGTTCAGCAAGTTGCGTGCATAGCAATCCAGAGCTGCATCTTTGACAGCAACACAGCTTCCACAGGAGGCGCAATCTTCACCACACAAGTCAATAGCGACGAAAGCAACTGTTTCAACCAAGCCCTCGCCCTGCAAACTATTCCCAGACCCCTCCTAGATGCGCCAGCGCTTTTTGACCCTCTGAGCCCAGGACCTGCTCCAGAAGCTGCTTCAGCAGCTACTGCAGAAGCTGCTTTGGAAAATTCCTCAGAGCCTGAGGCAGGAACAGAGCCGTTCAGTCCTGTTATCCTAGACATCAGAGGAAGTCATTTCCGTAACAACTCAGCCACAGGCACAACAGGAGGTGCCATGGCTTTGGGGTCTGTCATCAATGCTGCTGCCATTGTCAACTGCACCTTTCTCAGCAACACCTCTCCAGATG
>JAABUO010008875.1_pt1 | contig 11309 bp, 5 predicted proteins | sample 5559291 | NCBI WGS metagenome assembly JAABUO01 (sample SAMN10711878, study PRJNA513372) | rock metagenome | isolation source: Antarctica rocks | place: Antarctica: Victoria Land, Finger Mt sud | reverse complement strand
TCTTATAATTAACGAATAATTCTTTATCGCTTAACTTTATTAGTTTAGCGACGACGTAATTATTACATAATTCTTAAGTAATGAAAATAATAAAACGCTTTTATTCGTTAACTTTATAATGTTTACGAAATAATAATAAAGACTTATGATCGTTCTGTTTTAGCTTTTATATTAATTTAACAGTTTCGTAAACGAGATAAATTCTTATTACTACGTTTAAATTAATTATATTTATTCATTAATATTACTTATTTTATTAATTCATTAATAAACTTTTAAAAATTACGATGAAAGCGAGCTCTTTAACTAAATACGATAATTATTTTATATTAATAAAGTTCTTTTAACATGAATATTAAAATGATTACGAATTAATAAAGAAACATTTAACGTTAATAAATTATAAACGTTTCTTTATAAATATTATTAAATAAAGATTTCATCGTTTCTTTATTCGTGTTTTATAAATTATAACGTTAATAAGATATAATTATTTTATTAAAATTAAATAAGTTATAATTATTTTAGTTTACAAATATTAATTTATTAATTTAACGTAAGTTTAACATTTTTAATGCAAGGCTAACTTATATTTTTTTATATTTTATATTTATAACTAAAATATTATTTCTTTAATCTGTATATTTTATCTCGAGTAATTAATAAATAACGTATAATTAATATTTAAATAAGCATCGTATAAGTTTTAATATCTGTTTATTAATAACTATAAAACTTTTAACATCTTAACTTATATATAGTTATATATAATAAGTCGTTAATTTTTCGTCTGTAAGCTGTTTATAAAGTTTACTATTTGTTAACGTTTTAATTTTAATATACTTTATTAAAGCGATTTTCTTAATACGAAATCATAACGTTTTAAGTTTAACGTATTAAATCTTTATTAAATCTTTATTTAAATTCTTATCTAAATTTAAATTTAAGCAAGATATATTAAATTATATTAAGTTTAACGCTTTCGCTGAATACATATATCTTAAGCTTTTTCTGTATTTATCTTTCTTCTTTCTTTAACTTTTAAATCTTTATTAATTTAACGTTTAACTAGTTAATTATCTTATTATAATTAAAAGATCTGTTAGTTAAAGTTATTTTATGTATACTTTTAATAATTAAAAATGTAAAATTAATTTCTTAAATTACGTAATTTACACGTAACTTATACGTCGTTAAGTTAATTTTTACAAAAATCTTAACTTTAATACATATTAAAAACTAAATTTATTATATACTAAAATACAATTAAGATTTAAGATTTTCGCTTATTCATTAATTATCGTTTATTCTTAAGTAATGTATAATACGTAACAAAACTTTTCTTTTTTCTTAAACAGAATTTTACGATTTATACATCTTTATACTTATTTTATTAAAATTAATAAAATGTCTTAGTAAATTTATTTACGCTGTACATATATTCGTTTTATTACTAATTTTTAATTAAAACTTAATTCTTTTCGTTTAAGAATTTAAAGCATAATGAAAGTTAAATTTAAAACATATTAAAATTTAAATTTAAAAGACTTTAAAAGCTAAATTTAAAACATATAATAAATGAATTTAAAACATATATAAGAGTTAAAATTAAATTATAATGAAAGCTGAATTTAAGATATAATAAAAGCTAAATTTAAAACATAATGAAAGTTAAATTTAAAGCATATAATAAATAAGTTCGAAATATATATAAAAGCTAAAATTAAAGCATAATAAAAGCTAAATTTAAAACATAACGAAAGCTAAATTTAAAGTATAATTAAAGCTAGATTTAAAGCATATAATAAATGAGATTTAAAGTAAATAATAAATAAGTTTTTAAACATATATAAAAGCTAAATTTAAAGCACAGTAAAAGCTAAATTTAAGATATATTAAGATCTTAATTTAAAACATATTAAGAGTTAAATTTAAAAAATATTAAGAGCTAAATTTAAAGTATATTAAAAGCTGAATTTAAAACATAACGAAAGTTAAATTTAAGATATAACGAAAGCTAAATTTAAAGTATACTAAAAGCTAAATTTAAAGTATAATAAGAGCTAAATTTAAGACATAATAAAAGCTAAGTTTAAAGCATAATAAAAGTTAACTAATCTTAATTCAAGATGACGACTTTTTAATTTACTATATATTAAAATATAATTAAGATTTTTAAATTTATTAATTATCGTTTATTATTAAAATGTACATTACGTAACGAAACTTTTCTTTTCTCTTAAACAGAATTTTTACAGATTTGTACGTTTTTTTCGCTTTTATACTTATTTTGTTAAAATTTATATAATGTTTCAGCAAATCTGTTCACGCTATGCATACTGAAAGCCGAATTTAAAGCATATAATAAATAAGTTTTAAAGCATTCTGAGAGCTGAATTTAAAGAACAGGATAAATAAGTTTTAAAACACATATGAAAGCTGAATTTAAGACATAATGAAAGCTGAATTTAAGGCATAATGAAAGCTGAATTTAAGACACAACGGAAGCCGAATTTAAGGCACAACGAAAGCTAAATTTAAAGCACACTGAAAGCTGAATTTGAAGCACAACGAAAGCTGAATTCGAAGCATATAATAAATGAGTTTTAAAACACATATGAGAGCTGAATTTAATACACAACGAAGCTGAACTTGAAACATAATGAAAGCTAAATTTAAAGCATACTGAAAGCTGAATTTAAAACATAACGAAAGCTGAATTTAAAGCACATAATAGGTAAATTTTGAAACACATATGAGAGCTGAATTCGAAGCATACTGAGAGCTGAATTTAAGACATAATGAAAGCTTAAAATAAAGCATAGTGAAAGTTAAATTTAAAGCATACTGAAAGCTGAATTTAAAGCATAATGAAAGCTGACTAATCTCGATTTAAGATAACGACTCTTTAATATTTATATAGTATTAGAATAAAAGAAGCTTAAATTCGTTAAGTGTTTTATTAAATGATCACGAATTACCTAATCGAACATTTAAATAAATTTTCATTAATCGTTCATGATCTGTTCATTTATTTATTTATTCGTACGTATCTGCATACTTTCAGTTATTCATCTTTACTTATTTGCATCTGTCGTTTATCGATATATTAATCTTTATATTAATCTTTATTTCTTTTTACGATCTTTTTCATGTCTTAACGCATCTGTACTCGCTGTGCTTATAATCGTCTTCTTAATTAATTTATTAAGTTTAATTTTACGCGTGTGTTAGTAATGTATTTATCTTATCGTGTATCTTTATGTTCTGTGCAAGTTAATCTTATTATTTACTTATATAAACACAGATAAAAAAACGACGATCATTACAAAATCTTAATTTTAATATTATTATTAATCTCACGCGTTAATTAAAACGAACTCGCACTATTTTTACATTATGCACGCGTTAATTTACATTAGTTTAATCATCTTCTTCTTCATTTTCTTCATTTTCTTTATTATCTTTATCGTCTTTATCGTTTTCTTCATCGTCTTTATAAGATTACGCGATCTCTGTTCGTTAATCTTTTATTCGTTAATCTTTTATTCGCTTTTCTCGTTTTGCTTATCATTCTTTTAACAATTTACGCGATCTTATATTTAATTATTAAAGCGACGAACATACTTTAAAATCTTTTATAAAACGTTACTTACATTGTATAGCATTGCATTAAAAGTTTAAGATTATTTTTAATTTATATTCGTATATCATTTACTGTTTTAAAGAAGATAAGCTGCTCGATTCTTTATTAAATTCTTCGTCATTAATTAAAAGTCTTTTCGAAAACGATACGATTTAGTTTAAGCATTTTTTAAATTACATTCGAGATTATAATCATGCGTTAATCTTTACGTCTTGCATATACATTACGAATAAACGAATAACGAATTAACGTGAAATTCAAGCATTTATCGTACATGATAAGTTATATTATTTATAAGAATCTTTACATTTAATTATTTAAGAATTATTATGTTTTACGTAGCTTTACTTTCACGATTCTGCTTAAACGATTATTATACGCTTAATTTAAAGTCTCGTTCTTCATGAAAGTCTTTTAAAATAGCTGAACGAGATGATACGAGCATGTAAAAATTCGTTCATTAACATGTACAAGTCTGCACGAGAACTGCTCGAGACTGCTCGACAGAGTACAGATCTTATGCGTATTATTTTAAACTCGCAGCTTAAGTTAATAATAAAACGTGACTCTGATTAACGACGTACGACTTTACTTACGATTAGCGAAATTATTATATTTATTTTAAACGAGTATATTAAGATTAAATATTAAGACATCGTTATTACGAAGCGTACATTTATTAATAAAGAATCGCGATTTCATCGTATTAATTATAATAACGTCGCATACTTTTCTTTACATTACGTGTTATTCTTTTCTGAAGATAAATTAAGTTAACATTAAGCGTTACGATTACGTAACGATGATAACTTACGCATAAAGACTCGTTACAGTCGACGTGCATAATTACGATATTATCTCTTTAAAAGATTAAATTAATACTTTATCGTACAGAGAGATTAATGATTATTTTAACAGTATATTATTAATTATTTTGCGATTATTAATTAGAATTAGTTAAAATTCTTTTAACACAATTAGAGAACTATACGCGCGAACCTTTACAAAGATCTTGTAAATGCGATTACTTAAGAAGACGATAACTCGAAGCTTATAAATCGTTAAGTTATTCTATTATTAAGTTATACGAGAAAAGATAAATGAATGCAATAGCTATATTAAAACTTCATGATTATTATTCATTATTTCGAAAAGTTTATCATGTTTGTAACGTGTATTATAAACTCGTACTGATTTAACATTATGATCGCACTTAAATCGAATTAACGAGTAAAGAATTAATCGAATATAATCGCACGAATCTTTCATGAAAAGATAAAGACTTTATTATAAAATTTTAAAACTTAGTTTAATTAATATAATGAAATCGTATAAATTATTAAGTATCAGAAACGCGATTTATCTTATATACATATTTTATTATTTCTGCATCGAGAGAATAACTTTCTTAAACGAGCGCGTGTAAACGAATTAATCTGTGCGAAGCTTTTAAATCTTAATATTAATCTAAACGAATCGTTACGATTTATTATTAAGAATTAATTAATACATGATTCTTGCAACGTTTTTAATTCTTTCGCGTCGTGCATGAAAGATAATTTAAAAGATTCTGAGCGAGTCTGTAAAAAAAAGTTTTTAAAGTCGTATTAAATCGAAATCATAATTTAAATTAATGATTATTCTCTGTATAAAAGACGTTAAAATGATCGTATTTAAATGAAACGTATAAACGATAAAAAGATTCATTTAAATAACGCATGAGTAATGTTAAAGTTTACGATTTCATACAGATCATTAAGTACGTTTATAAATACGTGTACAAAGAAAAAGATTAAATAATTAGGAAGTTAAAGAATAATTTAAATAAGATTACGCGTTATCTGAACGATCGTTATATTTCTTTAAATTAAACTGCATAAAATCTATTCGAATTTCGTAATCATAACGAGAATTCTTTCATTATGCGTTTAATCGTGCATCTTTCTAATTAGCAGTTAATATACTTTTTAGAGAATGTAATAACGAAACAGATATAAATCATTCTGAACGAGATTAAAACGACGCTAATCGCGTGATTTCGATATAATTAATAATATTTAAATGATCGTAAGCTTCTGTATTAAGAGTTTTTAACTTATTACGTATATTAGTTAAAAAGAGAATAACGACGCTGAACGTTAAGATAACGAGATACGATAATTAATCGTATATATTACTTCATCTTAATGCAGAAAGAAAAACATTATTTACGAGTTTTATTAACGACTGTACGAGACGCTTAAAGCTTTAAGCATTTACGCATCGTTAACGATGTACTACATTTTATTTATCGCTTTGCTTATATTACTCTGCGTTTGCTTAAAGATAATAATGAGTAAGTTAGTTATTTTATTAAGATCGTATATTTCTTTACGAGTTCATCTTTACGAAGTTTGTTCGTGATCGCTTTAATGCACAGCGATTTTATAAACTTATATGCGTTATGAAAAAGATTTCGTGTTAATATCTGCGATGATTTATCTCGTCGTATGCATGAATTTTCTTTTATATTAATTAATTTCGAGAATTTATATCTTAATTATAAGTTATATTTAATTACATTAAGCTTGTAACGACATAATAAGATTCTTATAAATTTCGATTTATTTATATTAATCTTAAATTAATTTAATAATATTATTTCTTTTCTAATTTTAATAAAGCTTAAATATAATTAAATCGAACAAATCAGATTACGAGACGCGAAAATCGCTTAATTAAATGAAGAACAGCGTTAAGTCTTTAACAGTATCGTTTTAAAAATTATAAACACGCTTAAAACTGCACATTTCTTCATTCACGACTTTATTAACATTAAAAAGACGTTTTTATATAAATATTTATGTCATTACTTTCGCGCGAAGACAAAGATTATTCTATGCGTAATCTTAACGAACATTGCAGCTCAGTTACTATCTGACGAAAGAACATCGCATTCTTGTTTTAAAATTTTTATTATTTATTATAATACTTTTATCTGTTTTATTATTACACGCTTAAAGCTTGTTAATTTATTAAAACGTACGACTTTAATTATATAAGATAAGATTTTAATATAGCATAAGCATAACTTCACGATCGTTAATGCATCTTTGTGCGACATTTTGCAATTCAGCGATGTGTTTAATGAAATGTTTATAATTCTTAATAAAGACTTTACTTAAATCACTTTCGTAATTTTACGAGAAAATTAATTCGCGTAAATTAATGTTAACATTCGCAGCTTCTGAATTTAAAATCATTTAACTGTGCTAAAATTGCATCGAAACATGCGAATTCGATTAAATTTAAATAATTAATAATTTATTAAGTGAATTAATCGTATGTCTTATGATTTTAATTTATATAATGTTAAGTCTTTATTATTTATGATTATTAATTATTATAAAACATCGCGATTCTTTATTAATCATATATATTCTTCGCACGATCTTGCGCAAGCTTATGCATTCTTAAATTTCTTCAGAAACAGAGCTATACTATGTTTTTATAACGACTTCGTTAATCTGTTAAATTAATAAATCTTAAACGACTTTCTTAAATCTGTACGATTATTTACGTTAATCGATACGATTAAAAATAACGATGTTAAGAAGACTGAGAATATTAATACGAAGTATTTATAAACTTTTAAACTCTCTGAATTTCTCTTATCGCAGATGTATCTTAAGATGAGAGCTTTAATTATATTACTACGCAATTTACATTCACATAAAAAAATGTGTAAAGATACTTAATTAATTATTACATATTTACATCGAGATTATATTAAAGATCGCATCTTAAAAGATTAGTTTAACGAAGACATACGATTAATTTCGAGAATTAAGCTAATTAATAAAGAAGATAATTATTCGTAAGTTTTATCGCGTAAGTAATTTTTTATTCGTCTTTATTTTATAATAATTATTAACAAGTTACAAGAATAATCGCTATCGATTATAAATATAAATCTTGCTTTATTCTGTTTTAATCATGAATAATTATATGTTACATTATTTAAAGTTACAGATGTATAAAGATTATTAATTTTATTTCATTTCTTTAAGAATTAATGTACTAATAATGTAATTTATTTAAAGATTTTGTTATTATGAGTGTAATTAAACTGAGATTTTTAATTTTATATAATGTATTAAATCACTGTTACATTAAATTCATCTTTGTATAACTTAGTACTGATTATGACACATTACATTATAAGCAATTATAAATTTAAGTTATCTCTTTATAAAGCTTTCTGATTAATTACGAGACTTTATAAGCTAGCTATTATTACGCATTTCTTGCATAAAAAGATAAACATCTGCACAGTTTCTTAATTCTCATTATTAATCTGATACTTCTCTTTTAAACGTGAAAACAGAAATTTCATACATTAATAATTTAATGTACTAATCTTTACATTATTTATAAGAATGTTAAACGCATTTAATAATTAATTAAACAGATCGATTACAGAGTTAAGTTCGTTTACGAATTTCATTTTAAAAGTCTTACGTTTCTTTACGAAAGCTGTATAAATTAATAAAGTCTTTTCACGATTAATATAAGTTTTTATTACTTAATTTAAACTTTGCATCATTAAAATTCTTCTTGTTCTTTTTTTTAACGAGCTTATTCATCTTAATGCGTTTATAATTTGCTTTAACTTCGTCTGTACAAATTAATACATTATTAAACTTATTTATATAAGAGTTATACATACTCGATATTAAATTACATCGATTTATTTCTTTTTTAAAGATTAAACAAAACGCGCACACTTCATTAAATAACTTTATAAAAGATTTGCAGCTTTAAAACATGTCTGATTCTTTTTAACATGTTTTACACGTTTTATTACTTTTATTAAACAGTTTAACACGACTTTATAAAAGAACGCTTTGCGTAATGTATTCTCGTTTCATGTTCTGTACAGATTAATAATATTTATCGAATATTCATATAAATCTGTACATATAAATTTGTTTATCGATTTATTTACTTAATTTTAACGAAACTCGATATCGCGTAGTAAGAGCTGCGCAGTTACGTGCAAAGTTTTACGAAGATAAACAGGTTCGTGATAACGCTTCTCTGTTAATATTAACATCGCATGCTTTTACTCGATGTTAAACGAGTCTGTATTTATATTTACATAAGATAATAAAATGTGCGAGTTATTATTAAACTTTAAAAGTACTTTTACTTCGAAATCGTTATTATCGATCATTATAAAGTTATTAAAATTTATAAAGTTAATTAATGATTTGTAAAGTTAGTTAATGATTAAAAAAAAATTTAAGCTATTTAAAACAGTTTTAGAAAACTCATATTAATTAATAAAGCTGTGCACATTCTAATATAAATTAATTTTAAGAATTAAAAAGACACGTAACTGTCTGCGCGATACAATACAAAACAATATAAAATTAATATAAATAAATCTCATGTTAAATTAAATGTGTACAGACTTAAAGATAATAAGAGAAATGCTAGAACTTTCTGTATAAATTAGTACATTTTTATACATTTTTATAAAGCCTTTTAAAATTTAAAAGAAAAAAGAAAATCTTCGAAAATTTAAAGATCGTAAAAGTAAAGCTCTGCAGTTATTGTTAATCATTTTAAGACATTTACATAAAAATTATAAACGTGTATTTAACTTAATACAGTCTTAAAAAAGAAAGAGAAACACTTACACAAAGCTGTAAGCTTAAATAAAACATCAGTACATAAAAATACATAAAAATACATAAAAGCGAAGATCTGTACAGATATATTATTACATGTCTGTACAGATAAATCTGTAAAACTTATCTTTAAAGTTGTTATAAAAGTTAGATTTAAAAGATACGATAGAAACGAACTTATGTTCAGAATTAATCTCATCATTATTCGCAGTTATTTTAAATTAACTGTAAATGATCGTATTAATTAATACATTACAGTACTGAATAACACATCACAGTACTGATTCATACATGCTATTATTTACTATTTACTATCTATAAGACGTTAAGGCAATTTCCAACGGAAATGGCGACCCCCTCGTATATATGTGTTGTTGATACAGGAAGGAATCTTAGGATTCAGGGTTGCCGTTTCTGTTCTTGCGAGGCAGAGCCGCTTTGATTAATCACATGAGGAAGCCTCGGGGGAGCAGAGGGAGCAGCAGGGGAGCATGGGGGAGCAGCAAGGGAGCAGGGGGAGAATAGAGAGGGAGTCGGGAGAGGCATGACTGGAGCAGTACCAACACACCTGCCCGTATCCTGGGCTGAGTACGACGAAGTCCAGGATTGCCGGTTCTGGAGGATTTAAGGTCGCCAATTCTGGAGCGCAGTGGTGTGGATTTTCGTGAGTGTAGACGCGCCATTTCTGGAGGACCGAGACCACCAACTCTGGAGCGCAGGGGTGTCATCAATCGGCGGTACCCGCAGATTAAACACGTGACTCTTAGAAGAGCGGAGCAGAGAGACCGCACTGTGTTTTTCATCTACTTGGAGAACCTGGGAGCTTTCTCTTGAGGGGAGAAGATAAGAGGAGAGAGAGAGAGGGAGCGAAAACTATGTGTGCTAAGCTCTTAAAATAAGTTCTTCAAAGTTCATCCTTGAAAAAGGTAGGATTAGTATTGTCTAAGAACGATCAAGTAAATCCTCCTCATTATAGACCATCGCGTCCTCGTCAATATGTCGGATGCCATAGTCAAATTTATTATTGAAACTGAAGGAGCGTAATCGTGTTTCTAGAGCTCCCAGTTTGACAGGCGAGGTCGTTGGAGAGGAATTGATAGCCGCACGCATAATATACCGGATTGTAGATATTATCAGCTTCTGGTAATGCTCGCCGAAGGTCCAAGTATATGCAAGGCTCCTTTCCACCTATTTTTCATTAGTCTATCTATCGATACGTAGTTTCTTTATTCGGCCGTACCCGGGACTCGTTGTCAATGCGAAGAAACATAAACTCATCTCCGTCTGTACAAACTCCATAGATCACCGCATTTCTCTTTTCGTGTATCTTTCGAAGCGAATGAATGATGGCTGTAAACACTTAGCCATAAGTTCTGTAACTAGTGGATTTCTATACTCTCTCAACTTACCCATGTATCCCAAGCATTGAGCTCTACCAGTTCCAGCATAGTCTTTCTTCTTAGCCTCCACGCATACAAGATTCGCCGCCATCGACTCGAGTGAGTCATCGTACCATATTGAGTAGTCGACCAGCCCGGTAAGTGCACGCTGCTCACCCTTGTACTGAATAGTGCAACTCAATGGGGTTTCTAACTTTAGCTCAACGGGAAGCGAAGAAGGCGTTGACGGCCGCTGAGTGTCTGAAGAGATCGAACTTGAGGATACTGCTTGTTCCTCGCTTGTATGCTTTCGTTCAACTGCCAAGCAAGATAGCAAGATCAAGTTCAGCCTACACCTGGCAAAAGCTTCATTGTCACTGGATGGAGCTGACAACACGTCGAGCTCATCTAGCATACTATCTATTCGACCTTAGAACTTGATCATTTTATAGAAGAGCGCAGACATTAGAGACGACTCACTCAAGATTACTGGCGGGTCATACAACTTCTGATCTTCTACGTCCCAGGACCATTTAGGTTCCTTAGTCCCATCGCTCAGTTCAAAAATCTTAACGACCTCGCGCCACTCAAGAGAGCTAACAGGTAACT